>Ga0310696_10000264_pt1 | contig 89191 bp, 66 predicted proteins | sample AusTroGonzalo_MG_4_FD_203885 | JGI IMG/M metagenome (GOLD analysis project Ga0310696, IMG submission 203885) | Bovine rumen microbial communities from tropical cattle in Woodstock, Queensland, Australia - Gonzalo_02 (v2) (version 2) | ecosystem: Host-associated > Mammals > Digestive system >...
GCAATATGACTCTACGCCAGAGAATCAATGCGGATCTCCGACAATAGAGGCAGACGGCCTACAAGGCCAGACACTTTCTGCATGACAGTTCTGTAGGTTCGTCTGGAACGGAGTATGGTGAATTACGAAGATGCGCTCGGACAATAAAAACCTCTCCCTTTTTCGTTGTGTGCAGAATGGTGATTTGGTATACTTTCACCGCAGAGGCCCCTTGAAGTGTCTTGCAGTTCTGCGACATCCTTAGGTCGTGTGACTTGAGCCGCAGACGCCACGGAAAGGGGCATCCGATTTTTTCACTGTAGAACTGCCATGAAAACAATAATGACCATGATGGCGGCGCTGGCCGCCTGTTGCTGCGTCTGCGCGGACGTGGCGTATGTGAGCTCCTTCGACCTCTCGGGCGCGACATGCGGCTGCGGTAAGCGTCTCCTTGCGGACAAGTCGGTGGACGGCAATCCGTTGACCGTCGCCGGGAAGACGTACGGCAGGGGCTTCGGCACCCATCCAGAAAGCGCCATCCTCTTCCGCTCGAACGGCGGGGCCGTCGTCTTCGACGCGCTCGTGGCGATAGACGACGACGCGAAGAAGGCGGGTTCCGGCAAGAGCTACGGCAAGCCCACCGCGCGCTTCAAGGTCTGGGCCGATGGGCGCATCGTGTGGAATTCCGGCGACGTCAAGCTAGGGCAGAACCCCATTCCGGTGCACGTTGACCTTGCAGGCGCGAAGGAGATCATCCTCGAGACGACCGGCGCCGGAAAGTGGACGGCCTTCGACGCTGCCAACGCCGACTGGTTGGAGGCGCGCTTCACCTGCGGCGACGGCGCCAGAATCGAGCCAGTGAACGACCCGTCCCTCACGCAGCAGCTCGGTATCCTCACGCCGCCCGAGAAGGCCGAGCCGCGCATCAACGGCGCGGACATCTGGGGGGTACGCCCCGGGCACGAGGTGATCTTCCGCGTCGCGACGTCCGGAGAGCGTCCGATCTCGTTCACGGCAAAGGGGCTGCCCGAGGGCGTCACGCTCGACGCGAAGGGCGTACTGCGCGGCGTGGCGCCGCGGACGCCCGGGAACTACGACATAGAGGTGACCGCAGTGAACGCGAAGGGCCGCGCGACGCGCACGATCCGCCTCGCCGTGGGCGACGCAATCGCCCTCACACCCCCGATGGGCTGGAACAGCTGGAACACCCTCTGCTATCGCCTTACGGCTGAAAAGGCGAAGGCGGCCGCCAAGGCGATGGACGATTCCGGCCTTGCCGACCACGGCTGGGCATACATCAACCTCGACGACTGGTGGGAGATGAACAACTCCGGCTGCCCGCGCGTCGAGATGCGCAAGAAGGACTTAGGCGGACGCGAGGACGTGATCGGGCCGGCCCGCGACGCGGCCGGCAAGATCATCCCCAACCGATCCTTCCCCGACATGAAGGACCTCACGGACTACATTCACTCCCTCGGCCTCAAGGCCGGCCTCTATTCGTCTCCCGGCCCGCTCACATGCGGCAAGTGCGAGGGCAGCTACGGTCACGAGATGCAGGACGCCGAGAGCTGGGCGGACTGGGGCTTCGACTACGTGAAGTACGACTGGTGCAGCTACAACGACATATTCAAGGAGGAGACCGGCCACAGCTGCTGGGACAAGGGTGTGTTCGACGACGCCTCCCTGCGCGAGGCGTTCGTCAAGCCCTACAGGCTCATGGGCGAGTGCCTCAAGAAGCAGAAGCGCGACATCCTCTACTCGTTCTGCCAGTACGGCATGTCGCATACTGAGGAATGGGGCGCCGCCATTGGCGGACAGTGCTGGCGCAGCTGGGAGGACCTCAAGGACGCCTGGGCGTGGATGGAGGCCGCCGTCGAGGGCCGCATCAACGCCGAGTACTGGAAGTGGAACCGCCCGGGCTGGTGGGCCGACCCTGACATGATGATCGTGGGGCAGCAGTACTCGTTCGGCAGCGACCATCCCACGTACCTCACGCCGAACGAGCAGTATACGCACGTCTCGCTTTGGGCGATGTTCGGCTCGCCGCTTCTCATCGGATGCGACCTGACGACGATGGACGCCTTCACGCGGAGCCTTCTGGTGAACGACGAGGTGATCGCAGTGAGCCAGGACCGCCTTGGCAAGTGCGGGCGGCGCATCCGGCACACTGACGCCGAGAGCGTCTGGACGCGTCCGCTAGTGGGCGGCTTCACGGCCGTCGCGCTCGTCAACCGTTCGCCTTTCACACGCGAGATCAAGCTCCCCCTCGAGGATCTCGGACTGCACGGCGAGTGCTGGGTCAAGGATCTATGGCGGCAGAAGTGCGAGGGCAAGCACTCCGGCTTCTATGTGGCGATCGTGCCGCCGCATGCGACCAAGTTCGTGAAGATGCGCCCGGTCGATTGCCAGAAGTGCGACTGACGAAGCAGAGAGGAAATCTCGCAAGGGCCCGACCCCAACTCCATCGGGGTTGAGAACGGATGATAGGCTAGTTCACCGCAGGCTGGTGGAGGACGAGTGGCGGCGCGTCGGGGCGTTCGAGCGTCAGGCGGAAGTTGTAGCGGCCTCTCGGGTTCGGGGGGCGGCGGAACGGCACGCGGCGCGTCCAGAGTCCGCCTGGCGCGAGGTCTATCGTCTGCGGAGGAAGGTCCACGCTCCACTTGTCGGGAAGCCCGTCGAATTTCAGCACGCCCTTGAGCGGGGCGTCTAGCGGGGCGGTCACGTCGATTGTGCAGCTGCGCCAGTCGGTTGCGATCCTGAGGGAGAGGTTCGGCGAGCGCGAGGAAGGCACGTACTGCATGATCGGCTGCTGCGCGTATCCCGAAGGCTCCATCGTCACGCGCGAGCGGTAGGAGGGGTCGCGCATGAGCGACACGCGCCTGTCGATGGCGGGTATGTCGGTCGTGTAGATTCTCAGCTCTCCCTTTGCGCCGGCGACGAACTCCTCGCGCCAGTCGCCGAAGAGGTCCGCCACCAAGAGCGGATTCGGCGTTCTGGTGGTCACAGGCGTGCCGGCGTGGTCTTTGAGCCTGCCTTGGAACACCTCGCGCTGCAGGTCGGCGTCCCAGAACGCCACGCGCACTCCGTTGCCGTAGCGGAAGGTGCAGTTGGTGTAGGCGGCGATCAGTTCCCCGGATGCGGTGTACAACCAGCGGTTGTCGCTTTGAGGATGGGTGTTTGTGGTCGAGGAGTTGCTTTGATCCACTTCCTGCCCGTAGAACTCCAGGCCGGGGTGGACGGGATCGATGTCGGCGCAGATGCCGCATGAATGGACATGGCGCGTCGGGACGGGCAGTTTCCATATCTCGCCGCCAGTCACGGGATCCGTCATCAGCAGACCGCCGCCCTTGCGCTGGGCCGTCTCGTAGATGAAGGCAAGCTCCATGCCGGGGCGGAGGGGGTCGATGTCGCCGTAGTAGTGGGCGTCGGAGTGGCCGCGCGCATTGCACCAGAGGACTGTGCCGTCGTGGTCCAGGACGAGCGAGCCGATGAGGACTTCGTCGCAGCCGTCGCCGTCAACATCCTCGCACAGGCAGGCGTGGTCGCCCTGGCCGCGGAGGCGGGACGGAAGGAATTCGTTGTTCCAGCGCCACACGCGTTCAAGGCGGCGGTCTTTCATGCAATAAGCCTCCACCACCATCTTGTTGTATGTGCCGCGCTCGATGACGACGCACGGCGTCTTGCCGTCCAGATGGGCGAGGGCGATCTGGTTGCGCGAGGCGAAGGCGTTGTATTCGGCGACATGATCGGGGGCGGCGCGCGGTATCCACGGGGTGGAGCAGATGTCGCGCCCGGAAAGGCCGTCGATCACGGTGAGCAGCTCCGGGCCGCGTTGGACGCGTCCGTCGGGATCGCGGAAGTCCGGCGAGAGCGGGGCAGTCTTCGCGATCACCTCGGCCTTGCCGTCACCGTCGAGGTCGGCCACGATGAAGGGGGAGTACCATACGCCCATTTCGATGTTCCAGCCCAGATCGCGCCGCCAGAGGAGGCGGCCGTCGGCGGTGTGCGCCTCGAGCTTGTACGTGTCCTTCGCCGGTCTCCACACAAGATCCCATGGGTCGGTGCCGCCGGACGGCGTCTTCACCACATAGTCGTATTCGCCGTCGCCGTCGAGGTCGCCCACAGCCGCTGCGGCCACGGTGGAGTTGGTGTCGGCGAGGGGGATGCGCACGCAGGCGAGGCCTTGTTCGCAGATGCCGCGCACAGGGGTGAAGTTTCTGCCGTCGAGCGAATATTCCGCGGAGGGGTCGGTGAAGCCGGGGATGAAGTAGTCGGAGGTCTGGACTATGGGCGCGGGGTTGATCTTCTCGGTCTTGCCGCCAGCGCGCCGCCACAGGTCGAACGCGGCGGATGGGGCGTCCTCTTCGAGGAGCCGCCATGAGACGTATGTGCCTCGCGGCGTGACGGAGGCCACGAGCCCGCGGCTCATCTTCTCGCGGGGACGCTCGGCGAGGACGCCTTTCACGCGTCTGTCGGCATGGACGGAGAGCCTGTAAGCGAGCTCCAGAGTCTCGCCATTCTTCAGCGTGAGCGGCGCGTCGTATATGGGCGAGGGATTGGTCATTCGCTTGTCGGGCCACATGTAGAATCTGGAGGATTCCGGAGCGGCGACCTGCGTGAACGTTACGCCCTCGCCGGTGGCCGGATCGGTGAAGTCTACGAACTTCGTCTCGCCGTCGGTGACTGCGGCGGGCGAGGTGCCGCCCGAGAATCCCTTCGTCACGAAGGAGTCGGCGGCGGACTTCGCGAGGCGGAGCGTCGCCCCCGCGTATCCTCCGCCCCATTTGCCGGATGCCGTGCTGCCGTGGGGCGGAGTGCGGTCGAGCGTCGCGTCTTTGAGCGCGGTGAAACGGTGGCGCACGTTTATCACGTATCCGCCCTTGACGTCGGGCGGGTCGATCTCTATGGTGCGCTCCTCGCGGAGGGTGGGCTCCTTCTCGGTGCGCGGACCGTATTCGAGCGCAAGGGCGACGATGCAGTCAAGGCCGTTCTTAGAGACGCGTTTCTTCACGACGCGCGTGCGGCCCTCGGGCTCGGCGCCGGCGCGCTTCGCGTCAGCCGGCTCCCAGTAGTTCACGCCGTTGATGAACTTCCACGAGAACCACCAGCCGAGGTGCCATATGTGGTCTTTGGGGCGGAGGTCGGTGAAGGTGCGCCCGGAGGGGAGATTGAGGGGATGGAAGAAGGGGCGACCCTCCGGCGTGTCGATTTCGAGGTTCCAGAGCGTCTTGCCATCGCGCAGAAGGCGCACGCCGGTGGGGGTGGACTCCAGGCTTGAGCGGCGGCGGGCTGTGATGGCCTCGTCCGTGCGGCGGCACATCGGCTCGCGGGCGATCAATTCGTCGAGCAAGTGGCCGATGGCCCAGTTGGGGTAGTTCTGCCGCGGCTTGCCCTCGGCGATGAGAAGGCGGCAGTTGCGGTTCTTGGGGTCGGGGATCCACTCGTCGGAGCCGTCGGGGGACATGCGGAAAGTTCCATGCTCCACGTTGAAGAATCGTCCGATGTTGTGCACGGCGGCGAATACGGTCACCTCGTCCCAGGAGCAGCGTCCCTCCTCGGACTTCTCCTCGCATTTCCCGGTCGCAATCTTGTCGCGCGGCGGGAGCGAGCGTGCGAAGACGTCCTTCACCGGGTTGGGGTAGGGGTAGGACGTTTCGGCCACGGTGCGGCCGCTGTAGATGTCGCGGCCGAGGTCCCAGTCGGAGAACACGATGGGCGTCGGCCAGTTCTCGAAGGCGATCTTCGAGGATTCGGCGTCCCACATTGCGTTGTACTCCTTGCCTTTGGGGGCGCGGCAGGCCATGGCGAACCAGCGGACCACCTTTTTCGCGACCAAGGCGCGTCCGTCCAGCGGCGAGATCTCGTCGCCTTTCGTCTCGAGAAGGCGGCGCATGTTCGTGACGAAGCCCACGGAGACGAACGTCACGCTCTTGTCGGGGGCGTTGGCCAGCGCGCGGCGGTAGATATTGTTGGCATCTGGAGCATCGTTGGAGTTGGGGTGCTTGACCCATTGGGGGTATTCGGAGGCGAGGCGCACGAACTTCTGGTGCGATCTTCGCTCAGGGGAGCCGCCTGGCACGCCGACGACGCCCATCTCCTTGGCACATCCCACGGGTATGTCCGGTCGGCCGTAGAAGACGTTGAATATCTCTACGGCGGCGACGGACGAGTTGTCGCGCGTGCATGTGGCCATGGCGAGGATCTCGCATTTGCCCTCGTCGGCGAGGGCGTGTAGGACGGCCATGGCGCCCACGTCGTCGTAGTCTTCCACCATGTCGGTGTCGAAGATGATCTTAGGCGTAGGCGCGGCGATGGCGGCGGCTGCGCAGAGGATGATCGCGGCCAGCGGCTTAATGTGCTTTTTCATGCGGACATTGTATCATATTTCCGCCCGTTCCGGTCGTGTAAATCTTGTTGTGTGCCTGTACTGGCCACTATGCACATCGACCGGATTTTGGTATACTCTTCACATCTGATTACAGAAAAAGGGAAACACCTATGTTCTACTGCAAGGAATACGCGCTGGCCGTGGCGCTGTGCACGGTTACGATGCTCTGCTGGGGCAGCTGGGGTAACACCCAGAAGCTCGCCGGTAAGACTTGGAGATACGAGCTTTTCTACTGGGACTATGTGATAGGACTTGTCTTGTTCGCGGTCGTCGCCGGTTTCACCATGGGTTCGCTCGGCGGTGGCCCGTGGAGCTTCGCCGAGAATCTGAAGTCTAGTTCGTCGGCCCAGTGGATGTGGCCTTTCCTAGGGGGCGTCGTGTTCAACGCCTCCAACATACTGCTTTCGGCTGCCATTGCCGTCGCCGGCATGTCGGTGGCGTTCCCGGTTGGCGTGGGGCTTGCGCTTGTGGGAGGCACGGTCGCCAACTGGTTCGTCGACGGCAAGGGGAACCCCTGGCTCATATGGACGGGGCTTGCGGTCATAGTCGCGTCCATAGTCTGCAACGCTTTGGCGTTCAAGGCCAAGCAGAGCGCCGCGAGCGGCGCCTCCGACGCGTCGGGCGCGAAGAAGGGGCTTGTCCTCGCCGTGTGCGCAGGTCTTTTGATGAGCTGGTTCTCGCCGCTTGTGAACAGAGTCGTGGACATGGATTTCGCCGGCGCCGCGCCCAAGCCTGGGATGATGACGCCGTATGCTGCTTTCTTCCTGTTCACGCTTGGCGTGTTCGCCTCCAACTTCGTGTTCAATACGATCATGATGAAGAAACCGGTGTCGGGCAAGCCGGTGAACGCCTCGGAGTGGTTCAAAGGCGGTGTGCTCGTCCATCTTGTCGGCGTGCTCGGCGGATGTATCTGGGCGACCGGCACGCTTCTTTCATTTGTCACCGCCGGCACGGCGGGGGCTGCGATCGCGTATGCGCTCGGGCAGGGCGCGACTCTCGTCTCGGCTTTGTGGGGCATTCTAGTGTGGAAGGAGTTCGCGGGGGCGCCGAAGAAGTCGGCCGTGCTGAACTTCGCGATGATAGTGCTTTTCGTGGCGGGCCTTGCGCTTCTCGTGAAGGCCGGCGCCTAGTCTGACCACCAAACCACCCAACTACCTAACCACCCAACCACCCAACCACCCAACCATGAAGAAGATAGTAGTCCTAGGCAGCACTAACACCGACATGGTGATCACTGGCAAGAAGATACCTGTTCCCGGCGAGACGGTCTCCGGTGGATCGTTCATGATGAATCCGGGCGGCAAGGGCGCGAACCAGGCCGTCGCCGTTGCGCGCCTCTCCGTGAAAAGGGGGGCTTGCACGTTCATCGCGAAGGTGGGCGACGATCTTTTCGGACGCGCCTCCGCCGCGCGTCTCAAGAAGGACGGCATAACCCCTAAGCTCGTCATAGACAGGAAGAACGCCTCTGGTACCGCGCTCATCCTCGTGGACGCCAAAGGACGCAACTGTATATCTGTCGCGCTGGGCGCGAACGGGACGCTCTCGCCCCGCGACGTGCGTCCGTTCGCCGATGACATCCGCTCCGCCGCCGCGCTTGTGCTGCAGCTGGAGACGCCGATGGAGACGGTGCTCTTTGCCGCCGAGACGGCGCACAAGGCCGGTGTGACGGTGATTCTAAATCCAGCTCCCGCCGCAAAGCTCCCTGCGAAGCTCTTCAAATGCGTCGACTGGATCACGCCGAACGAAACCGAGGCGGAGATGCTCACTGGCGTGAAGGTGGTGGACAAGGCGTCCGCAGACAAGGCTGCCGCCGCTCTCCGCCGCCGCGGCGTGCGGCACGTTGCAATCACCCTCGGCGCGAGGGGATGCTATGCCGACGGCGTCGTGTATCCGTCTGTGAAGGTGAAGGCCGTGGACACTGTCGCGGCCGGAGACACGTTCAACGGCGCTTTCGCCGTGGCGCTTGTAGAGGGCCGTTCGACGGCCGAGGCGGTGGCCTTTGCGCAGAAGGCCGCCGCGATCTCGGTCACGCGCCCGGGCGCGCAGTCTTCGGTGCCGTTCAGACGTGAAATCTGAAAGGCCCGACAATGGAAAGGACGCTACGATGAATCCGTTCACATACAGGAATCCGGTAAAGGTCGTGTTCGGCGCGGGCAAGTTCGCCGATGCGGGCGCGGAGGCGGCGATGCTCGGGAAGAGGGCTTTTGTAGTGTCGTATTCCGACGGCAGCGTGTCCGGACCGCTTGATCGCCTCGGCGCCATGCTCGACGCCGCCGGCGTGGCTCACGAGGAATTCCTGGAGGTGGTCCCGAACCCTCCCATCGAGATGGTGGCGCGCGGCGTTGAACGTGCAAGGGCGTTCGGCGCGGATCTCGTGGTGGGCCTTGGCGGCGGCTCTGCGATGGACGCCGCGAAGGCCATTGCGGCAGGCGTCCTCTACGAGCACGGTGACCTCTGGAACATGGTCTATTCAAGCCATTCGAACGTCACGGCGATTCCGCCCGAGAGGGCGCTGCCGATCATGCTCGTGCCGACGCTCCCCGCGACGGGAAGCGAGATGAACATGTGCAGCGTCGTGTCGTCGACAGCGCGCTGGAAGAAGAGCTACATCTGGGCGGACTGCCTATTCGCCCGCACCGCGGTCCTCGACTCGGAGCTCACCTACACTCTGCCGCCTTTCCAGACGGCCTGCGGCGCCATCGACGCCATCAGTCACGTGCTCGAGATCTTCGTTAACGGCCAGAGCAAGAGCGACCTCCTCCACGAGTTCCAGCTCGGCGTTATCAAGACGATCGTGAAGAATCTGCCTCTGGCCTTGGCCAACCCGCGCGACGCGGACGCGCGCGCGGAGCTGATGTGGGCCGCCACATGCGGACTGAACGGCTGGGCCTCGCCCGGCGACGCCTGGACGCCCATGCACCAGGTGGGCCACGTCCTCACCTCGCGCCACGGCGTAAACCACGGCACATCGCTCGCCATCGTCATGCCGGCGTGGATGATCTACCACAAGCAGATCAAGCCCGCGCCCTACCAGCGCTTCGAACGCGAGATCATGCTCATCTCCGAGTTCAAGGAGTTCATCTCGCGCTCCGGCGTGCCGACGTCGCTCGGCGAAGTGGGTATCAAGGAGTCCGACATACCTGAGATAGTCAAGGGCGTCCAGGCCGTCTCGTTCAACGCCGACGGCGTGCTCGCCTCCAATCCTCCCGTCACAGCGGACGCGCTCGCGGAGATACTCCGCATCGCGCTCTGATGCGCCGCACTTCCGAAGGCGTCTGCATGAAGCTGTATCCGCTCTTCTTCGAGGCCAACTTCCATGCCGCCCTCTGGGGCGGCGAGGAGTGGCTTGTGTCGGGCCACCACACTTCGCCGTCGGTGATAGCGAACGGCTCCTTGAAGGGACGCACGCTTGAATGGGCGGCGGCCGAGTTCGGGCGCGATCTCATGGGCGAGCGGGCGCCGTCCGATATGCGTTTTCCGCTTCTCTTCAAGATGATAGACGCCCACGATCGCCTGAGTGTGCAGGTGCATCCGAATGAACAGACAGCGAAGACCGCTGGCGGCGAGCCGAAGACGGAGATGTGGTATGTACTTGGCCATCCCGCGCCGATATACGCCGGGCTGGCGGCGGGCACGACGCCGGCCGACGTGGAGAGTGCAGTGCACACGGGACGCTTCGAGGAGATAGTGGTGAAGCACGACGCGCGCCCTGGCGACGTGCTCTTCATCCCCGGCGGGCTTGTGCATGCCATCGGCGCCGGCGCGCGCGTCTATGAGGTGCAGCAGTCGAGCAACACCACATATCGCCTCTACGACTGGGGGCGGGTGGGCGCGGACGGGCGTCCGCGCGCTCTTCATGTGGCGGAGTCCCTCAAGACGATCGACTTCTCGCTTCCCGTGCCCGAACCAATCGCTGCGGTGGATTGCCCGTTCTTCCGTTTCGCGCCGCGCGATTTGTCGGAGCCGGTGGATCTTCCGGCGGATGCAGCCACGTTCCGCGTCCTCTACGCCGCAGAGGGTTCGGCCAGCCTGGCGTGGGACGGAGGTGCGGCTCCGCTGGCGAACGGCCGTGCCGTGCTCGTCCCCGCCGGCGTCGCCGTGCGTGTGGCTCCGGACGGGCGCGCACGTCTGCTCGTAACGGCGCTGCCAAACTTAGCATACTAAAAGGAGAGCAAAATGACAGGAATGTTTCTGGCTGCCCTGGCTGTCGATTTTCTCACTGCGGCGGGTCCGGTACGCCCGGAGCTGCACTCATCGGGCTTCGGCCCCATGATCTGTTCGCAGACGGCGCAGGAGCGCGCCGATATCAAGTCGATGGGGTTCAAGGCCGCGCGCACGCACGACTGGGCCTTGGGGAACGGCAATCAGCGCGTGTGCGACTACTTCCACATCTTCCCGCTGATGCATCTCGACGCGAAGGATCCGAAGAACTACTGGTTCGCCCCCACCGACTATCTTCTAAAGCGCACGCGCGAGGAGATGGGGCTTGACGTATTCTACCGTCTCGGCACGTCCATAGAGCATTCGGGCAGCAAGGTCCACTTCAACTCGCTGATTCCAGAGGACTTCGACAAGGTGGCCGAGACCTTCGCCGCGACCGTACGCCACTACAACCGGGGCTGGGCGAACGGCTTCGAATGGGGGATCAAGTACTGGGAGATATGGAACGAGCCGGAGGGGATCGTGTCCATGTGGTGTCCGCCCGGCGGGACGGCGGAGCTTTCGGGCGACGCGCTGGCGGCGAAGCAGAAGGAGTGCCGCGCGCAGTTCGTCAAGTTCTTCGTGACGGTGCTCAAACGCCTCAAAGGCGAGTTCGGAGACACGATCAAGGTCGGCGGACCGGCGCTGCAGACGTTCCGCGAAAATTGGTTCGTGCCGATCTTCGAAGAGTGCCGGAAGTCCGGCATCGCCCCCGACTTCATCTCGTGGCATGGATACGCCAATGATCCGCTGCAGTTCAACCGCGAGGCTGAACGCGCCCGTAGTCTCTGCGACTCCTACGGTTTCTCGAAATGCGAGCTGATCATAAACGAGTGGCACTATTTCGGGGAGAACTACACCTGGAACGATATGCAGCGCTGCTCCGACCCGAAGGTGAAGGCACGGATACTCGACGGCCCTGACGGCCACAACGGCATACGCAGCGCGTGCTTCGTCCTGGCGACGCTCGCGAACATGCAGCGCTCGAAGTTCGCGCAGGCGTTCTACTACGGCTGCGGACGAAACGGAAACTGGAGCTTCCAGGACACAATGTACAGGAAGAACAAAGTGTTCTACGCCCTCAAGCTATTCGGCGATCTGATGCGCGACTGCGAGACGATCTGCAGCAGCGAGTCGAATGGCACCGTGACGACGTTCGCCGCGAAGAGCGCCGACGGGAAGAAACAACTGCTCGTCATCGACTACGGTGGTACGGGCAGGCGTCTGTCGCTTGATGTGAAGGGTGTCGCCGACGGCGCGAAGGCGTCCTGTATCTTGCTCGACCATACCCACGACCTAGAGCCGTTTGGCGCGTCGTTCAAGGGCGGCAGGCTTGATCTCGTGAAGCCGGACTTCCATTCGGCCGCCTTCCTTGTTTCGTTCACCGAGAATTGAGGGGAATCGATGAAAAAAACGTCAAGAACGATGTGCATAACGGCGGCGTGTGCGGCGATTGCGGCGCATACCGTCTGGGCGGCAGACGACTTCCGCATCTCCCCGGAAGGTATTCCGAACGACGGCATGCTGTTTGTGGACTACAGCCAGCGCAATCGGAGCGGACACATGGGCCATGCCTTGGTGGAATATGCCCGCGATTCGCTGATCGCCTTCTACTCCAACACGTCCGGCTGCCTCAACCACGGCCACACCGGCTACGGCTGGATGGAATACCGCCGATCCACCGACGGCGGCAAGACGTGGGGGGAGCCTGTCGTGCTCGACTACGCATATCGCAGCTTCCTCGACGGTCTCTTCACGGTCAGCTGCGAGAAGGCGGTGGCGACCGACAAGGGGACGATAGTCGTGTTCTGCTGCCGCAACAGCAACCTCAGGGGCTGGGAACCGTTTCTGGAGCCGGTGGCGCTGCGCTCCACCGACCAGGGGAAGACCTGGTCCGGCCCCATTCCCGTCTCGAATGAAAAAGGGCGCATATACGCGACGCAGTACAAGGACGGAGTGATCTACGTGATGGAGTTCTGCAACGGCACTGGACGGTGGTGCGGCAACAAGCCCGAGCACCTGTACCGCCTCTATGTGAGCGAGGACGACGGACGCACCTTCAAGGAGCGTAGCGTCGTCGCGTTCCCGTCCACGCTCAACCGCGCATACGGCGCGCTGGAGTGGACGCCGGACGGAAGGCTTGCCGCGTATTGCTACAACGTGATGGATGAGTACAACATGGACGTCTGCTTCTCGTCCGACAACGGCAGGACGTGGGGTGGGTCTGTCAAGAGCCATTGCACGAAGCGCATACGCAACCCGCAGGTGTGCCGCCTGGGCGGCACGTACTTCCTGCATGGCCGTTCGGGCAACAACGAGCGCGACAAGGGGCCGTGCAACTTCATTCTGTACACCTCGGCGGACGGCGTTCACTGGGACGACGGACGTTATCTGCATGTGCCGGCGAAAGGTTGCTGGGGCACTCATTCGTTCTATTCCAACAACTGCGTGCTCGGTCGCTTCGGCGGAAGTCGGCGTGTGCTCATTCAGGCGTCGGTCCCGTATTCCGAGGCGCGCGAGAACGTGGCGCACTGGTGGATAGACCCGAAATGAACGGTTGAAAGGCGCCTCTCACGGTGCACTCTTGCCGCCATGGAGAAGAAATTGAAAGGGAATGGCCATGAATGCCGAGATTGAAGTTGATACAATAGCAAAGTCCATGCGAAAAACGGTCAACTTTGGTTGTGCGTTCATGTCGGCATTTGCCTTTGCCGCCCTCGCCGGTGCGGAGATGGTGGACGAGGTGAATCCGTTCATCGGCTGCATCACCCAGGATGCATCGAGCTTACACGGTCTCGGCAAGACTTTTCCTGGTGCCGCCACGCCGTGCGGCATGATCCAGCTCTCGCCCGACACCATCACCGGCGGCGACAACGGCCCTGGCTACTCCTGGTGCATGGACACCATCGAGGGTTTCAGCTTCACCCATCTCTCCGGCATCGGCTGGTACGGCGAGTTCGGGAACTTCCAAGTGATGCCAACGACTGGTCCGCGCATCCTCGATCGCGAGAAGGCGTGCTCGCCGTATTCCCATGAACGCGAGGTGGCCTCGCCAGGATACTACGCCGTGACGCTCGACCGCTACGGAGTGCGCGCGGAGATGACCGCCGCCCCGCGTGCGGGAATGCTCCGCTTCACGTTTCCTCGCGCCGAACGTGTGCGCGTGCAGATCGATCTAGGGCGGCGCATCGGGCAGAAGGAGAGGTGGTTGAAGTACAGTCGCCAGAATGTGCGCGTGGTGGACGATCGCACGATTGAAGGCTACATGCACTGCCCCTGCGAGGACGGCGGATGGGGACGCGGCGGCGGCAAGGTGAGCTACACGCAGCACTTCCGCTGCGTGTTCTCGCGTCCGTTTGCCGCGTTCGGCGCGTGGGAAAAGGACAAGGTGTTTGAGAGTGAGCGTGACTTCATCGGAACGAACACGGGCTTCTTCGCCGAATTCGACGTGAAGGACGGCGACGCGGTCGTCGTCCGCGCCGGCCTCTCGTACGTCGATGGGGCGGGCGCGCGGCTCAACCTTGAGCGCGACATGCCCGACTTCGACTTCGACGCGGCGCGCGCCCGCGCACGTGCGCTCTGGCGTGACGCCTTCGACGGTGTCCGTTTCGAGGGCGGCACGAAGGACGAGCGGGCAGTCTTCGCCACCGCCCTCTACCATTCGCTCATCGATCCACGCATGATCGCCGACGCCGACGGACGCTACATGGGCTCCGACGGAAGAGCATACCAGTCTTCGTCATTTACATTGCGCACAGTCTTCAGCGGCTGGGACGTCTTCCGCAGCGAGTTCCCGCTCCTTACGATCATCCGCCCTGACATCGTGGACGACACGATCAACTCCATGCTCCGCTGGAACGAGCTTGGGCCTCGCGACACGCTCCCCGTTTGGGACATCTTCGGCTGCCTCTCCGGCTGCATGATCGGCAACCCTCTCATCCCGTGCATGGCCGATGCCTGGGAGAAGGGCATACGCGGCTGGCCGGCGGAGACCGCCTGGCGCCTCGCGGAGCACACGTCGTCCGTCCGCCGCAACGCCGACTGCGGATGGACGCCCGGTTCGCTTTCCACAACGCTTGAATACGCCTTCGACGATTGGTGCATGGGCAAGCTCGCCGACATGCTCGGCAAGCCCGACCGCGCCCGCCACTACTACTCCCGAGCGCAGTGCTACACCAACTGCTGGAGTACCGAGGCGGGGTGGATGCGCGCGCGCCGCGCCGACGGCTCGTGGCTTCCCTGGCTGGGGCGCAAAGTCCACAAGAACCAGGGCACCGTGGAGTCCAACCCATACCAGCAGGCGTGGTTCGTCCCGCATGATGTGTACGGCCTCATGCGTCTCATGGGCGGCGAGCACAAGTTCGCCGACGAGCTGGAGACGTTCTTCGACGGCGTACCACCGGATTTCCTCTGGAACGACTACTACAACCATCCCAACGAGCCTGTCCACCACGTTCCATTCATGTTCCCCTACTGCGGCAAGCCCTGGCTCACGCAAAAGTGGACGCGCGAGATATGCACCAAGGCGTACCGCAACGACGTGCGCGGGCTTTGCGGCAACGACGATGTGGGGCAGATGAGCGCGTGGTATGTGCTGGCGGCGAGCGGACTCCATCCCGTAGCGCCGGGATCGGGGATATGGATCCTCACAAGCCCTGTGTTCACGAAGGTCTCGTTCCGCCTCGATCCGAAGTACTACAAGGGCGGGACGTTCACGATCTCAGCGCCGAAGGCCTCGGCCAGGAACCGCTATGTGCGCGCGGCGAAGCTGAACGGGAAGGAGCTGGACAGGATGTGGCTGACCACGGCGGAGGTGTCGAACGGCGGCGTGCTTGAGCTTGAGATGGGCGATGCGCCGGATACGTCGCGTGCATGGCGCCGTCCACCGGACGTCTCGGGCGTCCGCTAGGCGATCGCCTTGAGGAAGAGGACCCCCGCCGAGAAGAGCGGGCGGTGCCAGGAGAGCGGACATTCCCGCAGCGCGCGTGCGGCCGTCTCGTCGCGCAGATACTTCCTTGCCGCGCGGAGCGCTCCTGGGAGACCTACGCCGCTTTTACGGAACGTGCCTAGAATCTCAAGCGGGGCCAGCACGCACGAGGCGGCGTAGAGCGGCGCGAGGCGTCCGCCGGAGATTTCATCGAGGCGACGGCGCAGCGCCAGCAGTCGGAACTTGTTCTCCACGCGGCTCGGCGAGGCGTTGAGGCGCATGGTGGCGCCGGAGGTCCGCACGGTGTAGTCGTAGAGCGCGCGGTCGAGCACCGTTGTCCGCGAGGCGTGCAGAAGGTATTCGCAGTTGAAGAATGCGTCTTCGCCCAGGCCAACGGTCTCGTCGAAGCGCACATTGTGGCGTTCGATCAGCTCGCGGCGGAACACGCATCGGCATACCGAGCCCAGCTCGCGCGGCGCAAAGAGCTCGTCGCCGGCGAACCAGCGGCGGAGGTCGTCGAATGAGTAGCCGATCAGGCGGGAGACGCACTGCGAGACTATGGCGTCGTTCCCATCCAGGCGATAGTCGTCCTTTAGAGGCAGGATGCGGAAGGGCGTATCGTCCCCGTCGCGGATGCGGAAGGGGGCGATGCACCAGTCGGCGCGCGTCTCGTCCATTGCGGCGACGCCGTCGGCCAGCCAGTCGGGCTGGACCGTGTCGTCCGGATCGAGGAAGAAGACATATTCGCCGGCTGCGGCGGCCAGCGCGGCGTTGCGGGCGGCGCTCACGCCCTTGTGGGGGAGGGATAGGACGCGGATGCGCGGATCGGCGCCGGCGCGTTCGGCGAGGATCGCGGGGGTGGCGTCTTCCGAGCCGTCGTCGGCGCAGATCACCTCCACGCGGCACGGCTTGATCCGGTCTGCCGCAGCAAGAACGGAGTCCAGCGCGTCGTCCAGCCACGGCGCCGAGTTCCAGCATGGCACCACAACGCTGGCCTTTGGCGTATCTATTTGTTCCTCTTTTCCCATTTGTCTCAGTTCTTAGCTCCAAGCTCCAAGCTCCAAGCTCCAAGCTCCAAGCTCCAAGCTCCAAGCTCCAAGCTCCAAGCTCCAAGCTCCAAGCTCCAAGCTCCAAGCTCCAAGCTCCAAGCTCCAAGCTCCAAGCTCCAAGCTCCAAGATTTTTAGCTTCACATTATATCATATCTTCACCGTACCGAATTTGGTATAATTTACGTCATGTCTTGCAGCATAACAAAACGGCGCGTGGCAGTCACTGGAATGGGCGTGGTAAGCGCCCTCGGCTGCACGGTGCCGGACGCCTGGAATCGGCTCTCCGTTTTCGAGAATCTCGTCGAGGCGCTGCCGGAACTCGCCGGATACAAAGGCCTCAACACACGTCTTGGATCACGTTTCCGCTTTGAGCGGCCTACGGCCTGGACGCGCAAGACCACGCGCACGATGGGCGATGTGGCCATGTACGCTCTGGCTTCGGCCGAACAGGCTGTGGCGCAGGCTGGTCTTGGCGCCGCCGATCTTGAGAGCGGGCGCACCGGTGTGGCATATGGCTCCTGCTCAGGTTCCGTGGTGCCGCTTTTGGATTTCACCTCAATGCTCATGACGAAAGAGGTCGCCAACATCACCTCCGGCACCTACTTGAAGCTCATGCCGCAGACCACTGCCTGCAACATCTCCCTGCATTACCGCACTCACGGGCGCCTCGTGTCCACGGGCACGGCGTGCACCAGCGGCTCGCTTGCGATAGGCAGCGCCTACGAGCTCATAAAGTACGGTCTGCAAGACGTGATGCTAGCTGGAGGCGGAGAGGAGTTCTCGCCTACGCAGGTTGCGGTGTTCGACACGCTCTTCGCGACGTCCATGAAGAACGACGCCCCCAAGACGTCTCCCGCCCCGTACGACTCCGACCGCGACGGCCTCGTGATCGGCGAAGGCGCCGCCACGTTTGTGCTGGAGGAGTGGGAGAGGGCGCGCGCGCGCGGTGCCGAGATACTGGCCGAGGTTGTCGGCTTCTGCGAGAACACCGACGGTACCCATGCCACAAACCCCAATCCCGAGACGATGTCAGCCGCCCTTGCCGGCGCCCTTGAGGATGCCGCCCTGCCGCCCTCCGCCATCGGCTACGTGAACGGCCATGGCACTGCCACCGCGGCAGGCGACGCCGCCGAGACCGCGGCGACGCGCGCCGTCTTCGGCCGTCCAGTTCCGATCTCCTCCACCAAGAGCTACATCGGCCATACGCTCGGCGCGTGCGGCGCCATCGAGGCCATGGTCACGGTGGAGTCTCTCCGGCATGGCTGGTGGCATCCAACGCTCAACCTCAGGAATCCGGCGCCGGACTGTGCCGAACTCGACTACATCATGGGTGAGGGCCGGAACATGGAGTGCGAGTACGCGATGTCGAACAACTTCGCGTTCGGCGGCGTGAACACGTCTCTTATCTTCCGCAGAGTGGGGTGAGCGGGGTGAGGTTCGCGATTCTGCCGTTCGTGCTTCTCGCGGGGTGCGCCGTGCTGCCGGAGCTGGACCCGGGCGAGCCCGAGAAGGGGATCGTGCGCTTCTACGAGGAGGAGATGCGCTACCCGCACTGTTCAGTCGCCTGTGTGCGTGGCGACAGAACGGTCTTCGCCGGTGACCCCCGCGCCGTGTATCGCATCGGTTCGCTGACCAAGTTCTTCGTGCGCGCCGCCATCGAGCGTCTTGAGTCCGCCGGGCGCATCGATCTCTCCGCCGCAGTCACCCGCTATGCTCCGTTCCCTCTGCCGGAAGAGTACGATACCGTCACGCTTCGCGATCTGCTGGACAACAAGTCCGGGCTCTCCCGCGAGTTCCTCGACCCGTTCGATCCACGTGATTGGCACACGGCATTCTCCTGCGGACTGTTCGGCACGCATCTCTACGCCGACTTCGAGGACATCCCCTCGTTCGCCGCCGCGCTCCGTTCGCCGCGTTCACTCCGTCAGATCCGCGCTCGCAGGGAACAGTACTCCAACATGGGCTTCGCACTCCTCGCGCTCGCCGTCGAGAACGCCGTAGGACGCAGCATCGAAGACATCCTGGCCGACGAGGTGACGTGTCCGCTCGATCTTCCCGACACATCCTTCGCCCCATCCGGCGCCGCGGCCGCCCGCCTAACCTCTCCATGCGCAGGCAAGCTCCCCTGGCTGATCCCACGCGGCCGCGAAGTGCCCCCTCATCCACTCGGCCCGGCTCTGCGCGGCACGGGTTCGCTCTGCTCGTCGGCGGCGGACTGCGCCCGCTTCTTCTCCGCCACCTGGCCGTACGTTGATTCGCTCCTCGCCGAACGCCCCATCTCTCTTTACGGCAACGACGAGGTGTGCGGACTTTTCCGAGTAAAGACTCTTCCTTCCGGGAGGAGAATACTCTATCGCTTCGGGATGATATACGGCGGCTCTTCCTATGTGTGCTGCGAACCCAGGACGCGCACGATTCTGCTGATCCTGCGCAACGTCACCTCTTGGTCGGCATCCGAGGACTTCACCCTCACCGACCAACTTCTCGCTACTGTACCTTGACCTTGGGCGGCATAGTGTCCTTCATCCCAAGGGCCAGATACTTTGAGCGTGCGTAGTCGTAGTATTCTAGATCCACCACGGACTTCCCCGTGATGCCTATCGAGGCGAGATAGCGGTGACGCGCCGCGATGTCCGCGCCGTCCGTGCAGCCCGGCACCACCAGGCAGCGCACTTCGAGTTTCGCCTTTGCGGCCACCAGGCGTTCGAGGTTGGCCTTGATGATCTTGTTCGAGACGCCTGTAAACTTCTTGTGGAGGGCGTCGTCTTCGGCCTTGTAGTCGGGAAGCCACATGTCGACATACGGCATGAGAGCGTCGACGGCGGCTGGGGGCGCATATAACGAGGTGTCCATGCAGGTGTTGAGACCTGCGGCCTTGAATGCCTTGAACAGCTCCACGTCCCATTCCCAGAAGAAAAGAGGCTCTCCGCCCGAAAGCGTCACTCCGCCGCCGGACTCGTCGTAGAAAGCCTTGTCTTCGAGGGCCTTCGCGACTATCTCGGGGATGGTCATGGGCTTGCCGTAGAGCTTGAGGGCGCGTGTGGGGCAGGTAGCCTCGTCCATCGTGCACTTAGCGTGGTGCTTGCAGAGATGCTGGAATCGGGCCCATTGCGGCTTGGGGCTTATGGACTCCGGGTTATGGCACCAGATGCACTTCAGCGGACATCCTTTCACGAAGAACGTGGTGCGCATTCCGGGTCCGTCCCAGACAGCCATGCGCTTTGTGTCAAGCATCAGCGGAATCTTCATTTGTCGCTCCTTGGCCCACATTGTACCAAATCCACTCTCTCTGGGCAATGGGGGGTAGAATTCTGCGGAACCTCCAACCGCTTGTCTGCAAGGCAGGCATTCGGGAAATATGGTATAATTATGCCGACGACACCATGCAAAGACCATCCATAGAGGCGTTCTGCGCCAGAATCGCCGATATACTCGAGACGGACTCCGTCTCGCCAGACACCGACTTCCGCGCGCTTCCGGGCTGGTGCTCTCTGCAGGCATTCGGACTGCTGGTGTACCTTGAGAACGACTGCGGCCTGAGCCTCGACATCTCGTCCTTCGGACGCTTCGCGACCGTGGGCGACATCTACGCCGCGCTGGGAGAATGACGATGGATGAGTTTCTGCAGTTCGCCGCCGGAGTCCTCGGCGTGCCGCCCGGGTCTCTTTCGCCTGATTCCTCCTGCGGATCCGTTCCCGCATGGGACTCGGTGATGCATCTTCGCCTTGTGATGGAGACGGAGGCGCGATACGGAGTTCGAATACCGTTCGAGCGTCTGCCCGAAATCCGCAAGCTGGGGGATTTCATGCCGTACCTGAAGGGGGGCTCTCCGTGCTGACGCCCGACGAGCGCGCCCGGCGCATGCAGGGCATACTGCGCGACCGCGCGGCAAGGCGGCGGCTTGCGGACAACCTGGTGCCGGGTCTGCCAGTCGACGGCGATCCGCCCGAGCTGCGCCGCAGCGCCGAAAAGATGGGCGACTCTCTGCCGGGGGTTCTTGAAGCGCTTGTCTCAGTGACCAGTTCGTTCTTCGACAGGGTGTCGGCGGAATGGGAGGAGCTCTTTCCGGGCACGCCGGCGAGGCCGGTGCGCTTTGAGGAGAGCGAGCGCGAGTTCAAACTGGTGCTTTCCGTGCCGAGCGCCGGCGCGGCCTTCGCCCTGCGTGCGCAGATGTCGCGCATGCGCCGCGCGCTCAAGGGTCTGGAAGGGGCGCCGAAGAAGAAGTTGTCGCTGATTTTGAGGATAGGATGAAAGACGCATTCAAACTCCATCCACGCATGGCGTGTCCGTACGCCGAAAGGCTCGCGGCCGTCTGCCCGGGCTTCGCAAAGCAGCTCGAGCCAGATTTGCGCGAGGCCGACGAGGAGGACGAGTTCGGCTCGGACCCCTTCGACGAGGAGGGCGAGGCGGCGGTCTGTCCGGGCCTGAAGCAGCGCTTTCCGGACAGAGTGCTGGTGATGACGAGCGACAGCTGTTTCATGAACTGCCGTCACTGCACGCGGAAGGGGCTGCTCGCCAACGCCGAGGTCGTCCGCACGGACGAAGACCTGGCAGGCTGCCTCACCTACGTGAAGGAGCGCCCTGAAGTGCGCGACGTGCTGCTTTCGGGCGGCGATCCGCTCGTTCTGCCGGACGACGAGGTGATGCGCTTCGTGGACGCGTTCGCGGCTCTGCCGCAGATAGAAGTGGTGCGTCTGTGCACGCGCGCGCCGTGCGTGAACCCCGGGCGCGTGACGCCGGAGCTCGCCGCGCGTCTGGGGGCGTCTGGCAAGGTGTGGGTGAACACGCAGTTCAACTGCGCGGGCGAGGTCACGCCCGAGGCCGTGGAGGCGTGTGCGCATCTCGTGCGCGCCGGCATGCCTGTCTCGTGCCAGACGGTGCTGCTTGCAGGCGTGAACGACTCCGCCGACGACCTTCTCGCGCTCTTCCGCGCGCTTCAGCGGGCGCGGGTGCGTCCTTACTATGTCTTCATGTGCGACCCCGTGGCGGGGACGGCGCACTTCCGCGTGCCGCTTGAGAGGGCGCGCGAGATAGAGGCCGAGTGCGCCGCGCGCATCGGCGGCCTGGGGCTGCCGAGGTTCGTGGCCGACGTGCCGGGCGCCGTGCGGAAGACGCCGATTTCGGAGCTCGCGGACTGACCCGCCCGCGTTCCTCCGGACCAAATGAACGGGCCAAGCTGAAAAGACGGAAAAGGAGACAGAAAATGTCGTACGACAAGCTGATGAAGGACATGAGGCCGGCGGTGGTCGCCTGGGCGGCGCTCGCCGCCGCCGTGGCGTTCGCCGGCGATCTGCAGAACCGCTGGTACTACTATTCGAACAACTTCACGAAGGACTCCGACGTGCAGAACTTCGAACGCGTCGCGTCAACAGCCGCGGAGAGCGGCTTCAACGGCGTGCAGCTTGCGTGCGGACTCGAGACGTGGGGGCGCTGGGACGACAAGAGGAAGGCGCGTTTCGAGAAGGTCAAGGAGATATGCCGCGTCCGCTCGCTGGAGATCGCGCCGGCTTTGTGGTCGGCCGGATACGGTTCGTTCCTGCGCTTCGACGAGAACGCCAGCGCCGCGCTGCCGTATTCGGGCGTGTGGATGTGCGACGGGCGCACGGCGAAGTGGCATGGCGACGACATCCCGTTCCCAAACGGCGGATTCGACGAGGCCAAGCCGAACGGCTTCCCCAAGGACTGGGCGTGGATCGACGGCTTCGGCAAGTTCGCGTTCCGCGACGCCGACGTGAAGCACGGCGGCTCGGCGTCGCTTCGCTTCGACTGCTCCACCACTCTCGCGAGCAAGCACCGCCACTTCCGCGTCAGCCGGTCGGTCTCGTTGAAGACGAACCACCTCTACCGCGTGAGCTGCTGGATCAAGACGGAGGGATTCACCCCGGCGTCGTCGTTCCAGGTGTCCATGCTTAGCGCGAAGGGCGGAGGGGCGTCGTACGGCAGGCACGGCACCGAGAGCAGCCACGACTGGAAGCAGATGGTGTTCACGTTCAACTCCGGCGCCGACTCCGAGATGCGCCTCTACGTGGGCTCCTGGGGCGGCAGGGACGGGAAGCTCTGGGTGGACGACGTGGAGCTGCGCGAAGTGGGCCCGGCGATGGCCGTGAGACGCGAGGGGTGCCCCGTGCGCGTGAGGAACGCCGCGACGGGCGCTCTCCTGGAGGAGGGCAGAGACTACGCGCCGATCGCAGGCGCGAAGGGCGTGTGGGGCGCCGGCAGGCGTCCGCCCCTTGAAATCGCCATTCCCGAGGGAAGCTCCGTGAAGCCTGGCGACAGGTTGTCCGTCTCGCTCTACTATCCCGCCGTGGTGGCCAACAACCAGCATCCGATATGCATGAGCTGGCGGAGGCTCGACGACTTCATGGCCCAGAGCGCGGCGGACGTCAAGGCCGCGCTGGACCCCAAGAGCTGGTTCCTCGCGATGGACGAGATCCGCGCCGGCGGCACGTGCGAGCTGTGCATGTCCCGCAACACCGACATGGCGCACATCCTGGGCGACTTCGTGGAGCGCGAGCGCGCCGCCATAAAGAAGGTCCGTCCAGACGCAGACATCTACATCTGGGCCGACATGTTCTATCCCGGGCAGAACGCACACGACAAATACTACTCCTGCCGCGGCACCTACGAAGGGTCGTGGAACCTTGTGCCGAAGGACATCATCATGTGCTGCTGGTCGCAGAAGCAGCGCGCCGAGCAGCTGAAGTTCTTCTCCGGCCTCGGCTTCCGCACGTTCGGCGGCGCCTACTACGACGTGGACACGCTTGACAGCTCCTACGACTGGAACCGCCTCTGCCGCGAGACGCCTAACTGCGTCGGCGTGATGTACACCACCTGGCAGCGCAAATACGAGCTTCTCGCCCCGTTCGGCAGGATCGTGACGCAAAACCTCCCCGCGCCGGCCTCCGCCCCGTGACGGTTTCCCCGCCGCAGGCGCGGGGGTTTGTGGTATAATATTCTGCGTGAACTTGAAAGGACTCAGTTTATGACATATGACAAGAACCATGCTCTTGTGAAGACGGCCATTCCCGGCCTTCCCGCACCCAAAAGCGGGAAGGTGCGCGACGTCTTCGACCTTGGCGACACGCTCCTGATGGTCGTGACCGACCGCATCAGCGCATTCGACGTGATCCTTCCGACCGGCGTGCCCGACAAGGGCAAGGTGCTGAACCAGCTTTCGCTCTTCTGGATGGAATTCCTCGGGCTGCCCAACCATCTCGTGACGGCGGACGTGGACGCCTATCCAGCCGCCCTCCAGTGCGTCAAGGACGACCTGCGCGGCCGCTCGATGCTCGTGAAGAAGGTGGACATGTTCCCCGCCGAGTGCATCGTGCGCGGATACCTCACCGGCTCCGGATGGAAGGAGTACCAGGCGCACGGCACGGTGAACGGCGCGCCGCTGAGGGCAGGATACCAGAACGCGTCCAAGCTCGACGAAGTGCTTTTCACCCCCACCACCAAGGCGGAGATCGGCGCGCACGACGAACCGATCGACCTCGCCGGCCTCGCGCGTCTTGTGGGCGCGGACGCCGCGGCGGCGCTCGAGAAGGCGTCGGTGGAGTGCTACACGCGCGCGGCGGACTACGCCCTGGGCCACGGCATAATAATAGCGGACACCAAGTTCGAATTCGGCCGCGCGCCAGACGGCTCGCTGATACTCGCCGACGAGGTGCTCACGCCCGACTCCTCGCGCTTCTGGCCGCAGGCGTCCTACTCCGTGGGCGCGAACCCGCCGTCGCTCGACAAGCAGTTCGTGCGCGACTGGCTCGACTCCATCCACTTCAACCACCAGCCGCCGGGTCTGGAGCTGCCCGGCGAAGTGATCTCCAGGACCCGCGAGATCTACGTGAAGGCATACGAGGATCTGAGTGGAAAGAAGCTGGTCTGAGGCCGCAGGCGCCGCGTTCGACGCCTACCCCTGGCGCACCGAGGACGAGAAGCGGAAGGCCCGCGCCGAGGCCGAGATGGTGGCTTTCGGCGCGGAGGTGGAGGTGGAGGACCTTCCGATCGCCGTGAGGCGCTTCGCCCGCAGGGCGGCCAAGGCGCAGCCGCGGTTCGTCTGGCGCGGCGAGGCGTGGAGGGACATCTCCGCCGAGTTCGAGAGGGCGATCTTCTCGCAGGCTCTTGCGCAGGCGGGCGGCGGAATCGCCGCGGCGGCGCGCCTTCTGAAGACCACGCCAAGGGTGGTGGCCTACGCGGCGCGCAAGCACGGCATAAAATGCGGCAGATGAGAATTTCTAAGAACAACAAGACAACAAACAAAAGAAAAGGAAACTGAAATGGGAATCTTCGACCAGGTGAAGCAGGCGATGCAGATGCGCAGCGAGGCAAAGCGCATACAGTCGCAGATGGAGAACATCACGTTCGACTATGCGAACGGCGGTATTTCGGTGACGGCGCGCGGCGACTTCACCATCACGTCCATCAAGATTTCGCCCGAGACGTGGCAGGAGGTCTCGAAGGGCAAGACTGAGCGCTTCGAGACGATGCTCTTCAACGTGGTGAACGGCGCGTTGAAGGGCGTGAAGAAGGCCACGCAGGAGCAGATGGCGCAGATGATGCAGGCCGGCGGCATGGGCGGGCTCTTCGGCGGCAAGTGACCGGAGAGAGGCGATGCTGGAGCCCGTGGATGAGCTGGAGCGCGCGCTGGCGCGTCTGCCCGGCCTCGGCCGGCGAAGCGCCGGAAGGGCGGCGCTGGCTCTCCTCAGGGAGCCGGAGCGGATGCTCGACCCGCTCGTGGCGGCGCTGAAGTCCGCCCGCGAGGAGGTGGTTTGCTGCTCGCGCTGCGGCGGGTTCACCGTACGAGGCGCGGATCCGTGTTCGCTCTGCTGCGACCCGTCGCGCGATTCGGCGCTCGTGTGCGTGGTGGAGGAGCCGGCGGACATTGTCGCGCTGGAGTCCGCCGGCGCCGTCCGGGGCCGATACCACGTGCTGGGCGGCAAGCTCTCGCCGGTGCGCCGCCTCGGCCCCGACAGGCTCCGCGTGGCGGAGCTGGTGGAGCGCATCGGGCGAGAGGGCTTCTTGGAAGTCCTTCTCGCGCTTTCCACGGACATGGAGGGGGACGCCACGGCGGGCTACATCGCCGAGCTTCTCCGCGACTCGCCCGTGAAGATCACGCGCCTCGCCTTCGGCCTTCCGGTCGACTCGGGCGTGGGCTATTCAGATCCTCTCACGCTCAGAAGGGCGTTCCAGAACAGGGTGAAAGCATGAATACAGCAATGAAGACAGCATCGACGATCGCGGCGGCATGCCTGCTGCTGGCGCCGTCCGCCCGCGCGGAGGGCTCCGTGCGCCTGCCGCAGCCGTGGCACCACGTGAACAACAGGGCGCACGTCGGCATACCGTCCGTCGCGGTGTCGCCGAAGAACGACCGCATGTGGGCCACGTGGTACGCCGGCGTCACGCCCGGCGAGGACTCCAACAACTACGTCGTCCTCGCCACGAGCGCCGACAGGGGCCAGACGTGGAAGGAGGTGCTGATCGCCGATCCCGACGGCCTGGGCCCCAAGCGCGCGTTCGACCCAGAAGTGTGGGTGGCCCCCGACGGGCTTCTGCGCTGGACGTGGACGGAGCGAGTGGCGCCCCTTCAGGCGGAATGCGACAGCGCCTACGCCGGATGCGGCGCGGATCCGCGCAACGACGAGCTTATGATGACCACCCTCTCGGCGGAGGACGAGCCTTCCGGTGCCCCTCCCGCCCCCGTCCGCATCGGCAGGGGCGTGATGATGTGCAAGCCGATCGTCGCCGCCGACGGCAGATGGCTTTTCCCCGTCGCGCACTGGAGAGAGGAGCCGAGCGCGTGCATCCTCTCCACCACGAACGGCGTGGACTTCGTGGAGCTGGGCGGCGCCACGGTCCCGAAGAACGAACGCTCCTTCGACGAGCACACTCTCGTCGAACGTGCCGACGGCGCGTTCTGGATGCTCGTGAGGACGCATTCCGGACTCTCGGAGTCCGCCTCCAAGGACGGCGGCAGGACGTGGGACGTCTGCGAGGAGTCGGGACTCGGGCATCCTTCAGCAAGGCTCTTTCTGCGCCGTCTAGCCTCCGGCAGGCTTCTTCTCGTGAAGCACGGGCGCATCGGCGAGAAGACGCGCCGTGAGCGGCTGATGGCGTTTCTCTCCGAGGACGACGGCGCCACGTGGCAGGGCGGGCTCATGATAGACGGCCGCTCGGGGGTGTCGTATCCTGACGGCGACCAGTTCGCCGACGGCACGATCGTCGTCACATACGACTATTCGCGCACGAACGAAAGGCTTGTGTTGGCGGCGTTCTTCACCGAGGAGGACGTCCTGGCCGCGAGGAACGCCTCGGGGAAGCTCTCGCTCCACAAGGTGATATCATCCCGCGACACCCAGGATCCTGACTGGACGGGCGTCGATCCGCGTCTCGGCAGATCGGTGGGGATAGACGGCACTACCATCTGGATCGACGGGCGGCATCTGCCGCGCGAGGGGCGCGCCTTCAAGTCCGCCCCGCCCTACGCGCGTCTCCCGCACAAGCTGGAGGGGAAACTCTCGCCGCAGGCTGTTCATGCCGGGCAGGATTCCGCCGGGGTGTCGTTCCGCTTCACCACGTCGGCGCAGCGTCTGGTGTTCGAGTGGACGCTCACGCGCGCTCCCTCCGCTCCGCCGTCCGATCCCGCTGCGAACCGCTGCGGCATAGACGTGTACGGACGTATGGCCGGCGGCGGCTGGGGGTTCGTGGCGAACGGTCCTTCGGCGAAGCGCTTCGGCAACAGGCTGGAGATCGAGTGGGATCAGGGGCGTGAATGCCGCGTGTATCTGCCGGCCGCGGTCGGGGTGCGCAGCTTCCGCGTGGGCGTTCCGCGCGGATCGGCCGTCGAGCCGCCGACGCCGGTGGCGGAGAGGCCTGTTGTGTTCTTCGGAACCGGCAATTTCCAGGGGGTTGCGGCGTCTCGTCCCGGTCTTGCGCTGCCGTCGATCGTAGGGCGCGCCCTGGACATGCCGGTGCTGAATCTTGGTCTTGTGGGAGTGGATGCCGTAGAGCCGAATTTCCTTGATCTGCTCTCGTCTCTCGATGCCGCTGCGTATGTCGTAGACTCCGCATGGGGAACGGAAGGCGCAGACGAGAAGGTGGGATCGCTTGCGCGCGAACTGAGAGCGCGCCGTCCGTCAGCGCCTGTCATCTTCGCCGCGGACTTCCTTCCGTCGGGCGGCGACGCCATGATCGACAAGACGCGCCTGAACGACTTCGGCTTTGTGGAAGGGGCGAGGGCCTGCGCAGACGTTCTGCGCCGTGCGATCGCCAACTCTCCGGCCGTGGTTCCGAAGATCGAATCGATCTCGTCCGTTACGAACGCGCCAGCCTCTGAGGCGAAGCCTGCTCCCGAGACTAAGCCCGTCGACGTCCTTCCCGAGAAGAAACCCGAACCGGTGCCGGCGGCGAATCCTGTCGAGAATAATCCGGTTCCGGCGCCGGTGGCGAAGCCCGCCGAGGAGAATCCTGCCCCGGCGCCTACTGTGAAGCCTGCCGAGGAGAATCCTGCCCCGGCGGCGAAACCTGCCGCTGCTGCCGAAAAAAAGCCTGTCCCTGCGCCAAAGAAGGCCTCGGCTGATCCCCTGCCTGGTCTTGAAGACCTCATGTGAGAATCAAATCGCTGTTGATCTTCCTACTCGTCCTATTCTCCTACTCGTCCTATCCTCCTACTCGTCCTAATCCCCCAAACCTAAGGCATAAAATGACGGACTTCGGTTTCTATCTAGTGATCACCAATCCAGTCGTGGGCTACGCGAAATGCGCCGAGGCCGCGGTCAAGGCGGGGGTGAGGATGATCCAGCTGCGGATGAAGCATGCTTCGCGCGAGGAGATTCTGCACGAGGCGCGTGAAATGCGCCGTGTCGCGGCGGGGACGGAGACTCTCTTCATCGTGAACGACGATCCTTCCATAGCCGCAGAGGCGGAGGCGGACGGTGTGCACGTGGGGCAGGGAGACATGTCTCCTGAGGAGGTGCGCGTACGTTATCCCGGGCTGAGGATAGTGGGCCTCTCCACGCACAATGTCGCGCAGGTTGAGGCTTCGCGTGGAAAGCCCATAGACTACATCGGCGTGGGGCCCGTCTATGCAACGCCCACTAAGGACATACCGGATCCCACGCTGGGACTTGAGACGATGGGGCGGATGATCTCGCTTGCCGCCCATCCCGCTGTGGCGATAGGCGGCATCGACGTGGAGCGTCTTCCGGACGTTCTGCGCGCCGGCGCGCGGAACTTCGCGGTGGTCCGCGCCGTCTGCGCTTCGCCAGATCCTTATTCCGCTATCAGACGCCTTCAGGAAACGGCTCTCAGCTCTTCCTGAAGGTACAGTGCAGAACAGAGAAGACAGGAGGTGCTACATGCCAGTCAATGACGGAGGTTTCAGCAGACGGGCGTTTCTGATGTCCGCGGCGGCGGCGCCGGCGCTCACCATGGCGTCCGGTGAGGTTCCGGCAAAGGGGTTCTTCGCCGAGCCTTCGCGCAGTCTGCCGCTTGCCGAGGAATGCGACGTGATTGTGGCGGGCGGGGGTCCGGCGGGGATCGCGGCGGCGGTGTCCGCGGCGCGTGCCGGGGCGAAGGTGCGGCTCTTCGAGATGCACGGCTCCCTGGGCGGCGTCTGGACGAGCGGTTTCCTTGGATGCTTAATAGACTTTGACAAGTCTGCGACGGACCGGGAGATACTGCGCAGATTGACGGACATGGGAGTGCTGCTTGTGCGCAATCCGCGCCGCAAGGATGCGAAGGTGGCGAACTTCACCTACGATCCCGAAAGCATGAAGGTTGTCTGTGAGGAGATGTGCACGGAGGCGGGGGTGGACTTCCGCCTGCATACTGTTGTGACGGCGGCCTACCGCGATGCGTCGGGGCGAAACATCGAGACGGTCGTTACGGAGTCGAAGGAGGGGCGGCGCGCCTGGCGCGCGAAGGTCTTCATCGACTGCACGGGCGACGGTGACCTCTCCGCCCAGGCCGGCTGCGGCTACGACGTTGGCGGGCCTGACGGTGGCAATGACCAGCCCGCCAGCCTCTGCGCGATGGTATTCTCCCCGCATCCCGACAGAATCGCGCCCTATGTTGTGAACCATCCCGACAACTTCGACGCTGACGGACGCCTTCGCACTGAGAGCCCCAAGAAGCGAATGCATGCCGAGATGGTGCGTGCCGGGCTTTCGCCTTCGTACGCCATGCCGACGCTCTTCATGGTGCGCGAAGGGGTGTACGTGTGGATGATGAACCATGTGTACGGGCTCAAGATAGACGATTCTGCGGGACTTGCCCGCGAGACCGTCCGGGTCCGCCGCGAGGTGCTGGACGGCGCGCGGGCGCTTGCGCGGCTCGGCGGCGTTTGGGAGGGGTTCAGCGTTCTTGCGACGGCGGAGCAGCTTGGCCACCGCGCCGCCCGCCGCGTGCATGGCCGCTACACGCTCACCGCCGAGGATGTCCGGAAGGGCGCCGTCTTCCCGGATGCCGTCACAACGTCCAATTTCTGCGTGGACGTCCACGCCACGACGGCCGAGAAGAACAAAAAAGCCGCGTACGGGTCGATGGGCGTGAAGCCGCGTCCGTTCCAGATACCTCTTCGCGCCTGCATCGCGAAGGACGCAGACAACCTGTATCTTGCCGGGCGCTGCATCTCAGGGGGTTTCATCCCAATGGCCAGTTACCGGGTCACGGGAAGCGCGGTGGCGATGGGCGAGGCCGTGGGCCGGGCCGCCGCGGCGCGCGCGACGGGCAAGATGCTGGCGTAGAGGATCCCGCTTCTGGGAAGTGCGTCTCTTCTGGGTTACGGAAGGTCAGTCGCGAATGGCCTCAACCTTCTTGCGCGCGTCCTCGAGGAACGGCGCAAGCGGCTCCAGGGTTTCGGTGAACTTCGTGTCGAGGAAGGCGTCGGCGGCGGCGTTCGCCATCATGTCGCCCCAGATCATCTGCCCCATGCAGAGGACGTTGGCGTCGTTGATCGCACGGCACATCTTGGCGGCGAAGACGCTTTCCACGACGGCGGCGCGCACGCCCTTGAAGCGGTTGGCGATGATGCTCATGCCCATGCCGGTGCCGCAGAAGAGGAACGCCCGCTTCGCCTCTCCCTTCTGCATCGCGCGGCACACATCCACCGCGCTCTCGAAGTAGGGCTTCTCCTTGTTGGCGTCGGTCGCGCCCAAGTCCTTCACGGCGAATCCGCGCTCTTCAAGGTGTTTCACCACCGCATTCTTCAGTCCGACGGCGAACGGATCCGCCGCCACAAGAATGGTCTCCTTTGCCGCGCACGCGCATGTGGCGGCCAACGCCATGCCAACTACTGCCTTCTTCATTTTCTTTGGTCCTTTGCTTTTGGTTGCTTCGTTTACTGATATTGTACCATATTTTCGCGGCTGTGGTGAGAGGACTGTACGGCAAAGATGGCGGAGGGCGAATCTTACCGTTGTCTAACAGAATGTCGGTGTGAGATAATACCTGCGATCCGAGAGGGAGAATGTCGCTAGTCAGATTCATCTTTCCGCGCCTCACGTGCGCCTTCTTCGTGCGACTGGCCGTTGTGGCGGTCGCGACGTGGTGCATTGGCGTGTTCTGGCTGCGTCCGATGGTCATCGACGGCGCGAGCATGGAACCCACATACGCCGCGCACGGTGTGAACGTTTGCGTGTTGACGGCATATCGGACGCATCCGCCGGCGCGGGGCGATGTGGTGGCGTTGAAGTACGGAGGCACGCGCTACATGCTGCTCAAGCGCGTTCTGGCGTTCGCGGGGGAGACGGTGGCGTTCAGCAACGGCGTGTGTCTGGTGGACGGCCGGCCTTTGGACGAGCCGTATGTGGTGTTGAACTCCGGCTGGACGGTGCCGCCGCGCAAGGTCCGGCCAGGGCATGTCTATGTGATGGGCGACAACCGCTCCGTTCCGTTTGAAAACCATGTGGGCGGCGAGATATCCCTCGCCCGCGTTGCGGGAAGGACGTTGTGGTGAACAGACTGCTTTTCTTTCTGGCGCTGGCGGCGGCGGTGCTAGTCGGGTGGCATTTCCTGTCCTCGTCCGAGGAGTCGCGCGTGAAGGAGACGTTCAAGGCGATGTCGGCCGCGCTCGACAAGAACGGGAATGAGCTGCATCTGGAGACGCTGGGGAAGGCCAGGCGCGTTGCGGCGCTGGTTGAGCCGGGCTGCACGGTGGAAGTGCCGGGCAAGACGTTCACCCTTGCCAACAGCGCGTCCGACATGGCGCGGCAGATCGCCTCCTTTCACATGATGGCGGCGAGTCTGCACGTTACGTTCGAGGACGTGTCTGTGACGTTCACGGACAAGACTACGGCGGAGACCACGTGCGACTTCTTCTACAATGGGAGCGACCTCGGCTGGTCTGTGCGCGACGCCCGCGCATTGGAGGCCACGCTGCGGAAGGATCCGGACAGCGGACGCTGGCGTTTCGCGCACGTGCGCGTTGTGAACATCATAGAGAAATGACGCGGCGGGAGAACCGTTGAAGCCGCTGCCGAAGCGCGTAGTTGAATTTCAGAGTTGACAATGCGGCCGTGTCAAATGATAAAATATAACCGTTTTGTTTCTTGAAAAGGAATAAGGAGTTCTTCAATGACCGGAAATCTGACGATGCATATGCTGGCGACGGTGTCGGTTTTGGCGCTGGCGCTTGGCGTGAAGCATGCCGAGGGCGCCTGCGGCGCGGCGGCCGACGACGAGGCATGTGCCCGGATTGAAAACCAGGTGGCGGCCGCGTGCCGCGAGACTGAGGCGCGGCAGGCCGCGCTCAAGGACGTCTGCTCGATAGCGGACTATCGTTCGCTCGTGAAATCCGTCAACGGCACGAACATGTGGACGGCCGCGCTGCAAAAGGCGCTCGACGAGCATGAGATAGTCCGCATCCCCGCGTCCGCCGATCCTTATTTCTTCGACGGAACGGTTACGGTGCCTTCGAACCGCCGCATCGAGGCTGCTGGCGCCACGATCCGCCTCGCGGACGGTATGCGCACGGTGCTTCTCCGGAACGCAGGCGCGCAGGACGGAACGCTTGCGCCGATTCCCTCGTCCGCCCGGCGCGACGACAACATCGCCGTCGTGGGCGGACGCTGGGAGGACTGCTGTACGCGCCGGGCCGGCTACGGCCGCACAGGCATGTTCAATCTTCTTCCGCGAAGGAAGGGGAATTACTACGGCGTCTCGACGATGTTCTTCTTCAACAACGTCAGCCATGTCTCCGTGGCCGGCGCGACGTTCTACCACGTGGGAAGCTTCGCCGTGCAGGCCGGCGACGCGGACGCCCTGGTCTTCCGCGACATAGTATTCGACCGCTGCTTCGCCGACGGGCTTCACCTGAACGGCAACCTCACGCGGGTGCTCGCCCGCAACGTGCGCGGACAGGTGGGCGACGACCTTGTGGCGCTGAACGCCTATGACTGGCTCAACTCCTCGGTGAACTTCGGTCCGCAGAGGAACATCCTGTGCGAAGATCTCGAGCTTGTTCGGCTTCCGGGCGTGCCGGCCTATCCCGCGATACGCATCCAGCCGGCGAAGTATAAATATGCCGACGGATCTGTCGTCGACTGCGCGATCTCCGATGTGATCTTCCGCCGCGTGAAGGGCGTCACCACTTACAAGATGTATCTGCAGACGCCGCGCTATGCCATCGGCTCGGAGCCGGAGTGGGGCGAGGTCGGCTCAGGCGGCAATCTGTTCTTCTCGGATCTTGAGATCGACCTTGACTCCCCCATAGACAAGATCGGACAGTATGTCACGCAGGAGGCGCCGCGTGGGCACTTCGCTGCCTTCGAGTTCGGCGCGAACCTCTCGCTCGTGCACTTCAAGAATATCGACGTCGTCTTCCACGCCGATAGATGGCCGCTCACGCATCTTGTGCAGGTGGGGCCGAAGTCGTGCTTCTTCCCGGGGAAGGACGGAAAGCCAGCGACGGAGATATTCGACCCATACGTCAGCTGCCGCGTGGGGAAGGTGGTCCTGGAGAACATCCGCACGCGGGGGACGGTGCCGAAGGAGCTTGTCCACGCGTCTGCGTTCGACGACATCAACAAGGACGGCCGATCCACGGGACGCGGCGTGATCGAGAAGATCGAACGCAGATAACCCTTACGTCTTCATCCGGCGCTGGCGCAGCCAGAGAAGGAACAGCGCCAGCACCACGACTGCGGCTATCGAGAGGCGCAGATGGCGCATGGCGGCGTCGGGGTCTGGCGGCGGCCCGGCCGGGCGCTGGACGGTGTGCGCGGCGACGACCGTCGCCTCCACTGGCGGCGGAGGGGCGTAGTCGGCCTCTGCCTGCGCCGCAAGGATCGCGGGATGTACCTCACGCCCCTCTGCGATGGCTCTGGCCTGCGCCTGGCCCTGCTCCACGTCGTTCAACTGGCGCTCAACGGTCAGCGATATGTCTTCATTCGCTTCTATCATCGGTCGGCATCCATCAGTTGTCTGAATATGTTATTTCGCGCCAGGAGAGCGTTTCGGGAGGGCGCGAGGCGTCCATCGGCAGGCCGAGCGCGTTTGACATGCTGCCGGAAAGTCCGGAATAGAGACGATGGTCCCAGTTGATCTTGAGCGCGCCCTCGTATATCATCGCCTCGTTACGGCAGACGAGCGAGCCGTTTATCGTGCAGTTGCCGATGTGTCCGATGATGCCGTGGTTGTTGTACATCACGGCGTCGATGCGCGTTATTGTGGGCTGGTATGCGCCGCGGGAGCTTTGAGTGTCGGCACAGAGATGCTGAATGAGTTTCGTGGCGCAGACTGATTCGTAGTATTTACGATCCTGCTTGTCCGAAATGGTGGTTGTCGTCTGCTGCACCCAGCGACCGTTCTGATAGACATTCTGCGTTTTCGAGGTCACGTCCACTTTCTTCCCGCCGTCCTTCTGTGTGTAGTCACCGCAGAATTTGGATTCGTTTGACGTCCAGCCGTACTCGGTCGTGCGGGGGTAGCCGATGTTCTGGTCGGACTCGTCGCATATGTACTGCTGCACATATGGCCCGCTCTTGAGATAGTACTGCAGACCGCTGGAGGAGGAGCCGAGCCATGAAGAAAGAGTGTAGTCGCCCATCACGATATTGCCTTTCGCCGCGAGGCCGAGGAGGTTTTTCGACATGTTGGCCTGGGCGGTGGCGTCGGGGTTCGTGTCGGGATGAGGCCAGGAGGGGGCGTTGACATACTGGATGGTGCCCACGATGTGGATGTTGCGTCCGGAGTAGATGGTGCCCTGTCCCTTGACGTAGCCGCGTATGACCACATCGGAATCGACCACCACGGGGCCGTCTATTACGATGGGATTGGCGGCGGTGCCTTCCAGTACGAGCGCTCCCTTGTCGGAGAGGTTGGCGTTGCCGGAGGGGCCGACGCCGTCATAGTGGGCGTTGATGGTTCCAAGGGACGTCTGCGTCACGTTGCCGTTCGAATCGAGTTTGTACGAAATGCCGCCGGAGAGCTTGCCGCCGGAGTCCTGGGCGTACTTGATGTATTCGCTCAGGTCGGAGATGTAGGGCATGGTGAGCTCTTCTTCGTATGGATGCAGGCGGTTGTTGAGGTCCTGGGTGGTGACGGTGACGGGGGCGTCGTAGCCGCCGCCGTAGTCGGGGCCTCCCGTGTAGGCGGGCGAGGATGGACGCGCGGAGTTGCCGCAGTTGCTCCAGTAGGTGCTTCGGTTCTGCATTTGGCCCTTGTTTTGGATAGAGCCTATCACGTTCAGCTCGTCGTTCTTGGCGGCATAGGCACGTCCGTTCACGATGCAGGAGGCGTCTAGATACAGGTTGCCGTTGGCGCGTACGTCGCCGTTGGCGGTGATGGACGCGCCCTGGAACCAGCCGTAGTTGTTCACGAAGTAGGCGTTGTCGAACACGCGCGAGCGCATGAGCGCGAACCGGATACGCTCTTCAATGGTGATCTGCGAGATGGTCCGCGTGGCGTTCACATGCGTGGCGGTGGCGCGGAGTGTGACGACACCGGCCGGCTGGCCGGTGATTCGCCTGGAATCCCACACTACGGGCGTGACTGTGCAGTTGTTGATGTTTGTGACGCCGGGAAGAGCCACGACAGTACCGGAGCCGATTGACGACGGCGTGCCAGAGGACGTCGCCGTGGCGGGTGTTCCACGAGAGTACGTGTCGAACCAGTTGAAGGCGGTGCCCGTCATGGTTCCGATGCGCACTGAGCTGCCGCCAGAGTAGTTGTAGAAAGCCTTATAGATATCGCGTTTCGCGGCTTCTATGGCGGATTGCGCGGCGAGGCGGCAGATGGAATTGCCGAGGTGTATGTCCGTCATGCGCGCGGTGAAGACCACGTAGCCAAACACCGAAGCGACTGCAAGAGATCCTGCAAGAAGCAGGATTATGGCCATTGGAAGCACAAAGCCGCGTTGGAGATGGCGTATCATGTGGTTTCGCCTCATTGCGGAAGGAGTATGCATGTGGTGGATTGCGCGGTTTCCACTCTAGAATTCTTCACCGACACGTTTATGCGCGGCAGATTGACGGCGTAGGTCCAGTCATGCTGCATCGTGAAGTAGCTCCGGGGTTTGAACCACCCGATGTTGAGGGCGTCGTGCGGCATGCGTTCGTTGAAGAGGTGCCCGGGGTCGGTGCCTGCGGTGCGCCAGACGAGACGTATTTTGTCGGGGGAGTTGATGTCTGGATCTCCGGATATGGTGGCCCAGTTCATGGTCAGGGATGCGGAGTCTGCTGAAGCTTTCCCTGTGAGAAGTCCGCTGTTGAGGCCTGGACCCGCGTGGAAGAGGAGTTTGTCGCGTATTTCGCGCTGTATGAGCGACATTTCGGATTCGGCCATTATGTTGCCGTACATTCTGTGGAAGAACAAATACGAGAGCACTACCGCCGACAGGACGATGGCGGCTATGGAGGCGGATACAAGCGTCTCCATCAATGTGAAACCTGATCTGGATGTGATGTGTGCCATGTCAGTTAGCGGCTCTTGGTATGCTGGAGCGGAAGACTTCGAGGTGGCGGGTGTACTGCTGGGATGCACCGTATTTCAGCTCCACGGATAATATCTTGCCGCCGCAGAAGTTGGTGGTGCTTTCGTAATATGTGTAGGAGGGGAGGGGGGGCGAGGAGGAAGCCGAGTAGTTGAGTCTGTAGGGCGAAGTGGAGGCGTCGGTCTCCTTTTCAATCCAGCCCATGGTCGGGGTCATTGTCTCGTAGTCGCCGTAGAACTTTCGCCACAGAAGGTCGAAGGCGATTCCGTCGGCGCGGAGAGCCTCGGCGTTTTCATGTGCGATCTTGGCGGCGACTATGAAGCCTTCGAGGGTGGAGAGCGTGATCAGGATGGTGATGGCTCCTGCGAGCATTACCTCGACCAAGGTGACGCCCGCTTTTGCGCGGCGGCTGGTGCGGCGAGGCGGCATTTCAGGCTCCCTCCGCGGGCGGTGGCGTGGGTTCGGCGGCGGATTCATTTGCGGCCTTCGTCTCGGCGAAGAGCCGGTCGAGCGTCTCCTCCATCACGCGGGGGTGGGTTATGTAGTGGCGGCAAGGTCTGCCGGCGGACGACTCTATCTCGCGTCTCAGGGCGGCGTCAAGGGGGTTGAGGGAGGCGACGAGAAGGGTGTCCGCAAGCTTTGCGAACGGCAGGACGCCGCGCACGCGCATGAGCGATTCGGGCAGGGTCTGGAGGATCTCGCCGGAGAGGTCGAACGCATCAAGGGGTATCGGCGGCGCGCCGGAGGCGTCGGCGATGTATGCCGTGGCGGTCTCGGCGGACTGCGGATTCTCTTTTTCGAGAATCGCCAATGCAGAAATGAGAAAACAGCCTGGAAGCTCGGAAAACTCCGCAAGACGGTTCGATACGACGTCCGCCAGCTCGGATTCAACCACTTTTTCGCCCACGAGCGTCTGGAGAAGGCGCGTCTCGGCGGCGACTGCCGCTCGGGCGGTGTTGGTGGGTTTGGCGGGCGTGGCATCTTCCGGTCCGTCCTTCGGCGTGGCGGGGAGCATGCCGATGGCGGTGGGCTCGGCGGCGCCGGCCGTGCGGCAGGCCGCCTTGATCCTGAGAAGCGCGGCCTGGGCGTCAGCCTCGCGGTATTTTGCGAGGTGGTCGCCGATCATAGAGGCCGCCTCTAGGTCGTTCTCCTTCAAAAGAACTCCGGCGAGCGACACGAGGGCCTTGCGGCGTTTTTCGCCTTCGCCGATCTGTTCGTAGGCGACGCACAAAAACTCCAAGGTGGTGCGGTCGTCGGGCATCACCTGGAGCATTTTCTCGAAATAGGCTATGCCTTCTTCGAGCTTGGGGTCGAATTTGGGCGGTTCGTCTGCCATGGCTTTGGAATGGATTGCAGAAATCGTGCCAACTCGATTGGCACGATTTCTGCAAGGGTGAATCCGATGCCAATCATATCCGTAAAGAAGAGCCGTGCCCACTATGCAAGCTTCTCCGACGCGCTTTTGAAGCGCGGCGTGATTGACGCCGCCCGGTTGAAGGAGGTGACGGAAGACGCGCGCCAGGCCCGCGAGCCCGTCGAGCGCTATCTCGTGCACCATAATCTCGTGGATCCTGCGGCGTTCACGCTGGCTGCGGCGGACTATCTCAACTTCGCTCCGATCTCCCTCCCCGAGAACTTCTCGGTACAGCGCGACCTTCTTGAGCCCAAGCCGCTGGAGTTCTGGCTAAAAGCCAAGGCAGTCCCTCTTGTGAAGACGGCCGGGCGGCTCACGGTGGCCTTCGCCGATCCGTTCGATCTTCCCTCCCACGAGGAGGTGGCGCGCGCCGTAGGCGGACGGATATGGTCGTGTGTGGCGCCGGAGAAGGACGTCGTCGACGCCCTGGGCAGGCTAAAGCAGCAGGACGACGCGGCAAACCCCGCCCTCGCGATGGAGAACATCATGAAGGGCCAGGAGGCCGAGATCGAGTTCTCCTCCGCGGAGGAAAAGGAGGACACGATCGACGCCACGCTCGAGACCGCTGGCGAGGCGCCGGTCATCCGCATGGTGAACACCATGATGATCGAGGCGCTCAAGACGAAGGCGTCCGACATCCACTTCGAGGCCTTGGAGCGCTCGTCGCGCCTCAGGTACCGCATAGACGGCGAACTGGTGGAGCGGCCCGCGCCGCCCAAGGCGCTGCACGCCGCCGTTGTCTCCCGCATCAAGATCATGTCCAACCTCGACATCGCCGAGCGGCGCAAGCCTCAGGACGGCCGCTTCAAGGTGAAGGCGCTCAAGAAGGAAGTGGACGTGCGCGTCTCGATACTCCCCACCGTCCACGGCGAGAAGGTGGTGATGCGTATTCTCGACAAGGCCAACCTCGCCCCCGGCCTCGCGTCCCTCGGCCTCGACGAATATGCCTACAAGGCGATGAAGTTCGCGATCGACCAGCCCCACGGCATCATCCTCGTGACAGGCCCCACCGGCTCCGGCAAGACAACTACGCTCTACTCCTGTCTCCAGGACCTCAACCAGCCTAACGTGAACATCGTCACGGCCGAGGACCCTGTTGAATACGAGCTCGCCGGCGTGAACCAGTGCCATGTGAACGTTGCGCAGGGCCTCACTTTCGCCGGCATTCTCCGCTCCGTGCTGCGTCAGGATCCCGACATCGTGCTCGTGGGCGAAATCCGCGACAACGAGACTGCCGACATCGCCGTCAAGGCCGCCCTCACGGGCCACCTCGTGCTTTCCACTCTCCACACGAACGACGCCTGCGGCGTGATTCCGCGTCTGATCGACATGGAGGTGCCACCGTTCCTGCTCGCGAGCTCCCTCATCCTCGCGCAGGCGCAGCGGCTTTTCCGCAAGCTCTGCCCGTTCTGCAAGAAGCCCGTGGACGTTAACATGGAGCTGCTGGAGGCCAATCGCGTAGACCCCAAGCCGTTCGAGGGCGTGCAGATATTCGGCCCGTGCGGCTGCCCGAAGTGCCACAACTCCGGCTACAAGGGCCGCGGCGCGTTCATGGAGGTGCTGCCCGTCACCACGAAGATCAGGGCCGTGGTGGAGAAGGGCGGTGACGCGGAGCTTCTCAAGAAGCTCGCCCTAGAGGAGGGCATGGTCACGCTGAAAGAGGCGGGGATGCGCAAGGTGCGCGCCGGCGTGACTTCGCTCGAGGCGGCGTTCGAAGTAACCGGCGGAGAGTGAGAAATGGCCAAGGAAACGATCAAGATAAAGGGCGCCAAGAAGATCGCCAAGAACGAGGTGATACCGTTCACCAGGCAGCTTGCGTCCATGCTGGGCGCCGGCATGACGATCCTCGCGTCCATCCAGACTCTCGAGGAGCAGTGCGCGAACCCTGAGTTCAAGAAGGTGCTGAAGCACCTCAGTGACGTGATTGAGGGCGGCGAACCGCTTTCTGCCGGATTGACCGACTTTCCAGCCCTCTTCGACGAGATGTACGTCAACATGGTCATCGCAGGCGAGCAGTCGGGCGAGTTCGCGCCCATCATGAAGCGTCTTGCGCAGATAATGACGTCGGCCTCTCGCCTCAGGAAGAAGGTGAAGAGCGCGATGACATATCCTACGGTGATCGTGTCCATCGCGCTCTGCCTCGCGGGCGGCCTCATCCAGTTCGTGGTGCCTGTCTTCGCCGAGATGTTCTCCGGCTTCGGCAAGCCGCTTCCGATGCTCACGCAGAAGCTGGTGGACGTTTCTGACTTCGTGAAGAGCTGGTGGTACATCATCGTCCCGGCGGTGGCCGCGGCCGTCTGGCTCTTCCGTGCGTGGAAGAAGACGGAGCGCGGGCGCCTTAGATTCGACGAATGGATGCTCAAGCTGCCGGTGTTCGGGGTTCTGAACCAGAAGTCGGCGATCGGCAGATTCTGCCGTCTGCTTTCGCAGATGGTGGCGGCTGGCGTGCCGATTCTCAAATCTCTGAAGGTGGTGGCGGGGTCGCTCGGCAACTGCGTGCTTGAGAAGTCGATCCTCGCGGCGCGGCTGGAGGTGGAGCAGGGCAACCAGATCAGCCCGTCCCTGGAGGGGAAGCCGTACATTCCGATCTTGATGGTGCGCATGCTCGCCGCCGGCGAGAAGGCTGGCAAGGTCGAGGACATGCTCGATTCCGTGGCCGACGCCTACGACGAGGAGGTAGAGACGATGCTCGGCACGCTCACCTCGCTCATGGAGCCGTTCCTCATGGTGTTCCTCGGCGCGATAATCGGCACGATCGTCCTCGCGATGTTCCTTCCGATCTTCAACCTCGGCTCCCTCGCTTCGTGATGTGCGCACGCGCGCCGCGTCAAGGGCATTGACGCGGCGCGGCGGGTCGTGTATAATATCCGGCAATCAACGACTGAAAAGCCATGCGATTGGGGGGCACCACCACGGGTACCGCTAGCGCTGGCTTTTCTTGTTTTCCGGGGATCCCCCCGGCGGACGGTCGGGACAGGAGAAGTGGCATACATGCTGAAAGTCAATGGAGAAGACGCTGACGCGGCGGGCAGGACCGTCGCGGAGTATCTGGCGTCCGCCGGCTTCAACGCGGCGCGGGTGGTTGTGGAGCTGAACGAGGCCGTCGTGCCGAAGGGACGCTACGCGGACACCGTGCTGCGCGACGGCGATCAGGTGGAGGTGGTCTGCTTCATGGGGGGCGGCTGACATGTCGCCAGACCGCGAAGCCTTCCACGCCGCGCTCGTCGAACGCCACGGCGCCGCCCGCCAGGCGAAGTTCGACGCCGCGCATGTGGTGGTATGCGGACTCGGCGGGCTCGGGTCCAATGTCGCCGTTGCGCTTGCCCGCGCCGGCGTGGGACGCCTCCATCTCATAGACTTTGACCGCGTGGAGCCTTCAAACCTCAACCGCCAGCAGTACGCGGCCTGCCAGGTGGGGATGCCCAAGGCCGAGGCGCTGCGCGAGAACATCGCGGCGGCAAATCCGTTCTGCGAGGTGTTGGCCGAGACGGTGCGCGTCGCACCCGGGAACATCAGGAGGCTTTTGGCGGACGCCGACATCGTCTGCGAGGCGTTCGACCGCGCGGAGGAGAAGGCCATGCTCGTCTCGGGCGTTATGGAGATGTTTCCGGAGAAGCCGATCGTGGCGGCGTCCGGAATGGCCGGTTTGGCATCCGCGAATGCGATTTCCACGACGCGCGCCTCGAAGCGCCTCTACGTCTGCGGCGACCGCGTGGCGGACGTTGGTGACGGCCTGGGGCTGTACGGCGCGCGCGTCCTTGTCTGCGCCGCCCACCAGGCTACGATGATCCTTCGCCTCATAGACGGCGAAGAAGAGCCATGATGACTTTGGAGAAACAGAAAATGACAGAAGACGCCTTCACCCTCGGCGGAAAGACATTCACTTCGCGCTTCATTCTCGGCTCGGGCAAGTATTCGCTCGATCTGGTGCGCGCGGCTGTGGAGCACGCCGGTGCGCAGATCATCACGCTTTCCGTGCGCCGCGCGAACACGCGGGAGAGCGAGAACATCCTCGACTACATCCCCAAGGGCGTGACGCTGCTGCCGAACACGTCCGGCGCCCGTGACGCGAAGGAGGCCGTGAGGATCGCCCGTCTCGCCCGGGAGCTTGGCTGCGGAGACTTCGTCAAGATCGAGATCATGCGCGACACCAAGTATCTGCTGCCCGACAACCAGGAGACGATCAAGGCCACGGAGCAGCTCGCCGCCGAGGGCTTCACTGTCCTGCCGTACATGTATCCGGACCTCAATGTGGCGCGCGACCTCGTATCCGCAGGCGCAGCCGCCGTGATGCCCCTCGGCGCCCCCATAGGCTCCAACAAAGGACTCGCCACAGCGGACTTCATACAGATACTCATAGACGAGATAGACCTCCCGATCATCGTGGACGCCGGCATCGGCGCTCCAAGCCAGGCCTGTCGCGCGATGGAGATGGGGGCCGCGGCCATCATGGCGAACACGGCTCTCGCCACCTCCGGTGACGTCCCCCGCATGGCCCGTGCCTTTCGTCTGGCGATAGAGGCGGGCCGCGAGGCATACCGCGCCGGCCTGGGCCGCGTTCTCGCGCGCGGCGCCTCGGCCTCCGACCCGCTTACGGGATTTCTGCGCTGACGGAGACGGTCATGGGCGAAGACACCGGCAGGGACGGTTCGCCGAGCCGTCCGAATTGCGAACCCAGGCGCAGCGACCTCATCTTCGACGCGGCCGGTCTCTCCCCCGCCGCGCTGGAGCGCAAGCACCGTCTTGAGCGCGATCCGTCGTGCCGGGCGGACCCCATGTGCTATCTGCCCGGCATGGAGGAGATAGAGTCCGACGTGAAGGACCGCGTGCGCGCGGCGATGGCCGCATACGACCCTGGCCGTTACTCTGCGGCGGACGTCCGTCGCGCTCTTGAGCACGATCGCTGCACAGAGGAGGATCTGCGCGCGCTTCTTTCGCCTGCCGCGGCCCCGTTCCTCGAGCGCATGGCGGAGCGCGCCCGCGAGGAGACAGTGCGGCACTTCGGCAACACCGTGTACATCTTCACCCCGCTCTACATAGCGAACCACTGCGAGAACTACTGCGTGTACTGCGGTTTCAACTGCTACAACCCCATCCGTCGCATGAAGCTTGACATGGGGCAGATCGAGCGCGAGATGGAGGTGATCGCCAGGTCTGGCATGGAGGAGGTGCTGATTCTCACCGGCGAAAGCCGTTCCGCGAGCGGGGTCGAGTACATCGGTGAAGCATGCGCGCTCGCGCGGAAGTACTTCCGCCTGGTGGGGTTGGAGGTCTATCCGATGAACACGGATGAGTACCGCCGCCTGCGAGAGTGCGGCGCCGACTATGTGACAGTGTTTCAGGAGACTTACGACGTGGAGCAGTACGAGAAGCTGCATCTCCTGGGCCGCAAGCGCGTCTGGCCGTATCGTTTCGACGCCCAGGAGCGGGCGCTCAGGGGCGGAATGCGCGGGGTGGCATTCTCCGCGCTTCTCGGGCTCTCCGATTTCCGCAAGGACGCTCTGGCGACGGCTCTTCACGCCTTTTTGCTGCAGAGAAAGTATCCAGGAGCGGAGATAAGCCTATCGTGTCCGCGTTTGAGGCCCATAACGAACCATCCTGACGTGCGCCCGGGCGAGATAGGCGAGCGAGAGCTGTGTCAGGTGCTGTGTGCATATCGTCTTTTCCTGCCGTTTGCCGGCATAACGGTCTCCTCGCGTGAAAGCGCCGCCTTTCGCAACGGGATTGCGAAGATCGCGGCAACGAAGGTCTCGGCGGGCGTCTCCACGGGCATCGGCGACCACGCCTCGAAGTACGGCGGGGCGTCCGCCGCGGAGGAGGGTGACGAACAGTTCGAGATCAGCGATTCCCGCAGCCTCGCGCGAATGTACGCCGATCTCGCAGGTGAAGGCCTCCAACCGGTTCTGAACGACTATCTTTATGTGTGAATTTCCAATTGTGTAGTACGCGAAAGAAGTTGACTTTCTCTCATGGCGATGGAGTGCATCCATTCCCTGCCGGATTGCGGCATCATCTTCATGTCTTGGGAAGGAATGCCGGTGATGACGTGTGGGGAGGAGGAAGAGGTTAGGGGTGATTTTGATTATGACCATTGGACGGACGGGGCGTGTTTTGGTAAAATGACGGCATGAACAAGACATTCTGCTTCGTTGTTTCCACGATCCTGGCCGCTGCGCCTGCTTTTCAGGCGGAGGCCGCATCGGCGCAATGCCAGCCGGCGGGGGGAGAGCCTGTCGAGCTGAAGGTGGTGGACCACATTTCCGCCAGTGCGAAGTTCGCCCCTAAAAACGCGTTCTCCGCGCTCATCATGTTCAAGGTCGAGGTCGCCTTGCCGCGCGGCGGCATTCAGCGCCTTCTGATGAATGCAGGCAACGGATTCTACCACGGATTCCGTCTGAACCTCGTGCCGGAGGGAGACACCGGAACATATCATCCGCATCTTCAGATCGGGCAGAACGGCGGCGCATGGGCGCTGACGGCGCCGGACGGATCGATCAAGGCCGGCCGATGGCATCGTGTCGCGGCCACATGGGACGGGCGCACGGCGCGGATATTCGTAGATGGTGTGGAGGTCGCCTCCGACATTTGCGACGCGCCGTACGAGCCGGCTCCCGACAGGCGCGCGCAAGTGGGCGTTCCCGGCGAGACGTACGGCATACGCACGGTGCCTTTCTTCGTGGAGCGCGCTGCCGTCGCGACGTCCGCGCTGCCGGCCGACGCCGTCGCGGGGTGGGCCGCAGGAACAGTGCCGTTCGATCCGGACACGCCGGAGTTCCCCGCCGCCCTCGTGCGCGCGGAGAAGGGCCTCGACGTCTCGGTGGCAGAGCTGGACTCCTTCCGCGCCGCGCCGCACACGCCGCTCGCCATTCTCGCGCTCGACCGCGCCAAGGCGTTCGCGCTGATGCGTGAGAGGCGGTTCGCGGAGGCGAAGACGCTTGCGGAAGACGTCGTCTCGCGCTTCCGGCCCATGCGCTACGGCCCCGGCATGGCGATGACGTTCCGCATCCGCATGCGCGAGCTGAAGATGAAGTACGGCAGCGCCGCCGATCTGCTTGAGGACTATCGAGCCGACTACGACGAGGCCCGCGCCGCGAACGCCGGACACCTTCCGTACGTCGCGCTCACGCTCATGAAGGCGCTGGAGAAGGCGGGCCGCACCGAGGATGCGGCGCGTCTTGGCGAGGAGATAAAGAAGATGGACTTGAGGCGCTTCCCGCATCTCGCGGAGGAGCTGGGGCTCAAGGGCGAGTTCACGGCGCACGCGCAGAAGGGGGCGTCGGTCTCGCGCGCGATGCCGAAGACGGCTTTCCATGTTTCGCCGACGGGAGACGACGCGGCGGACGGATCCGCGACGCGTCCTTTCAGGACCCTTGCCCGCGCCCGCGCGGCGGTGCGGAGCCTCAAGGCGGAGGGCCTTCCGCCGGGCGGCGTGGCCGTGAAGCTGCGCGGCGGCGTCTACAAGGCGTCTGAGACGTTTGAGCTGAAGGGCGAGGCCGACTCTGGAACGCCCGATCGTCCGATCGTCTGGTGCGCCGAGGGCGACGACATGCCTGTGTTCGAGGGGGGCTTCGACGTTCCGCCGCTGAAGCCGGTAACGGACGCCGCAGCGCTCGCGCGCATCCCGGCGGCGGCGCGCGCGCACGTGCTCTGCTGCGATGTGCGCGCCGCCGGCTACAAGCATGTTGCCCCGCAGGGCCAATACGGCTACTACTGCGGCGTGGTGCCGGTGACGGACTTCTTCCAGGACGGTGCGCGCCTCACCCCGGCGCGCCATCCGAACGACGACTGGCTCCGCGTGGAGGATCTGGGCGTTCCCAGCAACACGTGGATCAAGACGACGCTGGAGGACTTCCGCCCGTGGGCCGCCGAGCCCGATTTGCTCGCGACGGGCTTCTGGAAGTGGTTCTGGGCTGATCTCACCACTCATGTGACGAACGTGGACGTCGCCGCCGGCGCCTTGGCGATAGACGTGAAGTGTCCTCGCGGGGGCTCCGTGCCGATCAAGAGGCGCCAGACGTTCTTCCTGCTCAACGCCCTCTGCGCCCTCGACGCGCCGGGCGAGTGGTTCCTCGACTCGTGCTCGGGAATGCTGTATGTGTGGCCTCGCGGAGAGGCCGCCGGTGCGAAGTTCACGCTCACTTCCTTCACGGGGCCGCTGCTCAAGGCCACAGGCGTGCATGACGTGCGCGTGGAGGGGATGGTGTTCCAGAACGGACGCGGGACAGGCGTCGAGTTCGCCGACTGCCGCGAAGTCGTGTTCGCCGGCAACGTGGTGCGGCGCTTCGGCGGCAACGGCATGAACGCCCACAGGGTCGTGAACGCGACGATCCGCGACAACGTGTTCCGTTCGTTCGGCCACGGGGCGCTTGAGGTCTCCGGCGGCGACCGTCGCACACTGGCGCACTCGGGCAATGTGATCTCCAACAACGACTTCTCCGACATCGAGAACCGCCGCCGCACGTACGCGCCGCACCTCCATCTCGCCGGAGTCGGCGCTGAGGTGAGCTTCAACCATTTCCACAATTCCCCGTCCAGCGCGATGCGCCTGGAGGGGAACGACTTCCTGATAGTCTCCAACCTTGTAGAGGACGTGCTTCTGGAGTCCGACGACCAGGGCGGTGTGGACATCTACTTCAACGCATCCTACTTCGGCAACCGCTACTGCTACAACACGTGGAAGAACATAGGGCGGCAGACGGACAAGCTGCCGTGCGGGCAGGCGGCCGTGCGCTTCGACGGCAACATCTCCGGCCAGACGGTGGTCGGCAACAGATTCATAAACTGCGGCACGGGGCATTTCGGCGCGATACAGTCGTGCGGAGGGCGTCTGCACGTGATCGACAACAACCTCTTCGTGAACTGCAACCGCGGAATGTCCATCAACAACTATCCCACGAACTACTGGTTCGGCAAGATACGCGGCACGCTCATAAAGCCGTGCCTGTACGACGTCTGCATCACGAACGCGCCGTACGCGACACGCTATCCGGGGATCGCCGATCTCCTGTGGACGAACCAGGTAAGCCATCTCGTGCGCAACGTGACCGTGGGCGACACTCCGTTGCTCGTGAATCCGCCGCCGCCCACGGTGGCATACGGCAACCGACACTTCGCCGAGATGCCTGATTTCAAGGCGCTTGAGAGCGACGCGACATGGCGCCCCATACCCGAGGAGCGCGACACCGGCCCGCGCCCGACGCCGCTTTTTCTGCGCGCCAGAGGCGCCGACGCCGCAAAGTGAGGCGCCCGCAGCATAAATATGGTATAATATGCGACGAACAAACGACAGAAAACGGAAGACAACAGAATGAAACTACCGCTAAAAGCGCTCGTCACCGGCGGGGCCGGTTTCCTCGGCTCGCATCTATGCCGTCGTCTGCTCTCGGACGGCTACGAAGTGACGGCGATGGACAACCTCTTCACCGGAACCAAGGCCAACATCTACGACCTCTTCGGGAATCCGAAGTTCTCGTTCGTGCTGCATGACGTGACGCAGCCGTTCTGGGGACAGTTCGACGAGATATACAACCTCGCCTGCCCGGCCTCGCCCATCCACTACCAGAAGAACCCCGTCGAGACGCTCAAGAGCTCCGTGCTCGGCATGATGAACGTGCTGGACCTGGCGCTTAAGACGAAGGCGCGCGTGCTGCACACGTCCACCAGCGAGATATACGGCGATCCGCTCGTGCATCCGCAGGTGGAGACTTACTGGGGCAACGTGAACACCATAGGAATCCGGTCCTGCTACGACGAGGGTAAGCGCTGCGCGGAGACGCTTTGCGCGGACTACGCGCGCGAATACGGCGTGGACGTGCGCATGGTGCGCATCTTCAACACCTACGGTCCGAACATGCACCCCAAGGATGGGCGCGTGATCTCCAACTTCATCATGCAGGCCCTGGCCAACGCGGACATTACGCTGTTTGGCGACGGTTCCCAGACTCGCAGCTTCCAGTACTGCGACGATCTCATCGAGGCGTTCCGCCGCTATATGGACCTCGACCGTTCCGTGGTGCAGACCTTCTTCGCACGCAAGGGTCTTGGCGCGAGCGTGATAAACACGGGCAATCCGGGCGAGTACACGATCAAGCAGCTCGCAGAGGAGACGCTGAGGCTCATACCGGACTCCACGTCCAAGCTCGTATACGAGCCTCTTCCCAAAGACGACCCGAAGCGCCGCAAGCCGGACATCTCGTATGCCAAGGAGCTTCTCGGCTGGGAGCCCAAGGTGCCGCTCGCGGAGGGGTTGGCCAAGACGATCGACTACTTCCGCAGGATGTCGGGCAGATGAAGGCGCTGATTCCAGCGGCGGGACATGGGACGCGCTTTCTGCCTGTGACGCGCGTCGTTCCGAAGGAAATGCTGCCGATCGGCGCGAAGCCGGCGATACAGCTTATCGTGGAGGAGGCGCTTGCGGCCGGTGCGGACGAGGTGGTGGTCGTCACCTCTCCCGAGAAGGGCATTTTGCGCAGGTATTTCGAAGGCGACCCCGATCTTGCGTCGCGCGTCCGCTGGGCTATGCAGGAGGAGCAGCTTGGGCTGGGGCACGCCGTGTTGCAGGCGGCGCCGCTCTTGGAAGGCGAGCGTGAGCCTGTGCTGGTGCTGCTGGGCGACGCACTCGTCGCGGGGGAGTCCCCCTCCGCCGTGATGGCGGAGATCTCGCGCAGGCACGGCGGCGCTTCCGTCGTGGGTCTGGAGGAGGTCCCTCTTGAGCGCGTGTCGCGCTACGGCATAGTGAAAGGCGAGGCGTGCGAAGGTGAAGACGGGCGCGTGTACGCGCTTTCGGATCTCGTGGAGAAGCCTGCGCCAGAGGAGGCTCCGTCTCGTCTTGCCGTGGCGGGGCGCTATCTGCTTGACCCGGCTGTGTTCGGGCTGCTCGCCACGCAGACGCCCGGCGCCGGCGGCGAAGTGCAGCTTACCGACGCTATACGGCGCCTTCTCGCCGAACGGCCGGTCTTCGGCTATCGCTATCCGGGCCGCCGTCAGGACATCGGCAATCCAGCCGGCTATCTCAAGGCGCTCAACGAGTTCGCACACGTTTGACCTCTGATGAAACGCGACACATGGTCTGGCCAGCTGGCCTTCGTTCTCGCCGCCGCAGCCTCTGCGATCGGCCTGGGGAATTTGTGGCGTTTCCCGTATCTGGCCGCGCAGTACGGCGGCGGTACGTTCATTCTCGTGTATCTCCTCCTCGTGGTGACGCTGGGATTCACGTTGATGGTCACAGAGATCTCAATCGGGCGCATGACAGCGCAGTCGCAGCTCACGGCCTACTCGCGCCTCCGCGTCGGCTGGGGGGGAGTGGGGCTGCTGGGGACGGTGATACCGCTTCTCATAACGCCATACTACTGCGTGATCGGCGGTTGGGTGATGAGATATCTGGTGGCCTACGTGCAGATGGCGGTGACCGGCGCGGCGCCGATGGGCGAGGCGGCGGCGGGGTCGGGTGAGTTCTTCAAAGCGTTCATCTCCGCGCCTTTCGCGCCTTTCGCCTACAGCATGGTGTTCACGCTGGCGTGCGCGGGAGTGATCATGCTGGGGGTGAAGAACGGCATCGAGAAGTCGAACATGGTGATGATGCCGATTCTCTTCGTGATGGCGGTGGCGCTGTCGGTCTACGTGGTGTGTCTGCCCGGCACCGGAGAAGGGCTGAGATACTACTTCGTGCCGAACATGGACTGCCTCCGCGACGCGGCGGGCAGGTTCTCGCCGGCGCTTCTGGGCAAGACGGTGCTGGGCGCGATGGGGCAGATGTTCTACTCGCTTTCGCTCGCGATGGGGATAATGATCACATACGGGTCGTACATGAAGAAGGAAGACTCCATAGAGAGGTGCGTGCGCCGCATCGAGATCTTCGACACGCTGATCGCCGTCGTGGCGGGCCTCATGATCATCCCCGTGGTGCACATGTTCGCGGTGAAGACCGGCACTCCGGTGAAGGAGGCGATGAACGCCGGGCCGGGGCTCATGTTCATCACGCTCCCGAAGGTGTTTGCGACGCTCGGCCCCTCGGGCCCCTGGGTGGGCGTGGCGTTCTTCATGCTGGTGGTGTTCGCCGCGCTGACGTCCGCGATATCGCTTACCGAGGCGTGCGTGGCGTCGGTGTGCGACCTCTTGAAGCTCGAGCGCAAGGCCGCGACGTTCTTCACGACCGCGCTGATCATGTTCCTGGCCACGTTCTCGGCGCTGGGATACGGTCCGTGGGACGGCGTGAGGCTTTTCGGGATGCAGTTCCTGGACTTCTTCGACTTTGTGACGAACTCCGTTTTGATGCCCGTGGTGGCGGTGGTGACGTGTGTGTTCGTGGGATACGTTCTGGGGCCGAAGGCCGTGATAGACGAATGCCTCGCCGAGGGGGCGACTTTCAAGGCGAAGGGCCTGTACACGGTGATGGTGAAGTATTTCGCGCCGATTCTGGTTGTGGCGATTCTTGTGTCCGAGACATGCCGTGCGCTGGGCATCGGTGGATGGAGCATCTAGTTTGCCGACAACGTAAGGATGGTCAATAATGTTTTGTGATTTGATGGCGGATGTCATAGAGAATATATTTACAGTTGTTACGCCATGGATCGCATTTGCACTCTTATGTACCATAGTCTTGGGGCTTGTGTCGTTTTGCCGTCAGAAGAGGTTGTTCGCAAAGCCGATTGAGCGGTTCAACGGACTTCCGCTGTTACACAAGACTGGCCTCGTGGTCTCGCTGTGCCTTATCGCACTTACCGTCGTGCCAAAGGATGACAGAAGTGGTGGAGGGTATGTACCGCCGAGTCCTCCACGCGCGTTGCCGCCGGAACTTGCCGCACAGTCGAATCTCCTTTCCGTGACGGACTTCGCGGTCGACACGTCGAATGGCGTTGTTGGCTTTGAGGTGACTTGGACCAACAGCCTCTTCGACTACACTTATTCGCGTAACTTGTTTTTGTTTTCTTCGACAAACCTCATGGATGGGCGATGGACGCCGCTAGGTGCGTTCCCAATGCCGTTGAACGCAACTTCGCATGTGTTCACAGTCACGTCGAGCGACATCGACGTCGTGGCCCGGCCTTGGTTCATGGATTCGCTCGCCGGCATCGGGTTCTACCGATTCGGCGTGGATCTGGACGCCGACGGCGACGGACTCATAGACTCGCTGGAGTCTTGGTGGGTTCACACCGATCCGGACAATCCAGATACTGACGGAGACGGTTTGAGCGATGGATTGGAGATGTCCTTGGAAATCGGCACAGACCCGTTGAATCCCGACACAGACGGTGATGGGGTTCTGGACGGCGATGAGATTGCCGCCGGAACCAGCCCGCTTTCTACGGACTCTGACGGAGACTGTATAACCGACCGAGAAGAACTTGGATGGTGGGAGTATGTGGAACCGTTACCGATGTTTGACGTGTCGGGCGGTACGAATCTTCTCTCGGCCTCATCTTCCTATTATGCCTCCTCTACGTTTGTGGTGCCGTTGCCTTTTACTGTCCGATGCTCTGGTGTCGTTCATACGAATATGACAGTTGGATTGAATGGAATGATTGGCTTGATGGCGATGGGACGGTCGAACTCCTTTCCTGTCAATTATCTAAACAGGGATATAACCTCGTACGGGATCAGTGACTATCATGTCGCGGTGGCGGCGTATTGGGACGATCTTTGTGCTGTACGGGGCGGTGGAGCGCAGATCACCGTGGCGGATGTGCATACTAACGGGGATGAGTTTTGTGTAGTTCAATATGCAAATATGCGGCAGAACGCATTCAGCGGTGATCCGTCGAAGACGGCGACGTTCCAGATAGTCATTCCAAGGACGGAGACGAATGTCGTGTATGTCAACTATGTGAGCATGTCGTCGGCCTTTGACGGATCCAGTGCCACGATAGGAGCACAGTCGCCTAAGAAGCGCAGGAACTTCCCCGTGGCATTCAATGTTTCTGGTTCCGTGACCAATGGCATGTGCATCGCATATCATTTTGGCACAGGTTCAGATCCCATGGATTCGGATACTGATGATGACAGACTTTCCGATGGCGAGGAAATCATTGCAGGAACGAGTCCCATCCTTGACGACACTGATTTGGACGTTCTTCCCGATGAATGGGAAGTCGTCCATGCGCTTGACGCGCTGTCGGGAACGGGGGGCGACGGTCCTGACGGCGATCCCGACGGTGATCTGCTCTGCAATCTGAAAGAGCTTCAATATGGTACGGATCCGCAACAACAGGACACCGACGGCGACGGTCTCTCTGACGCTGAGGAGACGGGGAGTATTTCCTTGTGCAGTGAATTGCCGTGGCTCCAGTTCGACGCGGCCACAAATCTGACGACTGCATTGATGGCTTCTAACAATAGATGTACTACGTACACATTGCCGTTTTCAATGAACGTGCAGGGCGAGATCGTCACCAATGTCACCTTGTCGTATAATGGCCTGGTCATGCTTGATCGTGCGGGGGCCTCCAACAGCGGCATGTCCACTAGTCACCTCTCTTTCACCATGGTCATGCGGCGGGCGGCGCTTTTGGTCGCTCCGCACTTGGCTGGGTTCAGGTTCTACACGAACATTGAGGATCGTGTGTCGGCTGTAAGTCTTGGAACCGCCACGCATGATGGGCAAGGCTACCTTCTAGCCGAGTGGAAATACATGTATTATTCATTATACACGTCGTCCACCAATTCCATTTCTTTCCAGCTTGCGATTCCCACAAACAGCGCGGACAGGGCGTATGCCACATACGGCGACATCATCGGCTCCAACATGGATGGACGCCTTGCGAGCATAGGGATACAGACTTTCGGGGGCGGATATCTGCATTCTTATTGCGATGAAGAAGCCGGAAAGGTGTGGGACGGACTTCAGTTGAAGTTCCTCTTTGGTGCCAACACCGACCCTCTGAACCCTGACATGGATTCGGACGGTCTTCTCGATGGTCTGGAAATTGTCCTTGGAACGGATCCATGCCAGCCCGACACGGACGGTGATGGGATGTATGATGGTTGGGAATACTCTTACGGTTTCGATCCTGCGATCCACAATGACGCCACTTCGCGTACGGACGACGACGGCGATGCCGATCCAGACGAGGACGGTCTCACGAACGAGGAGGAGGCTGACTGGGGGACGGACCCAAGAGGCATCGACGCAGACGGCGACGGCTTTGCGGACGGTTTAGACTCCGACGGCGATGGCGTGGACGATGGGGACGAGGTGGAACAGTCCAGCGATCCTGCAGACGATACAGACATGGGCCAGCCCAACAGTCGCGTCCGTCTCTCGTTCTATTTTGGCGATCACAGCGGAAGCAATTCCGAGAAATACCGTTTGGAGTTCCTTGCCGTGCGTGGGGTCGGGGAACAACCTTCAGCGCGTTCTTTGTTGAATGCACTATATGGCACCTGCGAGACGAAATCTATGATGTTCAAACCTGGATGGGAATACGAGGTAAGGCTGTTCCATGCGGGGACTGATCCCGCGTATACCGGCAGCCCACGTCCCGACTATGACTATACCTTGAGAAACACCAATGACGTTCTCCCGCTGAACGTGGTTCTGGAGGATCCCGAAAGCTTGTTTGGCGTGGACGATTCCAGCGAGACTTTCGCGGCGGCTGGAAAGGTAGCGAGGATCAAAGTATATGGTGTGGTGGACGTGGCTGTATGCAATCCTGATGGCGACTCGTGGTCATACCTTGAAGAAAGCAGAGTCGTTCTGGACGACGAGCAGCTGCGCATCAAGGTGACGGTTGCGCCGCAGCTCCAGTCCGTTGCGCAGTGCCGCCAGATGTTCGGCTATTCGCTGACGGTCAAGACATCAGGGACATGTCCTGTGGGCACATCTGTTCCGATACCAGACGACGCAACATTGATCAATTCGGGGAACAAGAGCGAGATACGCATTACGAAGACGTTTGCCCAGCTGAGGCAACTCGGCTTGTTGCCGCAGAATGACGAAGACGGCGTTGACGAGATGGCATGGATGGATATGGGCAGTATGGATGCGTCTCAATCGTCTAATCTCACCGATAGCGAGGCGTTTTCATCACTTGGCTATCAGTTTCGCGGAAAGGCCACGATTGACGCGACAAAGACGCTTGAATCGACTCCGCCGAATTCGGTGCCTTCCAAATCGTTTTTCAAGGCCGCAGGATGTGAAATCATTTCTGTCGAATATGGCGACATGGAAAGTTCTAGGTGCCAGATAATGAATCAGGCGGATTATTTCTACTATTCTGGGCACGGACACATTTCTGACGGATCACTTCAGAGTGGGCCTGACCGTTTTGAGTTCACGCCTTCTCTGGTGTATAATAGATTTGGCAAAGACATGTATGCTTTTATCGTATCGGGATGTTCTGTTCTTGCCATTGGAAAGTGTCGTTACGATAACTTCGGTTTTAAAACAAAACTAAGATGGCAATACCTGACGAATCGAGGTAAGGATTCATCCCCTGGACTTTTGTGGGAAAATACGGGGTGTAAAGTGTTGCTTGGTTATTGTTGGCGGGCTCCAGAGGATAGTGGCGGGGCTGCGACAATTACAACTTTTTTTACACTGCGAATAAAAGCCGGCGATGATGTAGTGACTGCATGGAAGGTTGCGAATGATTGTCCAGAGGGACGAAATGCCTGCGCCATTGATTGCCGCACTGTACCACATAAGTTCTGGTACTGGCATGAAGAAGAAGGACACAGTACATGGACCAATATGATAAAAGGAACATTGACATGGCCAAGATGATGGTTTATTTGTTTTGTTGTACGCTGTTGTGCAAAACAGCTGTTGCAATAACAAATCTTGCACAGATAGTGGGATGTACTATTGATGCCATGATGGTACAAGAGCTCCCTAGACGGGATTTCACTACGCCGGAAACTGCTTACCTCAATTTCATTCGAGCTTTGGTGACGACCAATGAGGCTGATTGGGTTGCGGGATTCTCTTCCCAAAAAATGATTGAATATGTAGGTTCGGACAACCCAGATTCTTTGTCCAACAGGAATGATTCGCCTTTGGTGGAGATTCTTACCGAACACATGGTTTCCAATATGACTGTTACATCATACATTATGGAACACATATCAACGAATAGAGTGAGGATAAACGCAGACATAGCTTGTAGTTTTGGAAACGCTTTGTTGACAAATTCGTTTCCAATTGTGTTCTCAAGAACAAACGACACATGGGTGATCGTCGATTTCCTTGAAGATGAGTGAGTTGGGGGTGTTTTTCTATTAGAAAGCGTGGCACAATGAAAAGAGTATTTATTGGAGTGATAGTAGTGATGTGTTCTACGATTGCATTTACGCAACAGCTCGCCACACTGCAAGAAATTGTGTCGTTTATGTCAACAAACGATTGTCGTCACTGCTTCATGCTGACGAACGATTTGGATTCTTTGATAATGTCGACAACCGATGTCTTGGAACGTTCGACTTACAAATTACTCAAGGCGTCAATATTGCTCGACCATTCGGAGGTTATGGCAAGCTCAACCTCTTTTGACCTTACGACTAATCTTTGCGATGAGATAGAGGCAGATCTGTCAGATTTGATTGCTTGGCAAAGAGGTCATTAGGCGGAGCTTTGAGTATGATTGAACAGAGGAACGAATTACCTGCGCCATTGATTGTAGCACTGTACCACATAAGTTCTGGTATTGACATGAAGAAGAAGGCCGTACTACATTGACCAATATGATAAAAGGAGCATTGATATGTCCATAAAGTATCGCGCTTTAATGTTGGCTAGTTACTTGGTGGTAATGTCGTCATGCGCTGACCAAATCACAAACGTAGATGATATAATAGGGAGTAATTGACATGAGTCGAATAAAGTGGATTTTGATTGGCGTTATGACGTGTCTTATTGTCGGAACGCTATGGTGGTGTGGCGGGAAGTATGGCCGCTGTATGTGGCTTGGCGATGTAATAGTGGCAGGTGTTGCGGTAAGCACGACAGTGCTGATTGGCGGAATATGGTGGGCATTGGCACGGATCGCCAAAGAATTGAAACGTGTTGCCGATAGGCTAGAACAAGATGTAGAACATCAGAAGCGCCAACAAAGAGAGGCGAAGTTCAAATGAAACGCTTGCTGGTTGAAATCATTGTGGGGGTCGTTTTGGCCTTTGTGGTATTTATGACTGGATTGGAGGTCGGGCACAGAAAAGGATACGATACGGCCTGGATGGAGTGTAAGTTCGATGCAAAACAGCAACTTTTCTCGACTGGAAACGAAGCGTTTTGGAAGTGGTACGGTTCCAACGCAACTCACATTCGCAAGCATCGAAGTTTGTTCCAATGAGTGTTCCCTTTTTTGGTATAATATTGCCGAAGGTCTGACAGCATGAAGACATCTGCCGAGATAAATGCCATAGCCGTGTATCTTGCCGAGATCGACAGGATCTGGCACACGGGAAACGCGACCGAGCACTCTTATCGCGGCGCGCTTCAGCAGATGCTCTCCGCGCTCATGCCCGGGCTGACCGTCCTGAACGAGCCGAAGAAGCAGGCGTGCGGCGCGCCGGACTACATCATCGCTGACAGGACGGGGCGCGCCGTGTCGTTCGTCGAGGCCAAGGACATTGGCGACGCCGACCTCGACGGTTGCCGGCGCACGGGACACAAGGAGCAGTTCGACCGCTACAAGGCCTCCCTCGACGCCATCGCCTTCACGGACTACCTCGACTTCCGCCTCTATCTCCATGGCGAAAAGGCCGTAGAGGTGAAAATCGCCGAACTGCGATCCGCCGCAGCGGGAAGCCGGTCGCCCTCGGCCGCCGCAGGACGCATCGTCCCCCTGACCGTAAACTTCAACGCGTTCCTCGCGCTCGTCGATTCGCTTGCGACGGCCCACCCGGCCAAAATCGGCTCCGCCACGCAGCTCGCCCGCCTTATGGCCGGCAAGGCCCGTCTTCTCCAGCATACGGCGCTGGAGTTCCTTACGCGGAGCGGCGACGACAATCCGAGAGACGGCGAGCCGCCCAAGACGGACGTGGGGCGCATCCTCTCCGACTTCAGACGCGCGCTCGTCCCCGACATCGGCGCGGACGAGTTCGCGGACGTCTATGCGCAGACGATCACCTACGGGATGTTCGCGGCGCGGCTCCATGACCGGACGCCGGAGGACTTCTCGCGCTTCGAGGCATCGGCGCTCATCCCCAAGTCGAATCCCTTCCTGAAGCAGCTGTTCAACCATCTCTCGGGCAACATGGACGACGAGATCGAATGGGTCGTGAACGACATCGCCGCGCTCTTCGCCGTCGCGGACGTGGCGAAGATCATGCACGGGTACGGACGGGCGACGGGACAGGCCGACCCGATGATCCATTTCTACGAGGACTTTCTCGCGCAGTACGACGCGGGGCTGCGGAAGGATCGGGGCGTGTGGTACACGCCGCTGCCAGTCGTCGGCTTCATCGTCCGTGCCGTCGATGAGATCCTTGAGACGCGCTTCTCCCTCCCGGACGGCCTTGCCGACGTCTCCAAGACGGAGATCGAAATCGAGGAGTTCACCACATCTGGGAAACGCACCACCAAGAAGGTGCGGCGCTCCGTCCACAAAGTTCAGGTGCTCGATCCCGCCCTGGGGACTGGAACCTTCATCGCGGAGTGTATCCGGCAGATCCACGCGAAGTTCGCGGGCAACGAAGGCGCCTGGCCGGGATATGCCGAGACGGATCTCATGCCGAGGCTGAACGGCTTCGAGCTCTTGATGGCGAGCTACACGATGGCGCACATCAAGCTGGACATGACCCTCGCGGAGACGTTTGGGAATGTTGCCAATGTTGCCAATTCCAATTCCCAACTTCCAAATGGTAACATTGGCATTGGCAATTGGCAACAATTCCACAATGGCAACATTCAGCAAGGCAACAATTCCACATCAGTAACACTGCCACACGTCAATCAGCGATTCAAGGTGTTCCTCACGAACTCGCTCGTAGAGGAGAACAGCGACGCCATGTTCGGACAGCTCTTCGCGCTCTCGCTCGGCGAAGAGGCGCGCGGCGCGGACGAGGTGAAGCGCGACACGCCAGTCATGGTCGTGATCGGCAACCCGCCGTATTCTGGCATCTCGCAGAACAACGGGGAGTGGATCACAAGGCTCGTCGGCGACTACAAGTTCGAGCCGGGCGGCAAGGAGAAGCTGCAGGAGCGGAAGACCTGGCTCAACGACGACTACGTGAAGTTCATCAGGCTTGCGGAGCACTACATCGAGAAGAACGGCAGCGGCGTCGTCGCCTACATCAACCCGCACGGCTTCCTAGACAATCCGACGTTCCGGGGTATGCGCTGGCATCTGATGCAGACTTTCGACGAAATGTACTTCCTGAACCTCCACGGCAACGCGAAGAAGAAGGAGACCGCCCCCGACGGCGGCAAGGACGAGTGCGTGTTCGACATCATGCAGGGCGTGAGCATCAACATCTTCGTGAAATGTGGAAATGTTGCCAATACCAGTTCCCAACCTCCAATTGGCAACATTGGTATTGGCAATTGGCAACATTTCCACAATGGCAACATTCAACAAGCCAACATTTCCACATCCGTCGACGCCAAGGGTATGACGGATAAATTGGCAACATTGCCGCCCGCCTGCCGCGTGTTCTACGCCGACCTGTGGGGCAAGCGCGCGGAGAAGTTCGCCGCGCTCGACGCCGCCACGCTAGGCAGCATCGAATGGCAGGAACTCACGCCCGCCGCCCCCATGTTCTTCTTCGTCCCAAAAGACACGAAAGGCGAAGAGGAGTACAACAAGGGATTTAGGGTGGATGAACTGATGCAGGTCACGACTTCTGGTTTCGTAACTGCAAATGACATTTTGAACATCTCTTTCTCCGAAGAAGAGCACAAATCAAAAATACGCGATTTGTTGGATATGCCTGAGGCAATGTGGAGGGCCAAGTATTGTCGGCATAAAGATTCGAGGGACTGGCGATACGCTACAGCCAAGAATGATGCTAGCAAGGGGATGAGATGCTATATGCAGACAGCCTACAGGCCGTTTGATTCGCGCTATACTTATTATACTGGGAATTCTCGTGGCTTGTATTCAAGTCCGCAGCAGAATGTGATGTCGCAGTTCATTCACGGAGAAAACACAGGGCTTTGCTGTATTAGAATTTGCAGCCGCGACGATGAGTTGCCCGTGTTTGTGACCGACAAGATAACGGACAAGACGATTCTTTCCTCGAAGGACAACGCGAATGTGTTCCCCCTCTGGCTCTATGAGGAGAACATGGGGAAGGTGGAGCGGCGGGCGAATCTGAACCCGGAGATCGTGAAGAAGATCGAGGCGGCGGTCGCGGGACGACCGCCCTACCAAGACGATAACGGTAGGGCGGCCAGCCCTCTGGCCGCCGAACAGATCTTCGACTACATCTATGGTGTGCTGCATTCGCCGGCCTACCGCGAGAAGTACAAGGAGTTCCTGAAGACGGACTTCCCGCGGATTCCCTATCCGAAGGACGCGTCGGAGTTCGTGCTGTACCGTGACGCGGGGCGGGCTTTGCGCGAGACGCATTTGATGCTCGATCCGCCGCCGCCCTTGTCCGAGCCGATAGCGCGTTTCCCCGTGCCGGGGGATAATGTGGTGGAGAGGGTCGAAATGAAGAAGGTTGCCAATGTGGAAATGTTGCCAATTGCCAATCCCAATATCCAATCTGCCGACGTCAAGGCTCCCGCCATTGCTAAAGCTACAGCGGACAAGATGACGGACAAGTTGGAAACTGGCAACATTGGAACTGGCAACAATTCCACATTGGCAACATTCCTGCAATCATCTGGTAGGGTATGGATCAACGAGACGCAGTATTTCGACAACGTTCCGCTTGCGGCATGGGAGCAGGCGATAGGAGGCTACCATCCGGCGGAGAAGTGGCTCAAGGACCGCAAAGGGCGCGCGCTTGGGCAGGAGGACATCAGGCACTACCAGAGAATCATACTCGCCCTTCGCCGTACGCGCGAAATAATGGATGCTCTGCCGATGTGATGCGAGTGAATATGCTATAATATCCCAATCCAAAGTCGCGGAACGAAATGCCGCTCGTCAAATGAAACCTAAGAGGAGCCTATGAAGATAAGAAAGTACGTCGTTTTTGCGTTGGTCGCCATGACGGCGATTGCGGCGGTGCTTGATGCAGGGGCCGTGCCGTCCTTCACGGCGGAGACCGACAATCCCACCAACAACATGTTCGCCGTCGGGAGCCGGGCGGGGGTGGTGTTCTACGCCAAAGGATGGGCGCCGAACGAGGCGAGGGATGTTACGGCGGACGTGTTCGACCATCAGGGCCGCAAGACCGGCACGATCAAGGCGCGTCTGCAGGCGGACGCCGGAGGCGCCGGCTTCGTCCGCGCCGACCTTCCCACGTCGCGCTACGGATTCTTCCGCGTCAAGGCGAAAGCCGGCGGCCTCTCCCTCCCCAAGCGCGGCACGCGTCCCGCGGGGGAGTTCACCTACGGCGTGGCGATGGACCCCAAAGACCGCCCCGATCTTTCCCAGGAGCAGGCCTTCCAGGGCATCCACGGCGACACGTGCGGCGAGAGCTTCTGGCTGGGCGCGCACCATGGCTTCGCAACAACCTTCGCCGACGACGAGAAGAAGGCGGAATGGGACGCCGCGCGCGCGAAGCTGCCGTGGAAGCGCTACGGACTGATGAACGTCAATGTGGGCGGGCACCTCGTGTGGTCGTCGAAACGCTTCTCGAAGAAGAACGTCAAATGGCTCAAGGACCATTCCAACGGAAGGAAGAAGAACGCCGGAATAGGCTGGAACATGTTCTCCGACCCCGAGGCCTTGGAGGTCTACAAGGAATGGCTCGACATCAAGATCGGCGACTTCATGAAGCGCCCGGCCAACCCCTGCCGCCGCGTGTACGAGATATTCTGGGAGCCGAACCTCACCGTTCCCGACGCGGAGACGATGGTGAAGGCGGCGGAGGTCGCGCATCGCCTCATCAAGGAGCGCGATCCTGAAGCTCTCATCGCCCTGCCCACGATAACCAACTGCTCCAACTTCGAGTGGCACAGGAAGGTGTTCGAGAAGGGCATCCTCAAGTACGCCGACGTCTTCGACCTGCATCCCTACACCGCATATCCGCCGGAGCCCAACGGCTACATCGACAACATACGCATGCTGAAGCAGATGCTCGCCGACTACGGCCGTCCGGGCATCCCGTTCGTCTGCTCGGAGTCCGGCCACAAGACGGCCGCCACGTTCGCCGGCGAGCTGATACAGCTGGAGGGCCAGGTCCGCGTGCATCTCATCCTGCTGGGCGAGGGCATCTGGTTCAACTGTCCGTTCTACGGCGCTGACTACGGCGGCGACCACAACGACCATCCCGAGGGCGACTACGGCATCATGTACAACCTGGACTACCCCAATCCGCGCTTCGGCCCGAAGCACATCTCTCCGCGCCCCGCCTTCTGCGGCATAAGCGCGTTTTCGATGCTGCTCGACGGCTTCAGGCCGAAGGAGTGCATAGACTTCCTCGGCGGGACGAGGTGGGGATACGTCTACACGAACGCGGCGGGCCGCTGCACGGCGGCGCTATGGGACTACGGCGGCGCCACGTCGAAGGTGGAGCTGCCTGTGGGCAGGGAGGAGATCGCGACGGCCGACATAATGGGCAACAAGTCCACTACATCCTCTCCTGGCGGAGTGCTGCGGCTTGAACTTAGCTCGTCGCCGGTGTATGTGTTCGAGCCCGACCCGGCGGCGTGGGAGAAGGGCACTAAGGCCCTGAGGGCCGCGGCAGAGGCGGAGGCCCGTGCGCGCGAGGCCGCGCCGGTGAAGCTGCTCTCGGCGGAGCCGACGTTTTCGGACGGCCATCCGGCCGTGGCGGCGGAGGTGCTGAACAACTCCGACGAGAAGCGCTCCGTCTGCGTCAAGACCCGCATAAAGGGCGAGCCGGACGCCCGCCGGTCGGCCGCCGCGGAGCTCGCCCCGCGCGAGACGAAGAGAGTGACGGTGCGCCTCGACGACTTCCGCCCCGATCCGTTCGCGCTTTTCGACGTGGAGATCGGCGCGTCGGACGGAGCCGGCAATTCCGCCGATAGGAAGATGTCCGCCAACTTCCTCTCCGCCAAGCACCTGCCGGGCGTCGGGAAAGACGGCGACTTCAGCGGATGGAAGGATCCTGCACGCATCCACGTGCCATTCCGCGTGGTGGGCAACGAACCGTTCCTGAAGGATGAAAAGGACCTCTCCGCCGAGATCGCCTTCGCATGGAACGAGGATTTTCTCCTTCTGGACGTTCTTGTGAAGGACGACGTGTTCAAGCAGGAGCACACCGGCTGGCACACTTGGAACGGCGACGCACTTCAGTTCGGGTTCGCCCGTCGCCGCCTCGAGCGCCTCACCGCGAACGACTACGCCGACGCCCTGGACCAGGGGACCACGGAGGTCGACTTCGCTCTGACGAAACGCGGCCCCGAGGCGTATCGCACAATATCGTTCGATCCCTACAAACTCCCCAGCGACATGTTCGGCAAGGGACAGATCGACCTCGCTGAATGTCCGCTCTCCATAGACCGCCGCGACGTGCCCGGCGGAGTGGAACTGCACTACCGCATCGCGTTCCCCTGGCGCTTCATGAACAAGAAAGAAGGGGCGAAGGCTGGGGAAAACGTATATTTCGCCATGACGGTGAACGACCGCGACGACGACGACAAGTTCTACTCGGCGATCGGACTCTTCGAGCTCAAGCGCCTGGCGCCGCGGCATTTCGGGACGATTTCGCTGTGTGAATGACAACTGCAGGCAAAGGAGACAGCATGAAACTGGAAGAAGTTAAGAACGCCCTCGTGAAGAGGGGATTCGCCGCCGAGGTGTTCGCCACCGGAGCGGAGGCGGCGGACTTCGCCATGACTCGCGTGGCGGAGGCCGGCAACGTCGGGTGGGGCGGCTCGGAGACGATCAAGCAGATCGGGCTCAGGGTGCGCGTCGAGGCGTCGGGCAAGGAGATACGCGACCATCGCACTGACTGCGATCTCTTCCTCCTCAGCGCCAACGCGCTCACGGCGGATGGACGCATCGTCAACATAGACGGCAGCGGCAACCGCGTGGCGGCCTCGATCTTCGGCCCGAAGGAGGTCGTGTTCGTCATAGGGCGCAACAAGATCGTCGACGGTGGCATAGACGAGGCCATCGCGCGCATCAAGCGCTGCGCCTGCCCGCCGAACTGCCGCAGGCTCGGCAAGAAGACGCCCTGCGCCGCCACAGGAGTGTGCGGCGACTGCGACTCGCCCGACCGCATCTGCAAAGTGACGGTCATACACGAGCGTCCGCCTTCTCACACGCCCACGCGCGTTCTGCTGGTGGATGAGGATCTGGGGTACTGATCTGGCGACCATGCACTTCATCGTCACTGCAGGTCCCACCAGGGAGCATCTCGACCCTGTGCGTTTCCTCTCCAATCCGTCCACGGGGCGGATGGGATTCGCGGTGGCGCGGGCAGCCCGCGCGGCCGGGCACGAGGTGACGCTCGTGGCGGGGCCTGTGGTTCTACGGACGCCAAGGGGGGTGCGCAGGGTGGACGTGGTGTCCGCCCGCGACATGCTTGGCGCAGTCCGCAGGGCCGTGGCGGCGAGCGAGGGCCCGTCGGCGCTGGTGATGACCGCCGCCGTGGCGGACTGGCGCCCTGCCAGGTACGCCGCGCGCAAGCTGAAGAAGTCGCAGATGCAGGGCGTTCTCGCCCTGGTCCGCAATCCGGACATCCTCAAGACGCTCGACAGCTCGCTCCCCCGCCGCGACAAGGCACGTCTCGTCCGCGTGGGATTCGCCGCCGAGACCGGCGATCCTACGGCGGAGGCGGCGCGCAAATGCCGAGAGAAGGGTCTGGACCTTGTGGCGGCGAACGATGTGTCGCGGCCGGGATCGGGGTTCGGCGCGGAAACCAACCAGGTGACGTTCGTCTTCCCCGACGGGACGGTGGAGCGTCTGCCGAAGATGTCGAAGCTCGCCGTGGCGCGCCGCATAGTGAGGACGGCTGAGAGGCTTTGCCGTCTGCAAAACAACACCAACTTCTAGAAAGGTTCAACATGGCACAAGCTGCAGCAATACTGCTCTGCGCGGGCAAGGGAACGCGCATGGGCGACGATTCGAAGAACAAGGTCGCGTACGACTGCGCCGGGACGCCGGTGGTGAGGCGCATAGTGAAGAACATGCGCGCGGGCGGCGTGACGCGTTTCGTGGTGGTGGTGGGACATCGCGCGGAAAGCGTGATGGCCGCCCTCGACGGCGAGCGCGGCGTGATCTACGCGTACCAGAAGGAGCAGAAGGGGACTGGGCACGCGACAATGTGTGGACTCTCCGCCCTGGAGGACATCGGTTTCGACGGTCCCGTGATAGTCTCGATGGGTGACAAGATCGTCTCGCCGCGCATAGTCTCCGAAATCCTTTCCAGTCAGGCCGGCAAGAGCGCCGTATGCGGAGTTCAGCCGCGCGAGGAGCATCCCAACGGCGGGCATGTGATGTTCGCGGGTGAACGCGCCCTAGGCATAATCGAACACGCGGACGCCTTGCGTGCCCGGTCATCAGGCATACCCATCGCCCTTGCCGGGCGCGAGTTCTCCGGTGCCGACGCCCTCGCCTCGCCGTTCGTGAACACGGCTTTCTACTGTTTCGACGCCCGCGCCCTCGCGCGTGAACTTTCCACCATCGGTTCCGACAACGCGCAGGGCGAAATATACCTCACCGACACGATCGAGCGATTCGCAGACCGCGGCGAGCTGGACGTCTATCGTGTGGACGACTCGGACGATCTTCTCACCTACTCCACACGCCCGGAGCTTCGGCGTATCGCTCGTAAGTTCCTGCGCCGCGCCTCGTCGTTCCTTGCAGAGACCTCGGACGCCCGGGTCATCGCTCTTCTGCAGGCGTTCATCGGCCGCTACGGCGATCGCCCGGTGGTCCTCGCCCGTGCCCCCGGCCGCGTGAACCTGATGGGCCGCCACATCGAGCACCGCGGCGGCGGAGTGAACGTTATGGCCGTGGCGTATGACACTCTCGTGGCCGCGTCTCCCCGCGACGACGACGAGATGCACTACGCCAACTGCGATTCTTCCTACGCCCCGGGCTCATTCTCGGTGGAGGGGCTTCTGCAGCCGGCCGACGGCGCTGGCGGCACGGCGGGATGGCTTGCGTATCTGGACATGCCCGGGACGAAGGCGGCTCTGGCCGAAAGCCGCGGCGACTGGTCGAACTACATCAAGAGCGCCGCGCTTCGCTTCCGCATGGCGACGGATCTGCCGCTGCAGGGAATGGACATGATGGTCTCTGGGAACATTCCTGTCGCTGCGGGGCTTTCGTCTTCGTCGTCCGTGGTGGTGGCCGTGGCAGAGGCGCTCACCGCCCTCAACAGCCTGAACCTCACGACGCGCGAGTTCGTGGAGCTGTGCGGCGAAGGGGAATGGTTCGTGGGCTCGCGCGGCGGCCCGGGCGACCATGCGGCGATGAAGTGCAGCCGCCCGGGATGCGTGACGCACCTCGACTTCAAGCCGTTCTCCATCGGACGCGCCGCCCCGTTCCCGGCCTCGTGCGCCGTTGTCGTGGCGAATTCGATGGAGACCTCGAAGAAGGCGGAGGGCAGCCGCGACAAGTTCAACGGCCAGGTGGCGGCGTACGAGCTGGCGCTGCTTCTCGTCAAGAAGAGCTTCCCGGACCGCAGGCTCGACATCTTCCGCGACCTCGCCGAGGTGCGCCCCGCCGCCGAGCTGAGGCACATGCTGCGCGCCATCCCTGAGTCCGCCACGCGTGAGGAGCTGAGGGCGCTGCTCCCCGAAAGCGGGGAATGCCTGGCGCGCCTCTTCTCGACGCATGCCGATCCGGGCGCCTACGCCTTGAGGGCCGTGGCGGAGTATGGAGTCTCCGAGATCGCACGCAGCGCGTCGTTCATGGACGCGCTGTATTCTGGCGACTTCGCGCGTCTGGGGGAGATGATGAAGACGTCCCACGACGGCGACCGCGTGTCCTGGCCAGACGGCGCTCGGCGCCCGTCCTTCGCAGACGGCGCCGACCCGGCCGCGTGGTGCGGCGCGTACGCCTGCTCCACGCCGCGCATCGACGGCCTCTGCGACATGCTCTGCGCCGCCCCGGGCGTATACGGCGCGCAGCTGGTCGGCGCGGGCCTTGGCGGTTGCGTCGTGGCGCTCGTGGCGAAGGACAGGGCGGACGCTGTTCTTGAGACGCTCGCCCGCGACTTCTACGGCAAGCTGGGCCTTCCCCCGGCCGCGTTCGTGTGTGTCCCGTCAGAAGGGTCCGGAGTGAGGTGGTAGAGAGTCTTGGAGAGGGTGCGTGTGGGCCGAGAAGACGCGGCCGCCGTGCCTCGAAACCGAAAAGGGAGAACCATGAAAACACAACTAACAGCCTGCTTGACGCTCGCGGCGCTCGCCTGCGCGGCTTCGGACGACGGGATGTTCCCGTTCGTGCCGTCGTATGACGCGCCGGACAATGTGGTGAACATGAGCCATTTGCTGGACGCGCCGGCCGGGAGGAACGGACGCATCCGCGTGAAGGACGGCCACTTCGTGAACGACAAGGGGCGCGTAAGGCTGCATGCGACGAACCTCACCGGCCCCGCCAACTTCCCCACGCACGAGGAGGCGGAGCGACTCGCCGCCCGACTCGCCCGCTTCGGAATCAACTGCGTGCGCCTGCACTACTTCGACAGCTCCTACGGCACGTTCATGCTGCCGCACGAGCAGGGCATCCTCGTCGAGGACTTCCGCACGCGCCGCAAGTTCGACGCCGAGCGGCGCGACCGCCAGGACTACCTGCTCGCGCAGTTCAAGAAGCGCGGCATCTACGTGGATATGAACCTCCATGTGGCGCGCACGCTAGACGCGCGCGACGGCTTCGCGCCCGGCACGCCGTGGGCCAACAAGGGCGCGGACCAGTTCGACCCGCGCATCATCGAGATGGAGAAGGAGTACGCGCGCGACCTTCTCTCCCACGTGAATCCATACACGGGCATGAGCTACCTGAAGGATCCCGTCGTGGCCGTGGTGGAGCTCAACAACGAGGACGCACTCTGGCGCGAGTACCTCAACGGCGCGATGGACCGCCTTGGCGAACCCTACGCGACCGTGTTCCGCAACCAGTGGAACGACTGGCTCCTGAAGAAATACGGAGAGAACGACAAATTGCAGGCGGCGTGGCGCCAGCAGATGCAGCCGCTCGGCGACGAGATGATCGCCGAGGGGAAGTTCGACGGCCCTGTGTCGCCGGACGGCAAGACGTGGATTTTCGACAAGGGAAGGGCGGAGGCGACGGTCGCCTCCGCCGGCGGCGCGCTGCGCGTGACCGTCACCAAGAAGAACGACGAACTCTTTCCCAAGATATACCGTCGCGTCGTCGTCAAGAAGGACATGCCGTACACGGTGTCGTTCCGCATCCGGCGCGTGAAGGGCGCGGCGGGCGAGGTGGGCTTCGCCGTCGCGGACCGGAGCAAGGGCTGGGCCTCGCTGGGCGTGCTGGATCGTCTGAGGCCCACTACGGAATGGTCCACGCATACGTTCAGCTTCTACGCTCCGGACGACGTTCCGAAGGCCGAGGTCCAGTTCACGCGCTTCGGCGAGGGCGTGCACGAGATCGACGATCTCTCGTTCAGGATCGGCGGTGCATCCATGGACGTCTCCGGCTTCTCCCTCGACAAAGGCGAGATCCCGATCGTGCCGTCGCGCGGATGCGCCGCGCCGAAGATGTTGCGCGATTTCTACCAGTTCCTTTGCGACACCGAGCACGCCTACTGGACTGGCATGCGCGACTACCTTCAGAAGGAGCTCGGTCTCGAGGCCCCGGTGTCCGCCACTCAGCTCGGCTATTCTCCGCCGCACCTCCAGGCGGAGATGGATTTCGTGGACAAGCACGCCTACTGGTGCCATCCAAGCGTGAACAAGAGCTGGACGATCCGCAACAAGGCGATGGTGAACGCGCGCGGCGGCTGTATTCTCGGCCTCGTGGGCGAGCGCGTGGCGGGCAAGCCGTATATTATCAGCGAGTACAACCATCCCTATCCGGCATACTACGGCGCCGAAGGCCAGCCCATGCTCCGCGCGTATGGCGCGCTGCAGGGATGGGACGGCGTGTTCGAGTATTCCTACAACAACAGGCAGAACGCCGAGCCGGACCACAACGAATACTTCTTCAGCATCGCGGCGCGCACCGACGTGTTGGCGCACTTCCCCGCCTGCGCCGCGATCTTCCTGCGTGGCGACGTGAAGGAAAGCGCCACGCGCCTTGTGGCGAATCTGCCATACGCGGAGTATTTCGACCGACTGGTGAAGAATCGTAGCGTGAACCAGGGCATCGCGCATGCCTCCGGCGGGAAAATGCCGGTCGAGCTGGGGCTCGTCCACCACGTGGCCGTGGATGTGACGGGCCAGACGGAAGCGGCGGTCGCGGGGCGACCGCCCTACCAGCCGAAGCCCGTCCTGACGAGCGACACGGGCGAGCTCACGTGGAACTGCGAGATGCGCGACGCGGGCGTGTGGACGGTGAACACCCCGAACACGAAGCTCTTCACGGGATTCCCGAAGGGGCGCACGTTCGACTTGGGCGGCGTCAAGATCGCGGTGGGCGAGACGAAGCTCGGCTGGGCCACCGTGTCGCTCACCTCGTACGACGCGAGTGGCTTCGGCGAGAACGGGCGCGCCGCGCGCATACTGCTCGCGGCGACGGGCCTCTCGCACAACGGCGGGGCGAAGTTCACAGACCACGGCGACGGCACGATCTCGTGCCGGGGCGACGACTGGGGGCACGGACCGACGGTGAACGAGGGCGTCTCCGCCACGATCACCATGCCCGCGCCGGCGGCGCGTACGACCTGCCGTGCTCTCGACGAACGCGGCGAGCCGAAGGCGGAGGTCCCGGTGGCGGCCGACGCCGAAGGCCGCGCCGTCGTCACGATCGGCCCGGCCTTCCGCACAGTGTGGTACGAGATAGCAGTCGCCCCCGTGGAACGCCCCTAAGCCGAAAAGGAGAATCCATGAAAAGAAAACTAGCACCCTGCCTGGCTCTCGCGGCGCTCGTTGCGTCTGCAACATTCGCCGACGCGCCGAAGGCTGCGCAGATGACCGTCGAAACCGTGCTGCTGGACGGCACGAAGACAGTCGAGACGGCGTCTTTTGACGTGAAGGACGGCCGCGCCGTCTTCCGCTGGCCGCGTGAACGCGTCCCGGCCCGTGTGAAGAGCGTCGCCTTCTGGCCGGACTTCGCCGAGGCCCGCACGGGCGAGGCCGGCTGTTGGGTGTTCCCCAACAACCGCATCGGCCGCTTCACCCGCAAAGACGGCCGCGCCTTCGAAAGCTGGGGGATGTGCATGCCTTGCTTCGGCATGGTGACGCCGCGCGGCGCGTTTTGCGCGATAGCGACGGGCATGCCGTACTCTCTCTCGGCGGAGGTGGTTGTCAAGGGTGGAGTCTATAAGATGCGCGCACTCTTCGACAAATACATGGACGACATCTACGAGGACATCGCGCTCGAGTTCCGCTTCCTCTCGGGCGACGACGCCGACTATTCCGGCATCGCCCGAGCCTACCGATCCTACCAGCTGGAGCGAGGCGCCTGCCGTCCGCTCGCAGATCGCGCGAAGGAGCGTCCGGTCCTCGGCTACGCCGCCCGCCATCCCGAGGTGCGCGTGCGAATGGCGTGGAAGCCCGTGCCGAGCCCGGTCCCGGAGCAGGTGACCCGCACCGAGCCGCCCGTCAAGCCCGTCGTCACTTTCGACCGCATGGTCGAGTTCGCCGAGGCCTGCAAGGCGGCCGGCGTGGACGGCGCCGAGTTCTGCCTCGTGGGATGGAACATCGGCGGGCACGACGGACGGTATCCGGAGATATTCCCCGTGGAGCCGTCGCTTGGCGGCGAGGAGAAGCTGAAGGAGTGCGTCCGCCGCGTGCAGTCGCTCGGCTACCAGATCGCGGCCCATTCGTCTTTCCGCGACTGCTACATGATCGCGAACACGTTCGACGCGGAGTTCGTGGTGGAGAAGAACCCCGACGGCACCCTCAAGCGCGGCAAGACCACCTACGGCGGCGGCCGGCTCTTCACGATGTGCCCCCAGCGCGCATACGAGCGCTTCTGTCCGCAGCAGTGCCACGAGATGGCCGCGCTCGGCTTCAAGGGGCTCTTCTACCTTGACGTGATCACATCGCGTCCGCTCTACCCCTGCAACGACCTGCGCCATCGTCTGAACAACGGCCAGCGCGCGGTGTGGGAGGCAAACATCCTCGAAGAGGTGAAAAGTGTGTTCGGCGGGACGGCTTCGGAGGGCGCGCACGACTTCTGCATCGGCTCCGTCGACTCCGCTCTCACCATTCAGTGGTGCAAGCCGTTTGATCCTCCCCGGTGCAAGCTCGACGACGGATACGTGCCGTTCTGGCAGCTCGTCTACGGAGGAATCGTTCTCTCCACTCCGTTCCGCACGATGATCAACTGCACCGCCAATCCCGACCGCCGCTTCCTCTTGAAGCTCGCCGAGTTCGGCGGCCGCCCGACGTACTACGTGCATTCCGTTTTCGTCACCGGACGCGAGCCGAGCATGGGCAAGGTCGATCTGGAGCTGGACACCGACGAGCATCTGAAGCTCGCCGTCGGCTGGATAAAGTCCGGCTGCGAGGAATACAGCCGCCGCGCCTCTCTGCAGTTCCACTTCATGGACAGGCATGAGACGCCGGCCGAGGGGTTGTTCCGTGTCACTTATTCGGACGGCACACGCCTGGTGGGCAACTACAACGACGCGCCGCGCGTCCTCGACGGCGTGGAGATACCGCCTCTCGACTACGTGGTGATTCCGCCCGCGGCGGCGAAGGGGCGGTAGCGCGCAATGGGCGGCTACGTAGGGCGTCTCGCGCCGAGCCCGACCGGCGCTCTGCATCTCGGGAATCTCCGCACGTTCATGGTCGCGTGGCTGAGGGCCCGGGCGGCAGGCGGACGCCTTGTGATGCGCATGGAGGATCTTGACCATCCGCGCGACAAGCCCGGCGCGGTGGCTCAGACGCTGGAGGAGCTGCGGTGGCTCGGATTCGACTGGGACGAGGAGCATGTTCAGTCTGCCCGCGTAGACGTGTATCGCTCGGCGTTGGAGCGCCTGAGGGCGCAGACTCTGGCGTATCCGTGCGTATGCAGCAGAAGAGACGTGGAGGCGGCCCAGTCCGCGCCGCACGCCGGAGAGCAGCTTCACTATCCCGGCACGTGCAGAGGGCGCTTCGCCACATGGGCGGAGGCGGCGGCGGTGCGTCCGCCGTGCTGGCGCTTCCGCGTGCCAGACGGCGCCTGCGTCGCCTTTGAAGACGTCTTCGCCGGCCCGTTTGAGCAGGACGTCTCCCGCGCGCTTGGCGACTTCCCCCTTGCCCGCGACGAAAACGGCGCCGGCTACACGCTCGCGGTGGTGGTGGACGACGCCGCGATGGGCGTCACGGAGGTGGTGCGCGGCGACGATCTTCTGCCTGCGACGCCGGCGCAGATTCTCCTGCAGCGCGCGCTGGGCCTCCCCGCCCCGGCCTATTGCCATCTGCCCCTGGCCGTGGGGCCAGACGGACGCCGGCTCGCCAAACGCCATGGCGACACGCGCATTGCCGCCTTCCGCGCGGCAGGATGGTCGTCGCGCCGGTTGATCGGCTTCGTCGCTGCTTCATGCGGTCTGGGAGACGGTTCGCCGTGCGGTCTGCGCGATCTTCTTCCAGGCTTTTCGCTGGCGTATATGCCACATTCCCCGTGGGTCGTGCCGTCTTGGGGGATGTACGCTTGTGGTTAGAGGTTGGTTTTGGTATAATTCTCGCAAAGAGGTAATCATGAAGACTACTTTCAACGCCTTGCTTAAAACCGCTTTTGTAGTGGTAGTGTCTTTTGGTGTGTCCGCCGCGGCGCCGAAGAACGTAGGTGACGCCGCGCTGCAGAGCGCCCATGCGGCGGAGCGCGCCGGTCGCGCCGCCGACGCCGTGCGCGGCTACGAGGGAGTGTATTCCGACGCCTCCGCGCCGGCGTTCCGCCGCACCGCCGCATTGTGCGGGCTCTTGCGCGTCGACGCCGCGCGTCGCGTGCGCTGGGCGCGCGAGGGGTTGACGTCGGAGGACGCCGAGAGGCGGGGCATCGTCGCGCAGGCGATCGCGCTTCTCCCGCCGGCCGACATGGAGTGCGTGAAGACAACCGATCTCCCCGACGATGCCGCGCTCGCGCTGCTCACCGCCGTGGTGCATGTGAAGAGCCCGGCGGCCAAGCGCTTCTTGGACGGGATGCTCGCCGTGCAGTCCACACCGGCGGCCCTGCGCCGCGCGGCGATCGAGGGGCTGGGGCGCTCGGGCGACGTCTCCGCCGTTGACGGCCTCATAGAATGGATGCGTTCCGCCGACGCCGAAGACGCGGCCGCAGCCAGACGCGGCCTGATCGCCATCGCCGATGCGCGCGCGGACAAGAGGATCGCGGACCGGCTGGACGACTTCAAGACGAATCCTGGGCTTCTCGTGCTTCTGATAGACGTCCTCGCCGTGCGCAACGCGCCCGGCTACGCCGGCGCGTTCCTGCCGTATGCGTCCCATTCCGACGCCAAGGTGAGGGCGCGCGCATTCAAGGCGCTCGGCAACCAGGGCGGTGCGGAGGAGATGCCGGCCGTCCTCGCCGCCGCCGCCACTGCGCCGGACGGCCGGGTGCGCGACGCCGCGCGCTCTTGCGTGGCGCGCATGGCCCGCCGCGCCGGCGGCGTCACGTTCAAGGCGCGCTTCATCGGCAACGTCCGCACCGAGGCGTGCGGCGTGGCCGACTTCGACGGAGACGGCAAGCTCGATGTGGTGGCGGGGCCGAACCTCTACCGCGCCCCGCTATTCCGTCCGGAGAAGGTGCGGGAGGTGAAGAGCGAGGTGAAGGAGGACGGCAAGGGCTACGCGCACGATTTCATGAATCTGCCGCTTGACGTGAACGGCGACGGCCGCCTCGACGTGGTGTCGGGCGACTGGTTCTCCAAGGAGACGTGGTGGATAGAGAATCTCCTCCCGAAGCCGGGGCTCTGGACTCAGCATGTGATAGAGAAGACGGGGAACATCGAGACCGGTATCCTCGTGGATTTGGACGGCGACGGCAAGGCCACGGACTTCTTGCCGGACACGCAGCATGTGTGCCTGTACCAGCTTGGAAAGAAGGGACCGCTCGTTGACGGAATATTCGCGCGCGACTCGATTTCCCGCGACCGCTGCGACATGGGACGCGGCTGCGGCGACCTGAACGGCGACGGCGCAAACGACATCCTCGCGCCGGACGCATGGTACGAGAGGCTCAAGGACGGCTCGTGGAAGCGCCATCCGCTCAATGTGGGCTTCAGCGACAAGGGACGCGTTCTGGGCCACGCCTCCAACCTCATCGTCTATGACGTGAACAAGGATGGTCTTGCCGACGTGATCGTCAGCTCGGCCCACAAGTTCGGCATCTTCTGGTGGGAGCAGCTCAAGGAGCGCGACGCCGCCGGCGAGCTGCAGTTCCGCAAGCACGTGATAGACGACACCTGGAGCCAGGCACACTATCTCGGGTGGGGGGACATCGACGGCGACGGCGTTCCGGAGCTCGTCGCGGGCAAGCGCTTCATGGCGCACAACGGCGGCGACCCCGACCCGTTCGGCCGCCTGTGCGTGTACTACTACGATTTCACCCCGGGGCCGAATCCCGTCTTCAAGAAGTACGTGGTGTCCTATGACGCCGGAATCGGAGTGGGGCTGAACGTGGAGCTTGCCGACATGGACGGCGACGGCGATGTGGACATCGTCACTACCGGCAAGTGGGGCGGCCCCGTGATCCTCGAAAGCAAGCTGAAGTGAAGCTCTTCCGGGCACTGTTCTATCTCCTGCTGTTCGGCGTGTCCGCCGGGCTCGGCGGATTGGCCTGGTTCGAGTTCATGCCACCGGCGAAGACTTGCCTTGCTTGCCATGAGATACAGCCTTCGGCGGCGGAGTGGGCGCATGGCGCGCACTCGAACGTCAACTGCAAGGCGTGCCACGGCGGCACTGTGGAGTCTGCGGCGGCGTTCAGGGACAATCTTCGCAGAGCGTGGAGGCATGTGTCCGTGAAGGGCGCCGCCCCGCGCGGACTCTCCTCGGAACAGGTGGACCGCATGTCGGCCGCCTGCGCCAGATGCCACCGCGCCGCCGGCGACCAGTGGGCACGCAGTGGCCATGCTTCGCCGCTCTCCCGATTCCTTGAGGACGCGCGGCACAACTCCGCATGGAGCCCGGCGGACCAGTGTCTGCGCTGCCACGGGATGTTTCTCGAAGGTGATGTCGGGACCGTCCTCGAACGCGTGTGCCTGCCGGACAGATACGCCACGGCGGCGGACCTTCCGCGCGTCTGGCGCATCCGCAGCAGACGCGCCGCCGAATTCGCGGCAGTGCCATGCCTTGCATGCCACAGGATGCACGGCGGCGATCCGTACATGTTCTACAGCCGCGCGGACTCCGCACATTTCCCCTACACCGCTCTCCATTCGCAGAAGATCGTCTCTGAGGCAGGGCCGGTCCGCGCGCCGGCGGATCCTCGTTCGCGCATGTGCCGCCAGTGCCACGCGGCCAATGCGTTCGGCGCGGCGGGGTCTTCCGACGACCGCGCGCCGCGAGGTGCGCACGAGGGCGTCGGCTGCCTCGAATGCCACCGAGGGCACGACAGGCGCGGCACACGGCGCACATGCGGTTCGTGCCACGCGAAGTGCGTATGGCCTGACGGCGTGAGGAATCCGATACACAATCCGCACGGCGTGCTGGAGAACGGCAAGCTGAAGGTTGTGCTGAACGTGTCGGACGGATCCTTCGACGTCTCCGACAAGCGCACGGGCCGCCTCTGGCGTTCCATCGTCGACGGATCGAACGTGTTCTCCCACGTGTGGGCGCTTTCCGGCGACGGCGTCACTTCGCTCTCGTTCCGCGCGACGTCCGTTCGGCAGGGGAAGAGGGCCGGCGACGAGCTGCACGTCGATCTCTTTCTGGAGGGCGACGCGCTCTCCGTGCGCGTCGAGGCGCCCACGAACGCCGCGCCGCTCGCCTACCCATATCCGCTTGAGTCGAGGGCAGACGACCGCAATCTTCTCGCCTTCGGCCCCGGCTTCGCGTTTCCGGCCGGCGAGACGGACCTTGGCCCTGGTTTCCCGGAGCGCATGCGCCTTGGCTCTCAGGAGTTCAACCTCCCCGCATGGGGAGTCTACGCGGAGAAGACGATCCCCGAAGGCGAGGTGGTTCCGTGCGACGGATATCTGGCCGAAGTGGCGGGCCAGGACGGAGCGTGGGGACGCTACTCGAAGCGCGGCAACGGCCGCATGCAGTTCTCGATAGAATGGGAAGCGGGCGGCGGCGCTCCTCGCGAGGTGCGCTACACGTTCTTCGTGAAGGGAGGGCCGGTGGCGTTCGCCGACAGGCTCCGTGCGCAGCTGAAGAGAAGGGGGCTCGTCTCCACGTTAGCGGAGAAGGCTGCGCGCCGGCCGGAGCTGAAGGACGCGTACACGCGGCTGGCGCGCAGTCCGGCCGTCCTTTACGCGGCCATCGGCGGCGACAAGCCCGGCGTGTGCAGGACTCTCCGCGAGGAGTGCGGCATGAGAGATTTCGTGTTTGCGTTCGCCGCGCGCGAAGAGCTCAAGACATGGGTGACCGACGACGAAAGGGCTGCGTGCGCCGCCGCCGTTCAAGGAGCGTTCTTCGCGCAGTGCGGCGGCGTCTCCTGGGACTCCTTCGCGCTGTTGGATGCCACCAACGCGCTCGCCGCCGCGTCGGGGGCGGCGGCGGAGTGCGCCCCCGCCGATTTCATGCCGGGTTCGTTCTCCGCTCCGTCCGTCTGGCGCGCGAAGGGCGTCGGCCCTTGGGAGGTGCGCGACGGTGATCCTCCGGCGGAGGTGCTCCGCGGACTCGATCCCGCCGTTCGCGTTCCCTTCCGCGAACTCACGCTGCACGGCGCCGTCTTGAGCGCGAGCGCATGGGACGACGCGAACAACAAGTTCCCGAAGGTGTGGTGGAAGCGCGATCTGTTCAACGCGGCATGCGGCTCTTTGCCGACGTATGTCTTCACGCGCGAGACGTGGCCGCGTTTCCGAAGGGATCTGGCGGAAAGCGTGAAGAGGTCCGTTACCGTGGCCGCCGCCACCGCCAACGCCCGCTTCGTGGCCTACAGGTTCCTCACCCCCGACAGGATGGTGCAGCGCAGCGAGTTCGACAACGGCGTGGCCTGCACTGTTAATTTCGGAGGGCAGGCATTCCGTCTGCCGAACGGGAAGGTAGTCCCGCCGCGGACCGCGATTGTGGAGTGAGCGTGTTTCTTGGGGTTGTGGAAATCGCAGGAATATGATAAGATTCTGCTGCACGTCATTGTGAATCGGCGCGCCGTCGTTCGGGGCGCGCAGAAAAGAGGAAATGCTTATGAAAACAGGAATGATGTTTGTCCGCGGCCTTGCGGCTTTGGCGCCGCTGGGCCTTGTCTTGTCTATGTCGGGCGCCGACAAGGTGTTCACGGGCGCTGTGGACGCCAACTGGAACACGCCGGGGAACTGGGAAGGCGGTGCGGTTCCGGTGAATGGCGACTCCGTGACGCTCGCCGCCACCTCCGTAACAACCATAAACAACGACATCGAGGGCCTGACCCTCTCAGGATTCACCTTTGCGGGATATGGTTCGCAGGGGGCGGGAGGTACTGGTTCGAGTAACAACGCGTATCTTACCGGAAAGAAGATAATGCTTTCCGCCGGAGCCAACATCGCCCTTACTTCGAGCGTGCGCATAAACCAGTACATGCCGATCGAACTCCTTGAAGGCGCTCATGAAATCTCTGTGGCGTCCGGCGCAAGATGGGACACCGTGGGCACGGGGCCGTGCTTCACCGGCACGGGCTCGCTAACGCAGACGTCTGGTACGACTGTCCTCTACGCAGGAAGCACCTTCACGGGAGGCTATACGGCGAACGGTGGCACGTCGATACTCCTTTTCCATAGCCATGGCCTGGGCGACGGGCCGATGACATTCGAGAAAAACGCGATTTTGACGCTCTACAAAACGGGGATAGACGTCACTAATTCCGTCACATTCAAGGGAGAACAGTCTCCGAACGGGAACATAATCATCAACAACTCCGCGACGTTCTCCGGTCCAGTCACTATGAACGGACAGCAGCGCATCAAGGCGGCGTCCACCGCTCCCGTGTCGTTGACGTTCAAAGGGAGGGTGACCCATCGCGGCGGGCTGTTCGTGACGAATCTCGGCGTGAGGGATCTGCGGCATGAAATCATCTTCGAAGGCGTGTTCGACAGCGACAACAATCTTTGGATGGACGGCGACGGCAGCGTAGTGCGATTCCGCGCCCCCGGCAACAAGTTCAACACCACCCGCCTCGCCGGAGGAACCATCCACTACGAGGCGGACGGCGCCTGCACGGCGAATGACCAGATGGGGTTCTTGGCCGGCAACGTCGCCACGGCCTACTTTGAGGGGAGTCAGACCATAAAACGCATCTACAGGTATCAGGGCGAAACGACCGACTTCGCGGTTTCGTCGGAGAACGGCGGCGAACTGACCGTTCGCGCCACGCGCGACGAGGTCTGGCCCGGGCGCATCGAGGGCAAGTTGGGTTTTGTGTGGGCGCCGACTGGCACCTACAATTTCATGGCGCAGGGGGCGACGCCGTTTTCAGGAAGACTCGTCGTATCCAACGGCACGTTCTCAGTGTCGTCGCTTTCGGCCGGCATCCCCAACATCTCGTCGTTGGTGGTGGTGGGGAACGGCGGACTCTCGCTCCCGACTGGCGCGACGGTGAACAGCCGCCTCAATACGCTTGAGCTTTCATCAACCGCCACCATGTCGATATCCGACGGCGCGGCGTTCGAGGTGGACCATTTCATCGTCAATGGCGAAGAGCTTGCCGAGGACTGCACCTACACGGGCGGCGAAGCGGGCGAGGGGCAGGTGCACTGCGACGCACTGCCGGAGAACGTGACGGTGCATACGCGCATCCAGCCGGGTCCGGGCGCGCGCACCGTGTGGAATGGAACGGGCGGCGCGGCGGACTCCACGAGCCTTGGCGTCAACTGGGAGGGCGGATCCGTGCCGCGCCTCTGGGAGAAGTGCCTTCCCGTCTTCGCCGGCGGCGCTTCCGCAACGCTCGCGGGAGACACTGTGGTGAACGGCCTCGCGTTCGAGACCGCAGGCGCGTTCACCATCAACGGCGATCATTCGCTCTCGCTCTACTGGGGCGGGCTTTCGCACACCAACTCGACCGCGGTGGAGGCGGCTTGCACGTTCAACGTGCCCGTGCGCGTGTGCGGCGCGCAGACCTGGCGCGGCGCGCTCGGCGGCCAATCCAAGAAGTACGTCTTCAACCGAACGATCTCCGACGGCGATGACCCTGCGGTGCCGATCACCGTCACGGACGACGCGCACTGCCAGTTCAACGCCGCGAACACATTCACCGGTGACATCGAGGTGAACCACGGTTACATCGAGGTGGGCGCGGACGAATGCCTCGGCTCGCCCTCTGCGGGCAAGGTGGTGATCCGCCGTCCCGACACGGCGCACGCCGCCTTCCTGCGCTTCACTTCGCCCACGGCGAGGGTGTCGAGGGCGGTTGAGCTCTACGGGCCGGACAGCAACTTCTACCCAGTCCGCTCCGCCAACAGCGGGACGAACGAATTCGCCGGACCCGTGCTGATCGGCGACGCGCAGAACAAGCGCTTCGGCGCGTACGGGACGTGCACACTGGTCTTCTCCGGCGGCGTTACGGGGATGGGGATGTTCTACATCCAGGGCACTGGCAAATACGTGGTGAAGAACCTTCCGATCGTCACTTCCGGCAATCTCTACTCTGATGTGCGGGCGGACCTCACGCTCGCCGCGCCGGGCAACAAGTTCAGTGGGATCAACTGGTTCAATGCTTCAGTTCTGCGTCTCGAGACGGACAACGCCATCATCGACAATCCGCAGATCAACATGTTCGCCGGTGCTGTGATCGATCTGAACGGCCACGACCTCAATCTGGGGCTTGTCTACAGCAGTGATCTCACCAAGACGCAGTCAGTAGTGAGGAGCGAGACTCCGGCGACGCTCTACGCGAATCCGCATCTCGCAAACTATGCGCTGAAGGCGGGTTTCGAAGGTGCGGCGTCGTTCGTCAAGACGGGTGGGAATGCGATGAGCATGGTGGGCGTCTCCTCTTCTACGGGATCCGTTTGCTCCACAAAAAGCACGATTTACTTCAATTCGGGGGCGGGCTGGACGAACGGCACGGTTGTTGTCACGAACTCAGGCGCTGCCGTGATGTTCGCGGCCGGGTCGTTCCTCGGACGCAACGTGGACGTGCGTCTTGCGACAGGCGGCAAATTGACTCTCGCGGACAACGCTCGGATAGTATGCCGGAATCTGTATTTCGACGGCGTGAAGCAGCGTATCGGGACCTACGGCAACAGCACCAGTGCGGCGGATAACCGTAACGACACGTACTTTATGATGTCGGCGAACAACGATCTGAAGGGTGTCCTCGACGTCCAGGGCGACGGCCGCGGAACCGTCTTGATCTTCAGATGACAGCGGAATCTCATTGTTGCCTTCAAGATGACGGCGTAGGCAAATCACAGCTCAATGAATTGGCTATGGACACGGATGCGAGAAATTCCAGGAGCTGTCTCAAGGACGTGAGGTTCTGGATCAAGGCGGCTGCGTGCGCGGCGTCGGCGTTTCTCCTGTGGGCGGCGTTTCCGCCAAGAGGGGAACTTTACAATGTGGCGTTCGCGCTTGCGCCTATGCTGGCCATATCAAGGCTTTCGTCGCGCCCGGGGCGCGCGGCGGCGTGGTGGTTCGCGTTCGGCTGGGCGCATTGGCTTGCGGTGCTTGAATGGCTGCCGGCGATCATCAAGAACGGCGGCCCCTGGCCGCTGGTCCTTCTCGGATGGGTGGCGCTCGCGGCGGCGTGCGGAGGCTACTTCGCGCTCTTCGGATGGCTGGACGCGCGGTTGTGGCGCGGCTTCGCGACGCGTTCGCGCGCGGCAAAGATCGCTGTCCTAGTTGTCGCGGAGCCTGCGTTGTGGGCGGGGACGGAGTGGCTGCGCGCAACGCTCTTCTCCGGCTTCGCCTGGAACTTCCTCGGGACCGCGCTCGTGGGGGCGCCTTCGCTCGCCGCTCCTGCGAGGCTGGGCGGAGTGTATCTTCTTAGCGCGCTGGCGCTGCTTTTGAACGGCGTGTTCGCCACGCTGATCTGCCGCATCGCAGACCAGATGTCAGGCGCTGAGGAAAAAGCGGCGGCGCGCGGGACGGGACGGCTCATGAATATGCTCGAGACGGCGCTCCCGCTCGCCGTCATACTGCTTGCGCTCTGGTGCGCGCCAGCCCTCGACCATCGCGTGAAGGGGGGCACGGCGTATCTGCCTGTGAAGGTGGCGCTAGTGCAGCGCAACGCACCGTGCTTTTTCTCGCGGGCGGAGAAGGACGACCCGATGGAGGTCTACGACAGGCTCTTGACGGCGGCGGCCGCCGCGAAGCCTGACATGGTGGTGTTCGCGGAGAGCGCGATGTCCGAGTTCGGCCGCATCGGCGGCGATTCCGCCCATCACGCCGCGCAGTTCTTCTCGCGCCGCTGCGGCGACGCGGCGGTGCTCGCCGGCGGAGACTGGAGGACGCCCGAAGACCGTCTCTGGAACGCCGCAGCGCTCTGGCGTTTCGACGGCTATGCCGCCACGAACTCCCTGGCTCTTCAGGTGTATGGCAAGCAGCATCTTGTGCCGTTTGGCGAATACATCTTCCTGGACAAGTGGATCACGCCCCTGCAGAAGCTCTCGCCCATCGGCGTGTCGCTTTGGCCGGGCGAGGCGGCGCTGCTGGAATTGGGCCTGAAGGAGACGGGTCCTATGGCGACCCCGTCCTTTGTCCGCCTCGCCCCCTTGATCTGCTATGAGGACACAGATCCGCGTCTCGCCGTGCGCTCAGCGCGGATGGGCGCCCAGGCGATAGTGCTCATCACCAACGACAGCTGGTTCTCTCATTCCGCCGAAGCGGAGCAGCACGCCGCGCAGGCGATATTGAGGGCGGTGGAGACCGGACTGCCGATTATCCGCGTGGGCAACTCCGGCGTGACGGGCGTCATTTCGCCTTCGGGCCGCGCGAGATGGCTTTCCGACGGCGCGGGGAAACCGCTGGTGGACGCGGCAGGATGTCAGCTTGAGACTGTGCTGGTGCCGGCCGATCCTCATCCCACGCCGTATGTGCGCCTCGGCGACTGGCCGATGCTTTCACTTTTTGCAGTCGCGCTGGCGCTGGCGTTCGTTAAAAGAAGCAAGGTGGTCGCATGAAGAAAGTGTTCTGGAGCGTGGCGGCGCTGGCCTTGGGGGCAATGGCTTGTTCCGGCGCAGACACGCGCCTCGTGCTTCGCAATTGCACGCTCGGCTGCGGAAACAAGGGGTTCGGCGTGCTGGCTGAGTATCCTGCGCCGGGGCCTGGCAGGGTGACGCTTGTGCGGCGCACTGTAGAGGGCGCTGCGAAGGTGAAGCCGACTTACTTCAACAAGTGGGGGTGCCTTTGCAGTCTGCGGATATACGACCCGGATGGAAACCTCGCGAAGTATGTGGAACTGGGAGAGCAGATGTCCGCATCGTCAGAATACGCCGTGGAGCTGCCGCGCCGAGGGAAGGGCGGCATCTGGCGTTTCTCTGTCTCGGGCGGGCTGAACGAAGACGAGTTCGAGATTTCGTTCCCCGAATCCGCCGCCTGGGGTGTGAGGGGGGAGAAGGCCCTCAAGCTGATCTCGGGAACGCCCGACAAGATGTATGCGGTTTTCGCGCCCTGTACGCGCAAGTTCTACCTCACAGGATCGGGAGTGGCGTGGACGGCGGACGGAGCGGAGATACAGGGTGAAAAGGGGCGAAGCCTCTACGGCCCGGCAGTTCTCGCCGAACGTCCGGCGGGTGCGCGTTTCCTCGAGCTGTCGCTCGACCCTTCCAAGCCCGCCGTATTCTTCGCGGACGGTGTGCCGGGCCTGCTCTCGCCGACGAAGGCGATGGCGGCGCGGCTTAACGGCGGCCTTGTGAAAAGCGGCGAGGAGTGGCTGGAGGGTCCGCTTCAGGCGCGCCTAAACGACTACATCCTCAAATGGAGGCCGGAGGACTTCGCTGTGCCCGCCGCCACGCAGTCGGTCTCCCGCGCATACGTGCGCTGCGACTATTCGAAGCAGGAACTGAATTCTTCTTCGCCCAACTACGGATCCACGCGGCGAGGCGTTTACGAACGCCGCCCAAGCGATCTCTTCCACTACATGGACAATGGATACGAGCCTGCGGCGTTCGCCGCGAGGGCCGCCGTTGCGGACAATGCCACGCGCGGCGTCACATACCGCAATCCGGCGGCGGTCAGGCGCGCCGTCCTATCCGCCTTCAATGCGCTTGCCCACATGGACGCCTGCGGGTTGCTGCGCCAGACGCTCTCCGAGTCACGTTCGCTCGAGGGCGGGCGCATCGACTGTCCTACGATGTTCGAGCCGTTCAACGGTATCACGCGCGCATACTACCTGCTTCATCCGCTTCTCTCTCCGGAGGAGGACGCCATGTTCCGCGAGGCGGTTCTGCAGGTGGCCGACAAAGAAGCGGGATTCATCTGCTACCAGTCAAACCAGTGGATGCACATACTCGAAGGCTTCAACTCTCTCTTCTGCGCCACGGGCGAGATGCGCATGGAGCGGTGTCTGCGCGTGCAGCTGGAGGCGTTTCTGGGCGACGTGTTCAAATGGAAGCACGGGCAGCATCCCGCTGGGTTCTACGCGGAGGAAGGCGGCCCCGACGGCAACTACGACCAGATGAGCTCCCATCCCCTTGCGCGCATATACTACACCTATCAGAAGCAGCCGGGCGCGTCGAAGGAACTTGTCGCGAAGATCAAGGCGTCGCTTGAGAGGAACTTCGTATTCCGTTCGATGTTCGCCGTGCCCGATCCCGCGAACGGCAAGCCGTATCAGATGGCCTACGCGATGAACCATCGGACGGAAGGACCTACGCATTTCGACTCCCACTTCGGCCTCTTCGTCTGCTCGCACGAGTTCGACATGGCCTGGACTCTGCTCAAGCTCGGCTCGGACGACGACGAGGACCTCCGCGACATCGGCGGCGAGGATGGCATCCTTAGAAACGCCCAGCCGCGCCGTTCGCATCGTGTGCCGCTGCCATACGAGGCGAAGGAGCTGGTGATGGATCTCCCTGGGTTTCTGGGTGTGAAACGCGGACGCTTCTGGGGCGTGCATTTCTGGAAGACATACGACAATCCCGACGGATTCCTCGGTCCGCTATTCCTCTGGCACGAACAGGCCGGAATGGGGTTGTGCGGGACGCGTCACTCCTACGGCGAGCCGCATAGATGGTTCACGAAGGACATGGGGCCGGAGGACATCACCTTCAGCACGGTGTATGGCCGGCTGGACGGGAGGCTGTTCATTCCTTCGCGGCGCATGAAGAAGATGCTTGAGTGGAACGAACCGGGGAAGTCATACACCGTGACTGGCACGTTGTATGGTCCTAAGCCGCACAGAAAAGCAGCGGCGCCTGTAAGGGGCACGATCTCGTGGAAGACGGACTTCGTGTCGGACGACAAGGTCGCCTACGAGGTGTGCGTGGATCTGCCGGGGCTTGAGGAGCCCGTGGTGAATCTTGTGTTTCTACGGCAGAACGGGCGCACGGTGTGGTCGCACGAAGGGTGGCGTCCTTGGCGGCTGAAAGGCTGCCGTTTCGCGCAGGAGTCGAAGACGGGGTTTTTCGTGGTCGACTTCCCCGAGGGCGTGAAGGCGGATGTGGTGGAGAAGATGACGGGTAACCGCGGCTGGCCAATGGCGCTAAGGCTTGCGGTGCCCGCGTCCGGTCGTCTGGCGTTTTCGCTCACGGCGAGGCCGAAGGCGAAATGAGTGTCGTTTAGCGGTGTTCTCCGGGCGGCCTCGTCTCTTCATGTGACGGGGGCTTATCGGCGGATCTGGGAGAGCGCGTCCTGTTGGGCCGCGTTGAACGCGATGCGCTGGGCGTTTTCCATGTCCGTCATCTTGACGTCCGGTTGGTTGACCTGGCGCGGCGGCGGATTGAACGACGGCGCGCGTTGGGCGGTGAAGCCGAACTGGTAGATGATGACGAGCTCGCCGTGCGGTCCTGTGGCCTTTCCTGTGCCTACAGCAACGTAGCCGGTGGTGTTTCCGGCGGCATCTTTCCCTTCGAAGACGGGGAATCGTCCGTTGCCGGGAAGGGCAGTTGCCGTGGCTGTTCCCTTTGGGAGCGTTTTAAGAGCCTCTTCTGGCTTGGCGGGGTCGAAGAGCATCTTGCCTTCGGGGTTCGCTGCGGGGGCGGGCGCGGCGGCCGAAGCCTTGCCTTCGATGCGGTCAATGCGTCTGGCGGCGTCCGCGACTGCGTCGCAGACGGCGCGGGAGGTGATGGTGGCGGAAGTCAGGGCCTCGATGCTTCCGCCGTCCTTTGTGACGGCCACGTCGGCGGCCGGCAGGTCTTTGAAGCGCGCGATGAATGCGGGCAGGGAAAGGTTCGAGCCGAGGCCGGGCGTCTCTCCTGCGGCGAGCACCTGGTAGGAGATGACCGTGCGGTCTGGGTTGAGGCCCACCATCAGGCGGATCGTCCCGCCGTAGCCTTTGGCGGTGATGCCGGGGACCGCGTAGCCGGCGATCTTCGTCTTGGCGTCGTCAGCATAGCCTATGAACGCGGTGATGTCGTTGTTGGCGGGGTCCTGCCTGGGGACGATGGCCTTGACCGATTTTGGCAACACTGCGCGCGCGGCGTTGTTGGCCTTGAGCGTGGCAAGATTCGCGATGCGCTCCTTTGTGGCGGCGTTCACGACGGCGAGCACGGCGGCGCAGACGGCCGATATGGCCGTAAGGGAAACGACAAGCTTTGCTATTTGCTTCATGGGAGACCTTTATGGACTATAAGTTGTCAGGTGGCGGTGATCTTCTTGCATTCACGAGCGGGGCGCGGAGGACTAGCTTTGGGCCTTCAGCTTTGCGAACGGCCGCGGACGCGTCCAGCGGTTGATGAGCGGGGTGAAGGCGTTCATGACGAGAATCGAGAACGAGACGCCTTCGGGATAGCCGCCGTTGGCGGGGTCTGCCGTGCGGATGAGCATGGTAAAGACGCCGCATCCGACGCCGAAGATGATCTTGCCCAGAGGGGTTATTGGGCTTGTCACATAGTCGGTGGCCATGAAGCACGCGCCGAGCACGCAGCCGCCGGAGAGGATGTGCACGAGCGGCGGCACTCCGCCCTTGAACATCGCGAATACGAACACGGCTGCGAAGAACGATACGGGGATGTGCCAGGTGATGACCTTGCGCACGAGCAGGTAGACGGCGCCGATGAGCAGCGCTAGGGCGGAGACCTCTCCGATGCAGCCGTTCACGTTGCCGATGAAGAGGTCTTTTATGAACGCGGCCTGCGACCAGTCGAAGCCTTCGGCGCCTTTCTTGATGAGGGCGAGGGGCGTGGCGGTGGTGGTTGCCTCGACGCTGCCGGCGCTGAGCGTCCAGGCGGACTTCGTCCATGTGGTCATAGGCCCCGTGAAGGAGATGAGCATGAACGCGCGGCCGGCAAGGGCGGGGTTGAAGGGGTTGTATCCCAGTCCGCCGAAGATCTGCTTTGCGACGACTATGGCGAACACGCTGCCGAGAGCCGCCATCCAGAGGGGGATGTCCGGCGGCAGATTGAACGCCAGCAGCAGGCCGGTGAGGACGGCCGAGAAATCGCCTACGGACATCTCCCGCCGCATCGCAAGGCGGCACAACGCCTCCGCGCCGACCGTGGAGCCCACGCACACGGCGATGAGCCACACGGCCTTGAGTCCGAAGAAATAGACGGCGCAGCATGCGGCCGGCATAAGCGCGATCAGCACGTCAAGCATTATCGCGCTCGTGGACGAGTGCGCATGCTGGTGGGGCGAGCTCGATAGGATGTAGCGTTCTGCTTCTTGCTTTGGCAACATGTCGATCAACCTTTCTTCGCGGCTTTTGCCTTTTCGGCGGCGATGCGGGCGCGGATTGAGATCTTAGCGCGCCGGCAGAAATGGGTTATGCTACGGTAGGCGGGGCAGCCGAAGGAGCAGGCTCCGCATTCGATGCAGTTCATGACGCCGCGCGCCTCGGCGTCGGCCACGTCCCCGGCCTCCATGGCGCAGGAGATGGCGGAGGGGTCGAGGCCCATCGGGCACGCCCTCAGGCAGCGTCCGCATCCGATGCACGGATTGGACGAATACTGGAACACGCTCTTGTCGGTGAGGAAGAGGAGTCCCGAGGTGGTCTTTGTCGTGGCTATGGCGAGGTTGGGGACGGTGAAGCCCATCATCGGGCCGCCGGATATCACCTTTCTCACGGCGCCGCGCTCTCCGCCGCAGAAGGCGGCGAGGTCGGCGTAGGACGTGCCGACGGGGGCGCGGACGTTCTTCGGCTCGGTGATTCCGTCGCCTGAGATTGTGGTGACGCGGCTCGTCAGCGGCAGCCCGCGGTCCACGGCGTCGGCGATGGCGGCCGCCGTGCCGACGTTCTCCACGACGCACCCCACGGCGATCGGGAGCGCTCCGTCGGGAACCACGCGCCCGACAGTGGCGTAGATCTGGTGCTTTTCGCTGCCCTGCGGATAGAGGGTGGGGAGGACGACTAGCTCGACGTCGCCGGAGATGTCGGCGAACGCCTTCTCGATCGCTTTGATCGCACCGGGCTTGTTGTTTTCGATAGCTATGCGCACAGCGGGTCCGCCGAGGATGCGGCGCATGATCTCGACGCCGATGCGGATGCGGTCGGCGTGTTCGGTCATCATGCGGCAGTCGGCTGAGAGATACGGCTCGCACTCGGCGCCGTTGAGGATGAGGAATTCGCAGTGCTTGTCGGGCGGCGGGTTGAGCTTGACGGAAGTCGGGAATCCGGCGCCGCCCATGCCGCATATACCGGCGGCCTCCACGCGCGCGAGGAGCTCCTCGCGGGACGCTGTGCTCCAGTCGAGCGGCGGCATTGCCGTCGCCGCGGGCTGGTCGGCGTCCGTCTCGATCACCACGGCGTCGGCAAGCGCGCCCGTGGGGCCTGGGCGCTTCTCGACGGCTTTAACGGTGCCGGCTACGGGGGAGTGGACGTTCGCGGAGATGAATCCGCTCTTTTCGCCGATGAGCTGCCCGGGCACGACGTGGTCGCCGGGTTTCATCAGACATTTGGCCGGGGCGCCGAGGTGCTGGCTCATGGAGATGGCCAGGGTGGCGGGGGGCGGCAGATCGACGATCGGCTTGTCCGCCGTGAGATCCTTGTGGTAGCGCGGATGGACTCCGCCCGGGAACTGGAATGGAGACTTGACGGTTTTCATTTTCTCACGCTCCTGTTTCGAAATGCGCGTCCTCGCGGATGCACTTGCGGGGGCATTTCGCGACGATCGCGGCGTCCTCCGGCGGATTGTCGTAGTTCACCTTGGCGAGGAAGCCGTCGAACGTGAAGTGCCCGGCCTCCTTGCCGCCGGAGTTCTTCTCGCACAGATGGCAGCCGATGCACCCCACGCCGCACACCTTCGTGACCTCTGGGCCCTTGAGCGGGTTGGCGCAGAGCACGTGGATCGTGGCCGAGGCGGGGACAAGCTCTATGAGCTTCCGTGGGCAGGCGCTCACGCACTTGCCGCAGCCGATGCAGAGGCGCTTGTCGACCACCGCGAGGCCGTCCTCGACGCGGATCGCGTGCTTGGGGCAGACGTTCGCGCAGGCGCCGTAGCCGAGGCACCCGTGGCGGCAGCCCTTGTCGCCGCCGGCCGTGGCCGCGGCGGAGGCGCAGTCGCAGATGCCGTTGTAGTCGCCCACGCGCACGGCCTCGCTGCGCGTGCCGCAGCACTTCACGAGCGCGACGCGCCGCACTGTAGCCGAGGCCTCCACGCCGAGTATCTTGGCGATCTCTGCTGCGGCGGCCGCGCCGCCCGGCGCGCAGGCGCCGTTCGCCGCCTCGCCCGCCACGAGCGCCCTCGCGTAGCCGTCGCATCCTGCGAAGCCGCATCCGCCGCAGTTCGCGCCGGGAAGGGCTGCGGTGATGAGGCCGATCCGGGGATCCTCCTTCACTGCGAGGTACCTGTCAGCGATCGCCAGCGCCAGCGCGGCGCCGGCGCCTACAGCCGCTATCACCAGTGTTGCTATCAAGATTGCAGACATGATCGATTCCTCTAACTCGTCTATAAGTTGGTGGTTGGCAGATGGTGGTTCACCTTCATCTTCCACTCTCTCAGTACGGCGTTTTCACGAGGCCCGAGAATCCCATGAACGCCAGGGAGAGGAGACCGGCCGTGACGAGCGCGATGGCCACTCCGCGGAAGCAGCGCGGCGGATCGGCGTGCGCGAGCTTCTCGCGTATGCCCGAAAAGAGGACGAGCGCGAAGCCGAAGCCGAGCGCGGCGGCGAAGGAGAACAGCACCGCCTCGAAGAAGGGCGTGCCGTTCTTCGTGTTCAGCTCGGCCACGCCCAGCACGGCGCAGTTCGTGGTGATGAGCGGCAGGAAGATGCCGAGCGCCGCGTGGAGTGGCGGCATGAACCGCTTCATCGCTATGTCTATGAACTGCACGAGCGATGCGATCACGAGGATGAAGGCGAGTGTGTGGATGTACTGCAGGCCCAGAGGGGCGAGCAGAAATCGGTCCAGGCACCATGTCACGGCCGAGGCGATCGTCATCACGAAGACGACGGCTCCCGACATTCCCAGGGCCGTCTCCGTCTTCTTCGAGACGCCCAGGAAGGGACAGCAACCAAGAAAGCGGTTCAGGACGAAGTTGTTCACCAGAACCGCGCCGACGATTATCACTAGATAGCGCATGAGAAGATTATAGCAACTTTGCGCCCCGCCGTGAAGAGGGCAAATTTTCTGCCCTTTGCACTAGGCACCCGCCTCCGCCAAGGCTTCCACCTCCGCCAAGGCATCCGCCTCCGCCAAGGCATCCGCCTCCGCCAAGACTACGGCGGACAAGTCGGCGGACAAGCTAGAAGCTCCAAGCTCTAAGCTCTAAGCTCTAAGCTTCGTCCCGTGCGTAGTGCATCTGCGTCCGATTTCCGGCGCTCGGCGGCACGGCGGAGGGCACGCGTTGCGTCTCGCGTCGCGGGGGTTCGGCAATCGCGAGATTGCCGTCACCCCCGGCCGCTTCGCCGTCCGCGCGCCCTGCGCCGGCCGCCTCGCTTGTTCCCGGAAATCGGCCGCGTTCCACGGGCGGGCCCTCGGTCGTCGTCGCGGGAGGGCTCGCTTCGGCACCGGCGGGAGTGCGCTCTCACCGCGGTCCGTCCGGAGGGGCGTATGCGGCGCGTAGGCGGCGCGATGCTGTCGTCTCGCGCCGCCCCGCATCCGCATCCGCCGCCCCGTCCGGATC
>Ga0310696_10000267_pt1 | contig 88875 bp, 92 predicted proteins | sample AusTroGonzalo_MG_4_FD_203885 | JGI IMG/M metagenome (GOLD analysis project Ga0310696, IMG submission 203885) | Bovine rumen microbial communities from tropical cattle in Woodstock, Queensland, Australia - Gonzalo_02 (v2) (version 2) | ecosystem: Host-associated > Mammals > Digestive system >...
CGTATTTGTTCTGCATACCATAAATTACTCCTTGTGCTACTGTATTCTCGCTCGGATATGTCTCGTCTATTTTTTTTGAGTTGTAAACGATATATGTCAAATCTGTAGTATTTGTAAATATAATATCATCGTTGATATATGATATTGATTTTGAGCAAAATCCGCCAAGACCATTATTGTAGAAGACATTTCCGCCAATATATAATGTCTTGAAATAAGGAATGTCGTTAGTGTAGTTATGCAGTTCGCCATATATGCTAAAATCGTCCAAATCACCTATTGTTACGGCTTGTTGACGCAAATTTCCGACTATGCTTACAGAATAAAGACCAGTATCTTCTTGTAATTGCAAGTCATTTACGTTGCCGACGATTGATATATATTTTGTATAATTACCGCTATACAACTTACTGTCAATCATACAATTTGTGATATTACCAACGATTTCAATATAACTATTATAAGAACCGCTATTATTGTTCATTGATAAGAATTTACAGTCGTGTGTATCGCCTACAACATTCCCATTTAAAATGAATCTTACATTATTTTGTATACCAGACTTTTGGATGCAATAGTTAGCCGATGAATGTAAGTATATATCGCCGTTGATTGTAAGAAGATTGTTTCCTTGCGTGATAAGGTTTGAAACATAATGATGTAGTGACGAATTTATTACTCTTGCGTTATTACCACAAGCCAAAGTGCCTCCAATAACAGAAAAATCTTCTAATTCTCCGTTAGATATACTTTTTGCTGTTATGTCAACATTAAGAGTAACCGTATAGCCATTCAACCATACGTCATCATCAGCAGCAGGAACTACACCGCCGTCCCAAGTTGAACTACTGTTCCAGTTTCCATTTTGTATCGCTCGCTTATTCGCCATAGTTATTTCGTGTTATAGTTTCTAATCAGTTCTTCAAGAGCATTGATAAACTTTTGCTCTTTCTCTGTTTTAACAGACACTGTCGCTTTCTTTGAAACTGTTGAGTTTATCAAGAAAAGAAAACTGTCCTTACTTTCAGTAATGTTGATTAAAATCTGTTTTTCTTCCATAACTTATATAATTTTATATTTCTTTTTAATTTCAGACCAAATCTGATTTTCTTCTATCTTAGTGTTGAGTACCTCGCCTATAGGGCTTACCTGTGAATAATATACCGTCCATACAGGTTCGTTCACCTTACTGCCGTACTTCGCTTTCCCGTTCACCATAAAGTTTCTGCCGCCAGAATCGGTGTACGTGAATCCCTGGTATATACAGCCGTCATCATACAGTATGACTACAGGCGTCGCTATTTTCTGTTCAACTTCTTTCTTCACAAAGCTTTTCTGCGTATCGACGTTTATATCGATGTTCATAAGAGATGAAAGCCTTGCCTTCAAGATTCCTTTCGAATCCCTGTAGAAGGTCACTGTTCCGTTATCGTTTTCTGGGTTCCTTACATTCTTAAGAGCCTCGTCTATCTCCGCGATAAGCACGCCGTTTTCAAAGCAAGGCATGAAGGTATTCATGACCATAGAGAAGTCTATCTTAAAATCTTTTTTCGTCGTAGACGTGAATTCCACAGGATATGTCTGCGTATATGATTCAAGCGGTTTTATTGCGGCGTCGACATTGAACAGACCGACATCAACGGTGAACGCATGAATTCTATGATACAACTTCGATACCACCGATTCTATACATTTGAACAGCTCGTTTACGTTTGATACGACAATAGTACTTTTGAATGTCAGCGATACCGGAACGAATTCGGTAGTGATACTGCACTCACGCATTACGCCGTTGCACATCCTTTTGAATTTGCTTTCCACAAACTTGTTTGTGTTCTTGTTAGTCTCTATCGCTAAGCTTTCAAGTTGTATGACGCATCTTGGAACTGTTTCGTAGTCGAGCTTCGCAATATCAAGGCCTTCGTAGGCATATATGAATTTGTCCCTTAAGAACTGTTCCTGGCCGGTGACCGAGAACAGGCAAGGGATGTCGACTTTACGTATTTCTGTTTCCGATACCTGCTGGTAGAAATACATAAGGTTTTTCATCTCCATAAGAAGCGACCCTATCATTCGACGAACCATTACATCGTCATAATTGAATTTTTCATTAAATTCAGACATGTCAAAAATGTTTAACTAACATATTTATGGTTCACTCCAAATCTCATCAAACAAGCAAGGGAAAGTTTCCAATATAAGTTATTAACAGAATATCTGATATTTCCTGCATAAGTTTCTTGTATAAATAGTAAAAGGAAAGTTAGCATGACAGAAAGTTACGACATAGTTCAGATATTCGCTGCGACGAAGAAACTGCAGGAAATGAACACTGCTCCGAAAGATTCTCCTGCGAATGACAGGCTGTACAGTTCTTCGATAAGCCCGATAATATCTATCAACGGCATAAACCTTGACGTTCCTGACGTCATTTCGTTCGAGATGCAGATGACGGCATTCGTACCTACGGTAAAAGTTACGTTCAAGGATACGTCAGGCATATTCGAGTCAGACTACCTCATTACGAATGACAGCATAATAAGCGTGTTTATCTCGCCTTATGTCTCGCAAGAGCTTCTGCCTATACGGTGCGATTTTACGGTATCGTCGTCAGAAGTAACTGGTAAGGAATATTGGGGCACTAATGATGTAAAGATTAGAAAGCTTACAGGCCAGCTCAGAATTCCTGCCTTCTTCAAGAGGACGTCAAGGGTTTCCGACGATACGTCCTTCAACACCCTCGCAAGCGCCGCAAGGGATTACGGACTTGGATTCTCATCAAATGTCGAGGATACCGATGACAAACAAATATGGGTTAATTCGAATTCAGGCTGCCGTATGTTCATAGAGAGTATAATAAACCACTCATACTCCGATGACAATTCTTTCTTCACCGGTTTCGTTGACTGGTTTTATGACCTCAACTTTGTGGAAGTGAACAGGATATTCTATAACGCGTCAAGGCAGTCGAAGGGAAGCGGCAAGACAATGAAGGTATATGCAGTGCAGCTGCCAACAGCAAAGGCTACCGAAGAGGACACTGTTCCTTATAAAGATACGGAATACGCCCTGACAAACGCGTTGTCTGAAAACGTCTGGAATAACTACATTGAAACGTATTCTGTCATTATGAGGAACCAGACGACTGAAGGCTACAGGAAATATGTCCAGTATTATGACTATGTCAATGACGAATTCATAAGCGAGTATGTAGACCCTATAACAGCAGCCGGCGAAGGCGAGATACCAGTTTCCAAGTCAAGGCTTGATACAGGCGACGCCAACGAGAACCTCAGGGAAGAAAACATATCGCTTACCGATTACGGCTTTATTACCGACAGCGTGCATAAAAACTATTATTTCGCCGAGACCCAGAATCAGTTCAATATGAATATGTGCAAGGGATTCGGAATCAAGGTGACGCTGCAGGCATACAATCCATACATAACAATGTATTCAGGTATAAGGGTGAACATCTATGATTACAATACCGGTATCGCGACTATGAAGAAAGCAGGCGACAACGAAGACCTTTCACCGTCTATGGGCGAAAGCGACGGCAGGGAATCAGGTATGGATGCAAATATGTCCGTATATAACGAATCATTGTCAGGCATGTATGTCGTTACGGGCATACGGCTTATATACAACAAGCAGACAGGCATTATGAAAGAGGAGCTCACGCTCAACCGCAGGGAAATGAAGCCGCCGACAAGAAGTCTTGTCCGGCAATAAATATAAAAACGACATTCAATGGCTAAGAAACAGAAATATGAAAAGATATATGACGCGAGCTCATATATGCTTTTGAGGACAAATCCGATACTCACTACAAATGTAAAGCTTGTATACGACGACACCTGCGATGACGTCTATATGAGCGCATACCGTACAGGAAAGACTTTATCAGAAGGAAAATATCAGAAATTCCATATAAACGCTGACAGTTCTTTTTATAACGAAGACATAAGGAGATTCTGGAATCATGGTAAAGTCGAGCTTCCGAGGGAAGTCGTGTACAAGGGGAACCAAGTAGTAAAGGATACGTCTTTCATCAATGATGCTTCGATACAGTTTGAAAGGATGTATACGTCGAAGGCGTACAGAATGAACGACGGAAAGTTTGCTGCCGAATCAACAATATATCTCAAGAAACAGCTTCCGGACTATATAGTCATATTTAAGATGAAAGGTCCGACAACCCTTGCTCATAATGAAAAGGGAGAACTTGTGGAACCTGTAAGCTATGATTTCGTAAAGTCTATGGAAATAGTGAAGACGATAGACATTACCGAGAATACCCGTTTTGGACGCTATATAAGAAGATACGTGAACCAAGAGGAATTCTATGATTCTCCGTTTTTGCTTAACGGCAACTCTTTGCTTATAAGAGGTATCGATTACAAAAGCGGCTCACTGACTTCCATAACAAAGGATATTTCTAATGTAATACGCCAGGACGCATGCCTTAACGTTGAAAACTGGAAATTCGCGTCAATGTTCTACGAGAACAATATGGTTGAAATGAACATTCTGAATATCCAAGTCGTATTCGATGACGAACTTGCTGAGCCTTTCGATGTCAACAGATATTTCATAATGTTTTGTAACAATATCGAACTTCTGAAGCTTACGCCTGACAGATACGAACTTGTTGACATACCGCATAAAGGCATAGATTATTCAGTCCTTGACTCAAGCATAACGGTAAACGGCAATAAGACATCTGGTCCGTTATTGAAATTCTCAGACTATGAAGACATACAGGGATTAGTCGAAGAAGGCAAGCCATTGCTGCTTGACTACAGTGCAAGCGGAAATCAATATCCGAATAAATGCTTCTATACGATGTCTGACAAATATGGCAGGCTGCATGAGGTAAAGCTTCCGGCAATGGCGACTTTCGGACAGTATAACAAAGAATATGAATGTATCGAACGTGAAATAGATGCTGAAAAGTTCTGTTCTATGGAAGCTAAATCGTTTCCTGTCAGATACAAGGCGCTTGAAAGCGAAGCTCATGACGTATTTTGCTTTACGACATATAAGGAAAACTTTTCATTTGTCAGCGGAAGCTGGCTGAAAGTCATAGACACGCTATATACCGAAGATGATGACGAATACTGTCCTATAAGCGTCGATTCGTTTTTGAGCGTCGAAGATTTCCAAAAAGCAATAAATGAAAAGAGTTCGTTATTGACTGTATATACATACGAAAGCGAAGACAAGATATATGTCTGTCTTAAGAATGCTATGCAGGGCAGCAGACCTTCGATAAAGGTCCTGGTGTCAGAGGAATTTATGCAGAGCATAACTCCAGAGCTTTCAACATACGAAAAGGTCCAAGCTGGATACTTTCTTAATATGACAGGCGGAACCGATGACGGCCTGAAAGCGATTGCCGTCAAAAGCTCTCTTGTCAAAGTATTCACGGACGGCAGGAACAGATATGTCGGAATCAATACAGGAAACGAGAATTCTGAAGAAAGCGAAGGTGCATGCAGATTCGCAAAAATCATATATGTCAACCGTATGGTATTCGATGACAAGCTGACAGCCTCGAATAACACCGACTATAATTTCACGTTCCTTGAACATAGTGATGAGAAGACCGGCAGGAATGAACTTGAAGACTATATTTTCCTTACGATAGAATCACCATTGAAAGAACAGTCTGGTACAGTTGAGATATACACGGAATTCAAGCCTGTTGTCGGAATGCTGAGCTTCTTCCCAGTAAGGGATATGTTCTCATATAATGATTATGTCGTTTCAGAAGTCGGCAGTGATGTCTCTTTCAGGTCAGAGGTCGAAAATATAGTTAAGGAAACAGTAAGAAGTAATATCAATGAAGTAAATGTCAATATTACCACTGATGCCGATAACGATGACCTCAACAGAAGAGGCACCCTTATAGAAAATGCAACGATTATGAGAGATGGTAATATGGTTATGGCAAACATCACAGATAAACCTGACCATCTTTCGACATTGATATTCACGACAGATAAAGGAAAGCCTACTGGTAAAGTTGGAGGCGAATATACATATCATGGAGCAAAGAGCAGCATAACACCAATAACAGATTCTGCTATTATAGGCTTTATGGATATTGTGGATGTGAGGGTCAAAGATAAATTCAAGTATTACCTCAGTCCAGTGAACATAAAGAATTCCGGATATACATGTCAGTTGTTCGATTCAAATGAGCAGAGCCTTGACTCTGAATACGGCTATTATGTTGAGAACTACATACCTGAACTTGCAGACGTAAACAGAACTATGAAGGTGATTCCTTTGTTCTGTTACAGGAATCAAGGTCTTGACGGTCTTTCATATAGGATGAATCTTAATTTTACGAAGATATTCAGGGAAACGAATATCTGTCCAGCCTTGTCTCTTAATAAGGTGTCAATACTTGACTATACACATGACATAGGATTTTACCTGAACGAATACTACAGCACGAATAACACCCAAGGCAGGGTATATGTCGAAGCAAAGAAACATTTCGACAGTACCGAGGAATGGATGCAGTTTACTGTCAAAGACTGGGTAAACAAGTTTGTAACAGATGACAACGCTTATTATGATTTATTCGAAAGCGAGAACCCATATTACCAAAGGTCTATATTTTTCTCCGAAATCTATAATACCGACCTTGGATGCGAGGCGCTGCTTAAAGGCATTAAGTTCAAAATCGGCGAAGCCTATGCCGATGGCACCGCCGCAGACAATTCAGGCTATTTCTGCGGATGGAAGATAACGATACTCAATATACCGATATTCAATGTCGAGGAATCAGAAGACTATTCAAAGCTTTCCTGCATCATAAACTACAGGACGAAATACATCCTGTTCCTAAGATTCTTTGAACTGCTTGAAAACGAAGATTCAGAGTTTATAGAAGACAGCGAAGATGAAAAGGCTATCGAACCGAAAACCTTTACGAGGTCTCTCTTATACATACTCGCTTCAAAATCAGTTGAATACAGTTCTTACCAGACAAGGAATGCCTATTCGTTCAAAGAAGCCGTGAACAACATCGAATATAATTTGTTTATAACTGAAGACTCAGAAGAAAGCGAACCTGTTGATGAAGAGCGTCTGCCTGTCATCAAGGTAGAAGAACCGAAACTGTATAATATCAATGACTTCTTCAAACCTGTAGAAAAGATAGATACCACATACCAGGGAGTCAACAGATATGTGGACATCCAACAGATAGAGAACCCTGGTGTGCTTTCCATCTACAGATATAACGGAGAATACGAAGTGCAGGCGAAAGACATTATGTATTTCGTTAATTCTCCGTATGGAAAAAGCGTTGAAAAGAAACTGCCGTATTCGAATACGTTTATCAATATGAGCGTTATGGAGGACCCAGGAGGATTCAACATACCTTTCATATTGAATGAAAGCTATCATAGGCTCATATCAGAAGGAATCACGTTTACAGGCGATACGAAGTATCCGTCAAAGCCGACATATCCTGTAGCTTATAAACAGACTGATATATTCAAAGACAATCTCTGCACCGACTATTTCATACGTACGACAAATATCTATGACGAAACGTATGACGTGCTTGAGAATATGAACAGGCCTGTTGCGAAAGAATCATACGCATATTTCGGCTCTCGCGTTATAAAGCTCCCAGACGCGATAAAAATCGATACCCTTGATACAGGAAGCATAGATATGTCAAAACGCGATGTAAGCGATTATATCTATAAAGAAATGAATAAAGACGTCGTTTATAGGGAAACTGATGACGAAATAGAGATTTATCTGCTGCTGAACAACAGGCTTACAGGCAAAATCATAGACGATACACCTTTGTATGACACACTTATTAAGGGTATGGCCTATGACGAAGCTGAGGATAAAGGCTATCCGTTCATGGAGGAATATATCAGGAAAAATATCCTTCAATGTTATGCAGTCGGTACGATAAACGTCTACTTGAAACGTACGGTTTCAGACGATGTCAAGAACGATTACTCCGATGGAGTTCTCGTACCTGACACCGATAAGGAACAAAAAGGTTATGAGCTGCTTGAAAATCCAGTCTTAAAGGATACAAGGAATCATCTTATTAAGAAGATTGTAATAACGAAAGAAAAGCATACCGCATATTCTTTCAGCTTCTCGATAGACCTTGTGACCAAATAATCACAAAAGATATTTTTCGAGAGTCTCTCTAAAATTCTGATTGCAGAAAGTCATTGTCGAGAAGGCAATGATTTTACTACTTTTAGGGAAGTCTCCTCCGTTATACGGCTCTATTACGCTATGGTAATGCCTGTATATATCGAGACTATCAGTAAACTTGACATGTACGCCTCTGCTGAGAACGTAATTGTAGTAGAGGATGTATATGACGACGCTTGTAAACTCGACATCATAATTCGAATATCCGCACATGTCAATAAACAGTTGCTTATTGAATATTACAGGCTGATGAGGGTTTATTATGACAGGATTCTTAAACCTGTTAAGAGTATTATAGACTCTTGACTGATACAAGCCGGTGCCGGACACGGTAGTCTTCAGAATCGGCATGATTTCAGACGGGTCCGTCTCCCTTATGAAAATCTGGTCATCGGATATGAACAAGAATTCATCTGAAACATCTGGATATGTGTCGAGGACTGTCTTTATCTTATTGATAATATTCGCGTCCTTTGCCGGATATGGGTCGTCGCAGTCGACGAAAAATACCCTGTCCTTATATTCGTCTGGTATACTTATCCTCGCCTTTGACGAGATAAAAACTCTGTCTGCTCCTTTGAAGTACTTCAGCACGCCTATAACGCATAATTCCGCCTCATAGCCGTTGCCGAGCGATGTCTTAGCTAAATTATTATTTAACGGCAATATTACATCCATTGCATTACTCCTCCTCAAGTCTCATTCTGCTGTAGTCGACATTTATGCCTGTATATACACCTGTTTTCTCACCGTCACGGACTTTTACAATCTTCAGCTTATATTTGTTATCCTCTTTCATCTGGTCTGATTGTATGATACCGAAAATGTTGTCAGCCGTGTAACCTATCGCCATAGATTCAGACAAGTGCTTGAGGTCGAGGTCGTCGTTTATTTCGTAACTGCCTCTGTTCGTCTGGCATGCCGTTATACAAACAAGCTCTCTTTTAATCGCAAGAGCCCTCAGGTCCTGCGATATGAATTTCAGGTTTGTGAACGAGTCAGAAGAGTTAATGTTCCTGAAGTTGCCCATAATACCGAGGTAGTCGACAATAAGAACATGTACCTTGAACCCGAATTTCTCTTCGATGTTCCTGATATAGTTGTCAATGTCAACTGTCGTACAGCTGCCGGTAGGATATTGCTTGATATAAAGCTGTCCTATCTTGCCAAGCGTAGACGCACGGAGTTTCGACAATTCATTTGCAACACCTGACTTCGTAGACACAAGCAGGCTGTATTCGTCACCGGTCATATTAAACAGGTTCCTTGCGATACGCTTCTCTACGCTCTGCTCCGACATTTCACAGCTTATGAAAACAACATTGTAGCCTTTCTTGATGTAAAACGCGGCGTCATTACACAAGAATACCGATTTACCGATATTCGTTTTACCGAGATAGCTTGTCAGCGTTCCAAACTCAAGGTCGTTTATCTGTGTCGAAACCTTCTCGAAGGTATACGGCACCGTTCTTGCCGTCCTGGGCTTATGAGTATTCTCATCAAAGAAGTTCGTACCGAAATCGCCGTCAAATGATATTGACCTCGTATTGTCTATTATGTCTATACATTTGTTAACGACTTCATTCGCGTTCTGTAACGATATTTCGGTAGTGGAGTAGAAATCCACAGCCTTCTCCATATTCTTTTTAAGCGATACCATCTGTATGTAGCCTTCGGTAATGCTCTTCAGCCATTCATCATCTTCTGGGTCCTCGCTGTATATCTGCGATATTGCTTCGTTTACTGATATGTCGATATTACCTTCTTTCTTCATAATGATTGCATTACGGAGCTGCTGCTCAGAAGGGACTTCCGAATATTCGTTAAAGAAATTGATAATCATCGCAAGAAGGTCATTCAAGACCTTGTACTTAAACAATTTCTTTCCTGTATATTTCAGGTACTGCGGATGCTGCAGAATGTAAGAGAGAATGACAATCTCAGTATGCGGGTCTATTTCTCCTATCATAGTTATTCATTGGTTTTACGATTTCTGGACTAATTATTTTTGTGAAGTCAATAAATTGCTTCATCTTTTTCTTTGAGAAAAGCGATAATTGCTTTTCAGTTATTCTGTCTGTCTCTGTCATTTTTTCGCTTATTTACTTGGGTTATGAGTATATGAAAACAACAGAGTGCCGTTCTCACAGCACTCTGCAAAGGATTTCGGAAGATTATCCGAACATTTGTTTCATAGTCATAATAAGTGAAATAAGCTGGTCTGATTCAAGCGCGAATATCTCTGGAATGTCGCTTTCTTTTATGCCTTTAAGCGAATTCGTGAATGCGTAGAAATTTTTCACAACCTCACCTGCGACTTTGTTATCTTTATTGATTGCCTTGAATTTGTTTATTTTGTCGATAGCGCGTTTACGTATTTCATCAGGAATACCGTTGAAATCATCGCATGTCTCAACTTCGATGTTTGCGACAGGAGTCTCAAGTTTCGTAGGAGTACATTCGACTGAATCAGCATTTGTCTCGTCGCATAGTGCTGGGAGAAGCTCTTCAAGTATAGAAGAAAGCATTGGGTGGATTCTGATGTCGATATGTTTGTTTGCAGCTTTCGCTTCGTCTATCATTGCGTGGATATTCTTCATAGTCTCAGTCTTGGCCATTTCATTAAATGATTTTATCTGAGACATATCAAGAGGATTGATTACTTTCTGGTTTGATTCGTGGTCAAGCTCGACATGACAGAACGGGATGTACAAAGAAGCTTTCTCGTTGAATGAATGCAAGTAATATACGTTGCTGTCATTAGTTCTGACAAATGTATAGTTTTCAGCAATCATATTAAACAAGCCTTTCATACCTTCATTCACCTTTACTCTTTCACCGCTCTTCGAAAGAATGTTATGAGTCGCAAGCTGTTCGTCGCAGTCAGTTATTCCGTACTTGCTGAATGCTGCCTTGTCAGTGTCATTGTAATACACTTTATTAAGAAAATTCATACCTTCCATAGTTATAAATTTAAAATTTTGAAATCTATTCCTTATATTTATTGTTTTGTTGTTTATGGATTATCAGGGCCTGCATAAATTACTACGCAGGCCTTGAAATCCAAATGGTTGCTTAGACGTTCAAATTAAATTTCGCGTCTCTGTTTCCTGCGATAAGCTCCTTAGTCGGCTCGATATTGTTCTCGTACACGTGAGCGTTTCCAAAGAAAATCGTAATGTTGTCAAGAGGGACATCTATCTTTTTGGCAATCAAGTACAATTGGAAAATGTCGCTTGGAAGGCCTATGGAAGCGTCCGAACTCCTGATGTAAACAGTCTCAGTCAGTTTGCCGTCGTTAATCTGGAATTGAATAAGCGACAGGCAAGGCAGCTGGTTCGTCTCTATATTCGTAGCGCCGCCGTAGAACACATACGTTTTCGAATTGCCTTTCTTTTCATTGATTTTCCTGATAAGTTCAGGCAATGCCTTGAAAAACGTAGGATACGTGTTCTGAAGCGTCGGATAACAGTAGTCCCACCAGCGGATTCCAACAGCCTGGTACGATTCGACAGCTGTTTCGCCTTTAAGCCACAGCTCGAGCTCAGCCTCAAGTTTTTTCTTCGCGATGGCCTTGCTTTCGAATGTTTCCATAATATCTTGCTCGGTAAGAGTAAGCTTTTCGTTCAAAAGGTATTTAATATTACCTTTCTTGTTCTTCTGCTCCCTGCCTTCAGCAAGGATTTTTGAAAGTAAATCAAGATATTTTGACATAACTTATAAAGATTAGAATTCAACAAAGTAGTCAAGAACGATAAGAGGAATATCGCTGTCGCTCATCATATCAGAGAAATTCATCTGCATATTTCTGATGTCGACTTTCTTGATAGTCACTTCCGTCTGTTGTCTCATAAAGCCGTCGAGCACTTCTCTCTCGAATTTCTGATAGTTTTCGATTTCTTCTTTGTACTGCTCGTTAACTCGTTTCAGCTCTTCTTCAATCAGGTCATTCTTTTCCTTGTCTGTGTTTTTCACGACATAAGAAGCAGCTGCCTGATAACGTTTGAATCCGTCAATGACTTTCGCGTTGTCTTTCTGGATTTCGTCAAACTTCTTGCTGACGTCAAGAATTGCTTCCGACATGCTCCGCGCATTTGAACAATAGATTAGTTTGTAAAGGAACTTTTTAAGGTTTCCGTTTTCAACGTTGGCGAAAAAGTCCTTGACTGCAAGGAGGTCGCCATAACTCAATTTTACTGTATTATCCATATTTTATATATTAAAAATTGTTTTTTCATTCTTAAAACTCTGGCCGTCGTAAAGCTTCTTGCGCTCTGCGGCGTGCCTGTAGCTTATACATCCGGAATATAAGTTGTCGCAAATATCGTAGATATATGCGTAATCTTTGTCGTCGCCTTTTCTCAAAAGCCTTCCGACAGACTGCAGAATTATTGTCGGCGACTTATACGATTCAGTAAGTATGAGGTAGTTGAGGCTGGTAATGCTTATACCGGTGCTGCATGTACCGTATGTCGCTATTATCACGGAATTTTTCGACTGCTCGACCTGCTTCTTTATTGCGTCACGCTTCTCTACCGTCGTCTCTCCGCTGATGACGAGCACATTCCTTTTCCTGAATACGTCACGCATACGGTCCCTCATCTTTTCAAGGTACTTTATATGCTGGCACAATATCAGCACGTTTCCGTTGCATTCTGAAACGAGTTCTATGATATGAGCAAGCCTCTTATCGTCTTCGAGTACATATTCCCTTTCAGCCGTCCATAGCTTTGTGCTCACCTGGCGCTTGTAGTCTTCGTCAGCTCCTTTCAGCATCTTTTTGATATTCTTCATATCATTAAGGTTTTCATCGTTCCTCTTCTTGTAATCGAGAACCCTCTGGTATATCATACAATCCGAAATATATCCGGAATCCTGGAGGTCTTTCGCCTTAATGTTTATGACAAGAGGTCCGAGGACGCATGCGGTATGAAGAGCCGGGGAATATTTGAAGTCAAGGTCTATCGTTCCAGACATCCCTATCTTATACCTGCAGCTGCAGTTCTCGACTATCTTTGTCTCAGACTTGCAAATAATTTTATGGCATTCATCTATAACCACGCAGTCAAACTTGTTATAATAATATATGTCTTTCGTCGCCATTGTCTGATATGTACTGACAACGACGTTAGCCTGGTCTGAAATATCTTCTTGGCCTGCATAAAGTCCGCAAAACCTGAATTTTCCAGCTATGAAGCTGTCGAAATCTTTTTTGGCCTGCGTCACGAGTGATGTCGTTGGCACGACCATAAGAATTCTTTTCGCTCTTCCGGTATCAAGTAAGTAAGAAAATATAAGAAAGGCTATAAGTGTCTTTCCGGCACTTGTCGCAAGCATTGTCGTGCAGCGCTTGTATTTCACGGCCTTGTGAGCAGCCTCTATCTGGTATTCCCTTGGTTTGAAGTCGGAATCCTTCATAAGGTTTTCCACGTATTTCTTGAAGTCGTCGTATTCTATCATATCTATAGAAGGCTTGACGACATCGAGAAGGTTCGACTGAATGCCGGCATTCTTAAGGACCTTGTTAAGGTACGACCAGCTTCCGAAAGGTATATATCTTCCGCTGATATACTTGAAGTTGCCGTCCCATGACCCCCTCCTGTATGCCATAGAATACTTATAGGCCTTTGTTGGCTTCGTATACGCGCCAAGCAAAAGCTTATACTCGAACTGAGAGCATTCCTCTATTTCTATAAAGTTATCCCCTAATCTATGCCTAAACTTCATTTCCTTAATATAGATTGTATATAATAAACAACGTTTTTCAGGTTTATCGGGTCAGAAACTGTATTTTCTTTTATGATTATGTCATATTCTTCAGGATTGGCAAGCGTGTAGAGCTTTTCTTCAGCTACCATTAAATTTTCCATTTTTTCTCTGGATGCTGGGTCTTTTATCCTTGATATGCGTTTCATGTGCGATGTTTCGTCAGCATTGACAAAGATTGTTCCGAAATCGCGGAATTCAGGATAATCCGAAAGCATGTCAGTAGTCACCATGGCAAGCTTCGCGTATTTTATGTCTTTCTGCTTTATGCCGTAAAGATAGCCGTCGTGTTCGTACAGTCGACGTATCTTCTCATATCTCTCCATCTTCTTGAGCTTGTCGGTGTCGACATACGCGTATCCGAGCGTATCAGCCTTTTCAGGATTGTCGGTGTAGATTTCCAGCAACGAGTTAGAATAGAAAGGCAGCTTCATGAGTTCTGAGACGAATTCAAGCTTGCCGCTGTAAGTTTTTCCGAGTATGACTACTTTTGATTTTCCGCACATTGTCTATAACTATAAATAAATTAGTAATTACTATATCATATTTATGCGAAGAGTTTATAACCAAGAATTTGAGTCAGTTGCCGGGATATATAAGATTTCGTATACCGGCGACCGAACTTTATATTTCTCCATATCTGAAGACGGGAAAATTTTTTCTGAATGGCTCGAGGCGACACATGCAAACCTTTCGAAGTTCGCGAGGCCGGAAAACCATAAAATATATATTGTCCTTGGACTGCAGCTGGAATCGTCTGAGGAATCGGAATCATCAGAAGACATAGATATTGATATAGAAATCGAGACCGTCAGCATGAAAGGAGATACAAACGAATGCGTCGTATCCAAAACGAAGGTGTCATCCGGATGCGGCCCTGGCGAAAGCTCAATATTCGTGGATTCTGAAAAACTCGGCGTAGCTGACGCGAAACCGTTCAGCCCTTATACAGCGACATCTGCAGCGGCGGCTCTTACGGAACAGCTCAACAAAGCGATAAATGAAGCCCTTGGCGTAACGGTCAAATACTTTAAGACGAAACCTGACACGAGGACAGAAGACTATATCCTCAACGAATACAGCCTAAGGAATGTCGTCGACCATAAATGCGTGAAGATTATGATACCTAACAACGCCCTACCGTCTACCGACATCCAATTTAACCCGCTTATGATGGACTACCCGACGATGTTCACGGTACACATACTTAAAAAACATTTCAGGGAGATATTCGGAGAAAAATCTCATCCGGATACCGGAGACTATATCTATGTCGACACCATCTTCCATAACATGTATGAAATCAATAGTGTCATAGACGATACGAGATATGAAGAAGTGTCGAGCTATTGGATAGTCTCGCTTAAACAGTTCGAAAAGAGGGCTGAAAGAATATACAAGGATGATGAAGAAGGCAAGGAGCTTCTTGACGATACTATGATGGTAATATCAGGTACAGGCGATTTCTATGAAGAAAGCCTTGAAGACAAAGCGCATGACTCTATGGAGAAAGCCGCTCACACAATGCAGGAAAAAGTTTCATACAATGACGGCAACGGATACGACCAACTACGGACTCATATCGATTCAAAAGTAAAAATTACTGAAGACATCCTCAAAAACAGGATGACGGTAATATCAGAGAACCAATATGATATGTCAGGCGCGAAAGAAATGATTGCTGTCACTTACAACGAGCAAGTGGATATGTCTTCAAAAGACAACCAAAGAACCTTGTCTTTCATATTCAGTATGAATACCGCCAAGAACTGCTCTCTGTTCAGAGCCGACTCTGAAGAAGGATATATGTCTATAAGCGTAAAGGACTACACACTGACAGCCGACATAAACGGTACAAGCTACAAATATCAGAATGTAAGCTCCGACACGTTATACGGAATCGTATACATGTACAATAACGGAATATCGGTCATGCACCTTTATGAGTTTACGCCTGTCGGAGTTATGAACTATGCCGAAAAGAAAGTCTCCGAAATATCGAAGAATATCAAAAGGTTCTCATTGAAGAATTCCACAATATCGTTATGCGGATTCGACGGTTTCATAACAAATCTGAGGATACTTGGAAAGACATTGTCTGAAGAAAATATCACATTGCTTCTGACTCAGACCCTTATTAAGGACTCTCATCTGCTTTTACTTGCAGACAATGCCAGGAAGAGACTTAACGCCACATCGGTCTATTAGCCTTTTATGAAAGACATATCGTCGTCAAGCTTGTGGTGCTTGAACAGCGTCGCCTGCCGTACATCGGTCTCCTGCTGCTGTTCAGGCTTATAAATCCCAGCAACCTTCAGATATGAGTTCTTCGAAGGCAGGAAGAATTCGTTAGTATTGATATTAAGCTCTTGAGATTCAGACATTTTCCGCATGATGACTGAATCAATAGCAGACTCTGAAAGCACAGTAAGTCTGATATTCGTTTTAAGCGTTTCTGGGACACTTTCAGGCTCGACCTTAGTACTTTTACCAAGAAACGGCAAAATTGCTTTAGATGCGTCCGAAACGTGCTCCATGATGTAATCAGACACATTTCCGTCCGTATTCTGCTTTAACGCCTGATAAATCTTTTCAAATTTCACGTCGCCAATTCCATATATGCCTGGTACTTCGTCAGACTTGCAGCCGCATATAATTTTCTTCGCTCTTTCCTTGTCAGCAATAACAGTCTTAGTGGAATGCTTCACGTTAATGACTTCCGGCAACATAAGGGAGTCTGGCGTTATCAAAGTATTGTTTATGGCGTCGTACCTGAAACACGTATCAGATATTAGCTGGTTGAAATCATTGTCGCCTGAGACTATGACAGATACATACTTGTCATTCTTCACCTTATAGAAAATGACGTCGTCAGCCTCGCAGTTCTCGCAGGAAATAATTCTCGTGTTTATTCTTCTGAGGAAATCCTCAAAACGCATAGAGACAATCTGCATATTGTCGAAATTTATTCCCTTGTCGTCGTTCTGGCGTTCTTTCTTATATTCAGTCATATAATTCTTACGCCAGCTGACGTGGTCTTTAACGAAGTAGACCTCGTTGCACGCCCCGAAACGGTTAAGCATGTTAAACATCGATATAGCGAGACTTTCATAATAAGTGTCTCTTTCGCTGTCTGTAGCAAGTTCTGGATTCGTACCTGTTGCGAAAAGTATCCTGTAATAGAAATTGCTTGCGTCTATGTAAATGTTTGTCCTCATCCTTATTTCTTATGTTCAGTCAAATGTTGTCTTATCGTGTTTATGCAGGCGAGGAGCGCAATGACTTTGTCGAATGATGCAGGCAACTGAGCGCTGTAAGTCTGTACGTCTACTACCATGATACCAAGAAGTTCAGGGCGTTCAGCAAGAATTCTGTCAAGGAATTCGTGGTTGAGCCATTCAAAGAACCCGTTAATGTCGCTGACCTTCATCACCACATCCTTATAGACTTCAGGGAATTTCAAGGAAAGGTCTGTCGTCATACGCCACATGAAATCAGCGTCAACGTAACCGTTAATGAATTCCTTTACATCATCGACAGTCATATCGACACCACCTCTGTTCTTGAACACGTTAAGGCATTGGTATACCTTTCTCATATCCGGCAAGAATGACTTCAGCATAAGGTCAGACGCATCTTCAGAAACCTTTATCCCTTCAGCGTTACAGACTATCTGCAGAAGTTTCTTGAAATTAGGATATATCTCAGCAAGCTCGTCCTTGGTGATGTCAAACTGCAGGCAAAGACATCTGCTGACTATGAAATCAGGTATCTTGTTGAAATAATTGCAGGTGAATATGAACCGTGTGTTAATCGAATATTCCTCGATAAGCGAGCGTAACGCCGTGAAGGCATTTTTCGTAAGCATGTCTGCCTCATCGATGAACACTATCTTGACGGCGCTGTCTGAATCTATCGACAAGGAACGCTCTGACGCGAATGCCGTTATTTTCTCACGTATGGTATCAATACCGTTGTCAGCGGAACCATTGATATACAAGTAATGTGACTTCGACTGACGTATGATTGCCTTTGCGACCGTTGTCTTTCCGCAACCGGGAGCTCCGTAAAACACGTAATTAAGTATCTTGTCATTCGCCTCGTGCGGAAGCTTGTCTTGTATACGCTTAGGCAATACGACATTTTTTACTGCCTTCGGACGGTATTTCTCCGTGAATAATTCGTTTTTTATACTCATAGCATATTTTGCTTTATATTGTTTTACAATTAGCGTGCCGGTTTTCCATCAACATCTTATACCTTGCAGGCAAAACTACAGATACGTTGCAGTTATCACAGCATCTGCCGTCATTACGTACAGGCTCCGGATTGTTGCCGTAACCGAGAAACCATCTTCTGCAGATACAGCATTGCTTTGGCTTATTTTCTGTATTTCCTCCCATTACTTGTTCATTTTTTCGTAGTACTTATTCACTTTTTCCTGGTATTCAAGGATTTCTTCGTATTCCTTGGTATTGAAGTGTTCGTTACAAAGCTTTTGAAGTCTTTCAATATCTTCAAGCGTGAACAAATCTTTGAAAGTGTCGTTGTGCATGCAGATAAGCCCTGATGTTGCTCCAACCGAAAAACTGATAGGGCCGATTATCGGAAGCGTAAACTTGACAACGCAAATATAGCTATTGGAATACGGTGGACAAAATTTCATGTTGAGAGATTTGTCATTATTGAAAATCATCTCTTTCAACGCTTCCGTGAATTTGTTCAAGTTTCCGAGCATTTGCTCGTTAAGAGTTTGTTTTGCCATAACTTTATCGTTTTAGTTTTTTATTTTGTTTGTATATAAAAAACAACGTTTTCCTGAATCTTTGTCTCTTTTTATCAGAAGCCTCTTGAAAAGTTTTCGTCCATTCAATGTCGGCGTCGTATATCCGATTATCTTAAACTGACAACAGCAGTATTTGTTAATGAATGTTATCGGCACTCCCATAACGTCGTAGTAATTGCAAGGTATCTCGCTTACCTTCGAAACCTCTATGGCTTCGCAGTCGTCATATTTCATATAAATGTTTTCGTCATATTTCGCCGTTAATTCCATAGGTTCATTGCACTTTGACGACGATACATTTGAAAACCAGACGACACCTGGCACTCGTACCAGCCCTCTGTCATATCCATCTAAAAGACTTTCGTAAGCGCTTCTAATAAAGAAGTCGGCTCTTCCTTCAAATGTGTTGTCGATATGTACATTACCGTTTATGATTTCCTCTATGACCTCATCCCTGATGACAGAAATTTGGTTGCCTATGATTATGAACTTTTTCTGATATGCTATCAGCTGCTTAAAGAAATCAGAAAATTTGCTAATAGGCGGATTCGTCACTATAATATCTGACTCCGACAGAATATCAACGCATTCGTCTGACATAAAATCACCATTGCCTTCAAGCTTTGTGACTTTACCACCATATTTTTCTATTAGTTCCTCGCCATATAAATTCAGGCCTTCATAATAACAGACATTAGGAACAGAATCGACTTCAAGCTTTAAGGCTTCTTGTTTTTCAATATCACCGTCTTCAAATAAGTCAAGCTGCTTATATCCGCCATCATAGCATGTTGCATAAAGCTTCTTCAAACCAAGACTATTGAAGTTCACTAAGAAATACTTGACAAAATCGCTCTTATATGGGTTATCGCAGTTGCAATAGACTACCTTGCCTCTGAAACTATGCTTGTATCGACTCATCTCCGATTCTATATCTGATATATCAGTATAAAATTCGTCACGCTTTGACATTCGTGCGTATTTTCTTCTTTTACTAATGTATGGCATTTTCGTTGTTATTTTTAATCTCGTCAATTATCCTGCAGAATTTACAGCAGTAAAAATTCTCGACTTTAAGTTTCTTTAATGATATAAGCATCTCATTATATGTCACCGTGCGGTATTCGTCCAACATATATTTCTCGAGGCTTGAGTCTTTTATCGTAGAAATAATCATAAGGAGCTCATGTCTGAAATAATACACGCTGTTGTTCCTCACCAAAATGTATATGCACGGGAGCGGCAGCACCATCAATATGAGATATAAGATTAGAATAATCGTCTCCATAAATCAGATATAAATTATAAACATTGAATCATCTGTAAAGTATTTTTCAATAACCTCATTAAGCTTCTGTTCGGTTATGACATCCTGGGTGATGAGGTCATTTATGTCTTTAATCTTTTTATTTTTTATGTTCCAGTCGTCAAGGAATTTCTTCCACATGAATACTTTGCGGCCGTTGTCAAGAGCCCTCACGGCATATTTCCGGCCTGTCGCGTCGTTGTCATACAGGTATCTCGCCTCTGGATAGCTTTCGAACAAGTCAAGGTCCCTGCCGGCTCCTGAGACCGCTACGGAATTCTGTATGAAGACCGAATCGATAAAGCCTTCAAGGATATAGAATGGCTTCGAAAAATCCGTATAAAACCTTCCGAACAACAGGCTGACATTGTCGATGTCATCTTTTCTTTCGTCTTCAAAAGGCTTTCCGTGTATCTGCTCATATATCTTTGAATACGGCTGCGAGAGATATTTCGGACCCGCATTTTTGTCAAACGTCCTTATCTGCATACCTACGACCTTCTCGCCGTTGAGGTTAAGCATAAACAGGCGTCCGTTGCCGTACATGAACGGCGAGAAATCAGTTATCCTTCTGCCTTCAAGGTATTCCTTCATCATAGGGTTCCGTTCAGCCGGGACACATCTGTAAGCTTTCATAATGTCATCCTTGCTGAAGCCGATGTCAGACTGAACTTTAAGAGTTTTCTTTTCCGTATGCTGCTTCGTTGCCTTCGAGTATTCCTCATACGTCATTCCTGCATCGCTAAGGCTGTATCCGAAATCTGCAAGGAATTCTCGGAATCCCTTATGCTCACCGCAGTTGAAACAGTGGTAAACATAAGAATCTTTATAAAGGTTTCCTCTTTTCTTAAAGATATTCTTCGAGTCTCCGCAGTACGGGCATGCAAAATTAAACCTTTCAGAAAAGGCATACACTTTCTGCTTCTGCTTTTCCTGAAAGGTTTTTTCAAGAATCTCTTCTATAACTTGTTTGGCATCCAATTCGAAGGCATTTTGAAATCGTTCCTCATTGAATTGATTTTGTTGTCCATCTTACTTTCATAGCTGTTCATCATTGAAGAGACATTAGGAATCTGCTGGTTATTCTCCTGCTCATCCTGCTGTTTCTTTTCATCCTCTTTGAGTTTTATATACTCTTCGAGAAGGTATTCAGCCTCATAATAGAATAAACTGTTTACATCCGTTACTGAATAATGCAGCTTATCGGCAAGAATGACATACATTCTATACAAGTCCGTAATCTGATTCATCTGAAACATCTGGAATAAAGATGTCTTGGAAGTTTCCTGGAAAGGTGACAGGAATAGTCAGCCGCCCTCCGCAAACGGGACATTCTATTTCAGTTGTCAGATTTTGTCCATACTGGTCGACTTTTTTGGCGAGCCTGTAGATTACGTTGAATTTCTCGATGTCCCATCCAAGTATGTTTGAAGAGAAATCAAGAATCTGTTTTTCCGTAAGGTCTTCCCATTTTATCGTCAAAGGCACGATTTGAAGAGCGCCCTTGCTGTATTTCTCCTGATGGGTTTCTTTATCAACGGCGTAATCGAAGGCTTTCGCATGACTTCCGATAGTCGACGGCTTCATCTCTATTGTTTCGCCGTTCTTCATACGGAACCTGAAAACTTTGTCGATTTCATTGTAATACTTCATAATCGACTCATCTTCCTGGTAATTGATAGTCAAATCGCTGATACGAACCTTCATGAAAGGAACCGCCTTACAGCCTGCCGACTCACATGAACCTGCAGGGACGTCAAGCGTTATTGTCGCGCTTGGGTATGTAAGCTCGCGGATAAGGAACAAAAGATACATTTCATCGCATTTCAGCAAATCGCGGTAATTACCCAAAGTATCTCCGTATTTAATTCGTGTACAGGTTTCAAGCATTGTGTTCAAGCCGTTATATACGTCTACTATGTTTGTCTCATCGGTAGACGTCACGTCATTGACCTCTTCAATCCTCATAGGACGTATGGCTATCGTCATATTGCTTGCATAAAATTTACCTTTTGAAGGCAGTTTCTCAAAAGGCACGTTATGAAAGCCTCTCTTGTCTTTCATCGCTTCAACCTTCTTGATAATGTCTTGGGTAGCCCTGTCATTATGCTCTACCTTGTAGTCGTCATCGACAGTATTCGTCTTAGCTGCCTCTTGTTTTAACAAATCGTTGTATCCTTCTGACATGACAAAAATTATTTAAGTAATTTATTTCGGTTTTCTGCTTGAAGCTTTTCAATTGCCTCGTTCGCGAAATCAAAGAATCCTTTCATCTTAAATTTCGGAATGATTGAATCATAAAGAACCGACTGCAATGCAGAGATTTCAGCTGTAAGCTCTGAAAGCTCTTTGTTATCGATTTTCTTCACTTCTTCAAATACTGTCTTGAATGAGGCGGCTATGTCAGCTGCGGTCTTTATGAATGTTTTCGCTTCATAATATCCTTTGCCTGAAGTTGACTCGATAAGCTGTGTAACGATATGCGCGTCAACAGCTTTTATTTTTACCGGTATGACATCCTTGCCGGTATTCTCAGGAAGGTTTGCGACATTTCTTGCCGTAATGTACATTTCTTCAAGTTTTGCAACCTGTCCTGCTTTCAGGTAGGCATCTTTCAAAGAATTCCATTCAATGCTCTTTCCATAGATGTCAAGCATTTTCTTCATAGACTTGATGTTAAGCTGTACGACATATTCAAGCCCTTGAATGTCCTCGATGTTCTTCGCCTGAAGTTCAGACTGCTTCTCGATAAGGCCTCTGATTTCATTATCAAGTTCTTTCGTCAAAGCTGCCGCGTCTTCTTTCGTATTGACTTCATAGCTTTTGTCAATATAAGACTTTACTTTTTCCGCAAGCTTTGAATTCTGTGTTTCTTCCTTCTCGCTTGACTCAACTACGGCAGTGCCTGCCATTTCATCTGTATTTTCTTTCTTGCTCATATTAAATGGTTTTATAAATTAAACAATTCTTACTGAAATATATAATAAACAACGTTTTACAAAGAAATCTCAACTTTTGAGAAGCCATCTTCTTTATTTACGGCATATTTCCTTTTTATCAAAGGATTGTCGACGCTTGCATGGTGTATGAGGAATATCTCCATATTCAAGTCCTTGCCGATGTCGTCAAGCAATCCGATAATCATATCTATTATGTCTACGGATATTGAAGAAAATACCTCGTCGCAGAATATCACGTTCAAATCTGGAAGGATTCTCCTCAGGTAATAAAGGAAAGACATTGTCGCTATAAAGTCGATTCTTCTCTTCTCGCCTGTAGACAATGAAACATATTTCTGCAGGTATCCGTCATGATACAGTTCCACAGAACAATCGGAATTATATCTGATAAGGAAATCTGGCGAATATCTGTCACAGAGCTTCTTCATAATCTCATTCAGGTTGTCGATGTAATCCGAATAGATATAGGACTTGAACGAATAAGGCGAGCTTGACAACAGCTTCGCGCAGATGTCGTAAATCGTTTTCGCACGCTTAGACTTGTCTGAAATACCTTTCAGCTCCTCAATATGTTTCATAATGTCTTCAGTGCCGCCGGTATCCTCTTTGCTCTGTTTGATTGTATCTTCGATATGCCGTATTTTCGCGAGGCATGAGTCCTTTTCAGACCTTGCAGCTGTTATTTCATTTCCGCACTCGTATTCTTCGTTCTCAGCCTTTGTAATTGAGATTCTGACAGCCTTTTCCTTCTCTTCGATTCCTTCAATTTCTTTTTTCAGCTTCTGGAGTTCCTCTTGTCCAAGGCTGTCAGGAAGTTTCTGTCCGCAGAATGGACAGATGTCCTTGCTTCCCATCTCATATCTTTCACGGTGTGTCCGGAGCTCGTTCATAATGTTACCAAGCTCGTTGCGAAGTTTCACGGATTCGCCGTTCCTCTCTTTTTTCTTCGCAGCAATTTTTTCTATATGTGCGTCAATAACTTTTATCTTCTGTTCAAGCTCGGCTATTTCTTTTTGCGAGTCTATCTCCTTTGCCTCAGCTATCTTTCTTTTCTTTTCCTCTATCGACTCCAGAATTCCGGCAAGGCGCGCTATCTCGCTGTCTTTCGCCGTAAAGTCTGACGCGTATTCTTTCGATTTCACTTTTATTTCAGAAAGCATAGCCTCTATGAAGCCGAGGTTAAACATACTGTCTATGAAAGCTCGTTTGTCTGCCTCATTTAAGGTAAGCATGCTCTTATACGTGCCGATATTAAGAATTATCAGGTTCGTAAACAGGTCACGGTCTATACGTACGTACCTTGACAGGATTTCTTCCTTAGACGTCTGCATCGCGTCATTGACATCAGCGCCGTCTATTTTTAGGTCGAATACCTTCGGGGCAAGTCCGCGACGTATGAATATATTATGGCCGTCGGCCTCCATGTCAAGTTCGATTACGGCTTCTTTGTTGACCCTGTTAGGCAAAGTGTCGAGCGTATATCCTTTCAGCTCGCCGTAAAGCGCGAATGTTATCGCCTGGGCTATCGTAGTCTTTCCACTACCGTTCGAGCCTGTTATCAATGAGACACCTGAGCCATTGAACACGACTTCAGTCCACTGATTGCCGTAGCTCCTAAAATTCTTAAACCTTATCTTGTTGAATTTCATTGTTTTGTTTTTGTAAAAGTTGTCTTATAAGTTCATTGTTTGACTTCCGCAATTTTTCTATTTCCTTGTCTTTCTTCTCAAGTTTCTTTTTCAGGTTTCCATATAGCTCCTCACGACTTGTTTCCCTGAAGACTCTTTCCCTGTCTGCCTTGCTGAATTCGTTGTTAAGCTTAGCTTCAAGCTCCTTCCCCTTCGCTATAAGGACTTTATTCTTATACCTGCATTCGTCAAGTTCAGATGTGAGCACGCCTATTTCAGTCATTGCATCCTTCAACAGCTTCTTGAGAGTCGCTGTTTCCGGAATCTTCATAACATCGTACCTGCTATTCCTATTTTTATTCTTCTGAATCGTCATCGTCGAAGTTGTTATTGTCAAGACGCTCGAAAAGTCTTTGTATGTCAGCATCATCCATATCGGCGGCGAAATCGTGAAATCTTGCGTTCATATATCCGTACAACATGCGGAACTGTACAAGAGGCATACATACTATGTCTCCGTTAAGGACAAAGTATACCATTTCAGTCAAGCCGAAATCCATACCGTTGTCGACGCCTCCTCTTTCAAGCAAGAAATCCCTTACTTTCAGAGGGTCTTTGGCATATCCCCGCACGACGTCGATATTGTCTATATCGACAAATGGCTTTATCGACACAATCATTCTTTCAGCCATTTGAGGGTCTTCGCCGAATGTCTTGTTACGAAATTCGAAATAAGTCATAATGCAGTCGGCTATCGTTTCGCCTTCCGCCACTATGCTTACCATAGAAAAATGCTTTTGAAATACCTTAGAAGTTATTTTATATTTCATGTTCGTTTTATTTCTTACGTTTCCTATAAAAAACAACGTTTTACAGGCTTTGATATTTTACGATGTCGCCGTTCGCTATCGCTGACTTATCGCATAAATCCATAACTTTATCAATATCAGCCCAGCAGATGTCCGCCGAATACGTTATATTTTTTATATTTATTTTCTTTATAGCCTTGCCGGCATCAAAGTACTTGTTGAAAACCTGGAGTGTTGACTTCTTGTTAATTTCAGGCATGTAGCAGTCGGTCACCTCAGGAAAGATGCTTTCCAATTCTTTCGATATGTTTTTATAGAAAGTCTTTATGATTATATCGGCGAATTTCATCCGCTTCATCAAAGGCAGCTTGCACATGTCAAGGCATAAAATGTCTCCTGACGACATCTCATAGCTGACGCACAGACAGAATACCTGCCTGTTATACATCGCTTTCGTATTAAGGTTTCGCTCGATGTAATAAAGCCGGCCCGGGAAGAATATCGCGTTCTCCTTCGTCTTTAAGACAGATTTCAAATCAGTCTTTGCGTTCCTAACAGCGTTATATCTCTCTTCTAAATTATAGTGCATTGTCAGATTAAGTTAGATTTTTCAGTAAGGAATACGAACTTATAACCGTTTTCCTGACACCATTTTTTAACCGCTTTTGTCTTGCAGCTTATCCGTATATAGTTTTCAAGCCTCATCTTATACCGTTTCAATGCAGCTGCAGAGTTGTCAGACGGCTGTCGCGGCTTCGATAGCTGGGAATGCGGTTTCACTTCAACGATATATTTCAGAGCTTCTCCATCCCTTATATATACGAAATGAAAATCAGGATAATAGGTATGTATTTTATTGTCAAGCTCAGACCAGTATTTCACAGAAAGCCCTTCAGACGACCATTCTATTACGGCGTCCGTAGTATCAAGCCAATACATGAATTTTTTCTCCCAACTGCTCCTGTAGATAATTTTTGTCGGGTCTCCTTTGTACTTATCAAGATTCTTAGGCGTATAATAACCCTGGTGAAACTTTGATTTCACAGACGGCCTTAGGAATTCTTTGATAGTCCTATCCATCGCTTAGCTGATTTTTAAGACGATGTCGTCAGCGTCAGTGCCAGATATAAATGAGCAGTTGTCAGACTTATTGAAATAAGCTGCATCCGCAAACAGGTAACACTGGCTTCCGATAGCAGATATGTCTATACGATATTCTGCTATGATGCGATTCTTCTCTTTTGAGAAAACCTTCAAAGCCTCTTCATAAGGGGCATTCTCTATCGCTGTCTTTACGACACCATTCTCCTTAATTGTTACTTTATACGTTTTCATTGTTTTGTATTTTATAATGGATAATTTTCCCTTATCTTTGTATACAAGGCTTTAAGAAACTCATAATCAGGTTTGTCTTTCCTCATAATATCAAGGACAGTATCAATCTTATAGCAAATAGCACCGGCAGTTGTTTCTTCAGTTACGCTCATTTCTTCCATTTCTTCTACTGACTCGCTAAATTCTTCAATCAAATCTATTGTGAATTGAGAGAATAATAATAAACGAGATGTATCTACCTCCTTAATAATTTCTTTAATTTTCATTTTCATACCTTTGTTTTTTATATAAAAAACAACGTTTAGTTAGAAACTTTGAATTCATATCTGAATGTACTTTCAGTTGTACACATAGTATTATCCGGTACCAGACGAATTTCTACAAACCTCGGATTCCCTTCTTTTATATTACCATCTCTTTGGTATCTTTCCTTGAAAGCCTTCATATAACTTGTGACAAGTGCTGAATTCTTTATATTGATTCCGCTTATCTTTCCATTACTGCCAAGATGTATCTTACAATGCTCATTTTCATACTTGCCGTCTCGCGTATTTAATATCGTGTAATACTCATCTTCGCTTCCATCGCCTTTGTTCATTCGAACTTCATAGTGATATACAAGCTCCCTTGATTTTGTTCCGTCAGTGTTTTGGGTATATATGCCATTTATAGAAGGAGGGTAAGTATGAAAACCACCAAATCCTGATATTTGATTATCTCCCTTATATACAGAACATGAATATGAAAGTCCGTCACCTGGATTCTCTCTGTCAAGACATTCCTTATCAAGTTTAATCTTGAAATCAATCCTTACAGGGAAAAAATACATATTTTGGTATCTATGCTCACGAGCATCTATTATCTTATTACCTATTTCAAGTACTGTATTTTCCGGAGAGCCATTCTTGTTAAAAAGAGAAAAAGTATCACTAACATTGTCAATCTGAAAATTTGTCTGCATATTGAAAAGACGGTTAAAATAGTTTTTCTTACCAACATTATCCGATGGCAAGAAAGACTCAAAATAATAAGGATTTTCTTCATCAGTGCCTATCTTGCCTTTTATGGCAAGATTCATATCAAAGAAAAGATTCGAACCATCTGAATATACAAGGTTGCTTACAGCTTTATCTGACGTAAATTTGTTAAGGTCAAGCTCGCCGTTTTCTGTTATCGCGTTCTTAAATATTTCTTGCCTAACCTTAAAACCATCTAACTGATAATAAATTATTTTAGAAGATAGTGCATTTACATAACAGAGAGCAAAACCATTAGCTATATTCTCCTTATCATAAAGATTATTCCTTGCAAGTATCTTCTTACGTATCTCTGCTCTCTTCCTTTTCTTATCATCTTCTGAACCAGGTATACGGCTAAATAAATAATCCCAATAATCACTTCTATATCTATGCGCTGTCCTTGTAATGTGGAAAAGTGCACTACTATATGTGTATTTGCTGTCGTCAACATTACTATGGTACAGTAAGTCGTATAATTCCATTGATATTAAAGCATTATTGTCAGGAACTGTGATTTCATTAGTCAATTCCCTTATATACAACTGCTTTCCTTGTTTTGATTCAGGGAATTCATCCGTCTTAATAATATGCGCCTGTATATCTTGTACGTCAAGTATCTTACATATATCTCCTGATTTTGTTTCAGTTATACGTAAATCGTATTTATACATAAAAGGCAAATCATTCTGTTCAGGCCAGTTATATTGCGTAAGCAATAAAAATTCATCTCCCTCTGGTATATATTCAAGACCGGTTTCTGCTTTTATGCCATAATTCTTGCCCTCAGCAATACCATATATTCCATAAATGCCATCCCAAGCCTTATAAACCTGTGCAGGATTCTGTCCTAATACATATAAGTATTTGTTAGGACCTTCTATTTTTCCTTTTTTCGAAAGGTAGTCAGTAAACAAAGAAGGGCATTCAGGACATAAAAGCCGTCCAGTCCAAAAGTCTGGAGCACAATATCTTTTAGCAGCATACGTATCTACATAGATATTATTATTTGGAAAATCTGCAAATGAAGTAGTCTCTCCTAAAGTAATACCAGTGTCTGCTTTATTCATAAACATCATCATAAATCTACGCTTAGACGTAGAACTTGAAAACGTACTTGGTGTTATTGGAGTACCTTGTGCATTATGATAAGTATACCTTGTATAATCAGTGCCATCAAACAATTGGTTTAGTACCTCTTGACAGTATTCATGTGGAGTTTCAAAGTTATAATCTTTTCTATGGTTAACCCAGTAAGTATATAAATCTATACCAAGCACATGCAATGGGTATTCGTCATTAAACATCCTTCCATAATCATGCCATTTTCTATCTTCTGAAAAATAGCCAGTCTTCTCATCAACAAAGAACCTTCTATGATTAGTATTCCAAGAGCTTTGAAACCATAAATCTTCAGTATTCGTCCAAGGATAATTTTGGCTTCCCTTTACGACAATATTATCAGCAAATCCAGCCGTTAATGAGTCAGCTCTGAAATCATCAAAAATAAATTCCTGCCAGCCAAATGCGCCTCCTATCTTAAAATTTTTAAAATAAGGCGAATTTCTATAATTATTTATATAGCTACTGTAATCATATATATCAGAAAGATGTATGTAAACTTTATTATTTACTTTTTCTTTGTCCTTATTTATATTATCCTGATTATAATTAGCCCTGCCTGCAGGTAATGATAAAGGATTCTCTTTTGCACTCTGGTCTGTATCTTGTATTATCCCAATATCATAATCTTCTTGTGAAAGAAAGTCACACTTATAATATTCTTCAGACTTACCATAAATAAAATTTCTATAGATTATAGAACTCACGCAATATGACCGTGAAGATTGTCCTGCATAATCCTCTATAATATATCTTTGGTACGTATTTCTGTCACAATTTGGGAACAGGTATCCGGAATATCCACTACCCTGTAATGACAAGCTATTGCTTCTGTCTGGTATAAATATCAGATTTCCGCTGCCCGCTATTGTAAAATGTCTTCCCCAGTTTTGAGGTAAAGATTCTTTTCTTTTCGCTTCTATATCATCAAGGCTTATATTCTTATATTCGCTATAACCAAATCTGTCCAAGGGTGTCTTCGAATGTTCAAGGTAATGATGATACCTCGTAAAAAAAACATACATATAGGCAGTACAATTCAGTATCACTTTAGGATTCTCAATATCGCTGCCGTCTTCTGCCGTTTCACATTCAACACTATGTATCGTAAGTGACGACCCATTTCTTATATAGCTTTCTATTTTAGAATATAAAGGGCTTAAAGACTCTCTATATATAATGGGAGTAACTTTACCTAACAACCTATCTTCTATGACCATAGTATTCTATTTTAAAGGTTATTTGTACATTTCTTTTAGTATAGCATTAAGTTTCTTATCCGTATCGGAGCTGTAAACGTCTGAAGGAACGTCATCAGTAAAGAATATGTTGAGGTTGGACAGGGTATCAGGATTATATGTCGTATCGAACTTATTGCCGTTCGCATCTTTCCAGCCGCCGCGTGGTATCAAGACAATGCCGTCCGGAACTATAAGGTTGTCCATTTCATCGAATCCGATACGAGGGTCAGTACCTTGCTCCACTTTTATTATTTTCTTGACTATGCCATAAACGTCATTTATGGTATCATACTCACGTGTATAATCAGTATAATATCCGTTCTTTTTCGCGTCTTCGTTTCTTTCATATATAAAGAACACCTGGCATGTATCGACTCCTTCAACAGATTCCACTATCGAAATAATGTCGGACCTCGCAATAATATCCCTCCTTCTGATATTCTTGTAATATGTGTTGAGCTTGTCGTATATCGTCGAGCGAACACTATTCTTATCTGCAGTATCAAAAGCTCTTACGAGAATGTTAATGATATAATGCTCTATTATGAGGGAATCTATTACGATATTCGTATTTACCACAGAATAGCCAGAATTGATTATAAGCGACTTTATGTTATCGATTTCATCAGGCTTCGGAAGCATCCTTTCTTCAGGCACAGTGAAATAATCATAACCTTCTGAATAATATCCGTCGATATTCTTTAATAAAGTTATATACACTATGCCTGCGTCATCCCTGTATCCTTCTTTTGTCACATTCACGTCAACAAAAGAATAGTCGTCATACCTCATCAGATATGACCTGTAATTATCTGCTGTCGCAAGAACAAAGCTACGGCTTGTCTTAGGCGCTATAAGCTTTGTAAAATTCAAGTCTTCATAATCAGAACCTGACCTTGCGTTTTCAAGTACTCTGACGCTCAGGTTCTCGTTGAGGTCAATCTCTTCGCCTTTTGAAGAAACACCTTGTCCGTCAAACGTAAATTCAACAGTTGAAAGGTCCATATTACCGACAGCGCCGTCTGTCAATACATATTTTACGCGAATGACAGCTCCTGCTGTAGGTATCTTTCCAAAATTACCGTTTCCGAAAAATACCGTAAGGCCTGCTGTCATGCCAGTCTTCAAAATATATGACTCTTCGCCTTCGTTCATGTCATACAAAGATTCTTTCTTATTCCACTTTTCATCGTTGACATATACATCAACTTTCCAATGGTCGGTCATCTTCTTTGTAATGACATCAAAACTCTGCAGCATCGAACCATCTGAAACGAATACCTGCTCTTCAACAACACCTTGTATTATCTCGACATTTACTCCCTCAGAGGATTTCGTGTTAATTGTAATGCTGTCCTTGCCGGCATTTATAAAGTATTTCAGCTCAGAATTCGGAACTGAAAGAGTCATACCGTCCTGAATCCTGATATAAGAGCCGTCTATACCGGAGGCCGTGGCGTTAGCCGCTATGTTGATTACAGCTTTTGCAGAAGAACCTCTGAACGCATTATGTCCATTCAAACTTGCAAGGCCGTATATACCTGCAGGACTTGTCGCAGTTTCTATATTAAGGTTCTCTTCGGCATGAGAAAGATATGTCATAAACATTTCGAACAGGTTGGATATAGTCATAAGAATCTGGCCGAACGGACTTGACGCAGTGAACACCTGCTGAGATTGTCCATACAGCTCAGTAACTTTATCAACTGCCTGTTGTATGATTCCGGCGGCCGTTATCCTTGACCTGTCAAAAAAACTTCCCATCTTCTTATATTTTTAATTATTTATTCTGTTGCTGGCTCTGCTGATTCTGGTTTTGATTCTGCTGGCTTTGCTGATTCTGATTTTCTTTTTGTTCCGAGCTTTCAGATTGTTCCGAACTTTCAGACTGCTCAGAGCTTTCAGATTCTTCGGCAGCCTTTATATAAGGGTCTATATTTTTTACGAATGTATCTGGAGAATCATTAGTATATGTTGTGAATACAGGCGTCGTGCCGTTCATTATCGATATGACGTCATTTATATTATTGTCAATACATCTTATCGTATATTCAGTTTTCTTGTCTGAAAGCATCTTAAAAATGTCGTCAGCATTCATCCATCTTTTCGCAACTTCACTATACATCGTCCTCGGACTCTTACGTATACAGTTGTTTATCATATCAGCAGTTACTTCGTCTTTTGGGTCCGTATGTAAAAGATACCTTATGAACTGCACAAATTTACCTTTGACGTCCTTATATACCGGAGTCGCTGTTATAAACTCCGAAAATGTCTTTAATTGTTCGTTTATTGCATCCATGACAATATATTTTAATTCTTATACTATTTATTTTGAATTATGTTAAAGAGGTTATCGACATCTGCGAACATTACAGGGTTTATGTCTACGGTGTCGTATGTCATCTTCAGCGAGCATTGAACACTTTCGGATTTCAGGTTTGTGTTAACGTCATGAAGTCCGTCAAAGCCGGTTTCGATAATCTTGCATCCAGTCAGATATACCTCTACTACCGATATATGCTCCGACAACAGCTTCAATACATAATCATTAAAGTCTTCGTCGACGCCGTTGATATTCGCTCTCCTGTCAGTTGTCTTATTCATAAAGTCAATCAGGCTTTTTCCTATCATAGACCTGTTGTTTCTGAATGACCTGAAGTCATAGATGAATAAAGACATATTGAATTTCCTGAGATTCGACGGAATTTTCTCCCTTTTATATTTCGTATCTCTTACTGCTTCATTGTAAGACATAAGCATCCTCGTAATCGTCATTTTCACGTCTTCAAGCAGTTTCAGCGTCAATTCATTCTTCATCTCACCTGAAAGGTTGTATGCGGCGTTAAAAATATCCTGTACTCCTTCCACAGATGTTATGACATATTGCCTGTTGTCATTGATATTCTTTATAGTCTGATAAAACCTTATAAGGTTCATTACGGAATTCGGAGAACTAAGCACTTGTCCGTCATTCGTTTCAGGCGTTCCGCTGAGCAAACTTTTTGTATTCGACGCCTTGTCTACTTCTTGCTGCTTAAGCTCAGTATATATATTAAGTTCTTTCCTGAGTTCTTCTATTCTGTTGTCAAGAGCGGCAACCTCATTTTTAGCAGACTCTATCCTTGCCTTATACATACTGTATTGCTCAGGAGGCACAGCGCTCGCTGCAGCTCGGAGGTCTCTTGTTTCCGAAAGAACGTCAAGCGTGTCAGTTATGCCAGATATTGATACCTCTGCCTGCTTTATCTGATATAATGAAACAAGGTCAAGGGTATCGTCTCGTAGGTCTTCAAGACGCTTAATTTCTTTTTCCAGATTTTTTATGATTTGGTCATATTCGTCTGCTTTCGAGCTAACTATCTGAGGTTCAGCTGCTTTGTCCTTACTGCCGCTGACATATACCATGTCAGAAAGATAAAGATATTCAATAGCGCCGTACGGTTCGACATAAAGCTCTCTTTCTCTTTTTCCAAGTATCGGACCGACAAGCTTCTTCTGGATTTTCTCCATAAAATTAGTGCCGAAAGAATTATTATAACCATCGCATAGGCTCGCAAGCTTGCTTGACACTATACGTGATTTGTCGGTATAATCGTCTATTCTTTCAAACAGATAAAGGTCCTTAAACAGAGGAGAGGTGTCGAAATCTATGTAAAACGAAAACCCTGTAAGCAAAGGGTCTGTCATTACGATGTCGTTAACAAACTTGTTCAAGTCTGAACGCGTATGTATCGAAGTCGAATTAAGGCCTATGCCGCCTGTATAATTACGAACGAGTGATTCAGCGTATTTGCTTTCATATTCCCTGTTAACTTCGTTCTTTACAGACTCAGCTTGTTCCTTCGTCCTCTTTGTGTCATCGTATGTCCGTTTTTCAAAAATTCCCATGTTGAAATCGATATAAATGCTTATACTATTTATAGTCGACTTCTTTCCAGAAATCCAAAGGACATTTTTCTTCCGGGAATAATATCTTAAGTCTTATGAAACATCCGCATAAACCGCACCTTCTGAATATAAGTCCACGGCGTGACAGGCAAAAGTCGCACATGAGCATGCGTTTCTCCCTTACATATTTTGGTGTAATAATACAACCGTTCTTAAATTCCTTGAGAACAGCTGACACAAAAGCTGATATTTTGCTATGCTTATTCAATTGTTATATTGATATTCGTTTGCCCTCGCAGCTTTGACAGAAGTTTTTCCATTACAACCCTCGAATTGATAACTCCCCCCTTTATCTTATTTTCGCCGACAATGATACATCCAAGGCTGTCTTCCGCTGTGTTTCCGCTATGTATCCTAATCCCTGAAAATCCTATTACGCCATTTATGAGAGGCAATGTCTTCTTAAATTTAGACGAGTATGTCAGAGTGACTTTATATTTACCTGAAGGTATCGCCGTCTTACCATATACCTTTTGCTTCTTGATTTGCTGCAGGGTCATTTCCTGTGTAAGCCCTCTGTCCGCGTCTTCAATCGTATCACAAAAGTATACGTTGTCAATATACATTTTACCGATAGTGTACGACTCTTTCTTATACAGACGCACAACTTTAATCTCAATAGATTTTTTAGCCATATTATGAAGATTTAAATTTCGCTTTCGTCATCTTGACTGTCATCAGAACCAAGTTTCTTCTCAAGTTCCTTCTCAAGATATTTCTTTATTTTCGGCAGAACCGGTATGTTAGGCCAGATTATCATCATATTTGCAAGAATCGATAAAGTCTCAGATATGAACAGTGCTGATGACACTATATTTCCAAGCATGTCTATTCCTACAAATTTATCAAGGCCTCCAGCTATAAGGTATCCCAATGAATAAAATATGATTTTTCCGACAACATTCTTGACCCTCGCAGACCTTAGGTTTCCTTTCTTCGCATTTATCACCATTGCCATTATCCAGTCGACTACAACAAGTATGAATACGAATACAACCTCATCTTTATATGGTATCAGAATTGATAGTAATAATGTTGATATATATATGAAAAATTCTTCGATGTTTGACAGAACTCCGCCAAACACATCTTTAAACTTAATCGCCGCATTTATAAAACTCTCTTTCATTTTATTTTTCTCCTTTACATATTTATGAATTATGGCGCGACGAACTTCTTCGTATCCTTAACTACTTCTTTTATAGCAGCTTCCGTTATCGCGTTACCTGTCGTGTCACGTCCACCGACCAAGACATCGTAAAGAGCGTTCGATATAGGATAGCGCTCGTCTTTGCCATTTGCGTTTGCTGTTTTCTTTTTCTGATTTGTTTCAATAGGTATGTAGATTCTGCCACGTCCTGCATTGAATATCGACTGCATACCAGCAATATCCCTCGGCATACCGTGAGCAAGCGTTACCGTAAAGGTTATCTCTGTAGGGAAGTCATCTTTTCCCAACTCATCATTGAAAGACATAGATACATCCTTCAATATAAGATTGCCTATGACGGCAGTAGGATTCAAAGGATTTCCTATGACAAGATGCCAGCATCCTACAGGGTCACCCGACAACAAGGCTTTCGGTATATTGCCAACTGTCTGGTCGCTTCCGTCTCCAAGAATATTCGACATCAAGGCTTCAAAACTGCCTGCTATGAAATCTTTTGCAAGCGCGAGCCACTTCGCTACACCTTCTTTTCCGCCGACGCTGCTGCCTCCACCGCCTTTTTGTTTCGGCATGAGGTTATCAGATATATCCTTGAAGATACTTTTGACATACCCTCCGTAATCACCGGAAGCAAGCAGTTTCTTATCACCAAGTTCAGGAGCCGCTGGAGAATTCGTATAATGAATCGCTCCTCCCCAGAATGTAGCGTAATTGCCTGTAAGAAGCATAAAGTTACTCATAAGGTCAAGGAACGCTGTTTTAGGGTTTACAAACTGAAGGCTCCTTATGTCATACTTGAATGTCAGCTTGATGTCATGATTAAACGTAATACCAGGCATTCTCCACTGTACGCTGTCTATCCTGTTCTGAGGTCCTATCTGGTCACGATAGTTTTGATAGAACAAATCCTTTAATCTGTTCTTTGCGTTATATTTTTGTTCAGTCGCACCGACTCCAGTCATAGTATCTACTACGCCTCTTGCGATGACATCTGCTGCTTTCGGGTATTTACCTGCAAGGTCACCGACTTTCGGTATATTACCGAACCATTTCGTAAACTGCTTGTCCATAGGTCCGTTAGGGTCCTGCATAGTCTGTATCTCTGATTTCCTTTCTTCCCAGTTCATACCGAACGTCATACTAAGAAGTTCTGACAACTTATTTGTATCATTGATATATGTACATGCCGTCGCTATCGCCCTATGCCTTTTCGGATATTGATTCAGTTCATTTATCTTATCTGCATTTATTCCAAGTCCAAACATCATATCGGTCGTAGGCATTGTATATCTGCGAAGGGTTATAAGCCTGTTATTCGTTATCTTGCCGTAATCAGAACAGAAAATGAAGTCTTGCAGCCTGTAGCTTGCAAGTCCGTAAGGGTCAAGAGAGCTGCTTTTGCCGTTATAGGTATCTATGATATTTTCTACAGTAGGGTTGTTTCTTTTCTTTAAGAATTCCTTAAATTCATCATTTGCTTTCATACATGCCAGGTAATCAGAGTAATTCGTATAGAAATCACTCATGATTTCTTCATCACTTTTATTTTCTTCCGTAAGAGGAGATGCTATGCTCTTTAAGGACCGGCAGTTTACTGTCATTTCATCCCTGAATATACTTTGAGGAGCCCTTACGTTTTTTCCGCCAACCGTCAGCTCTGCCGCAACAGACTTGTCAGTTCCTTCGGCGATTTTCGTAGTCATGAATTGCCTTTTACCGTTTGCTGCTGAAGCTAAATCTGTTGTGCTCGCGTTCAACGGTGAAATATTCATTAAACTGTCATAATAGAAACCTGCCATTATTATAAATATATTTAGAATCCAATATATTTATGTAAAATGCTTATAGTCTTTCTTTCGTGTCTTTCAGAAGACACCTATCAGAATATCAAAGAATTTAGGACAACGGCGGAACAGCTTGGTGCTGATTTCCTCCATATCAATTTATATAAGGATAAAGTCGAGGCAAAGGGAGATGACTTTATAGTCAACGGCAAAAAATATGATTTGTCCGAGGCGGTCGTACTTAAAAGAAAATGGGCAATGTCGAAATACGGCCTCGAAGAACCGAAGAAGAAACTTGCAAGCTTCAAGAAAATCTTCACGAAATACAAAGTTCCTATCATAAACACGGCGAAAGCAATCGAACTGTGCCGCTCAAAATGGATGACATACAATGTACTTCTTGAAAATGGCGTGCAAACTATTCCTACAATAAAAGTAAATGCTGAAAATCTTGGTAGCATTCTTGAACGGACTATATTCCCATGTGTCGTTAAACCTGATGAAGGTACAAAGGGTAAGGATGTAATCTGCTTTAATTCTATGTTTGAGGCAATGTCTAAAATGCAGTCGTTGTTTCAGAAATACAAATTCATGCTCCTTCAGCCGAAAATCGACATAGAAAGCGATATACGAATGCACGTAGTCTGTACAAAGGCGAAAAGAACATCAGACCCTGAAGATTATGAGGTAATAGGAGCGATGAAGAGAACTGCTCCAGACAACGACTTCAGAACGAATTTCAGTATTGGTGGTTCGATACAGTTATATGTGCCGACACCTGAAGAATCTCTTACGGCAATACAGGCTGCAATCGCGACAGGCTGCAGGTGGTGCGGCGTAGACTTGCTTTATGACAAGTCAGACAACAAAGTCAAAGTGATAGAGGTAAACTCTTCACCTGGAATAACCGGCATAAACTCATTATATGCACCTGGGGAAAAGAACATCACATACAGGTTGCTCTCTGTGCTTTCTGGCTATTTCAGCAAAGACTATGAAATATCTGAAGGAAAGAAAACGATAGTATCGTTCCATGAGCATATAAAGCTTGACGGCATAGATATGATTGGTTGCTTTGATACAGGTAAAGAAGGAAATACTGCATCCCTTACCGTCGAGGACCTTAAAGACAACGGCGACACCGTTACTTTCAAGCTTCTCGGAAAAGAGATTACAAAAAAGAAAGACGGAACTGTCACTATCGGATATAAAGGTGCCCAGACAAAAATTAAGAGGATATGCGTCTGGATGAAAATCAGCATTAACGGCAAAGAAAAGAAAATACCTGTTACATTAAAGGAATTTAATTCGAAGACTGACAGAGAAAGTGTTAAGAAGCAACTGACGATAGGAACCGACATCATCCATGATTTTGGTTTCATCGTATCACCAGACAGGAAAAAGACGTTCCTTCTCGGCGAATCTAAAGAGACTGACTGGAAACAAAGGGTATGCTTTCTTAGAAGCGAATGGCCTGACAACTTGAAGGATATTACGATTTCAAGGCTTGTCCGCGACTTGTTCTATTTCCCGAATATAAAAGATGAATATGATAAAGGACTTACGAAAGACATGCCTTTAATCAATTACATCAATGACGGTTCGAAAAATATAGAGTTCTATAAAAAGAAATACTCACAAATGAAGAACTTAAAAAATAATTTTGATGTTCTGTCTATATGTAATGACAAGCTTGAATTCTATAAAAGCTTTATGTCATGCGGATTCATACCTGCAACATACGATGAAGAAACCATCAGAAAAGTTCCTTATGACCAGAAAATAATAAAGAAACCAGCAAGGGACACGCACTCCGGCATAGGCATAACTCTTACCGATAAGGGTGACATCATACGCAACGGCATGAACCCAGAATACATCTACTCGCAATATATAGATGTGAAAGACGAATACAGGATACTGCTGTATAATAATGAAATTATGCTCTGCTACAGAAGAAGGCCTATGAATAAAGTCTCAAACAAGCTGCCTGAAGAACGCGTACGTTTCGTATACGAGCCAATCGAGCCTGATGCAGAATTTCTGAAAAAGATACATGAGATTTCTGATGTCATCTACAATAAGATAGACTGCAACGGTTTGATAGGTCTTGACATTATGGTCGACGGCGACGGTAAAATGTGGTGCCCTGAAATAAACTCCAGAAGCGGTCTGTGCGCCATAGATTTCATCATACTGTATTTCTTTGTCTTGAAGCACGAGCTTGGTATCAACATATCAGATGATATGATGAGGTACTGCTATGACAACTACCTTCAAGATTTTACAAAAAACTACAGACAGAGGCTTCTTAAATATTTCGAGCCATCTGAAAATAATATCGACTTTACCGATTACGACAAATTCAAAAACTACTGCAACAAGCTGTAAAACATAAATAAAGTAAATAAGAAGGTAATGGAAATAAGGGATTTGATATTATATAAGAAAAAAGACGAATTCATAAAAGACTTCAAAAACGCTCGATTCATACTGCGCAGGAAATATACGTATCCTGTCCTGCAGTTTATGAAGAAAGACGGCGAATCTTCTTTTTACCTTTCGTCGTCTATATGCAGTCCTGTCGAAATGACTTATGTCGAAAAGACTATGACTTCGATATTCAATCCATATATATCATACCTTGAAACAGCAGCTGAACGCGAAGGAGCGAACATACCTGACGGATGGAGGTTCATTTTCATGTGCTCAGATAATTCGTCAATGCTGCTTAAACAAGTTGTCACAGGAAAGACTGTAATACAAGATAACGACAGCCTCAAATTCTGGGCAGGCGTTTTTGGCACGGATTATAACGGCTCAGTCTTCGACTCAAAAGATTCAGCAGAAAGCGGCGACATCAACAAAATTATAGCAGACATATTATACGACAGCGACACTTCTAAAAAGAGCAAGCTGCTCGAGGCGCTCGGCCTGCAGCCTGACGAAAACGACTATTACCTTGTGATAAAAGATAAAAACGAAATATCGGTAGTCATATCGGACGGAGCAAGCAATATCACTAAAAAACTTGTCAGTGATATGAATTCCGATACGATATATGTCATCTTCAAAGACTTTATAAAATTCTGCGAATCTGAAGACATTAAGACATATCTCGAGGATGTCGAAGACAAGAACCCTGTAAGTGTCACTATCGACCTCATCGCCGACATGTTCGCGAAATTCTGTAAAGGCAGATATTGGACAGGCATACTTGAAGCAAACACGCTTTCAAAATTTGATATAAACCTTGTAAACATACATAACAAGGAAACTGCAGAATTCCTTAATGAACATAAACCGTTAAGGACATTATTGAAATATATCCTTAAAGTCCTATGCACGTCTTATTACATCATAAAACCGAACGGTATTTACAGTGAGGATTTCGTGGCAGAGGTCAGCAGCTTTAAGGAAAAGCTCGGCAATATGGTCAAAGACCATATTTTGAACCAAGAACGTCTTACGGTTAAAATTTAAACGCTATGCTTACGATTAACAATAAACAGGAAAATAAGACACTTCACGGACAAGGGACTTATTCGCTTACATTGTCATTATTCGACCAGTACAAAATGTTTACTGTACATGGCAATAACGGTAATACTCTGAAGCTTGGCAGCACAGGTACGATGTTCCTTCATTTCATAGACGATAAAGACGATATAGCCATAGAAGAATGTAAAGACGTTTCCGGATACGACAAATCGGCAGGGGAAGTTGTTTTCTTTATCTCTGCGGATAACGCGAAGAAAATCAGGAAAATGAATACCCAATCCTATCACATAACCAGCAGATATGTTGACAACAATGCAAAATCTGCTGAAACAGAACTCTTTACTGGCAAGTTCAAGTCATCAGACTCGAATGAAAGCGATACGGCTTCGTATATCAATATGCTTAATGACGAGATAAAAGAGAAAAACGCTTTAATATCTGCAGACAACGAGGAGCTTGAAAAGTTGAGACAGCAGGTCTCAGAACTTACTGAAGAAAATGAGAAGCTCAAGGCCAATGTGCTTTCGATGTCGACCGAACTGTCGTCATATAAAGAAAACTCTGACAGCGTCATTAAAAGCATAGAGCTTTCCGACTATATCCACGCTCTTGCGGTTAAAGGTAAAAACCAGAAGCTTAATGAAACACAGATGTCCAATATAGCGAACTCAATGTTTGCAAAAAACATATAAGCTATGGAATTCAAGGCAGTGAACTCAGAAGCAGAGATAAAGAAAATAGTTGAAGACTCAAAGCCTGACAAAGGAAAAGACACCGGTTTCTGGATGTTCGATGAAGATTTCAAGAAAGACCCAAATTCATACCTTAGCATAAACAAAAAGCCTTGGTACATTCTTTATGATAAAGTTATCGAGAACGACGAAATAGTCGGTATTGTCGCATACAGTCTTAAAAGGGAGAAAGACGCTCTCTTCATCCTTACGTTCCAAAAAGACAAAACGAAGAAATGCGATAATTTCGTGAGTAAGATAATGCCTCATTACAAAGAGCTCGCGAAGAAAAATAACAAGTCAAACATAGAACTTGTGGCATATAACAACGAGCTGAAGCAATACTACATAGACAAACATGGTTTCAGGGAAATCTTGAAAACACCGGTAGACGAAAGTCTTATGACTTATTCTCAATTTAAGGACGTTTTTAGAAATTAGAAGGCATTTTACCTTAAATCAGGAAAAAATGCCCCAGAATCAATAAAAACTCTATTTAAGCTTGGCTGGGTCGATATACTTGAAGCCATAATCTCTTTTCCTCATAGGTTCAAGCTGTTTGTCAAGAAATTCTATGGATTTCAGCATAATGTTTTTCTGATGTTCGCTGAAGAACCATCTTGAATCAACACATTTGTTATACCAGTCAATTATCTTCGTTCCTTTCTCTTCTGCCGTACTTGCCCAGTCAGCCATCATTTCATAAATGTACCTGTCAGGCATTTTCTCGCAATGTACTCCTACTGTATTATGGTCGTCAGTACTTTTTCCCCAATATTCGCAGTGATGTCTGTTTGTCTTTACATGTTTTCTTACGACAGCGTTTATCTCGTCAATATCTTCGTCTGACAGCTTATCGCCGTCGGCAAGCCTAAGGCATTGCTTTACAAGATTCTCTGGTTCAAGCTTGTCTAAATCGTGTTCTAAGACTTCTTTGTAATTGATGTCTTGCTCTGGAATAATGCCTGATTTGGCAAGCTGTGCGTAAAAATATATGACTCTCTCGATGTGGTCGTTGATTCTTTTAAGCATAATACCACTCTTAAGCTTGTCTTCATAAGATTCAATGATTTGCTTATTTGTATTTGTCGTTCCCATAGTTTATGCAAAAAGACTGTTACACAAAGTCTGTTCGGAATCTTCAGGTATCATATTCGTATGTGATTTCATATACGTGCGGCATAATGTCTTTATCGATGACGGGAGGTAATCTGTCATAAAGATTTTGATGTCAAACGAAAAGTAGCTGTAGATGAACGAGAGCGAGATTACGGGATTTATGTTGTGTGCTTTTTCGACAAGGTAGAAGAACATTTCTCTGAGGACTCCGTAAGTGACGGTAGCTGTGGAATCCGTCATATACGCATTGTATTGCTTTGACGATGTAAGGATATTTTGGAGGTCTTTGTATACGTGCATGCCGTTTAGCCGGTCGAAGTCAGTGTCTTCTGTAATGATAGGCGCAATCTTCGCTGTCATATTCAGCTCTTTCTCATAAGTGCCGCCGGTAAACTTCCTTGTCCTTGACGTCTTGACCTTCTCATCTTTCGTCTTTTCATCGCTCTTCTTGCTTGCAAGCATGACATTCTCATAAATTTCGTCACGGATTTTATCGTCGATTTCCGATACGTCCTGCCCGTTTTGTATACAGTCATCTATAATCTGCAGGTATCTGTCCTGCGATATATAGTCAAATATGTTGATGTCTTCTTTTGTCATAATTAAAACCTCCCGTATGTTAAGTTTCCGGAGTACGGAGAAAAAGTATATTCACAAAAATAAATATGATTTCCGTCATAAAGAAAATCTATCCTTGCAAATTTAAGATAATTGCCTTGATATTTGGATAATATGTCAGCATATTTTTTCATTTCGGCAACAATCTTCTCATCGCCAAGCGACATCTTTTTCATAATAGGCATTGAACCTATATAGTATTCAGTCTTCTTGTTGTCCCAAGTACCGTGGTATATATGGAGGACATGGTTTCTGTCAGCCTTCATTTGCAGGTCTACTGCCAGACATTTTCCGTCTTCGTAGAAAAACTGGTAGTCTATCATATTCCTGCCTATGACCTTCTGTATAATCCAACCTCTGTCTATTTTGTCATATTGCCATTCCCACCCGGATATGCAGGCATAGTTAAGCGTAAGGCATTCATTTACGTTTTCTATGATTTTTCGCAGCTTGTCTTCATTGTCATCAGGCCTGAAAATCCAATTCCAACCAGAGGCATGTCCGCATTTTATGATGTATTCGCCAATAGGAAGATTCCTCAAATCCTCCATAAGCAAAGGACGCCTGCCCATAGATACAGTAGGTATAAGCAGGTTCATCAGTCCTGCCTGCTTCAATATCGTCGGAGCATTCAGCTTGTCGCTCAGGAACGGTTTGTATTCAGACATATCGTCAAGCTTGTACGCTATCACCCTTTCAGGGAATTTGTTTTTGTCGAGCTTGTAGTAGTCTATGCCGTTCCTCATTAGCCATTCGACTCCGTATTTGAATTTATCTTTTGCCGTAAGGCATTCGTCATAAGATGTCATTTCTTTTTATTTTTAATTTGAGCTTCTTCGAAGCTGCCAACACATTCATTATATTTTTCAGGTGCTATGACTTTAAGGAATTCTATATCCCTGTAGCCGGTCTCGAACACGTTTATAAGGTCTTTCCTTTCTCCCCAGTTAACAGTGTCGCCTGTAAACTTAAGATACTCAGGCATTTTCGTACCAGACATCAGAAGTATCGCGAATACGTCAGCAGCGGCTTTCGCAGGCGTATTGAATTTATTAAGTTCATTCGCGATGTCAGGATAATTGCAGGCGGCATATCTGCGGACATACTGCATCCCTGCAATCTTGTCTTGCTCTGAAAGCCCTATGCCCTTGCCCCTGTAAAATGTCTGTAAAATCTCATATATCGTCATAATTCAAAATGTTTAGAAACCTTCTTTCCATTTAATAGCGTCATACCTGTTTTTCACGGCATAGGCGAAACTGTCTATCGTCTTGACACAGTCACCAAGGAACGCAATATATCTTTCGTACAGGTCAACAAGCTCTTTCTCGTCTTTGAGCCTGTTGTCAAGCTGTTTGTTCCTTTCTGTCGGAGAAAGCTTTATATCCGCGGAAAAAATGAGCTTCTTATATTCTTTCTCATATTTTTCATCGAGCTCCGACCCTGCCTTGAACAAAAGTCCCTTAATAGTGAATACCTCTGATACGATTCTTTCACGGTATGAAAGCGCTGTTGCCTCCGCTATGTTCAGCTGGTCAAGCCTGTCTGATTTCAGTTTGTCTATGACATTGCCGCTTATCTGGTCAAGCCAGTCATTCTTGCGCTTCTCTATTTTCTCAATAAGCAAGGCATTCTTTGATTTCTGTTCATCAGCCATAATCAACTAATCATTAAATAATCCATAACAATTTTTAGATTCTCCTCCATGAACAGCATCAGCTGCTCGCGAGTATGGAAAGCAAGCAAATGGTATTCGTTATTTTCGCAGTATATGCCATATACTTTGTTCTTTGTCTTGTATATGACAAACTTGTCTATATTTGAATCTTTCCATTCATCATCCGTTACGACGCCCCCGAAACGTTTGTCATTCGCCATAATCTGCGTAATCAGTGCGAACGCCCTCGACGACTTGGCATATTTCTTTTCTGAAAAAACATAATGTTTCTTGTCCACGGATTCGGCTTTCCTGTAGTCTCCGTCGCAGGTTATCCAGTATCCAGAGACTGTCTTGCTGTCATCTTTCATAAACGGCAATTTGTCAAGGCTTATAAGCTTGCCTTCTTTCTTATCCCATTTGAACCCGCTTTTTTCGATGTCCTTGTTCAGAAGTTCTATTTCCTGATATGTCGCAGGGCGGCAGTTGTTATAGATGACGCTTGCCTGGGTTTCATGCTCTCCGTTATCATACAGCACATACAAGCAATTAAGGACCGTAAACTTATAGCTGTCATTCGCATTTTCAAAGATAAGCAGGTCTCCGTCATTACGAAGAACGTCTCCATACTTTGCATCTTTCACGACATCCCATAACCTGAATTCCTGTATTTCATCCTTCGTGAAGCAAAACTTGTTGTCATTAAAGTCGACTATAATATAGCTGTCGTACTCAGTGATAGCCTTAACGATTCCGGTCCGGTCGCTGAACCATTTATTTTTAGACGTTGACCTCACATAGTCGCCTATTTTAAAAAGCGGTTCGCTGATTTCAGGTATTTCTTCTTCAGGTTTCCCTGCCGTTGTATCTGAATCAGAAGACTTATACCTATTGACAGGTGTGATTATATACTCTTCTCCGTCAATAGTTATCTTTTTTAATTCTCCCATTGTAAATTTGATTTTTATATATAAAAAACAACGGGACTAAGTCAAATTTCGGCCACGTCGCAAAAATCTTTAAAATTTTTCTATGATTGCCGTCAGGAATCCAACCATAAGCCCTGACAACGATATAAGTTCGATGTAATATACCATGTGTTCGTCTCCGCTCCGCTTGCATTGTATAACCGTAAAAATATCGAATCCAGCGATTATTACGAGCAGAGCGACTATATTCCAGCTGAAGAAGCAGACTGCAAGTCCGAGAAGCCCTAAGGTTATCGCGCTGACTGCCCCTATCATGTGCGGTATCAGGAATTTATTCCCGGAATTAACGCTTGGATTTACGGTCATCACTGTAAACATTACGCCGACTATCACATACAAAGCGCTCTGGCCTATGCAGATTATCGAAAATATGCTTGAATACATAAACATCTGAAACAACCATCTGACATCAATCATATAGTAGGTCTGACTGATTGACGGAGGAAGAATTTTAATTTTCCTGTTGTCCTTGCCTATATCATTGATATGCCACAATGTATACATGTTATACACTATGAACCAGAAGACTCCATAGATGAGACTGACGACCGCCACAGGCATGTTGTATTCAAAAGGCGAATAACGCAAAAAATCAAGAACTGTTTCCATTGTCTTAAAAATTAAAAGGTTTCACTGTCTATTTATGCCAGACAATGAAACCTTCCAACCAACAAACTTAAAACATCCTAAATCATAAGGAATTTATTCACGAGCGAATAATATTCGTTATAGAATAAAGAGCGCTGCTCTTTTGTATGGAATGCCAGAAAATAATACTCCGAATACTCAGTTTCCAAAATGAATTGGCAGCTTGTACGTTTTATGACATATTTAGGCATATCTGAATCAGCCCATTCAACATCAGTCACAAAGCCACCGAAACGTTTGTCATTTGCGATAATCTGCGAAATCTGCGCCATCGCTACTGCAGAACATGCTAATTCTCTATTTGCGAACGTAAAATGGCTGTTTGGATTATTGAAAGTGTCACACTTAACGGATTCTTCGATAGACTCGCAACGTTTGTAATCTACATAAAATCCAAGGAAACTGTTATCCTTATTATCAGACCATCTTTCTTTTTTCCTGATGACAATATTATTAAGGCTTGATTCCTTATCAACTTCGTATCCGTCGGGAATGTTCGCCTCAATATATTCATTAAGCTTAGCTTCGAGTTCTTTCGAAATCTTCGAGCATAAACGCTGTATCTGAAGGTCTTCCGTTATGCTGTTTTTATTTTCTACGTCCATATTTTATTTTTATATTTATACATCTTAAAAAGAAACATCTGAAACAGAAACCGCCACCGAGAATAATAGAGATGTTTTTATTGGTTTCTTCATCCGACAGCTTGCCGTATTCATTCTCATACCGACATAGCCAGTCGTCAGATGTTTCTTGCCGTGACAACCACCGGCTGTGGTATCGTCGCTCTAAATGGGACACGGATATATTTTCCCGAAAAGACACCGGCGATGGTGAAGTCGTTCGCAGTACTATACGACAGTAAATGCTGCCGGTTTATTTCAGGCATACGGTACGACTCAGACCTTAATGCCTTACACGCAGATATGTATCATTTCAACCTGCCTTGCTGTCGCTCAAGGTCTCGAACCTTGACATTCCTGGTCCAGAGCCAGGCGTGTTACCAATTACACCAAGCGACAATGAAAAGATTATATCTTATTTCAATGCTCTCTTCAAAAATTCAGTCTTAAATATCCGCCTCACGGCAGGTGAACTTGGCTGAATGTTCTTTCAAGTAGAATTATCTCAAGAATCAATCAAAAATCTTATATAAAAAACAACATTTTACAGAAAATCCTGTAAGAAATCCAAAATATTTTCATACTTGTGTGTCAGGCTGGATTCGAACCAGCGACTGCCGGCTCCACAAACCGGTGCTCTGCCAACTGAACTACTGACACCATGTAGTGGGCCCAGCTGGGCTTGAACCAGCGACCACTTGATTATGAGTCAAGCGCTCTAACCTATACTGAGCTATAGGCCCGAATTGCCGTCGAAGGATTTTACATCTGACTACCGTCAGACACTGGGCTGAGCGACCTTTCCCATTGTACCCGGAATACAAGTCTGTGCGGAGAAAGCAGGACTTGAACCTGCACGCCTTACGGCTACTGGAGGTTTAGCAAACCTCTTCCTTACCAATTAGGATTATTTCTCCATGAAGATTTTATTAAACAATACCGCTTCACGTACGGCAGTTGCAGTTCTAATTAAGAACCCGACGGAATTCCGTGACGATGCGAACATCCGAATTCTCTCAAAGCCTTTCGCACAGGCTGTTGAGGTATCGCGGGGGTGGGAGGATTCGAACCTACGGCCTAATGATTAACAGTCATTCGCTCTAACCTGCTGAGCTACACCTCCTTATATTTGTTTTTGTAGGATTGAAGAGAATCGAACTCTTACGCCTTGCGGTACCAGGTCCTTAGCCTGGCGCGTCTACCAGTTCCGCCACAATCCCATGTAACGGCGCTTTTATTATTTTCTCATGCAGATTCGCCGAAATCTATAACTGCATTCAGCAAGGCGCTACCTTGTCATTCGTCGTGATAGATGGATTCGAACCACCGACCTTCTCGTTATCAGCGAGATGCTCTAAACCACCTGAGCTACATCACGGTATCCAATATAGTTGCGAGGATGGGACTTGAACCCATGACCTTCGGTTTATGAGACCGACGAGCACTCCATCTGCTACCACCTCGCTGTGAACTACCACAAACTAAAGATTTGCTGGCTTCTTGCTTCACAGCCGTTGCTTTGACTAATGTCAAAGTCTTACATCAGCTCCACAAGTGTACTCGACAGTCCCTGCCGAGGTTTTATACTCTTATTAACTGAGTTTACTTTTAGGTTTTACTTGTACAAGATTTATAGTACAAAACAATTACCAATTTGTCAATGTACTTTTATTATTTATATATGAAAATATATTATTTTTCGAAAATACACGCAATTCTTCCAAGAAGCTAAATATTTTTGGTTTTCTCGCTAAAAATTATATAAAATGACAGGATTCTTTAGCAAGACCTGTCAGCTTGCCCGGCAAACGTTCCGGCTGCAATTTCTTACAGATTTTCGATTTCCTGCTACATACGCCTCACAGGAATTATTTCACCAACAGTTTCTATAAAATAAGATGTTCATTATGGCAAATTAAACATCTGTGTTACTCCCGGCGCCGGTTTTACACTCATACTTTACTTGATTTCATCAATATAAACTATGCAATCAAATACATCGTCAGGCATATCGTTAACAAGATTGTCAACTACCACACGGTATCCTTTCATATACATAATATCGCAGAAATCAGAAAGACTTCTGAAATAATACTTCCATTCGCCATGGCCATTGATACCTCCTGTTAGATGAACCTTCAGAGAACCGTTTTCAGCATTCGTTTCAGAAATGCTTAATTTCGAGCCAGCCTGTATACAGGCTACTTCGATGTCACAATGTAATTTTTGTAAATCCATATTAAAAAGTTTTAGTTAGCTTGAAAAATGAGCAGCAATCATCATAAACGACGTGCAAAAAGTTCAATCTGCTCCAGCGGCGACCTACAAACCAGATGCCTGAGAATATAGCCATCGCTGCTGTTACTTTTCTTTTTGACAAGTTGACTTCCTGGATTCGAACCAAGATAGCAGCCGTTTTAATAGCACTGTCTTAACCGTTAGACGAAAGTCAAAAAACCAAAGAGCTACCTGCAAATAACCTTTGGAAAACCACTAATGACATCAGTGAGCTTGCAGACTTTGATGGCATTTACCAAGTTTTTGTACCTCAGCCGGGAATTGGACCCGAATTACATGGTTGAAAACCATGTGTCCTAACCATTAGACGACAGAGGCAGAAAAAGTTCTTTAACTCATTTGCACATTTAACGGCTACTTTTAAGAACTTCCGGCCTGAAAGTAAGCTTTCAGGTCTCTTATAAGAAATTTTGCCTTACTCCAGTCACCACTTCCGGCCCGGGTGAAGGCCCCTGGAGAGTGTTTCGTTGTGGACACGGGGTGACTCGAACACCATCTTCCTGAGTGCAAATCAAGCGCATTAGCCAATTATGCTACCGGCCCAAATTAAATTTACTGCGTCAGCGGGATTCGTACCAAACATTGTGTGACTGCTCTTCCGGATTATTCTCGCACTCCCACGTCCGGCAAATTGTGGGTTGTAGGTCAGCCATTCCCACATAACGCAATATTAGAAAAGAGTTTTTCGACCTCACTCTGCAGAGCCTGCACAGCTGCTACCCTGTTTCAACGGGGATTTTCAGCGGAATCCCTCACACTGGCGGCTTACAATCTATCATGCCGACGATTTATGCTGTCTGTTTTAATTCTGACAGCCAGAAGAATTCCCTTATGCGCAGGGATTTAGATGAGTTACCTTTTCTTTTGTAGGAGGAACCACCAAGAAATAAACCTACCTGGGTGATGCTTGAAGGAATCGAACCTTTGTATTGGATGAACTTTAATCATTACAGAGGGTATTACCCTTAGACCATAGAAGTTCATCCAGCTTGCCCACTTTGCAAAAAGCATCAAAAAATCACCGTGCTATCCTTACACTTTATGCCGCTATCTTTTACTGCTCTATAGCAGTCGTGCTTTACTCATATTACGTAACTATGAACACAGTTTCACGACCATTGCAGACTCGAACTGCACTTGTGACTTTATTTTTGTGGAGGTGCGGAGATTCGAACTCCGGTCCTGCAAACCGTCAATACAAGATATTATTTACATGTTTAGGATAACAGATTAAGGTTCTGTTCCAAAACCTCTGCTCTCGCAGCTCCACCACCTGATTTAATCTAACCAGGAAATCTTAAAGGCTATTAAGCAGCCATTCTCATTGCTACTGGAGCGATGCGGATGTCTGCTACTCTGTTTGCGAAGTCTACAACCTTGTTGCTTACTTTGCTGAAAGTATTTTTTACCTTTATTTTCTGACCGTTGTTTTAGGTGAACCGTTCAATCACCACATGTACCTCATACCACTAATCTACAGTCAAAACCATACACCCCCAAAAAAGTTTGTGAAGCCCTACCACATAGCCAATTTAATAATGAGAATCGAACTCATGTTTCCCCATAGTTCCAAAATCCATAGAGAAATATGGAAATTGTTTATAATTTAATAATTATCGGGTGAACTACAACACCCTCTATCCCATTGTTGAAAACCTTTGGGAATGCTTTTCTCATGATGTTATAACTTCCGTTCACGTCGGCGTTTATCTTGTTCCCATTTTCTGAAACAAACAAGCCACGACGAACACGCTTGCCTTTATAAACATCATGCTTTTTAATTTCTTCCAAATCAAGGAAACTGCACTTGGATGTGTAGCTTTCCTCGTTTGTAATTACTTTTATCCCCACTTTTTCGCATTTGTATGAAATCATATCAACAAATCTACTGTGGGGTCTAAAGCTCACAAACTTATTCTTAAAATTAAAAATCCTATACAGCCCTCGACAGTATTCGCCCTGTTGTAGCCACCCTTTGGTCTCAATACTCTTAGTATCACGCGAGTAGGTCGAGCGTAAAAGACACATCCTCACAGATTATTATTTTCAACCCTTCATCCTCGAATGCTTTGAAGGAAAAACCTGCTCCACCTCGGATTTTTATAACATTTATCTCGTTGTTGTTAGTTTATGGACAAACTTTTCCATTTCCCTACAACATACTAAAAATTCCTTATGTCAAAGAACTTATTTATAGTATCCGCAAAAATAGCAGAGATTCTATACGTCTTAAAAAATGGACCTTTAATGTCCGTCTCGCGACAGGTGAACTCGGTCCAAGATGTTCTTTGGAAACAAAACCACAAAGTACATAATTATGAAATCGTACCACACTATGTTACCATAGCCAGCAAAACGCGATAAAAGAATTACACTTGTATCATCCGCTAAAAGCAGACTTAGGTCCAGCCTATCGTGATTTATATGTCTGTTGTGGTCTGGAGCACACCATCACCATATCGAAATTCTTGCAAGTGAACATAATAAAACTTATTGTATCGTAGTTTAATGTGGGTCACGCGACCACTCCAAGCTCATTTTACTATGTTAATTTCAACTTAGGCAATCTGCAAGGGCTCGCCTTACAGACGTTCTGCTATTCAATATATTCGCAGAATGTCTTCCGTCTGCTCTCTACACCTTTATGAGCTACTTGACAAGTCAAGCTGGTATCTGTCATATTCCGATTTCGAGTGCTTCTCATGATATGCCTATTTTATACACACTCTTCTCCATTAGACTACTTGCTCAATTTAGCTCGGTGTTATCTGCGACTTATTTGTTTGTCTTTACAGCGATTTTTCATCTTTACAGGGCTTAGCACCTTGACAGACTTCCACCGAATTTGGAAGATTCTACTCCGGCGTTTCCACCGGAGCACACAATAAATCTATTTCAATGTACTCTTCATTTTGAGCGTACTTGAGGATTCGAACCTTCTGATACAAGTTAGTCGACGTCTCATGTATCATTGAATAGTTAAGCTGCCCACAACATATATCAGAAATTTCGAAGGTACTTCTGTAAATTTCATCAACCTATTCCAGCATACGCATAATATAGTGCCTACCCAGGGATTCGAACCACCGTTCCATTGCTTTTATGTACAATATTAAACAATAGAACCTTCAAAGCCTTCACGTAAATAAACTTAAGCGCGCCTCATTTTATTTGCGTGAGAAGGAGTAGACATAATTTCAATGTACTCTTAATTTAGAAACATAATGAGGAGTCGAACCTCTACCTCCGTCTAATACATCTGGGAAGATTTGCAACTCTTCGCAGAATCCATAGACCTCAGTATCACCCTACCCGTATCTTAGCACTGCCTTCCTCGAATACCGCGAATCTCTTCAGGCGAGCCACACTTACATACGTCGTGAATTATGCCGTGGGATAAATCATTACATCAGAGCCTTGCAAAACGTCTTATTGTCAAAACGTATGGAGTCGAACCATATTCTTCCATGTCCTTTCATATCGTGGTCCTTCTATATTGGATGACGGTCCGTACTAAAAAGTTTTGCAATCACTTTGTTTCCAGAAGCCGGAAGAAATTCGCGAATCTTCATTTCACGATACGGGATGTTCTGCCAGTTAAACTACAATTATCGTCAGACAACCCTGACATAATGATTATATTTCAATGTACTTAAAATCTTTAATTATCTGTCTCACGACAAATGTACTTTATTTTTCGTATATAAAAAACAACGTTTCTACAGAAATTATTTATTTTTTTCATTTTTTTCTTCCTGCAACGGTATTCCGCCGTTTATGGTGTCTGTACCTGTTGAAGTATATATGACTCCCCTTAGCGGACAATTTAAGCAATCCTTAAACGGATTCGTGCAGTCGGTCCAATCCTTACAGTTCTTTGGAAACGTTCTAATCGAAGGATAATCAATTAGAGGCGGTTTGTCGTCTACGACTATTTTCCTAAACTCGGTTTTTGCTATTTCCGAATCTTCGAAATCCTTCGTGGTATATTCGATTCTGTCTCGGTCATCGCATTTCATAATAAATTCGAGGACGTCTTCAGGATTATTAAAGCAGTCAAGATATTCTTTCTTCTTGCTTTCATCCTTTTCAAAAACTCTGTAAACAATATAAATCTTCATAGCCTTTTATTATTTAATTTATTCAATAGAATTTCTGTTTATCTTATAACAATTGCTCACCGTGCATGCCTTGCCTGTATGAGCGCATTCCGTTACTGATGTTTTCTTGTCAATGCGACGAAGCCTCGACTCGTTACACCTGAAACGGTATGTCATGTAATCGGATGCGGTAAGAACCTGTTCTTCCTTCTCCTTATTCCATTTGCTTATCTTTGTCATAGCACAAACTTATTTATTGTATTATTTTTCAAATTCTTTTTGAATCATTTCAATTTTATCTTTTGCCCATGAGAGGCTTCCAACAGGCAAAACCTTACAAGGCAGTTTCTTTTTCCTATCCTCTTTCCCAAGCTTGTATGCCTGCCATAACAGATATGTCGATTTAGTTACCTTAATCTTTTTACCTATATATCCCAATATATAGTACTGTCCTTGTATGCCTAAGATATTCATATCTACCTAATATTCGAAACAGTCAGTATATGCCATTGAAACGCTGGTGATGAAATCTTCAAGCTCATTCGAATTCTTCACGGTATAGAAACTGTCTTTATCAAAAGTCATGTCATTGCCTTCGTCATCCATTATCCTGAAATTTTTGGACAGTTCTTCGAATTCCAGCAGCGTATCGCCGTAATTGAATTCGACTGTAATCGTATCGGTCTCATAATAGTATTTGTAATAAGACTTGACATCATACTCTTCCATAGGGACAGCCTCGAATAAGATGTATCCGTTCTCACGGTCTACTTTCTTTTCCTCGATGACGTCATCAAGAAAGATATGCTTGATTACAGAAACTCTTTCCTCAGTCGTTAATTCATTCAGCTTCATCGCAAGGCTTGTTTAGTTTTTTCTTAAACTCTTCGATAGACCCTTGAATGTCTACGAAATTAGCATATCCTTTGTCTATCATGACAAGAAGATTCTGGAACTGCTTGAGCTCTTTTTCAAATGCCTTGCAGGCGCTTTCTATCATCGTCTGCTCGCCATGCCTTACGCCTTCTTTAAACCAGCCGCCGTAATACCAGCCTCCGGTTTCCACCCTGCCATCCGAAGTCTTTCTTTTCTCTCGGATTTCTTCGACTTTCTTTTCTATTTGTTCATCTGTCAACATAACTGTTTTATTTTAAGGTTAAACTAATCTTCTTCAAGTTTGACGTTCTTGCAGACGAAATCATAAAACTTGTCGGCAAGCTCTTCCATCTCGCTTATACCAAGGTCAGCCATTATGGTAAACTCGCATCTCTCATCGACATTACGGCTGACGTCTATAATCTTCTCAAGAAGGTAATCATCCTTGTCGTGATATTTTCTGACGTCATATATACAATACAGTAATTGGCTTACAGCGCGCACGTCACCATATTTGTCTTTCTTCCGTCTTACAGCCTTATAGAAATACCAGTCAGAACCATGCACGACGCCATTAGACTTTTTGAAGCCGTTATCATAAAGAGTCTTCTCAAATTCGTTATATCCTTGTTCTGTCATAACAGTCTTTGTTATCAGTTTTCCGTAATCTTATATTTCCTATAAACATCTGTACCTTCTTCGACACGTATCGCAAGTCCCTTCTCAAGAAGTCCGTTGCAGTCGAAGTGTTTGCGATACATCCATTCAGCTGCAGCTATCGGATTTTCTCTGGACAGCTTTTCATATTCTTCCCTCTCCTTAGGTGTCATGTCTTTCGTATGCCTCAGGAAAGGGAGGACAGACGTCACGTTGAATCCGATATTATATTTCGAGACATTAACCTTGTATTCATTCGATATTGATTTCAGGGTATATGTCTTCTTATTGCCAATACTTAGAATCTTGCAGCCGTATGGAATCCGGCATGACAAATCTCGTAGCAACAGTTTTTCTTCAGGTTTGATAAAGTATTTCGCAGCCATAACTGTTTTATTAAAGTTCTTTTTTGTCTTGCATGTCAATCTGCCGTATCCGTTCCTGGCAGATATGTATGATTTTCTCGTAATCAAGCTTTCTGCTCTCACCCTCTTTCGTACGCAAGACTCTTTTAAGAATGTCGCCGTCCCAGGGGTTCAGCTCATACTCCTGCCAGATATGCCATGGCTGTATAATGTGCTGCGCATAGTCGCTCTTGCCTACGTTATGGTCTTGACAGTTTCCGTTATCAATTCTAAGAATTCCAAGGTTCACAAGCCTTACAATTCTTTTATAGTTTATATTTACAAATTCTTTGGCATCCATTATATTATTTTATTTTAAATCCGTTTTTATTCGTCGTTTCAATTACGGCATAATCATAGAACAACATAAGATTCTCCCTATACTTGGAATAATCATCAATAATCTTACATATCTGCATTGAACTCAGACTTCCCTCCTCCCACTTATACTTTAATTCGAAAAAAGTTATCATCTTACCAGCGTATGTCAGTCTTTCCCTTATTACTGATTCATCCACATCATAGGTTGGTCCTTGAATGTTTGAACTGTTCGTAATACATGACAGAATCACATACTTGCATTTTTCATAGTCAGCCTTCATCCGGCGGCGTAACTTACGTACTGTAAATATCTCCATAATTATTTTTATATATAAAAAACAACAAATTAAGCTTTACTAAAAACAGAATTGTATTTTTCCATCATTTTCTTTCTCTCTTCTTCAGACAGTGACGCAAGATACTGATAGCTAAGCTTCTTACACATGTGACGGTCATCCTTACATCTATTAGACCAAGGATACATACACTCTTGCAAGACTTCTTTGTCTGGATTATCGGTGTATGGTGCAATACTTGTAGTTGTTTTGCTTCTTCTCCGGATATAATCTTCCTTTTCCCTTTCCCATAACTTCTATTTTTTATTGTTTATTTTCATGTTCATTACTTTGAGACAACGATGCAATTCTGAGAAATACTTGACATCTGTCTCAAAGTCACGATATTTGCCATCACGATAGCCGTACTCATAACTTCTTATTGTCAGAACCCAGAAATCTTGATGATGTCTTTTGTATAATACAACCAACTTTGAAGGGATGCCTCTTGTATACCTTCTTGCTGACTGAAACAATAGTGTCACACCATCATTGTCACTCTGTTCGAAGAATTTGAACACTTCATTGTCGTCACATACACGGATTTTCTTCAGTTCTTCTTTTGTTATCAATTTACTACTCATAACTCACTTTGTTTTAATCACAACATTTCCTATGACTTCAATTTTAGATTTCTTCAGAACGTTCCTGTTCTTCACTCTCTTCTGTATCGTAATCACTTGTTTTAACGATATAAATGACGGCGCCAAGCAAAAAGCCTATGACATATAGCGAAAGCAAGATATACATAGGTATAAACACCTGATACCACGTCATCGTCGTCAAATCAAAAAGCTTTAAGAATATAAGCATAACCTGTATGACAGGCAATATTGGAAATCCTCTCTCCATAATCTTAATTTTTAATTGTCTTTAATTGTTCTCACTAAAATAGAATCTTATAGATTATCAGAACAATAATGGCTCCGACGACTCCGCAAATTATTTCTTCAGAATATTGACTGAAATATTCAGAATCAGTCCAAAGCCTCGTGACTATTTCATCAGCTTTGCCTATATAATCACGAGGATTGTCACAAAATCTCTTCAGAATCTCTTTCATCTTATTTACGCTTAATCCGTCATTCTGAAATAATACTCAGCTTCTTCGCCTTTAAGATGTCTGCCTGCATACGTATCAGCCTTGCGCCATAATGTATCATATACAGTCGCAAGAGCTTCGTTCCCTGTGTCGTAATGCTGCCATATCTTATGGTTGAGCACTATTATCAAATCGGTAAGATACCTGTAGTCACTTTTCCATTCTTTAAACGCGCGGTTAAACGTATCCTTAACTGCATTTACTCCGAATCTGTCCGCAATGGAGAAATCCATCCAGAACGTCGTTGAAAATTTTTCCTCTGCCATAATTCTCTGGTTTTAATTGTTATTACTTAGTTCGCTGATAAAAATTCTTACTCTTGTATTGCCATTCAGGAATCGGGTGCAGTCTATCTCATACCTCTTATTTCCTTCCAAATCTTCGAAACAACACGACCCATTTTCTCCTAACTTGAAATATGTTGTCTTACGCCCGAATCCATCAATGATATTATACCCATTTGAAAGCGGGAGCAACTGAGAGTCATAATTCCCCAATTTATTGAAAATGGCTTTGTTAAGAATATCAAATGTCCAGAGCTTAGTCTTAGGGAATACAAATTCCCTGAAGAAACTGTACTTGGTATCCCAACTGCATACTTTCTTAGCCTTGCTGTAGTATTTGTCCACAGCTGCTATCACTTTGTTCCAGGAATCGAGGGCTTCTTCTCTCGAATATTCCTTATCCTTCATTACGTATGTCATTGTTTTAAGTTTTGTTTAGACAAATATATGTTGATATTTTCTATTTTTAACAAAAATTGTTAAAAATTTTTGAAGGATGTTCTTAACTACTTGGTTACCAATAAGAAAAATTTTAACCTTTACCTATGATTTTATCGATTTAGAGAATACAGTCTCTCAGTATTCTCCATTTCTGTTCGTAGTCATAAATGTGGAAATCGTCCCATTTAATAAGTTTCGTGCCTTTGTCTTGATTCTTGTGGTTATAGTCAACTTGATATAGGCCGTTATAGTCGAAAAAGAATTTATCAAGAATCTTGCATACGAAATGCCCCTTTATGACATCATAATAGATTTCACCGTTAAAACGGTCTTTCAGGATGACTGCAAAATAATAGCAGTTTCCAGATGTCCAATTACAATCTTTAAACCTGCTGCAGAATTCTGCAACTTCTTTTTCAAGTTCTTTTAATATATCCATGTCTTCATAATTTTTAATATATATAAAAAACAACAAATAAAAAGAAAGCGCCTGAATTCAGACGCTTTCCTCCCAAGTATTAACTATAAAAATTATGTTATGGCCGATGTTATTCTACGACAGCTTGTTTGGCAATCATCGTACAGAACTGTTTGAAATTAGGATAATTTTCAAGAAGTTCCTGATGTTTCTTCATATATCTTTCAGCATTTTCTTTGAAAGAAGCTGCAGCATCATGTGCAAGGCCTGCGCTGAATGTCAAGTTGTATTTACAGAACGGGGTACCTTCTTTCAGAAGCTCATTGGTATTAAGCAATACCTTGAATGCTTTCTCATTCTGCTTAGCGAATTTCTTTACAGTTTCACCGTCTGCTTCAAGTATTGAATGGAATTCAGTTGTACCGTTGTTTGTCTTGCAGACTTTCAACACAACATCGTTAACAACAAGTTTCGCAATTTGTTTAGCTGCTGCCATTCTTTCTATATCGCCTGACAGATTAAACTTGTCTTCGTTTTCTTTGAAGAATTTAGACATAGGCATCCACATATCAGCGACAACATAAATCGTAGCAGCTCTCTGATTATTTTCGTGTTTTCCGGATAAGTCCTTAAACTCGATTTTGTCAGGTATATCATTACCAGTCTTAATATAAGCCATTGGGAACAAGCTATAATATCCTTTTTCCAAAGCTTGCTTTATTGCCTTCTCGCCTTTGCTTACTATGTCATCGACAGTCACGCCGCCGGTATATCCAGTGAAGAAAGCAACTTTCAACTTGCCGCCTTTCTTTTTTGCAAGCTCTCTGACCTGTGCATATTCGCCTGTCGTAGGTACGATAAGTTCAACTTCTTTGAAATAGTCCGTACCGAACAGGCCTTCATTGATATTCCTGCTTTCTCTTAAGAACTGCTTATAAGTCAACAGTCTGCCTGTCTTGCTTTCAGACATTCCTTGTTTCTGGCAGTTATTCCAGAAGTCAACCTCATCACTGAATCCTTTCAGCAATTCAATTTTTTCTCCAGGCGATACAGGTATTCCTGCATTCGAAATAACTAATTCATCGTCGTTCCAATTTACTATGAATTTTTCTCCATCGCTTTCGCGTACAAATATTCTCGTTTCCATTATTAAGATATTTTAAATTTACACATTTTATTTATGATTTAATGAAAAAGAGGGAGAACAATCTTGTTTCTTCCCTCTCCCCCTAAAAAAACAATTATGAAAACAACTTGATATAACTATTCTTCAGTTAAGTCTTCATCGTCATCATCAGCATCGTCAACGAGTTCTTCAAGCTCTTCGTCGCTGCTCTTGCTGTATGCAAGCTCTTTCTTAATGATTTCGTCTATCCTGTGAAGGCGTTCATCAGTGAAAACTTTGTCCGACCAGAGCTCCTTGATTCCGAATGCCTCTCCGGAATCAGTACATATATATCTTCCGGAATCGCTTCTTAAGAAATACTTCACGGTACCGTCTGCGCATGTGACTTTCTTGCAGGCATTCTTCTCAGCGTCTTTCATCTTTTCGTATTCTTTCTCCGTAATGAATTTTCCTCTGTCAGCGCCGCAATTTTCCCATGACACATATTTCTCAAGACCGATATATGGATTCATACCGCGTATATACGATATATTGAACTCTATCGGTGTCGGTATGCAGAACCTGTTCTTATTCGGCATCGCGAATACACGGATACCGGTCTGAACATTCCCTTCTTCTTTAAGCTTGCCTTTGCTGAGGTTAAGTATGATACTCGCCCCGTATACTGAACCCTTTCCTCCTGACTGAATCTTGCCTCCGAACATATCCTGCGAATCATATACATGATTCGTGAATATCAAAGTCGAATTAAGTATGCCAAGCTTCGCCATACATATCCTGAATATCGACCTCATCAGCTTTGCTCTCGTCATATCTGATTTGTCGCTGTTCGATTTAGCGTCTTCAATCTCTTTCGCCGTAGGCAAGTTTCCTGCTGAGTCGAGGCAGACAAGCAGTTTCGGAATCTCAGCTCCCTTGTCTTTTTCTTCGATGAGGTAGTCAAGCATTGATGTCATCTTCGTACGGAATTCCTGTATTGTCTGTACAGGTTCGTATCTTACCTCCTTCGTATTGATGCCGAAATTAACGAACTGCTCGAAATCAACGGCATTCTCACTGTCAAACCAGATAACACTGTATCCCTGCTTCTGAGCTTCCCTGCATATATTCAACATCAGAAAGGTTTTTCCAGTGCTGGGGTCGCCACTTAAACTTGTACTTCTGTTATTCGGAACGCCTTTGAATATTGAGCCCGTCAGACAGGCATTCAGCATGTAGTTGCCCGTTGAGATGTAGTCAGTAATAGTGGAAATCGTACCATCGCTTACAAGACCTCCATATTTCGATGTCTTGCTCATAAACTTGTTAAGGTCGTTGAACGTGATTTGTTTTTTCTCAGCCATATCGCATTAAAATTAAAAATATTGAACTTATATAATAAACAACGTTTAGTAGCCTAATTGATACCTTAAATCGCGAATATTCGCGTATATCTTGTCATCTCTCATTATCGAACATAGGAAATACTCTGAAAAATGGGTAAATCGTATATCGTCGAATTCTATATTCATGATGGAATTTATATCTATGCCTTCCGATTTGAAGTATTCCCTTACAAGTACCGGATTTATCCATTGGAAGGTGCCGTCAAGATAGCTTCCGCCGGTAAGCCTTGCTATATACGGGTATTTCATAGCATATCTCGCATACTGCCCTTTCCAAAGCCATTTTCTGTACCATTCGACATCTTTGAGCTCGAGATGGGCGCCAGCCATCGGATATGTTCTTACGGCATGCAGCGTCTCATCGGCAAAACATCCACGGTACAAGACGTCTATCCATTTCTTTCTTGACCCGACAAACCAAGGGTCTTCCCGCCTTACGCCCTTGAAATGACAATAGAAGACAGGTTCGAAGCCTGTCTCGATATATTTGAATATCTTACCGTAATACGCCGGATATTCCCCTTGCCACTGTACATTATCAATATCCGTAATGCTGTAGTTTGACACAATGTTTTCTTTTATGATTCTATGTACGAATCCGAGAACATCGTCAGACTTCCTGTCGTATGACACCACGAAATCGATATTATGGAATATGCTTCTGAAATCATACTCCTTAATATACTTAAAATGCAGCTTTTCGAACTCGTTCAGTTCGAGGATGCTTCTGTCCTTAAAATACCAATAGATAACCGCCCTCATTTAATTGTCTCCTCTCGCTGTCGTACTTTTTACTATTTCTATAAGCTGTCTGTTCGTAGATATAAGCTTTGACGGGTCTGTTCCTTCTTCCCTGACTACTTTCGCCTCTTCGACCGTCTTTATATCTTCTATCAATTCCTTGTATCCGGTTTCCGTGTTCTTTATAAGGCTCTGCTCGAGCTTGATGAGGTCAAGCATCGTCCTCTGTGTGTTCGCAAGACAGTCATACAACTTCGGATTGAAGTCAATGTCTATTTGGTCAAGTATGCTGCTGACGACATCCTCGCAGATGTTTATCTGGCGTATGAGCGTCGCGATATTGGCGGTGGAAACGATGTTCTTCGCCATAAGGTACTGCTGGTCACCAATAATACCTGCCTGGACATACTGCCTAAACATCGAATCCATGAGATTCTTTGCCTTTCTCTCAGCTTCCGCCTTCTTGTTATTGACATCGACGCCAAGGGTCGTAGCAGGTTTGGGCTTGTCGAATATCATCTCATCCTTGTTATTCTTCATGTCCTCCTGCATTCTGTCTGCAAGGTTTACCAAGTCATCTAATTCTGAATCCATAGTTTCTAAATTTTTATTTATTTATAGGAAGAGTGACCCTTGGTAAGTCAGAGACGCGTCAAAAGCCTCCACATGACAAGATGTCAGAATTCTGTTGACAGGTGCGAGATACAGCTTTTCGAACATCGCCTCACGGTCTATCGTCGCACCGATGTCCATAAGCGTCCTCTCATTCACTTCAGTATCCTGAGAAAATGCAAGAACGTCTATCATATCTTCATCAGTCTCGTCTCCCCTCGACACCTTGCATATAGCCCTGCTGTTCTTCAGTATCGCCATACGAACCTTGTCTCCGTCCTTTATTCGTGAATACCTGTTTGACAAACCTGGTTTCTTACTGATAAGATAATTCCAGAGTACTGCACCTTTCACGGTAGGCGGAGTCTTATTCATAATATGTATATTGCCTGTATCGCTTATGACATATTTCTCGTAGGTGTTAAGTGACGAAAGCTCGCAGATGTCTGTTATAGGAGCCTGCATAAAGATTTTCTTCATCTCCCTCAAATGCTCTATGATGTTGTCAGGCGTTATGACACCAAGCTTGAGCGAATATAGAAGGGTCTTTGAATATAGGTCACGCAGAAATTTTGTATACGTGCTCTTAATATTCTCGAGACCAGTGCTCTTAATCTTCGTATACGGCTGGTAGTAAACATTTGGGTCGGTCCAGCGTATATCCTGAACATATCTGTTCTTTCCTGTCCATATACCAGAATGGCAGTATGACTCGAATTCAAAATTAAGAAGTTCCCCATTTGCGTTGTACCTTCTGCTGTAATCAGCAAGAACCTCCTTAAAGAAATCCTTGAGAAATACCCTGTAAAGACACATCGCGAAATAACATGGGTCTGGGTCTATAAGCTCTATCGACTTATATCCTTCTATATTCTCGTTCTGGACTTCTTTGAAAAACTTAAGAGCCTGCTCCTCTGTCTCCAATCCCTTCGCAGAACAATAGATGCTATACTCATTCATAGAAAGCTTCCATACCTTATTCTTCATCCAATCAGTGCTGTTAATGACCTCATATACTGAATAATAGATGGAATCCGTCGCGATATAGACGCTGACATTACCTGTAACTTTCCCTATTACGCTGGTATTCATCTTTTTATGGACATCTGTCTTTTGCTGCCATGTTGTCTTGAACATTTCGTTAAGAAGCTTTTCAACATAAAGGATACAATCCTTGCCTTGCAGCGTGATGGATTCAGCAATGTTTATATCGAAGAACCTGAAACTTTCGAAACCAAAAGCTCCGTATGTCGCGTTAATGATTGTCTTCGCCGCCCATTGCTTGTCATCATTGATGTGCATTTGCTTATACAGCTCGTCAAGGTATTCTTTGAATTCCTCCACGGTTATTGATTCCCGTTTGACGTCGCTTGTCTTGTTATAGTATTCAAGCAGTTTGTCGATACCTGGATTCGTAAGCATCAGCTCACGGCCTTCTTCGTATTTCTGCTTGTATATCTCCATAACCTTCTTATATCCCTTTCTTTGCAGATAAAGGTCTTTAAGCATCTTAGGCAACACACCTTCTTCTTTCTTGTATACGGCTCCTGACGCACATCTGATGAATCCCAATTGGATTTCCTTGAATCCGCCTCGTTCCTCCTGACGTACGTATGTTTCAGGCGATATGTTGAATTGACGCATGATGTTAGGATACAGGGATGCGAAGTCACAAGCCATACAGTAGAAATGCTTTCCGAGCACAGGCTGCTTGAAGAAGGCACCTTCATAAGAACTCTCCTTCTTATTCTTATTCTCGACAACCGGGATAACCCTGCCTTCTTTCGCGTAATAGAACCTTATGGCGTCAGCGACAAGCAATGACCTTGTAGCACTTTCAGAAGCCTTCGACCTTGTCAGCGATGACATACCAATACCAGTCGTCAGCGATTTCGTGACATTATGAATCTGTTGAACAACCACGGAGTCTATCGCGTTGTAAGCGACATATTTTGCATAAGAATTATTATACAGCTCCATAAACGATTCCGTATGAGCTATCTTCTTTATGCCGGCTACCGCCTCACCGACGGTGTCAAGCCTGTAATTGTCTACTATATATTTTCTGGCCCAGGTCTGGAAAGCGATGATGTAGTCGAACTGCATGGTATGAGGTAAATGCACACCTTTAAGCATTCCGTCCTGTGCCTTCTTGAAATTTCCATTTTTGATTTCCGGAACGATGTTAAGCCTCTTGCATCTGTAACAGATATAAGGCCAGTCGAACTTATTCGAGTTCCATCCGGTAAGAAGTCCGGTCTTCTTTACAACATTGTAAATAAAATATTCAAGCATTTCAGACTCTGTTCCGAAACACTTGTACTTAAACACATATTCGTCATGGCATCCTGATTTCTTCAGGTGGTCCTTTATAAGGTTGTCGGCCTTTTCTATTTCGCTTTCCGACATAGGCTTCCATCCAAGCACGAAAAGTTTTTTGTTCGTCAGGAATGATATGGTCGTTATCGCGCATTCCGCTTTCTCCATATCAGGCATTTCGTTAATGTCTATAACTTCAGTCTCAATATCGAAGAAAGTTATCATGGGCTGGTTTATAGAATATATGTCATCGAGTATGTCTTTGAAATATACTTCTATAAGTTCCTGGACACGCTCCCTTGACATATACGAGATATTCTTTATCGGAGCTTTCTTTACGTATTTGCCCAGATAGTCTATCTTATCCGTTTTCCTGTCAGAATTCTTCCAGTTAAAAAGGTCGTCCTTATATATCTCTTTCTTCTTGGTGACAACGCGTCCGTCTTGATTCCAATAAGAAATCTCGAGGAACTGCGCGCCGCCAAGAGTAGAGCTTTTTACAATATCAACAAGCATAAGCCTAAGAGATAATGTTAGTCATAACATATAATTCACGACATACACCGTCTGATTTAAGCTTCAAAGGCAACTGAGGTCCTAAAGTTATAATTGAAGCAGTATATTCGTTGTTCGGGTTAACCTGCAAGAAATTGTCTTTCGAATAGTATGCGTATTCGTCATTCTTTGCAAGCGTGCTTTCCAAGTTGTAGCGGAACACAGTCTGAGCGTTCGCAACTTCCTCGAATGTACGTTTTGTCTCAGTATCTGCAAGCTGCGAAAGATACATGTTGTCATTCTGCGCATAGATGACAAACTTATTGTCGTCAGCCGAAATGCCAAGGCATGACATTATTTGCTTGATGTCAGGAATATTGAAGCTCATGACATCTGGCACGTTCACAAAACGGTTGACATATTCATCCTTGAAATAGATGTCAGTACTGATGACGTCGCAAAGCAATTCAGACATAGCTGGCAGGTTCACGTCGAAGAATTTGTTCGAAATCTTCATAATACGTGACAGCATTCCGAAAGAGTCAGACTTCGTGAATTCGATGGTAATGTCGCATTCTTCGGTACCGAGGTTCTTCATAACGTTGATAATCTTTTCAGCGGATGTGAATATCACCGTTCCACGCTCTTCAAGAGATGATTTCGTTTCGGTACAGTATTCAGACAAATCTGATTCTATGTACTTGAACATGCTGCCGCTGTCATTCTTGGAAAATGATTTGATGACTCCTCCGTCAATGTACAGAGTAAGCATGTTTTTCTTAAATGTCAAAGTGTTCTGGAGAAGCTTCATAAACTTCTTCACATTTACGTCTTTCAAAAAAATCTGGTTCATAATTTGTAATCATTTATAATTTCACACATTTTTACGACAAAATAATTCATGAGCTCATTATATGAGTCATAATCAGACTGCTCAGATGAGTTCATGTAAATTACGTCAAGATAAAATTTACCTTCCTTGACATCAACATATATCTCGTGATATATGCCGAGCGATATTGCAAACAGGCAGATTTCATCAAAAGAAACCTTTGATATTGTTTGCCTGCTCACGGTCATAGGAAACTGCCTGTTCATCAGCGTCTCATACAAGATACTGAGAGTTTCCTTCGACCACTGTACGGAATATTCCGATAGCGGAGAATTTTCTGATTTCATAAGCGTTACTTATTTTAAGTACAGCGTCATATAGGAGAACAAAAGAGAATAGGCGTCTATTACGTCGTCTATCGGCTTTGCGACCTCCCTTTTCTTTCTATCGATATATTTGCCGTTCGAATCAATAAGGAACTGCCTGAAATCGCCTCCGTATACTGAATTTACGAAAGCGTCATACATTGCAAGTTTGTCAGCGTTTCCTTTACCGGTAAACGCCTTCTTATTGTCCGTAGGCGGTATGATGAATATGTTTTCAGAACCGGTCACCCTCGCAAGTCTGTATCTCAGTATCGAATTGAATTCGATGAGGTCTATAAACGATGCTCCCTTGCTCATGTACGAGAAACCCTCAAATACGAATATGTCTCCCAAGTCAGGATTTACCGCTTCAAATATCTTGTCAGTAAGTCGTATCGCGTTTGCAATCTTCAACGATTCTCCCTCCTGATAATTATCTGTATCCGGCTTAGCCTTTATATAAGGCACTATCGTAACCTTATCTTCTATTTCTTTATGGACATCATATTTTTTAAGTTTCCTTGGCCCAAACCAGTCACCATAATATTTCGATTCCATCGCTGGAAAAGAAAAGAACTCCGTTCCGTCCTCCGTGTACCTTACAGCAGCAGTGGACAGAATGGAGAAATCTATTGACACTATTGCACTCATAGAGTTATTCTTCAGAATTCTTTATTAGAAAATATCTTCAGCTTCACCGAATACGTTGTTTGATGAACCACCAAGAGGGTCTCCGTTTGACATAGTGCCGTCGAGTGGGTCTCTTGACTCATCATTAGAACCTTCGTCATCTTGAGGCTGTGCATCATTTGAAGGTTCATCAAAAGGATAAGTCTCAGTTGCGGTCTGTGCCTGTGTATTAGGAGCATCTTGCTTCATGTCAATTTCCTGTGCAGGCTGCTCAACTGTCGGTGCTGGCTGGGTAACTGCAGGTTCTTTTCTATCGACAGAAAGCTTTGTCGTAATACCATACTCACGAAGCATAAGCTCCAATTTGTAGATATTATCGATATTTTTCTCAATAGAGAACTCTTTCAGAATGCTGCGAAGATATTCCGACTGTTTCATGATTTCTGCAGAGATAGCCTCTCTTTGCTCGCTTGTCGCATTCGCATAAGATGTACCGTCAGCAGCGACAATGCTGTAGTCCTTGTCGGTAACTGAGCAGAGTTCGTACGAAGGTACGGATACCGTTTTGCCTTCAATGTTCTTGCTGATTGGTTTCAAAAGAAGTTCAAGGGCAGGAGTGCTTACTTCATACAATTTCGTAGTTTTCTTGTTTGTTCCTTCGTTCATCACTTTTTTCAAAGTCTGGTTGAATCTGAACAAAACAATCTTGTTTGTGAAATCAGGATGTACTGAGTCACTTAGAATCTGTGCGACAGAGTAACGTTTGATTTTAATTTTGAGGCAGTTGTCGTCACCCATATTTTTCATTTTCTCTTTGATGCCGAACAAAAGATGGGTAAGGTTATAGCCTTCTTTCGTGTCTTGTGCCAAATTGAAATGGACATTGTTAGTCTTGTCTCTGCTGACGAGCGTAATGTCGCATATCACCTGTTCAACAGGTCCGATAGAGCCGTCCGCGTTGAAGTACGGACAAAATTTGATGAAGCCCTTTGTAATAGCGTCATCCTTACATGATAATGAATACACGTCTTTTTCGACGTCAATAAATGTCTTGCTGGCGCCTTCCAGCTGTTCCTGGGTAACTGTTAATAAATCCATGTTGTTAAAATTTTATAGTTTGTAAAAAATTTAGTGTATATAAAAAACAATGTTTTACGTGGGATTAGACAAAAAAGGACCTGAAATTTACAGGTCCTTTAAAAATTTCTTACGATTCGACATAAATTATCTTTTACGTTTCTTCGAAGATTTCGATTTTTTCTTTGGAGTTTCAACAGGAACTTCTTCTGTTTCTTCCTTGATTTCTTCAGCAGGTTGCTCAGGAGCTTCTTGCTCATCTACAGCTTCAGTTTCTGTTTCAGAAATTTCTTCAGCAGGTTGTTCGGCAGCTTCATTAGTTTCTTCCGTGATTTCTTCAGCAGGCTGCTCTACTGTTTCAACTGCAGGAGCTTCGACGGGAGCTTCAATAGGTGCTTCAACAGATGCTTCAACTTCCTGTACCTTCACTTCTTCCGGTTTTTTAACAGGTTTGGTAGAAGCTTGTTTTTGCTTATTGTCTGCTTTTGCTTTCTGTCCAGCTGGTTTTGCTGCTTTTGGTTTTTCAAGTTTAGCCTCAGCAGCTTCTTTTCCTTCAAGTTCCTTAACATCAGCGCTTGCTACCTCTTTCTTAACCGGTTCAGGTCTCAGAACTGTCGGTTTCTTTGCGACAGGTGTAAGTTTCTTGACTAAAATTTTTGCTCTGTACATAATTTGTAAAATTTTAAGTTAATATTCACTATGTAATATATTTATGATTTCTGGAAATATTTTATAACTGAGAAAGCAGCTATCAATATCTGAGGAATCATAATTGCGAGAAAGACTTTGAATTTCCATAATGCGACAATGACAAAGCCTGCACACATTACAAAAAACAGAATGATTAAAAGCGAAACTTCAAAAAATCTCTTCATCTTACTTGTCTTTCTTATAGCTTTCAACGATATTCCTTACGCAGATTCCAAGTCCGAAATACAACGCTGCGATGATAAGCGTCATACAGATGTCAAACGCAACAGGTGCATCGTTCTCAAATACCTGGTAATAGTATTCTATGGAGAACACTATTGTTAACAATAGAAGAGGCAGGCTCTTCATAATCTTGCTTTTCGTTTCAGTAGATATTCTTTTCATATTCTTACATTTTTATTTTATTTATGTTCCTACACCCAAATTGTGACAATATCTGACTCTTTGCCATAGCAAATATCTATGACTTCAAGTGGCCCATTGGCACAATATCCCATTCCGTCATCGATACAGACTACTGCTTTCTTATCAAGACATTAATTTTTCCATAACTAAAATTTTTATATAAAAAACAACGATTTGCAGTTAAACTGCATTCTTCCCGAAAGATTTCACGATATAGTCGTCTACCAAGCTCGAAGCATTGCATAATTCGGATATGAGCTCATATATTGAATTCGCAAATTCCTCAGAAACTCTTTTCCTGATGTCTATATCCATAATGCCTTCCCTTGTAAATTTACTGTTAATTATGTAAAATATCGTTTCTGCGTCATTATATTCGTAATCGTCGACAAATATCTTTTTGACGGCATTCGTTTTATCTATGTTTCTTTTTAATTTGATAGACTTTAATAATTTGATGTATGCGCTTAGTTCTGTCTGCCAGCGCTTGAAATTAAGATTATCGTTATCAAATAATGAGCAATATTTACATAAGCACCAATTTTCGATAATTTGAATACATAATCCATCAACTTTATTCTTAAAGTCTTTCAAATGCAATGCTATCTCCAATAGTTCTCCGGAACTTTGGAGCTGTTTTGAATCATTTACGAATTCGTTATATGCCTTCAATTTTTCCATAACTAAAAATTTTATATAAAAAACAACAATAAAAAGAAAGTGCCAAGAATTTCATCCTGACACCTTCTTTATTTAATGATTCATAATTTTATTTAGAAGCAAACTTATAATTTAATTGAAACTATTTACAAACTTATTGAAACTATTTCTTGCTTTAACATATTTAGGCGGCATACCATTCTTATAGTCTGCATCAAACATTCTATCAATCCATTCGTCAACTTTTTCAAGTTTCCAACCGCTTAAGTCTTGATTAAAGCTTTTAGCTTTCCAGAACATCTCTAAAACGCCTTCTACATTCGATACGTCCCATCCTGATATGTCTTGGTTGAAAGAGGTTGCATTGCAAAACATCGCGCACATATCAATTGCTTTGCCAGTATTCCATTTACTAATGTCTTGATTGAAATCTTCAGCTCCGCAAAACATTCCATGAAAGTCTCGCACATTCTTTGTATCCCAAGTTGTCACATCGCCGTTAAACTTTATAGCTTCAAAGAACATTTTTTCCATTGACTTCACTTTCTTAGTGTTCCAGTTGCTTAAGTCTTGATTGAAAGAAGATGCTCCTTCAAACGTATGGCTCATGTCTTTTACATTCTTCGTATCCCACTTTCCGATTGGCTGATTAAACTTCTCAGCTTTGTAGAACATATTTGACAAATTTCCTACATTCTGAGTATTCCAGTTGCAGATGTCTTGATTAAACGTTTGACACCAAGTGAACATTGATTGCATGTCGGTGACTTTGCCAGTATCCCATTTTGAAATATCACAGTCGAACTTGTCGCACTGGCAAAACATCGCACTCATATTTGTCACATTACTCGTGTCCCACTTGCTAATGTCACCATTGAAGTCATCCTTCTTGAAAAACAGGTAGCTCATATCTGTGACAAGAGAAGTGTCTATATCATTGAAATCTCCTTCATTACCTCTTTCTTCAATAAGTTGCTCCATCAACGCCTTGAGCTCTTCATTGTCTTTTGGCTGCATTGTGTTTGCAACGCTTTCATTGATGAACTGTCTGTAAGTCTTCAAGTTTCCCATATTAAAATTTTTCGTAATCAAATTCTGATTTCATGTCATCATATAAGTCATCAATGAATTCATCCTCTTTTTCAGATGTTCTGACAAATTCGACAAGGTCTGCACCTCTGACGGCATAAAAATCAAGACTTGACTCAGTCATCTCAAGATTGTCTCGCCATACATTATATCCGTCTTCTTCTCTTTCAGAGAATTCCTCATAAATGACTGTCGCTGAAAATACCATACATATCTTATAGTATTCGTTGTCATTGCATTCGGCATTCAGGTCTTCGATTTTATTCTTGCATACTATGCTTGACTCAAGCAATGTCGATGTCTCAGCGTCTATCTCATCAGTTAGCTGTTTTTCGTTTATCTTGTCAACAACAGCCTTCTTGATACCAATATACCAGGGTGTTTCTATATATAAAACACCTGGTTCGTCACTACCTGGATAATCCCAGGTCTGCGGTTCGTATGAAGGTCGCTCTTCGTCAACAACAACTGCTTTGTCATTAAGATAGTCATCGGTATACATCAATGCGTATGCAAGCCTGTCGTATTCCTTGAATTTACCATTAAAGTCTGCATCGATAAGAATAGCTTTCAATAATTTGTGCATAACCTCATCTTCCTGAGGCGTCATACCTTTAAGTATCTTAGTTTCATTTAATGACTGCTTTTTCTCAGAAGCCTTCATAAATCTGTTATAAGTTGCAAGTTTTCCCATAGCTGTTATTTTTTAACGATTCTATTGCAATAATCATATCCGAGCGTTTTCACTGCGACATCCCAGGCATCTTTCATGTCAACCTTGCAGTGTACGGCATAATCATATATGTTGTCGTCAAGCGATTCCGGAAGGTCAAGCTCGTCAGACATATCCCTCATTACAAGGTTCTGCTCATCCTGAGGCAACACCTCGCTGAGAGCCTTTACTTTTTCGTCTGTTGTCATCACGGGATATTTAGACTTCAGATACTCGATATTGTATCCGAGTTCGTCAAGCGTCTTACCTGTCATTTCTTTCGAGAATCCGTTTATCTGGTCTAATGTAAGCCATTCCGGTTTTTCGCTGAGAGACGACCACAATGACATCATATCCTTTATCTGCGAAAGCTCGTCGCCTGCCCAAAGATGTTGACCGTATCTTTTTCCGTTACCGAGGTAATACTCGCAGTCTTGCTGCATTCTGCTCAGAAGCATATATCTAAACTTCTCATCTTTCTTGCAGTACTCCTTCTCAAACTCATCATTAGCAGTATTATCAGTATTATCTGCATTATCGGTATCAAGGAATTCAGAGAACATCTTAAGGTCTTCATTCTTCGTACTGCCATATTTCTGCTGCAGTCTTGGAGTTAGGAACTTAAAAATAGTAGGAGTTTCCGAATATGTAAACGTCTTGTCCTTAATCATATCTTTCAGGCTGACAGGATATGACTGTTCATTACATCCGCCTACTTTCCAAATAGGCGCAAGAATCGTTGCGGAATTGAAATCAGGCTCGAATGAATACGCATAAAGACATGAACTTTCAAAGTCGTATGCAGCAAGCATGTCATAATCTCCGTTATTCCTGAATACTTCTTTGTCATCCCAGGCATAAAACTCGCTTTCGTCAATTTCATTCACATTGCTTATGAAACCGTTAGCTTCCCACGCTCCTGCAATTTCAGAGGCAGACTTGCCTTCAAACTGTCCTCTATTGACTTCAGACCAGCCGTCGACACTGTTTTTCAAATCCTCCATAGAAATCGTATCATTATATGATTCTGGGATAGCGCATTTGAAAAGCTTGCTGTCCGACTTCGTAACTATTTTTAAAATAATATCTATCATGACTTCAGTATTTTTATCATTATTTATTGGTTCAGGCTTTTCCTCATAGCCATAAAGCTTACCGTCATATTCAAGGTCAGATACGATTACAGCGTCTGATATATCAAATTCCTTTATGTCTGGATTCTTTGAACGTGCATACAGTTTCTTTACAGCCTCAAGGCTTGCAAGCCATAAAAAGTATCTTACATCTTTGCCTGTCGCAGCCTTTATTACTTTAAGTATATACCTTGCAATGTCTTTCGCGCTTATGACAGTATCATTCATTATTACACCTGAATCATTGTAATCACCGTTTTTGACAGCAGCTGCAATGTCAATAAGAAATTCATTAGAACCTTTGCAATATAGATTATTAACAGTCTCAAGAATGTCTGTATTCCCATAGTCAAGAATCTCATTCTTAATTACATCAGCAGGCATCAGCCTGTCAGAAAACCGCCTGCCGTTAAAAGCATCACATCTATAAGCAGTCTTAGGATTCTTCATCTTACTTACGATTTAATGTCTGAACATCTTTTTCAGGTATATTGAAGACGTTACGAGCCATCCTGTCGAATATCTCATAACCGAAATTACCAAGGTCGTCTATTGATAAATCGGTAATCACAAACCGGCCGTCCCCAAATTCTTTGCCCCTGCCATACTTAAAAGTAATATTGAATTTGTCTTTTAATTCGGCAAATTTCTTATTCTTATATTCAGTCTGGTAATCATCTTTACCTTCTGAAAATGCTTTGAATGTCTTCAAGTTTTCCATATCTATTTAATGTTTAGTTTTTCAAAAATCACACCTGTCTCACGGTCGCAATACGCGAAGTATTCACTGTTATATGCAACGCAGACTTCTTCGTCGTCATCCCAACCGATTCCCTCATTCAAATTGAGGCTATTGACTTTATCAGTAAATTCCTGCTTATTGATGTCGCCTATGTAATTGAATCTGTTCGTATTATTCTGCTGCACCCTTACGAGATACTTCGATGTTTCAAGTGAAATTCTCCTCTCAGGTATCACTTCGAATTGCACGCCTGTAATCTTGTAAGCCTCTATCCATTTCAAGACACATTTGTTCGCGTAAGCCCACGTCAGGTCAAATGCCTTGAACAGATTAACGATATTGTCATACAGCTCTTTCTTAAATTGCTCTTTCTTGCTTGTAACCTTGTCGTTTCTTGTCTCAGCACTGAACATATCCTTAGCCCACTGCATATCCGGTGGAAGCTGTCTGTCTAATTCCGCGATTACATAGTCAATATTGATAGATGACTCATCAGGGAACCGTATCTCGAAAGTATTTTCATCATAGCCGCTATGAGAATACTTTTTCCATTTCAGGCATGTGACATACATTTCAACAGACGAACCGTTTCCACCGAATGACACGGTAACTCCATATATGTCATTACCTGACACTTTCTTCTTCTCAACTCGAAAGCCTTTAATGTTGTTATACTTGCTTGCAAACTGCAATTCTCGAAAACTCCCGTATAGTTCGCTTGTCTTATCTACAAGCGACTCATTAAAGAACTCGCTGAATTCCTTCAAATTTTCCATAGTCGGTTACGCTGTAGCTATTTTGAACCTGTCAGGGAATATCACTGACCTACATCCTATAAACTTATGGTTTTCCCAGTTGCCTGTCCTGACAGACGCCTTGAATTCCTTAGATGTATAAACTGTTCCATATACAAGCTCGTTGTCGCTCAGACACTCGCATATATGGATATAATCGTTTTTCTTTCGTTCACGGTTGTATTCAACCTGATATGCGCGGTAAAGATACATATCCTTCACGCTTCTTATCCTGAACATTTTGATTGTTTTCAGAACAGTCTCATTTTGCTTCTTCTTGCAAAAGCTGTTCTTTACTCCGGTAAATAAATCTAAGAATCCCATTATGTTTAATAAATTTAGTTTGCAAACAACACCTTTATATTTATAAATTCTTTGAAATCATTCTGTTCCGTTTTTCATAAATATAAAAAAACAACATAAATTGTAAAAACATGAGAACTCCTCATATTCAGGCCCTAAAGCAACAGGGCGGGACTTTGTACACATTCGCAGAGGCGAATGAAGACTTGACAAACTTAATAATAGATTCGAGCAGGACTTTCTCGTTCTCAAAATTCGTATGCCTTAACCTGCCTGACCTTATGTATGTCAGCGGTGACAGTCCGAGGGTCGACCTCAGCAGATACAAGGGCTATGACCAGCCATATACTGCTGAAGGTGTTTCCGAAAAATTTAGAAGGAACTTGCAGAACTATATCCTCAATTTCGAGACATATATTATTAACGAAAACAACAGGCGTCGAGAATCAGGGGAAGCTCTGATAGACCCTGTCGCAGAATCTTCATTCTTCAACTGGCTGCAGGAAGTCGGAGCGATAAAATTCAGAAAGCTTACAGACGATGACAAGTATACGGCAGACGGCGTCATTAAAGAAGGTGAGGACTATTACGCAGAAGAAGACGGTAGCAACACTGATACAGATGATATTCCTAATAACGGCAAAATCGTAAAATACATAGGCAGCATAGACATCCTTAACAGGAACGAAGTCAGCGGCTACGCATATACGCAGATATACTTGCATATCCCTTCTGAAGCAGGCAGTACGCCAAAGATTATTTTCAGGTCGAATACCGGGGGCAACTTCGATGTCATAACGGACCCTGATATGACAAGTCCTGGAAACATTATAGGTACGAAGTCAGACGACGAGCAATACCTTGCATATTATGATGAAGAAGGAACAGGCGAAGAAGACGGCAGATACAAGGCTGACGTGCTTTACGGTATCGACTTCCTTGAAGAGCATTACTACGACATCGTCAATACTGCAGGCATAAATGACTTCACAAGCTATAATATGTCCGCTGACGCTCAAAGCTTTGAATTCAATACTGTCTTATTATATTATGATTTACTTGACAGGTCGACAGGATTAACTGAAACGAAACTTTATGGCATCTTGTTCCTTGACAACATCTCATTTACAGGTGTTGTTACGGACGATGATGCTCAACAGGAATCGCTCGAAGGAGTGACTGCAGGTTTCATACAAAGGTATCCTAAGTACAAATCGTCACAAGACCCTGACTATATCAACGGCAACTCATACGCTTTGAAAGTGGAATTGCGTGTTGATACAGGCGGACTGACTGGAGACACTTATTCAATATCAGACGAATCGCAGCTTACTGGCTTGAACATGTTCACTGACGCAATGCGTGAAATGAAGAAAAATACGAATATGTTCACGGACCTTCTCAGGAAATACGACAGTATGGAAAAGGTCATAAGCCAGATGTCAAGTATCATTCTCGCTCTGACTGATGAGAACGCAGCATTAAAACGTGCGATTGCGTCTACAAGCAATTCCATAAAATCTTATGTCGCAGGTGACGGCATAGACATCACGGAAGAATCTGAAGACATTGAGAGAGTTTCTGTAAAAGGTCCTGCAGTTCAGACTCTTTATGTCACGGCAGCTGACAGTACTGGAGGCGAAGAGACGGTGGTAAAAAATATGAACTCTTGGCAGAATACAGTATATGTTGTAACGACAATACCAGATGGTTTAGGCAATTCTTATGTCATATTCGAATTTGACCAAGGTTCATTTAAGAACGGTAGAAGCTATACATTCTATTTCAGGAATTCTGATAACGTGTCGGTATCGCCCGCAAACATCGTGCTCAAATACGACGGCTTCGATTTCGGTAATATGATTAGTTTCGGAAAAGATTCGTTCACGCTTACCATAATTGATATTGAAACCGGTAAATACGTTATATCGATGTAGAATCAGGAGTGCTTTTTCACGAGCACTCCTTTTATTTTCCCTATCTTCTTGTTATACATCTTATCAGACAGGATGTCTATCCTCTTTTCGAATCTTTTGTTCATGAGGTCATGAACAACCCATTCGCCTGATATGTACTCATTGTCGCTTACGATTACGACAGTATCACCGAACTCGCAGAATGTTCCGATGAGGTCGCGTGATACAGCTATCCACCTGATTTTGCGGTCTTTAAGTAAGTTCGTATCTATGTATGACATATCTGCGGTATGTAAAGGGTCGGCATTACACTGTTCCTTTACAGGATTATAGACAGTGACTGTCACATACATATCCTCCTGAGGCTTCTCATAATAGCTTTCGTACATATATACATTACGTATATTCGACAAATCTACCGTTATAACGGTTATGAACGTGGCAAGAAAAAGCAACCTGCGATACCTTTGGCGTATCGTCATCTTGTTAAGAACATTTATGTACCGCTTGTATATCCTTATCTTGGTGCTACGTTTCATCAGAAAACATAAATATGTATATAATAAACAACAAGTTATTTATAGTTATGGGAAAATTTTTAGAAAACAATTACGCAGATTTACTTAACGAAAGTAAAAAGAATAAGAATCTGCCTTCCATAGTTTTATTGTCAACAACAGGCCTCAGCAAGAAAGACAGCCATAATTCCGTACAGAGATTTATGGAACAAGCAGAGGCACAAGGTTTTCAGATATATGCGATAAACCCTACAAAGGGAGCTTTAAGAAAAACAGAAAACGGAAAATATATTCTGCAGGACAACATCACAACTGCTGAAGTTCTTCTTGAGAATACCGTCATAATTCCAAGGCGTACGGTCCTTAAGAATGACGAATCAAAAAGTTTCCTAAAGAAACTCGAAGACAAAGGCTTCTTTATAATGAACACCCTCGACGCCTTCGAGAAATGCGAGAACAAATACAGTACGTACCTCGCCCTTGAAAAAGACAATGTAAGCACTCCGAAAACTGAGATAATCAACTCGGATACGATGTACAAGCTTGAAGAGAAAGTAAACGCGGTATCAGGCGGAACTTTCCCGGTAATCTGTAAAATCCTTAATGGTACTCAGGGTATCGGTGTATTCATTATAGATTCTATGGAAAGTTTGAAGTCAACTCTCCCAGCTATGTTCGCCCTCGCTCCTAATTCATCCGTGCTTATACAGCAGAAGATAAACTCAGACGGCGATTTGAGGATACACGTGCTTTATGACAGCTTTAATAAGGTTACGAAAAACAAAGACAAATATATAATCATAGGCGCAATGAAGCGTAATATGATTAAAGACGACTTCAGAAGCAACTTCTCGCTTGGTGGCACTGTTGAAAAAGTAACTCTGACAGATGAGCAGATAGACCTTGCAAAACAGGCTGCGATAGCTACCGGATGCAGATGGTGCGGAGTTGACATCATAACAGACCAGAATATGGGCAAGTCGTATGTCATAGAAGTCAATTCGTCTCCAGGCACTAAGGGAATATCGACTGTCGCTGATGTCGATATAGTACAAGTCCTGCTTGACAAATTTCGTAATTTCGAGTATTTCAGGAATTACAAGAATATCATAGGAAAATATGAGTCTGGTACTGTTTCATTCAAATGCGAATCCATGAGCGGCAGCGTAAGCGCAGACATCGCCATCAAGTTCGACAATACCTATAAGAATAATGTCATACTAAGCGATTCGATAAACGTATCGAATAACGTCGTTCAATTCAAGCTTGACGGAACATTATACACGTCAGACGTATATGCGAGCAGGAATGGTTCTCCGATAATCAAGGCATCATTGAACTTCAATGACAATACATATAAATCTGTATATTTTGAAGTGACATATTCTGAAAAAGACAAAGGACTCGTTCTCGGTGAGGAATTCCTTGACGGATATTCGAAAGATTGCCATATCTCAGAAGAATCGTGGATACTTACTGATAAGCCTGAGAACTTGCAATAAATATAGTAAAGAATTTCCCGGGATATGCCTATTGACGTAAAAACTCTCAGTGACAGCATATCGATAGCGCTTGAGAACAGCGGTATCGCGCAATCGCTTAAAGATGTAAGTTTAAGCGCGGCTGAGATTTCACGTAAGCTGAACGTAAAAGGTTCAAAGCTACCGTCACTCCCGAATGTCTCCGTAAAGAAGCCTGCCATAGAAGCTATGGGAGTCTTCGATGCGATGAAACTCCAAAAGAATCTTGACAAACTTGGAAAAATAGAATTCAAAGGCAAGATAGGCAAGTCATCAATTAACGACCTGCAGAACATTGCCAAATTTATGGATACCTTGAATTCGTTCAGTACGTTTTCAGGCGCAACCAATAAAGGCATAGATAATTTCATAAAGTCGGTGAATCATCTTATGAAGAAAATCGGCAAAATGAAATTTGACAAAGACATGCTTAAAGAATTCAATAAATTCTTCTTTGACGCGAATAAAACAAATCCAGGTCTTGTTACCATTATGGAAAGGCTCGGAGACGACAAGCTTAAGAAGACGAGTGTATCCATAAATGCCTTCGTCGATTCCCTTGACAACCTCTTGAAGAAATTTATAAAATTCGGCATAACCGGTAAACTTGCAATATCAGGTATTGAATACGTAAATAAATTCTTCTCGGATGAGAGGGGATTTAACGAAGTCCTTAAGAATGTGCCTAAGGAGAAAGATGTCAAGAAAGCGTATGAATCCGTATCTGAATCGATACCTCTTGCAAAAGCCTTGATGAAACTTTCAGGCATTTCAATAATTGCAGGTCTTGCTGCCATTGTCGCAGTACCTGGTATGATGGCAGTGAACCTTTTCGTGAAAGGCCTTCAGAAAGTCATCACATCTATAATGAAGATAGACCCAACTGGCAAGAAGCTTACAAAAACAAGAAATGTCTTGCATGACGTAAGGCATGTTGTAAACGGGCTGTCAATAATGCTTATAGAAGTGGCTGCAGTAACACCGTTCGCCTTAGTTGCGACTGTAGGAGCGCTTGTGGGAGCTCTCGCATTGCAATCCGTAAGGCTTATGGTATTCTCGCTTGATAAAATAAAAATTAAGAAGAATACTAAAAAGAAAGCAGTCGAATTGGCGGCACTTATGTCTTCTATAGGAATAACGTTTGCAGCTGCGACTATTGCAGGCCTTCTTGCCATACCGGCAGCCGTTGGTCTTCTTGCAATATCAGGAGCAGTATTGCTCATGGGTGGCTTGTTTACGATTATAAACAAGATAAAGACACACGTAATTAAAGGTGCTGCAGTTGTAGGTGTTATGGGTCTTGCAATGTTTGGTCTCGCGTATGCCTTCAATGTCATTTCGAATACTGATATTAAATGGAAGAATATCGGTGAGCTTACTCTTGCAACAGCGTCAGTTGCAGGAGTTCTGACACTTGCCGGACTTGCCATACTGCCTATCGGACTTGGTGCGATTACTGTTGGAGCTATGGGTCTCGGACTTATGGCATTTGCAACATCGCTCAGAATGATAAGCGTGCTTGACTGCGATTACAAGAAGGTGTCTGACAATATAGCAGGCGGACTTTCAAGTATCATGGGAGCGTTCAAAGAAGTTGGCGTACTTCAAGGTATAGCAACGGCAATAGTCGGCTCGACGCTTATACCTATGTCGCTTGGACTTATAACTTTCGCTCTTTCAATGTCGGTATGGAATGCAATGGGAAGTATGCCTGTATATGAGCAAGACGGCGTAGACGAACACGGAATGCCTAAATTAAAGAAAACAGGCGACTTTGATTTCGACCCGCAAAATATAGCAACGAATATAGGAGAAACATTAAAGGCGATTTCTGAGCCGTTCGCCGGCGGACCTTTGACTTTCATACAAAATGTCTTGTCATCAGTGGTAGGCACGACGCTTATACCAATGTCTATCGGCCTTATAACATTTGCAGCTGCTATTGCAGTATGGGGAAGTCTGGAGAATATGCAGATGTACACTTATGACGGTGTTGATGAGAAAGGTAATCCAATAATAAAGAAAGAAGGCGGAGTATTTAACCTTGACCCTGTAAAAATAGCGGAAAATATAGGAAAGACACTTAACTGTCTTACAAGTGCTTTCGCCGGTGAAAGTTCTGGAGAAGGCTTCTGGGCAGGAGTTAAGGATTTCTTCGGCTCTGTAGGAACCGTCGCTAAAAATGTTGCTTCAAGCGTTGTAGGCACGACGCTTATACCTATGTCTCTCGGACTTCTTTCGTTCGCTGCAGCAATTGCAGTATGGGGCAACTTACAGAATATGACCGTATATGAATACGGCGAAGTCGATGAGCATGGAGTACCTAAGTTGAAAGATACAGGTAAAACCGTAAACCTCAGCCCTGAGAAAGTTGCGACCCATATCACAAATACCCTTTCTATTATAACATCTCAAATTGACTGGAGCAAATTCGATAAAGACGGTAAAGAAGCAATAGAAGTTCTTTCATCGTCAATGTATCCTTTAAGCAACGGCTTGATATATTTCGCGAAAGCAATCGCTTCTTGGGGAAAACTTGAAAGACTTCAGGTATATGACGATAAAGGAGACCCTGTAGGAGAACCGATTAAAGTAGACATTACGAAAGTCGTGACAAATATGAAGACTGTCATCAGTTCGTTGTCTGATACGATAAATGAAATGACGACAAGCGATAACTTCCTGTCTTCAATGATTTCCCTTAGCAACCTTAAAGAATTATCAATAGCATTAAGTAATTACGTATTGTCAATAAGCGCATTCGCGGCACTTGACCAGAAAGGCGAGGTACCTATTATTAACAGGGTTACAGGTACAATAGACGGTTATGTTCCTTGCGACATCGACGGTACTGTCGGAGCTATTCAGAACTTTACCAATAAATTGTCGTTAGCATTGAATTCGATAGCGTCTGAAAGCATACTAAGTATCGGAAGCCCTAACTGGGAAGGTATGAAATCGCTTGCTGAGGTATTCTCGCCTGAATTCATAGAAGTTATAGGCAAAATAGACCCGAAATCATTCGGTTCATTTACAGACACTACATCACACTTCATAGATGTTATGGGTGACAACGCCCATTATAACAGGTTCAAAAACCTTGATAAGTCTGCAAACGGTATAAAACGTCTTAGCGAACTCGGACGCAGCGTAAGCGCATTCCCTACAAATGTAGACGGACTGCCTAAAATATCTTCAATGGTTACGACAGTCGTAGAAAAGATAAACACTCTTAACATAGACAAAACAAGGGCGTTGTCTGACTTCTTCAATGCTGCTAACGAACTCGCAAGTCCTAAAGCGAAAGTCGAAGACGGTATAGAATATATCAAGAAGCTTTGCGCCGCTATCGTAGAAGAATTGAAGAAAGGCAATACTACATCCGCTGGTACAAACAAGGAATTAAAGGACCTTAATGATAAAGTAGACAATAAGAATAAGACGGATAAAGATTCTAAGAATTCTATACCGCCTATGTTACAAGCTCCTCAGGAACAAACTCAGGAAATCAAGATTTATCTTAACGATGTTGAGAATATGGGCAATGGCTGGCTTATTACTCCTGCGTAGTATTCTTTTCCTCACAGTCTATAAGCTCACAGTTAAAAAGCCTGCATTTTACGACATCAGCGTCATGGATGACAAGATTCGACAACGTGCAGTTCTTTACCTTCTCGGTTATAATTGAGAAAAACCTTCTGGTCTTATTCTGGATTCTGATACCTTCAAGACTGTCTATCTTCATCTCAAGCATATTGTTGTCAGTATCGAAATTAAGGCTTATCTCGTTATCGTCGTCAGCTTTCTTCAGAATATAGAGTAATTCGACAAGCAGGTCTTTATAATAGTTGAAGAACTGCTTGTATTTCTCGTCGTCTTTTTCGACAGGCCTAAGGTCTATGAGCAGCTCTATATGTTTCTTGTCATTCATATATCGCCTGAATGTATCAGGTGACTCGAATATTGTCATATACTTGTCACGTATCTTTTCTGTCACCTTATCTTCAACCTTCTTATCTGATATTGAATTATAAACCGTATATATGATGTAATTCAGAACCGAAAAGAATTTATCGGTAGTAACGCCTTTCTTTAATGGCAGGTCTATACTGAAATAAGTCATCTTACTGAAATCAAGATACATGCCTTCAGTCATAATCTGAAAATTGATGTCGTATCCGTTAACAAGGTCGCTGTAGCTCGAAGGATTCCTAAGAACGTCTTTTACACTCTGTATGTTATAGCAAATATCCATAACCATATCTTCTTCGTAATCCTGCATGAACATAGGTACGTTCAGCTTGCTCAAGTCCTTGTTTTTAATATATGCCTTAAATGAATACCTGCAATGCTCGATACCTGCTGATTTCATAATCTTTCTGATGTCAAGGCATATATATCTGCAGAAGGCGTAATCTATGGATGTGAATGTTATCTCTTTCTGGCCGATAATATATGCAGTCTCTGAAAATTTGTTTTCAAGTCCTTTAATGACATCAACAAGTTCCTTCTGCTCGAGATGCTTGCTTGAAACCGTAATATCAACAATTACGTTCTCGAAAGCTTCTTTTATATTTTTGTCATTTATTTCCATTTTAAACCCATTTTAACCCGTTTTAAGTAATTTGTACTCCAAAGTAAAAATAACTCGATACGGACGACGTTTTTAGTATTTATTAAGACTTATATCAGATGTTCCATCTTTTATAGACTGTACTTCCGCATTTGACCTCTTTTCAAGCGTAAGAGCGTTTTGCTTGCCGCTGAATTTATCCTGTAATGCCTTTATCCTCTTCATCCTACCAGGGTCTGTAGTTGATTTAAGAAGGTTGTTGGCCTTATTTGTAAGCTCGATAAATTCTTCTGTTTCCGTATCTTGCCTATCATAATCCGTAATACCCTTCTTAGATTTCTTCTTGAATACCTCAGGAGGGTTAGGCGCATAGAGATTAACATCTTCAACAGGTATGATAAGAATGTCGCCTTCATTCACAGCAAACGGATTTATTATACCGTTCGCGTACATGACAGCGTCTATTGTATCCGAATTACCTTTCCTTTTGGCACATATCCTGTCAAGCCTCGCTGTTTCTCCTGAAGATACCTCGGAAAAGTATTCAGGGTTCATATTCTCCTTGATATAAACCCTGTCTTGAAGCATGACACATCCGTCCTGCTCTTTTCTTTTTATATTGAATACTTTTTCCATTACAACTTATCTTATAACGTGCAAATTATGATATTGTCTCTTTTGAAGATGCTTTCATTATATTTCGCACCTGATACTCCGTTGTCTACAGTCAATATTGCAAGCGAGCTCTTTTCAAAAGATATGCCTGTTGTATCTTCATATTTCTTTAGCAAATCAACAAAAGGTTTCGGGCCTACACTCCAGTAACCGTCACCGATAACAATATTCAATAAAAGATTGTCACCTCGCTTGTCTGTCATTTCGGAGTATTCCCGGCGGCTGTTCTCTATAATCGCAAAGAAATTGTCACCTCCTCCAAGCTTATCCGAAATATTACGGATGTCATTAAAATCTTTTATCTCAACAAGTTCGTTCATCGATATAGGAGTAACGATGTCACTGAATGCAAACATCTCATATTCTGTGATTTTAAGCTCGCTGAGCAATCCTTTTATTATAGACGCTATTCTTATATAAGTTTCAAGGTTAGACATAACAGACCCTGAAAAATCAATATAAATTAGAGCCTTATAATTTATCTTAGAATCTTCAAGATAACGGCGTCTCGGTAAAATGAACTTATCAGCAGCGTATAGCAAAGATTTCCTTGGAAATACAAGTTTGCTCTTCTGAGATTCCTGCATAGCGGTCTCAGAATCACTCTTAATCTTTTTAATCTTACGCTTAATTGCACTCTGAATAGCAGATGGTCCGTTAAAATCACTCTTCGTTGACTCATCAGCTCCTTTAGATACATTGACAGATATTAAGTCGTTTTTAAATACATTTGTATCTGTCTTTAATTTACTTCTCAGTTCATCATCAAGTTCCGGTATTTTCTCGATAAGGCTGTCCACATCTTCATCGACATTCATTATCCTGTCAAAGATACTGTTTTCATCTTTTACATCATCCCCCTTCGCAGCTTCAGAGCCTTTACCGCTACCCAATCTTTCGTCGTCGTCATCATCGTCATCATCGTCGCTATCTCCTTCTCCAGCACTTTCTTCACCCTCGGAACTTTCTGAGTCTTCGCCGACTGTCTCTGTTGATGTCGAATCATTCTCTTCAGATTCTTCATTCCCTTCATTGTCTCCGCCTTCATTTGCATCAGAATTATCATCATCGTCACCCTCATCGTAATCGTCGTCGTCATCAAAGACAGAATTAGAAGCAGAATCTTCATCTTCTCCAGGTTCTTCTCCAGACTCATCTCCTTCTCCATCCTCGCCTTGGTCCTGGTCTTCATCCTCTCCATTTTCAGAACTTTCTTCATTGCCATCGCCACTCTCATCACTCTCTCGTTCTTCCTCAGAGCCGTCATTAGTGCCTTCTTCATTATCGCCTTCGTCGCCTTCGCCTTCATCTTGGTCTTCGCTCTCTTCTTTCTGTTTTTCAGAATTCTTATCATTATTATCCTGACCTCCATCCTGCTTGTTTTCCGGCTCGTCAAAGTATTTGTCTATATCGATATTATTAAGAACATCGATTGCACGGTCATGCTTAAGGTCTTTAAGTACATGTCCAAGACTTCTCGCCTCAACAAAATCAGCATAACTCATTATTGCAAGCGACTCATTATATTTGGTATTAACTATCTTTTTAAGCTTAGAAATCAAAAGAGCGCCTTTAGCTTTCTTCTCTTCTTTCGACAAAGTTTTATCCTTCTTAATCTCGGCAAGCTCATCCTCAATCATTTTTGTGAATTCCTGGCGAAGCTCTTTATCATTTTTCTCGCTCAGTATTATTTTTAATATCGTCTCAAATGTCTTCTGGCTATATTTCTCCAAATCAAACCAAGCATGTAAATCTGACATTTTATCAGAAGTCGCATACCTCATTTCTATAATGGTATTGTTTACCTCTATATCCATAGCGATATTTTTTGTTTTCCTTGGAATATCAGGAAAATTCATACCCCTCTTTGGATGTTTAAATAAGACATGTAGAAATTCGTGCAATATGATGATAGATGCTTGATACTCGTCAGCGCCAAGATATTCACGTACGAATTTCGGGTTCATATAGACGATTTTCTTCGTACCGACAGCCATCGTAGGAATCTGCTGCGTCAATACGAAATAGAATGTGTTGAGCGTATCCCTGAAAGCTGGCAGCTTATGATATATCAAATCAAGGGCTCCTTCAAGGCAATTAACTACAAAAGCAGCATCCTTGTCACCAGGATGCTGCTTCATATAGATTGCAAAGTTTGTGTTAGTAAGTTTCATTATTCACCAACTTTAAAAGTCTTTAACAATATATTTACCATTGCATTCGTATATGGGCAATTTTTCAAAGATTCCTTACTGTTGATGTCATAACCCATATCTGTAATAATACCTTCCATCGTAGATATTACTATCTGGTTGGATGTTCCTTCAGGCATATTGTTTACAAGGAACTTGCAGATATTCTCGAAGTTCTTTTCAGGTATAGGATTCTTTTCATCCCATTTAGAACTTACGTATGCTTGTATTACCTGCATAGTATCCATTGTTCTATCTGGCAATGTAAGCTCTTTAACGGTGTCATTCAATTTACCGTTTACGACATTCATCGCCGTGAACTTAGGCTTACTGCTGTCTCTGTTATTAAACCAGTATTCGGTATAGTCTTCAGCAGCGTCAGAGCCGACATACATTGAAACTATTTCCCTGAATTCGTCTTTGTCGAATCCGCTGTAATCCTTAAAGCCTCTTGTCTCACATTCAAGATTCAATCTGTAAATACAGTTTGTCCAAGAACGTGGAGAAGGCCATGCGGCTGAAGCTCGTTTCTGGTCATAATTAAGCCTTGATTCAACATCATAATTGAACCAGTTCGTAAACTCACCTTCCGCATTTACCTCTGCTTGGAAGAAATCAAGAGTTGTCTGGTCGAATCCGTGGTTTTCAGCCCATACTTTCCAAGAACTGAATGTAGGCACGAACTGAATCTGTGCGAAACGGTTTGTCAAAGCACCTGGAGCATGTTCCCATTTAGATTCAACCATAGAGTCATCAAGCGGCCTATTCGTACAAGCGATAATAGACCATTTGCTGCCAAGTATGCAAGAACCGTACTTTCTGTCGGCAATCAACGTCAAGAAAGCAGAGAATATGTCGATGTCAGCCCTAAACAACTCATCAAGCATCAAGATACCACCGTCACCTGTTTTCTCGCAGTATTCCAAAACACCGTCTTCGTCATATACCGGGTTGACAGAACCGTTTGCTATCTCATTAAGCAATAAGTCAGTATTTCTGTCTCCTGTAGGTTTATATACAGGCAAAGCGTCTGTCATTGCATCCTCACATTTCTTAACTATCTTATTAAGAACTTCGTCAGAAAGACCTTCTACAGACTTGCCTTCAGATTCAAGCTGCTGGCGTATTGACTCAGTCTTAGGCATAGGTACCGATAATGAGTCTGATTTCAACTGGCCACAGTCGATAACAATAAGAGCTTTACGTTTCTTAGGGTCAGTTATATTCTTGTTATACGCGTTTACTATTGACATAGGTATATGTGTCTTACCTATACCAGGAGCTCCCCAAATAAGCAATGGCATTACTCCGTTGCCTTGTGGTTTTACAAGCCTCATTTTTATTTCCTGTTCAAGACGTTCCGTACCACATTCCTGCCATCTTTCATCGAAACCACCTGAACGAGCTTTATAACCGCCGACACCGCGACCCTCACCCATAGAGAGTAAGGTCTCAAGATTCTTTTTCTCATTATCAGTTGCATATACCGGATATACGCCCGTATCATTAAGGCTTACAGTATCGACAGGTTTTGAGAACTCGTCAGAAACCTTTGATATGACCTGTACAGCTTTTGACGGGCTGACGCTACCGAAGAAGTTCACGATAGATGAAGGCGATACCGCACCAAGACTGTATCCGTCTTTATCGAAAGCGGCTACGAACCATTCATTCAATTTTTCTGTCGTACGTGTGAAGATTTCTTTGATTTTGTCAACGATATTTCCAGCAACCTTCTTTACATTGTCGAAGAAACCTTCATTCATTAACGTAGAGAAAGATTTCAACGAATAATCTTCATCAAATTCAGCGTCAAGCGATTGCTCGATTTCTTTCTTAGCTTTCTGGATGTCTTCATAAGAAGTATCAATTTTAGGCTGCTTCTTAGGGTTACGTGCAATATCTGCCATGTAGTCAGGCGCCCAAATTTTGAATACTTCAGGATGGTTGAAGTCAGAACTCAAAAACATATTGTCAAATGACTTCACACGGTTTATCCTCCAGCTCTTGATTGAATCGTTATTAAATCCAGACTTATAGAAAGTACCTTTCATAGAAGTAGCTGAATTCGTCTCGATTATGCTAAGGTCTGCATTAGGAATGTTCAAGTATGCAAACATCGCATCGAAATTCGTTACTTTGCTGAAATCGAAATGTCTGAAGACTTTGAAACTGCTCTTCGTCTTTCCCTTAGCAGCAGCTATGTCATAAATCGCTGTAACGAAATTTACGGCATTGTCGTCTGTCAAAACTTTCTTTTGACCGCTCTGAATGATTTGAGTTACCTCTCTCTTCATTTCAGTACTTTCGTTATCATCATCGTCAGTTGTATCCTCTTCAGCAATCTCATCCCATAGACCTTCGTTAATCATACGAGATATAGATTTGTCATATTCACTTCCACTGAGTGAATCAAGCTTTTCGTCAAATACCAAGTCAAGTATATCCATTTCCTTAAATTTTTTCTTGTTAATATTAGAATTCAACCATATATGAAAGATAAGCTTTCTTATCCTTATTTACGTCGGTAATGTCGGTAGACATAGCGCCATTTAGGTATTTTATCCATTCATAGTCTGGTTTGCCTCTTCTCATTATTTTACCTATGTTCGGAACAACACGCCAGCTGAACCTGTTGAAACCTGCGATATTACCGGCTTTTACTTTTCCGGTAAGTCTGTCTTCGATTGCTTTCACGACTTCAGCCCAACGGTCTCTTGGTACAACTGTTATTTCATCAGGAACTTCAGAGTTATCCATTTCTTTTTGGTAAACGTTCTTAATTTTCCTCCAGATAATCTTAGCATGAGGATAAATGTTGAAAATTGAAGCCCTGTCCAAAATTGAGTTCCAGTAGTCGCCTCCGATTTCAGATTTAAGGTCATCCATAGAAGCATTGGTGATTATGATAACGCATCCCCTGAAATCAAAGTTGTCAGGCATCTTAGGTTTGAGGTCGCTCGCAACTTTATTACGTAAGTCATTTGCCTGACGCTGTTTAGATTCAAGCTCTTTCATAGTTGCCTCAGTACCTTGGCCTTCTTGATGTTTCAATTGCAGTTTCGCAATATCTTTTTGAAGAGACTGATACCTTGTGTTAAGCCTCAAGCTTGCGTCAGTATCACCAACTACATTATAGTAG
>Ga0310696_10000268_pt1 | contig 88850 bp, 69 predicted proteins | sample AusTroGonzalo_MG_4_FD_203885 | JGI IMG/M metagenome (GOLD analysis project Ga0310696, IMG submission 203885) | Bovine rumen microbial communities from tropical cattle in Woodstock, Queensland, Australia - Gonzalo_02 (v2) (version 2) | ecosystem: Host-associated > Mammals > Digestive system >...
TGCCGCAACAGCAAGGTTGGGCTCCCACTGGCGTATGCCGACCAAAGCCGAATTTGACGAACTGCTGAACAATTGTACAGCAACTTTCACAACAAGAAATGGTGTAAATGGTTATCAGTTCACTGGAACTAACGGCAACAGCATTTTCCTGCCTATGGCTGGCGGTCGCGATGGCGACGGACTTTTGAGCAGTGGAGAAAGCGGTTTCTACTGGCTCAGTTCGCTCTATTCCGACGACACCGACTATGCGTGGGGCTTCCTTATTGATTCGGAGTCGGCGTATGCTACAAGCTATTATAGGATGTTGGGACAAACGATAAGACCGGTGTACGAGAGACGTTTCTAAGATTCTCGCTGCGCTGTTTCTAAGGCTTCGCCGTTTCTGGGTTTATGTGGCTACGCCGTTTCTATGACTACGGCGTTTGATGTGCTGAGCACGTTTCTATGGCTAAAGCCGTTTCAATGGCTGACGCCGTTTGATGTGCTGCGCACGTTTCTATGTTTTATTGGCTAACGCCCGTTTCTATGCCTGCGGCGTTTAAGGCTATGCCGTTTTAAAGTTTCTATGTTTCACGTTTCTAAGTTTTTGTCACTGAACGAAGTCGAAGTGCTATGGCTGACGCCGTTTGATGTGCTACGCACGTTTCTATGGCTACGCCGTTTTTATGCCTGCGGCGTTTAATATAAAAACCGAGAAACTACCTCAAAACAAGATGAAACTTAGAAACAAAAAGTGTCCAAAACTTTTTTCTATTGGTGTCCGATAAAAAAGTAAATGTCATTCCGCAACCTTTAGCTCACGAAGCTTGCGAGTAAAGCAGAGTGAACCGACTAAGGAACGTGTCGTGTGAACTCGGTTATGCGGCACTTTCAGCTCGGCGTAGCCAATCTCCTTGAATAATAACACTATAGGAGATTACGGATAGCAGTCTTCACAACGCTCTCCGTTCCGTTTCGCGTGTTTCGACTAGCTTCCGTACCTTTAGCTCACGCAGCGAAGCAAGTAAATGACGAGCCCTTTTATTTATATCATCACATAAACACCTGATAATATTACAATTATGTATGCAATCCCGATTTTTAGCGGACAACAATAATTGATATATTTAATAATCAATAAGTTATATGTAATCACTTAACAATCAGTTATTTATATAAGTAATTGAAATATACATTTTTAGACCGTTTTTGATACTCCTAAAATCATTTAAAACGAGTCATTTTCAACTAAAAATGACAACAAAAATGCAAGAAATTTTAAAATGAAAGGGATAAAAAATGGAAAACGAAAATGTAATGTCAGAACAGATTTTTCTGAATGAAAGGTGCAAATTTTATGCAAGAGAATCAAAGGGAGAAAAACCGCAAATGGTTTATCTAAATGCAACTGTTAACGGTGAGAGATTTGTCATCAGTACTAATGTAAAAGTAAAACCTAACCAATTCGATGTAAAACATCAGAAAGCAATTGTATCAAACATACAGAATGAGCTGGACAACTTGAACAATAAGATTGTGAATGATGTTATCAATACCTATACTCGTAAATTCAAAGAGTTCATCATGTTTCTAAATCAAAATCCAGAACAAATAAATAGCATCAAAGAAAATATTTTTAACTTTGTGCCTATGAAAAAGAAAAACAGCAACGGAAGCAACAGCGGTAACGGTAAAAAGTTCACCGAAACATTAGAATATATATTCGGTAAGGAATTAGAACAAGAAGTTAAAGAGGGCAGAATAAGCGAACATTTTTTTAGTTCAAAGCAATCATATTTGAAAGTCTTTTTCGAATTTATCAAAGTCAAATCAATTCCCAACGAATGGAGCAGTTTAACCACAAAAACATACAAACAATATTCTGATTTTCTGGTAAACGAACGCAAAAACAGAGGCAAAGCCCTAAATGTTAGCACAATAAACAACAATCTTTCAGCACTTAAAGCCGTTGTCAATGCAATATGCAACCGTAATGACGACATGCCCCAGGTTGATACTAGCAGATGGCAAGCAGTTAAAACGCAAATAACAACAAGCGAAAAGAAATCTGTTAATCATGTTTTTACTGATGAGCAGTTACAGAAAATAATTGATTTGGATTTAGACGGTACTGCCGCAATAATTAGAGACATATTTGTATTCGGTTGTTTTGTGGGGCAAAGACCAGCCGACAATGTTAGGTTGCTAAAGGGCGAAGGCAAGCGTTTCAATTCAAAAGGCATCGAAGTAATATCGTTGTTGCCACACAAAACTAGGAAAACAGATAAAATAGCAATAGTGCCGATTTTCAATGTTGCATTAGTTGACAGCATAATAAACAAATTTCACACTAACAGCGATTATAAAGAATATCTGAATAAGACAGACACACAAAGAAACACATTAAATAGGCAATATATTAAACAGATTTTCGCTTTGGCTGGTCTTACTGATACTTATGAAGTTACAAAACAGATAGGAAACGAAATCGTAACAGAAACAAAGACCCAAGCCAACAGCGCACATGCTTATTTGTCTAGGCATTATTTCATAACATATATGTGCAAAAATGGCATAAGCGAAAACGATGTTATTGAAATGACTGGCCATACAAGCACCAAGCAAATACACGAAACATATAGCCATTTAACTACAGAGCAACAAGCCGAAAAATTAACAGGAAATAAAATAGTCCGCAAATTGGCAGGACTTGAAACGGAAACAGAGCAACAAAACCAGACCGCTGACAACGATTTAAAAATGATGGTTGCAGAAGTCTTAAAAAAAATGAATTGCCAAACAGATACGGATTATTTAGACAAATTCTTAAAAGACAAAAGAATTACACCCCCCCAAAAATTACAATTGATAAATTCAATAAAGGGCGATAATAAATCAATAGATGAGCAAAAAGTTGCACAAATAGCCCTGTCAATTGTTGAATTAAGGGAAGGCTTAAAACATTTAGACGATGACGATGATGATGATGAAAACTATAGTTTTGACGATTGGGATTAACTGATATAATACATAATTATTAGCAGTCCTGCATCTGGTAGATTTTCTATTTTTCATCCTTCTTCTCATAAAAATGACGTTTTTCGGGATTTATGCCTTGGGCATGATACCCCCCGTACATTGTTCAAACCTCACAATCGTTCTTATTGGTAGTATAATATTATTGGTATTTTATAATTAAATACATACTATTACATATAATATTTTGACACTTTCTTTAGACTTGGTGATATTTCACCGAACTTTGAGATAAATATTAATGGTGGGCAATGGGAATTTCTACATTTATACCGTTGCCTTCCATTATCCGTAAAAGGATAATGCACCAAAATGTAGCGGATAACAAAAATAATTTATCAACTTAAATGTTACAACATGAAGATTTACAACAACATGAATTTAGACCTCAAGAATTTTCGGTCACTATGTCCATCGGGACAACCGCGTTTCGCGAAAAACCATCACCAAACCAAGTCTCGGAAATTTACTTTTCTGAGCAGAATGTAACTGCAAACGACCTTATTACCTATATAAATAATGGTCATCCTTTTTGCGCACAGTTCAAGCATGAGGGGAATTTACTTAAGCCAGAAGAACGCAGGGGTCAGAACAGCAAGAAGGGTAGCAATTTTATCTCCATTCCTTACATCTGTTTTGATTTTGACCATAAAAGCCTAAACATGACAGATTTTCTGCCATCACTAAACATTTTCCCGACAATAGCATATACTACGCCAAGCAATGGCAAGAACAACGAATTTGCATATCGTTTAATTTATTTCCTGGACAAACCAATTACAGGCGAAAACGAATACAAACGAAAATATCAAGGACTGTTAAATTCATTAGGTCTACAAGGAGAAGACGACAAAAAATGCAAGGATGCTATACACTATTTTAATGGTTCTTTCGATTGCTCTTACGAAGTTTTCCCTAATAACATAATTTTCACCGACAACATACAAGAAGCAGACGAACCTACAGAAGAGCCAACCCAAGAAATAAATAGTGCAAATAATACCAACCTCAATATTCATACTATAGGTACACATAATAATATGATGTATAACGAGGACAGCAAAATCTGCACTGCCCTCGAAAGAGAATTTTCAAAGGACTGGAAGAAGATGACACTTAAGGAAATTCTATATAAATATCGTGATGTATATGGTGACTGGGCTAGGGAAAAAGCAGATTATAACGAAAGAGGAATCGCCTATGACTATATAGATTTGGATTGGAATTGGACAATAGATGAAAGGGGCAGGAAAACGATTAAGAAGGTTCAAAAAGGTTGTCGGGATAATGTTTTGTTTGGTATTGGCGTAAAAATCAGAGTTATGAATCCGAGCATTGACCTTAATGGACTTTGTTACGCTCTTTCTGAGATGGTTGTATATTACTTCGACAACAGCGATGGAGAAATCACAAAACAACGAATTAAAGCCAAGTCTTTAAAAATATTAGAGATTCCTACCGACGAACTACCCACCCAGTACCAGCAGGTCCATAAATTCAAAGTTTCATCGGAAATGGCACGACTGACAGGGAAAAGCAAGCAAAAATTAGCGGCTGAAGAACTGCAATACATAAAGGACAATGAAATTTTAAAGCTCTTTGAACCCTTAAAAACCGACAAGGAAAACAGAGAGATCCTGAAAGGGTACGATATTCGCGTTTCTCCTGAATATTTGAAGGTCTTTAGAGTACGTCACAACCTCAAACAAAAGGATGTTCAGTTACAAATGCTTTTGCAGTTCTTACAACAAGGCATGTCGGACACGGAAATTAGGGAACTATTACATGTTAGTCGCAGAACATTTTACACTTTGAAAAAAGAATGTAGAAAATATGAATCTGTTTCAATATGACGAATGTCATTCTCATATTTGATAAATCCGCCAATATAGACACCGACAGACCAAAATCATCTTACCATTATTATATATTCATTGACAATGCAAGCCGATAGCATCTAACAAGATGACGAACAATTAAGGAGCCAAAACTTTCTGTTACTAGTTATGATTCTTAAAAATTGCATACTGGACGAATTGTCAATCCCAAATAACGGTCGCCTTGATAAGTAACACGATGTTCTTGACACATCTCACAATACCATGCCCTTTTACTTGAAACCGAAGTGCTCAACCAATACAAACAATACGAACCTCGATAATAAGATGTATTGTCCATGTGGTTTCCTGCGGCTGGAATGAAAATGCTTTTGCCATTTGGTCCAGTCGCTCTATATCCAGTCTTACCATTTTGTGTAATCCACTCCCAACTGCATTTGTTTTTCAACTCGTCAAAATCTTCCTTCGTAGGCATACGCCACTTTGAACCCCATTTTGTATTTGCAACATCTACGCTACCTGACAATGTAGAAGGCTCTCCATAATAATTATAATCGCTTAATGAATAAGAACTCTTTGTTCGTGTCTCTCCCCACGAATAATAGTCGCCATAATCCTCTGGGGAATTTGCTCCTACATTGCAACTTGCCCATTTGGTCCCACTAGGCAACCCCAAATCAACATATTCATGTCCGTTTAATTTGTTTTCTTTCATTTGTACAGGACTTGCGCCATTACAGCCATTACTTGAACGTACTGGTCGTATCGATAATCCGCATCGACGGTAACCATAATAATAGTTCATACCAGAGCCATCCGAATTGAAAAAAATGTACCATGCTCGGTCTGGATTGTCGCTATTAATAGAACTTGACCAGTAGTAACCGCAGGAACTAGCATAGCATAGTTCTCCAAGAACTCTATCACCAGCAGCAGGCAGGAAAATGCTGTTGCCATTGGGTCCTTTAAACAAGCATCCATATATGCCTTTCTGTGCTGTCCATGTTACAGTACAATTGCTTTGTAGTTCGTTTTGTTCATCGTATGACGGAATGCGCCATCCATCGCCCCAATTTGCAGTTGCAGCATCTGCATTGGATGAATAACTGTAATTTTCTTCATTGTATGCTCTCTTGGTTGTTGTTTCTCCCCATGCATAGTAATTGCCATATTCTTCTGGCGTATTTGCTCCAACATTACAGGTAGCCCACAATGTGCCACTCGGTAGTCCAAGGTCAACCCAATCGTGACCATTATAACTGCCTGTCGTTTTATTTTCTTCCTTTATGGCACTTGCATTTTCCTCCATTGTCAGCATCATTACAACGATTACCGACACCAATGCAATTACACCAATACACAATCCTATCCATAGCCCTTTGTGGCTTCGTGATGTATTCAGGATTTCTGGTTCTTTGTTCTTTTGTGAATTTGCATTGTTCGCAAAAGATTTTTCAGCATAGTTGTTCGAAGATAATTTTTGTTGCAACAAAACAACCCCACAATGCGGACATGATTCAGCTTTTCTAGAAACCAAGTTTCCACATTCTGGACACTTTGTCAAATTAGGATTAACACATTCTGTCGTTTCTTCTTTATTGGTATATTCGTGATGTATAGTAAAAATGACTTTATTTCCGCAGATTGGACATTCAACATCTACTGTTTCTTTGTCTCTGTACAAATTTTCATCTATTGATATTATTTCATTGCACCTAGGACATGTCTGTTTCATAATAATTCTATTATCAGTATATTGTTATGATTAGATGCAGAACTATTTTTCTTGAACGTCTTGTTTATCTGCTAGAATATCATTTGCGGAAGGAATTACAATTACGGGCATTCCTATTTTTACTTTGGACTTTAAAGTTTCAATATCCTTATTGTTCAAGCGAATACAACCTTCTGTGTCTCGTGTTCCAATTGATTCAGGTTTGTGTGTTCCATGTATTCCTATGCCATTATGTCCAGGAACTTCCAAACGAAGAAACCAAGGTCCATAAGCCCCTTTGATTTTCCCTTTTCCATCTTTAAAATCATGTTCCCAACTCGATGCATTTTGAATATCACATATATGAAAAACACCCTCTGGAGTTTTCATATCACCCCTTTTACTCTTGTTCCCAAAATTTTTGCCACATGCAATAGGATATGAACTTACAATATTGCCCTTGTTGTCATAAAGAGACAATCGCATTTCCTGCTTATCAATTAAAATAAAAGTACCAAGTTCGTCGTTCTGGACTTCTTCCTTTACAACATCATGGTTCTTTAGATTTTCTATCGCGACATTAGCCTTATTTTCTCGGCTCATAAAATAAAACATGCCTATGTATGGCAATATTATAACAATCCCTAGGATTATATACAATACAAAACGTAATGTGCTATTTCTCATACTAAATCAATAAGTGTATTCAACATGTAAGGATTTATTGTCGTAATAATAGTCATACGACCAATATATTTCTTTGATGTACCCATTTCGTGGGGCATCTGTCTCTGCATAAAAATGTGGAGTTTCATCATCATCAAAGTAGAAGTACAGCAATTTTCTATCTCCAGTTTGTATATTCTTAATGATAACAGCAAAATCAGTAAATTTTGAATAACTATTTATCAAACGCTTGTAATATGAAGTGTTATATTTCGAACCATAAGGTTTGCTGAAAACTTGCCATTTGTTATATGATGACGGAGAAACTGGGATTCCGTATTCAGAACATTTAGAAGATGACAGGTCTCCCACATAAGAATTTTTCTTGAAGTAGTCGAAAAGAGCTTTTCGGCATTTTGCTGTGCATATAACAGTCTTGCTGTCAGAATCGCCCCATATACTGTTCTGCCAGAAGAAATCCTTTTTTGACATAATGAACGGTGTCGAAATATAACCGTCTTTCTTCTCTCCATTATCCAAATACACCCTCACACGACTCCAATCCGAACCATATTCAAGCATTATTAGTTCTTTCCCATATGGCAATGTAGCTATCCTATTGTAGTCAACTCCTGCAACTTTTTCGGTGCGGAAATTAACCACATCGGCAAATGTATAATACCTTTCTGCTTTTGCTTCAAAATCAGCTTCTTTTTTCGCTTCGTCATCTTTTCGTTTTTGTTCTGCAATTCTGTCTTGCTCTGGCAAATAAACACTATTGTAATAATATACGCCAAAAACAATCCCCCCGACAGCCATTAAAACTATAATCAAGATTAATAAAACCTTCACTCCACTTGTAGATGTAGATTTGGGACCAGGAGCAGGGGGTACAGGGGGCTGTTCCTTATCTTTGCCTTTGGTTTTTTCAACATCTGGCTCTTTTAATGTTACTCCACAATGCGGACATGTTTCTGCCTTTTTTGATATGTAACTGCCACATTCTGGACACTTCATCAAATTAGGATTTATTTCCTCTTGTGTTTCTTTTTTTGGTGTATCTTCGTGATGTATAGTAAATACTACCGCATTTCCACAAACTGGGCATTCTACATCAACGGTTTCTCCTTCTTGATATAGATTTTCATCAATTGAGATAATCTCTTTACATATTGGACAAGTCTGCTTCATAATTATTATATTATCAATTTATTGCTTTTTTCTGTGACAATATTATCTGGCCATTGATTTGATTATTTAACATACCACTTATCATTGACTTTCTTCAAATTCTCAGTCTTATTTTCAATTTCTCCATTTCCATAATAAATCGTTACACCAACTTCTGATTCATCATCATTGGTAAACGAAGTGTCAATAGTAAAATCTCTCAATCCGCCCTTTTCGTCCATAGAAGACTGAATCTTACTTGCCGTCAAATCAAGCATAGCATCAAGCGATTCCTTTTCTTCTTTTGTCATTGTCTTGTTATAGTCGTATGTACTCTGGACTGCGCCCTTAAAATCGCCCTTCTTTAATAGTTCATAATACGCTCTGGTTGCATCCATAGGTGTTGCTCTTTCATTTTCACTATTATTACCCAACACAACGATTAATACAATTATCGCTATTGACACAATTCCTAATCCTATCCATAATCCAGTATGGCTTTGAGTAGTTTTTTGGACTTCTGTTCTTTTGGTCTTTTGCGAATTTGCATTTCCTACATTTTTTTTCTCTGCATGTTTATTTAAAGACTGTTGTAATTGTTCTGTTTGTTTAGGCAATTCACCATGAGACAAAGCAACCCCGCAATGCGGGCATGTCTTTGCCTTCTTGGAAACCAAGTTTCCACATTCAGGACAATTGGTCAAATTTGGATTTATCTGTTTGGGCGGTTCTTTTGGGGAAACATCTTCGTGATGTATAGTAAAAACTACAACATTTCCACATACAGGGCATATAATCTCTATAGTTTCTCCATCTTTGTACAAGTTTTCGTCTAATGATATTATCTCATTGCACTTGGGGCATGTTTGCTTCATAATTATTCGATTATCAATCTATTGTTTTTATTATCAATTGTAATTTTACCAAATTGCATCAATGCTGTTTGTCCAAAAAGCAATGGAGCTTGTTGGTTCATGACTATGGATGCCTCTACATCGTTTAGAACTAAATCGCCTAGTTTTACTGTTCGTAATAAAACAACTGCTCCATCCGACACATATCCGTTTGCATCACAAAACTGCAACGTTCCTTTAAAGTCTTCATCCTTCAAGGTTCCTTGCTTATATAAGAACTCTGCCTCAACAAGCGATAACGATATTATACTTGCACCTGTGTCAAAAACAAATTTCATCGGCACGCCGTTTATTTCTGCCATAATGTAATATACTCCATTTTCAAATGTCATTGGAATAACCGACTTTCCTCTCCTTGAACGAGATGCGACAGGAGTCCTTTGCCTTGACCTTCGTTCGCCACTAGAGTCTGAAGTTCTGACATTATCTACATTAACACCGCTTTCTCTATCTTGTCTGTTATCTCCACGATGCCTATGATTATGGCATGATGACAACAAAAAAATGCTAAGAAAGACGAATAACAGCCTTATTGACAATTTTCCAAACATTATTAACAAATTGAACGGTTCCTTTTCTAATAGTTGTTATGTTCGAGAATGAACTAATATCGTTTTCCAAGTCGCAAGCAGGCTCCAAGAATATTGTCTTGGATTGGCGAGCAAAAGACAAGGTTTCGTTATTTACAATAAGTTCAAATGTTCCATAGTCGCTTCTATTTGTAGTAATCTTGTACATTGTTTTTCCTGCCTTATAGGATGGGTATGAACCTACGAACTCTCCGTTTTGTGGCATTCCAACATAAATATCACTTTGAACAGAAGTCTGAGCCTTCGCATCAACTGCTGCTTTCGACTCCCTGTTTACATCACGGACTACCTGTTCTTTGTAATCCTGAAATTCAGCCGTTATCTTTTCCCTGCTTCGTCTTTCATCATTCAACTTGTCGGTTAGAACCTTGCAATCATTTTTTGTTCTATTGTATCGTTCCGACAAATCGTCATAATTCTCACTCAATTCCATAAATGCTTTATTTTTACGGAACAGAATGAAAACCAAGAACAAAATGATAAGCAAAAACAGAATACATATTATCCACATTACAGTCATTCCTGTCGATGATTGTCCATCCTCATTGATCGTTTCTGCTTCTTCATGATTGCCAGAGTCTCCACTTTCTATTTTCGCAATGGGTAATACCTTTGCCAATTCCATCTCGAACTCTTTTATAGAAACATTCCGTTGTTTCTCATCATTGTTCAAATCTTTAATAGAACCATAACTACTAAATTTTTTCAATATATCTCCTGCAAATTCAGGCACAGACATATTGTTAATCCTACCTGAATCATATTTCACATCAATTTGAGATATTTCATTGCATAATTTAATGTTATTTGTGTATTCTTCACCGTCTATTTTGTCTTTTATTTCTGAAACGCTTTTGCATTTTGCCAATTCTCCTGAAATTTTACCCCAATATTCTTCATTTGCCTTTCTTAATGAAATACCATTCAGCCAGTATGCGACTTTAGCCCTTATCAAATTTGCAGTATCAACACTATTTTCTACAACAATATTGGCATTCAAAGGTTCATTCCCTGCCTGTGCATCTTTAGCATTTTCTGTTTTTATAGTACTACTTTTTGTGCCATTGGGAGTTTCCGCCTTACTTGGCTTTTCTGCTTTATTGACCTTTTCTGTCGATGCATCTTTATTTTGTTCCTGCTTTTCTGATTTCTGTACGGTCGAATCATTAAGTGTTACAGGATGTGTCAATACATCATTTGCCAGTAGGGCAAACGATGTACACAATGATACCACTATTACAAACAATAATTTTCTCATAATTTACTTAACTAATATGTCATTTATTATTTTCTTAATCGGATAGAAAAACAAAGAGTCATGGAAAGGGGTTTTAGGTGTTATTTTAGAAGTTGGGTCTTTGGAGTCAATTATTGCACCCCTTAAATTTTCCTTCAGTCGTTTGTTCATGTTTTCTGCCAGATTATCAATTGATTCTTGCGAACACCCGTAATTGTTTACGAAATTGATGTCTTCTGACAATTGCATAAATGAATTGTTAAAGGCTTCAACACTAGCAACAACCTCATTGATAATACTGTCGTCTTCAATATCTCCGTATGTCAGATTCTTTTTCTCTGTCAAGGAATAATATACAGAATTTTTTTCCACGTCACCTACATTCTCAAAATTCTTGTAAATATCGTGCCCCCTGTCATTTTCTTTAAACAATGCACCTTTTGCTGTAAGTTGCTTTGGTTCCTTGCTTTCTATTACAATATTGACTCTGTCGTCACCGTATTTGAAATTTGAGAAACCTTCTATCATTTTTGTTGTCAAAGATTTCAATGTTTCTTTTGTTCCGATAATATTAAGCAACTTGGAACCTGTACCGCTGAAATATATGGTTCTCGGACTCTCATAACCCTCGCTCTCCAATAATTTTGCAAGATAATAAATTATTGAAGCATAGAAATATATGAATACGATTCTAAATTCATGGTCCTTTGACAATTTTATATTATACGATTTGTCTTCGGCATCTTTTTTGTCTAGAGCAGGCAGACTCTCCAACGAGAACAGCATTGAACTCGCTTCCGATGCACTTTGTTGTCCTGAGCAAACCTCTCTAAGCATTTCAACGATTTTCTTGTCAACATTGTTTGCGTTCAAGAACTGCACAAAACTATTAAGATACTTCTGTACCATTATATTTTCCTTTGCCCTGCCCGCTGCAAAAATTGCATCGGCAGCAAAATGGAATGAATTTATCTTAATATTGCATTTTTCATCAGGTCTGCTGTTGGCACCATCCCTAATTACTATATCACATGTTCCACCACCAATGTCAACCGAAAGTTCCAACGACCCAGAATTTGCCTTGCCGTCATCAGCATAAAACAGCAATGGGGCAATAGACTCAGTCATGCTCTTAACATAACCAGAATCTGTTTCTGAATCATAATTAGGATTAAAATACCTTTTATAAAAAGTTGCCCATTTCTCTTTCAATTTGTCTATATCAAACTCGGACATACTCAAAGGATAAGTCCATACCAACTTACATTTTTTCAAATCGGCACTATTTTCTAATGCATAAGCCCTGCATAAGAAAACCGTTTCCTCAATGAACGCAGCGGCAAGTTTACCCCCTTTATCCTTGCTATCTTTGTCTGCCCATTTCAAATTAGGCACAATTTCATTTATACTGGAATTGTAATCCTCCTTGCCGTAAATGAACGGAATGTTGGAATGTTGCAAACAGCGAGGTGTTACCATATCTAGGTCAAGCGTGTTACTCTTGAGCATAACAGTTCTCATTGGGAATTTATAAAGACTGCCAAGTGTGTACGGCAGAAATTCTTGCCTAAGCATTACCTTCATCAATTCCGAATTCATGTCATTTGTATTGTCCTTGCTGATAGTTGTTACCATCGATTGGTTTAGTGCAAAATTCTTATAATCGTTGCCGTCCTTTATTGCTATGTGCGAGTTTGTTGTTCCAAAATCAATAGCAAACTTCAACTCTTTTGCTCCGTTATGTTGCTTCGGCCAAATAGGAATAACCACAGCATAATGCGACCTGTATGCACCATCTGAAAATTGAATTGCAAAGTAATCGAGATTACCTTTTAACGAATAATATGTTGTCGAATCCGTCCTCCTGAAAGCATCTGTTTCCCACTCGAGTAACTTATCCTTACTAATGCTGTCAAGTTGATAAGGAATTATTGTCACATTGAAATTGTTAAAACTATGAGCTTTTGCCAATTGAATCCGATAGTAGTTGTTATCAGGAAGTTTATAGAATGGGAATATGGACAATGCCAATGGACATTCAACAATATATCCGACAGCTCGGTCGGGATGTTTTGTACTCAATCCGCTTGCCCCGTTCAATGCTTCTTCTGGAGTATCTGCCACATAATAAGTCTTGTGAAGTGTTATTGGACGGGATTCGCTTCTGTCTGAGCCATATTTACCTATACTCAATGACAAATATACATCAACTTGTTCAACATCGTTGTTCCTGTTCTTTTTGATTTCAACCTCATAGTGCTTTTTATCACCATCCCTCTGTGTTAGATAATCGGCAGAAAAATAATCAAAGAACTTCGGTTTCAGCGGTGGTAAAAACGAGCAGTCGTTATCATTATTACTTGTGATTCCAGAGAAATAATGTTCTGTGTCGAGTTTATATGGCAATTGTATTATTATATCTGATAGCAAGTCGTTTTCACATATCCATTCGTACATAATACTTGTACCTGGAAGGGGCATATTTGGTCTTTCCCTCTGATTCAATGTTTTACTATAGTCAATACCATGCTTCTTCTGAGACCATTTTTCCACTTTGCTAGTGTAGCACAAACTAGGATATGTGCAATTATTTGTAAGAACAAGAGGAATTGGCACATCTGGTTTACTGCCTATTAGATTGAAATCACTACTAGTCTGTAACAATGTTGTAACATCCTCTTTCCTGCGCTGATATAGCAAATAGTCTAATAGACGGATTCCACTTTTCCCACTATACAGAGACTCCATGTCTGGATTATCAGCCAATTGAGGGAAAGTGCTAATTCTCTTGTATAGATTTGGATGCTTCTGTTTTATAAGGTCTTTCTGCTTTGTAAGATAATTTATGAACGACTGCATCGGGGCAAAATCATATTTTGCAAATTGGAATGCCGTATAATATACATACTCAATAAAGTTTTCGTCCCTTGCAAAAAGCATCATGGCTGGACCAAACATTTCCCTTGAACCTTCAATGGTTATTCCTTTGAAATCTTCATGCTGAGGTGTGGGCATAAATATTGAAGTTGGAGAAGTGCATCCGACTATTTCGCCATTATACTTTATGATATAAATCTCAACATCTTGTTCTTGAAATCCATACGACTCCTGAACACTATATTGTTCCAATGCATTTCCTAGAAGATTATGTCCATGATTCGGACTTGAAGTTAACTCATTTATACATTCACGGGCTGTCCACTTCTCATACGAAAGATTTTCAGGTGCCTCATAAAAAAGTTCCATAAGGTCAAGCACCTGCGATACTAAATTTCTGTCTCTTGTATCCGCACTACCACCTAGTTCTGCAAAATTGTGAAAAGCTTTTTGTACAAGTTCAAACCGTGCGAAAGGCGATGGTACAGAAACTCTCGGTTCTGGGCTATTGTCCTTTTTCTGATTAGTATCCTTGTTCTCTATATTTTTTGTCTGCAAAGAAGAATTGCTACTGAACCAACCTTGTCCTTCGACATCACCATACATCAATATGCTACTCATAATCTTCCTATTTTATTATTTCATATTTGTCATTAATTATCTCTTCGAGAGCCTCATTCATTATCAGATACCAGCGGTTTGCTATCGATGACACTTTTACATTCTTGTAATGTCCTGCCGATTTGTTCAATGATTCTTTTATGACACCTGCATCAATATCGTGGTAGCCGATAAATTTCTTTTTAGGCATAATACCTTTGAATATTTTGGTGTATTCGCCTTTACCTACATGAGAATCAAACAAATCCAAATTATGAGCTCCTGTACCATGTCCGCACATTTCCTTTATCCATCTGTCGTAAAAATTAAAAAGGCTATCCAATTCTCTTGTCTTTAGGCTACGGTCAAGATGTGGTTCGTAATCCTTTGCAAATGGCTTGTCAAGCATATCAAACAGATAATCTCGCATAAACAACCTCAATAGATGGAATTTCATAAGGGGTTTTTCCAGCAATTCCAATGTATCCTTGCCTAATTCTTTGAATGTAACATATTTTGAATCGCTATTAAGCCCGTAATGATAATAAACCGTTCTACTTGCGACTGCTCTTTGCATATCATCTTCGACACATTCGGTATTGTCATCTGAAATAAAATGGAATATTGCTTGTGCTCCGATATATTCAACCAAATGAGCCTTGTTTCCCTTCTGGTTGTTTACATTTCCTGGGTCATTTACAAAACTTTCAGTACCACATGGGTCTGCAATATAGTATATGTTATTGATATACTTGTTCATATTATTTTCGTAATAACTTATTGCAGAACGGCTCTTTATTATCCAGTCATTTTCTGAAATCTTGGAATTTTCATCGGGTGCTATTGAGAAATATGGCATTACAATCAATGAACCGATAGGAGCCATTGAACATTTTGTGCTGAATCCAGTTTCTCTGTTCATTGTACTATGAAGATACCTTATTGATGAGATGAACAAAGGAAGTCCAGCAGCTCCTGTTCCCCCAAATATTGAACCAATGAAGAATACCTTGTCCCCATCGTTATATGCTTCGCAGAATGCCTTGAAGTCATCCGACTTTGAAAATTCGTTAAGGGCGATACATCCAATGTTTGGATTACCATAAAAACCTTCTTTCATGTCGGTATTCAACTCGTCTTTAGAAAATAACAATTTAGCGAAATCTGCATTTTCAAGCGACATAGAATTCAATCCGATAAATTTATCAAATTTTGAATTTGAAACACTATTCATGCTGAAAAAGAACTTGTCGCATTTTGTTATATTAGATTGACAGTCCTTTAATGTCTCTATCTTTACAGAAAAGAATCCTTCTTCAACACTTGCACTGTCCTTTCCGTAAATTGTATTTCTGATACTTCTGTAATCATCAAGCAATTTAGTAGCATCCTGCAATCCCGCATTTCCTTCATGTGGGTCAACCAATATAGGTACTACCGACAAATCTTTTATTGAATTACCTGCACTATCTTTAGGGTGTGCCCCAGATGCAAATTGCATAATCATGGAGGTAAGCACCTTTGCTCCAGTTCCTCCGATAGCAAATACAAATACTCTCATCTATGCTTATAAATTTAATATTATTACTTTTTTCATATAATGTGGACTTTTAAAAAGGCGTTTTTGAGCAATTTCTACTCAATCCCTTAATAAGGAAAGAAACGCATATAAACAGTACCAAGGTTGCTGCCATACACAATAATGAGAACCACATCGTCTCCGAATAGTATAACAAGTCCATATCATAAAATACTCCATCCAAATAATAGAATATTATTGTAGGAGCCGCTAATACTGCTACTGCCATAAATATTATCCAATGAAACCAACGGTCCCACTTGTCAATAATCCAGTAGTAAAGTATGGCACAAATCCAACTTGATAGTGATGCTATCAGTGCACACATCAGATACATGTTGTTATTGTACATGCTGTCATTAAACAAGTAATCGTTAGCATTATATGCTATAGGATCAAATATGTAATCGCTCAATCCTATGAACAGACCTGTAATTACTAGTGCTACGATAAACAAAACCCAATTCTTTGCATTAGTTGAACTAAAACTTTTCATTTCATTTAATTTTTATGTTATTATTTAACTTTTATTGACAATTTAAAATATAATGGCGTTTCTGCTGTTCCATAGTATGCCTCATGGATTCCTTCGCAAATATATTTCAGACCAAATGTCTTGTTTTGGAAGTCTGAATCAAGTCCCATTTTTGTATCATCATCTGTTGATGATTTTCCAATCCAATCGGGAAGACGATTTGGCATTTCAATAGTTATCTCCTCTGTCCGCACAGCATCATTGGTATGCAAAATAATCAGATGTGTCGCAGAACCAACAAGATTCTTTTCGTTTTGAGCTATCATGCCTTCTTCGATTGGAACAATTTCATCTATTTCAAAGTTATTTTTAGAACTTACAATATAATTCTCAGGATTAGTCTTAACTTCTTCTTTCATAAAGTAATCCCTTAAATCCACAGCAAGTGTTATATAATAGTCTCCTGTTCTTGTAGGAGAAATCTTTTCTACTCCATGCACTGCACCATCTTCTTGCTTATTTTTTTCTGCCTTCATAGAAGTTGACCTATTCTTCGCATTTCCTGTCAATATCGTATAAAATGGATTTTTTCTGTTCTTGCAAGCAAACAAATAATAATCCTGATAATTCTTCAAGCCTTCAAAGTTACGGAACTCCTTGTAGTTGTCATTTGTGAAAATTTCATCCATCACTCTTGGGGTTGCGAATAACATAATGTAATACGGTCTTAACCCTTTGTACTGATGTCCTCCGCAAGGTTGATTATATACATAATAAGACCCATTAAAGTCCGATAGTAATTTTATTATTACAATGTCTTTATTTGAATATTCCTTGAAAACCGATTCGGTCAAACTTTTGGCTTCTCCAAGTATCCTTACATTATTTTTCACGGCCATATCCTTCGTAGAATATGTAAGGTCTGAAACAAATATACTCAACTCATCTTCCATTGTATTGCTCATTATGGAATCAAAAATTGTTTTGAAGTCAGTGTATTTGGGGTCACCTATTGATTTTATATCAGAATATATATCACCACTTGTTATAAAATCTTTATATGTCTTGTCAAAATTATGAATCTCATTGTTCACAATGTACAGCATATTCTTACCTGTCTTTCGTTCTGGAATTGTATTAAGCAACTTTGTTATTGCCAATTTAAAATCTCCATCAGTCCCTAGTCCCTCATAACCCCACATACTTCCGCTGTTTTCAAGGAAAAACTTGAATTTTATTTCTCCTACAGCAATAGTGTCATCAGAACTTTCATTAGTCACAATTTCTTCTTTATTCTCATCTACATTGCCTCTCTCATGTCTACATCCAATATGGATAATAGAAAAGATGACAATACAACACAGCAAAAACTTATTAAAATCCTTTTTCATTATTATTATTTTGATAATCGTTAATGTCCTTAATTACCTCTTCAGCAAAACCTTCAAAAAAGTTAAGTCCGTCCTTCACACAATCCATAACATCCTCTCCAACCGCTGTCATTCTAACTTTTAAGTACCTTGCTGTTAACGCACCTGCTTTTCTTTGTTCCTCGTCAGTAAGTTTTGGAGATAGTTTCTCATACCTATCTGTCAATATCGAAAATTCGGCATCCATTTCATCCCACTGCTCAGTTGAATACGACTTGCTGTTATGTTCAACTTTATTCACGAATTTTTCCAAATCAATAATATATCGTTCTGATTTTGACCTACAAGATGACAATGACAAAACAAGCACCAACACTATAAATAGGCATTCTTTTCGACAACAGTGTCTTACGAACAAAATCTTTTCCATTATCTATTTCAGACAATACTTCAAATTCGTCGATGACACCAAATCGACCATTAAACATTACTTGTGATGAGCATATAAAAAGAAGCGCGGGTGTCAAGCTTATTGCCTATCCCGCACCTTAGGCCTTCGCATTGCCCATCTTCCGAGGATAAGCAATGCCGAAGCCCACGCTGTATGTATATACCTTATTATATAATACACACTCATGGACATTGGGCTCTTGCTTTACCATGCGGAAGATTTTGAAGTTGCGAAGTTCAAGGTGCCGCAGATAAAACGTTAGCACAACGTCTTTCTATATGTCATGTTTCCCACCAACTAGTCTCGAATGACTTGCCTGCGAGAAACAGGACAAAGTTACAAAAATTATCTACCTGAAAAATATTCTTGCTGATTTTTTTCAAAAAAAATCCAACCTCATATAGCATAAAGTCCATTCATTGTACATCCGCAATGTTTCCACACCTGCGGAGTTTTTCTACGGTGCACATTTTTGCCCTTATAGGCGTTACAGTCGTTACTGCCCTTACCATCCTTGTAACACATTGTGTCTCAAAGCAACCTACGGTGTATATACGGTGTTTTTGTCCCTACTGGCTCTACTACCTTTACCGCCCCTACATTCATTTGCCCCTATTGCCACTACTGCCCCTAGTCATTATGTTCCAATAGGCACTATTGGCTTTACTGCCCTTACATACATTACATATAAAATTTCCCCTACAACAACCTCCACAAAACCAACGCAGGTTATAAGGTATTCGTCCCTCATTCACTTGTACAGCAAAAAAATGGTTGCAAGGGTATATGAAACGGCTTGGAAAAATCTCCACCTTTCAGGTAGTATTTTCTCAATCCGCCCTTGACACCCACCGCCATCACACTACACACTTGCGCTCCAGTGGGTGCTCGTTTGTGTGCGTGCTGTCTTTTTTATGCTGTAAACGCTCATTCAGTCCTCATCCGTGTTCCCTCTTGCCCCCTGAAACCCCATTAAGGTAGAAAAGAAAAAGGTAGGTTCTATAAATTGATTTCAAGTGGTTTTGAAATTTGTTTTGAGCAGATTGCTGTGCGGAAGAAAGGAGCAATGCGGGCATTGTGACTGACTGACAAGCAGTAAGATGCCGAAAGAAATCCAAAAACACTAAAAAGTTTTCAAACATCGGCATCATTGGTAAACGATAAAACGGTGAATTTATAGAACCTACCTTAACAGGGGTCAAGCCACACTATATATTTGTGCTCGCCTGCGGGTCACTCGGGCTAATCGGTCAGGAAACAGTTTCCAGCAGTTCCATTTTTACCCGACCCAATCTATGGTGTTCCAAGCAAATAGAGTTTCGTTCCTCTACACTATTCGCTTTCCACAACTATTATTACCCATACAAGAGCAGTCTATTCAAATTTCTCCCCAAGCAATGACCAACACTCAAATTTTCATATCCTGCCTTTTAATCTGCCCCATAAAAATTCCACTGCTTCCAACTGTTCCTTCCCTGCGAAAACGGAGTGGCTCAGTGCCCTCATTCACCCAACACAACAACCCAAGCAGTTCTTTCGGTCATTCTCTGTGCCACCCCCTCGTTCCGCTCGCGACGGCTCGCCACAAAACTCCACCAGAAAATCCAACGCTTAAATCTCTCACAATTTTCTGGTTCCGTTTCCTCCGCTTGCTCAAGGCTACATAACCCGCGTTGGTTTCCTCCACTACCTCCGCACCAAGCCCACCCACCACCCAATATGAATTTACTCCCATTCAAAATCCACCACTAATATCCAAAAAGATTTTGTACTTTTGTGCCAATAATCATACACCCAACACCAACAAATAAATAGTGCTATGGATTTAATAATTACAAAGCAGATTGAAAAAGAGTTCGCCTTTGTCGATTCTATCATATCGGCACACACCAATAGTGCCATTGCTAAAGTCAATGCAGAGATTTTACAAACTTATTGGGAAGTGGGGGAATATATTTCTCTACGCTTGAAAAATTCTACTTGGGGAACACATGTTGTTGGAGAACTTGCCGATTATCTTAAACGCCAACATCCGAAAAGGCGTGGTTATAGCAAGCGCAATCTTTATAATATGGTGAAGTTTTTCGACACCTATTCCAATATTGAATTTCCAGCACTTATTACTAATCTCAAACTAGATGAATTTGTGCAGTCGCAAACTGCACAAATAGCAGCATCGCCAATTGTGCAGTTGCCAACTGCACAATTTAGCAATATCCAACTGCCTATGGTTCTTTGTCTTACAACATTTACAAACCATATAGAAATTGTCAATCGCTGCAATAGTTTTGACGAACGTATTTTCTACACTCTATATGCTGCACATAATCATTTAAAGTCAGAAGAGTTACGCCGTTGCATAGTTAATCATACATACGAATCTATTATGAGCAAAGAAAAACAGATGTCGCCAGCTATGCTTAGCCAATATCCTGGTGTAGAGTTTATGCTCAAGGACAAAGTATTCGTAGATTTCTTAGGACTCAAACAACAGCATAACGAACATCATTTACATGCAGCCGTTCTCGAACACATGAAGCAGTTCATTCTCGAATTAGGCAAAGATTTTCTATTTGTAGATTCCGAATATCAGGTTGTTGTCGGTGGTAAACAGAAACGCATAGACCTTCTTTTTTATCATCGTGCATTACAGTGCCTTGTTGCTGTAGAACTAAAATCGGTAGATTTTGAAGCGGAATTTGTCAGCAAACTTGATTTGTACCTAGAAGCATTAGACCGCGACTACAAGCGACCGAATGAAAATCCATCTATGGGTATAATCCTTTGCCCGTCTGCCGACAAGAGTGAAGTTGAGTACACACTCAACCGTTCTATGAGTCCGACAATGGTAGCAGAATACCGTAGGGTACTTATTCCAGAAACCGTGATGCAACACTCTCTCGCAGAATATTGTGAATTTCTCAAGAACGAATTACCCGACACCAATAAGTAACACTTATTCTATCATATTCAAAGTCATCTGGTGCTATAGTCTGGCACTTTTGCCCCTACAGCCGTTACTGCCTCTACAGCCTCTATTAATAGGAATTTCTTTCCACAGCATCCGTAATTACCGCAGTACATTTTTAATCTCGTGCTTCCCGTCAATTAATTCAGTTTCAATAAGATACTAATAAATCATAGAAAACAAAAAATAAAGGAAACGGCAAAATTAGGTCGTTCCGCATCCAAAAACAAGGTCAAGCCCTAAAGGGTGGCTGATAAAAAAATCTCCACACCTTCGGGTTGTATTTTTTTCTCGCCAATCTTGTTTTGTCTGCTCCACTTTCCCTTTTCCATTTAGCCGTTCCTTTTGCATTTTTTCTTTTTTTTTCTTTTTTCAAATGTGTGATGTTGCTTGCGCGGCGTAGTGTGCCAAATATTTCAGCAACAGGGAGTTACCCCATTTTTCATCAGTATCAACTAAAAAATTACAGTAAAATGAAAAATTCACACATTCAGGTAAAAACCTATCAGGGCATCCGTCAGCCCAATGCAGTTTATGTATTATCTCGCGGATTAAATTCGGGCAAACCTCTCGAAGCACCTTGTCCCAATTGTTTTCAGATTGTTTCACCCAATCCAATGCAGGCAAAAGCAGTCGCTCGGATTCTGTTTGAATCAGGAACACTCCGCCCGTATCTTCATGGTTCAGTTATTGAGTTTGTCTGTATCGATGTCTATCGCACCCAGTTCATCACCATTTGGGAATCTCTAAACCCAGACAGGGCAGCCGACACCATCAACAAACTTGATGCAATCGACAAGTACCTGTCAAATCTCACAGAGCAGTTAAAAAAAATCAAACAGCTCCGTCATTACCTTGCAATTTCAGCAATCGAACCGTAATTTTTGCGGTTCTTTTTTTTGAAAAAATCAAAAATCAGAATATTTATTAATGATAAATATAATGAACGTATGGTAATTGCTCCGTAGCAAGTCCGTCTAAAAATAAAAAAATAAAACTTTTATTACAATGGGTAAAATCAAACAAGGAATCCTAGGCGGTTTTTCTGGCAAGGTCGGAACCGTCGTAGGTGGAGCATGGAAGGGTATCGACTACATGAGGTCGTTGGCAACTTCCGTTTCAAATCCAAAAACTAGCGCACAGGTAAGAGTGCGTACAAATTTCACAACTATTACCAGAATTATGTCAAAAGCCAATCCGATTCTTAAGAAATCTAATTGGAGATTAGTTCCAAAGCAGTCTGCATACAATGCAGGTGTCAGTATCAACTACAAGAGTGCTGTTATTGACGGTGAGGTTGACATGGAGCGTCTCACATTCGGTGAGTTCTCGTTAGGTCAGCTCACAGGGCTTGAAGCAGAGTTCCTGCTCAACGAAAACGATTTGTCCCTGAAGGCAACTTGGACAAACGATGCCGATGGTGAAATCTCATTCGACGATGACAATCTCGCTGTTGTGGTTGTCAGAAAACCTGCCGATGGTGGTATGGATGATGTAATAATCGACTATCTCAACTACAAGCGTGAGGATGAACAGCTCCGCATGTTCATCGGACTAGTTGAGTCGTTCACTCCTGGCGATAAATTCTATGCATATATCGGACCATCGTTGAACCCAAGAAATCCTCGCGAAGTCATCAACATCCCAGCAAAGAGTGTTGTTAAATATCGTACCTCTAAAACTATATAATAAAATTAAAAATTTAATTCTATGGCAAGGATTAGAAACGGTGTATTAGGAGGTTTTAACGGCAAGGTCGGTGAGGTTGTCGGACAAAACTACGCAGGAATTTCAACAATGCGAGCAATGCCCAAGTATGTAAACAATCCAAAGACTCCAGCACAGCAACGCCATCGCAAAAGGATGGCGCTTGCTGGTTCTTTTTTGTCAGCTTTCAATCGAGGGTTGTCTTTCTCAACATGGAACAAAAATGCAGTCAAAAATTCATTCAATAACGCACTCCGTTATAATTTGAAGCATTTTGACTTGGACGAATACGGCAAATTGTTAATTGATTTGTTCTCTTTGAGATTGGGTGAATACATTGGGGAACCTTTGTATAATGCCAAGATTACCTTGAACGATTTGGAAGCGGAGCAGGAGTATATTAGTGGAACTTTGTCTTGGGACAATAAGATTGAAACGCCTTGGATGTCTCCAAGAGATTCAATCTTATTGTTTGCTGTTCAAGAAATAACCAAAGGCGATTACAAGCCATTGTTTTGTGATGTTCTCGACAACGAGAGGGGCAGCGGTTCTGCAAGCATAATGATTCCTTGCGGTCTTGATGTTGATACTGGTACAATCATTTATTTCACGGTTGCAGTTGTCGCGGAATGCATGGTCAGAACGGGGCACAATCCCCAGAAGCCATCGGAAGTAATCAAGATTCCAGCAAAGAATGTTAGGAGATATAAAACAATTACAATTCCTGCTCATAACATTCCAGCATTCAAACCTGCGGGCAGCTTTGTACAAGAGGTAAAAAGAAATCATAATATTAATTAATAACTAAAAATATCATATCATGGGAAAGATAAAGAAAGGAATTCTGGGAGGATTCTCAGGTAAAACAGGAACAGTGGTTGGTGGTTCATGGAAAGGTATTGACTACATGAGGTCTCTTGCGACCTCTGTAGCAAACCCGAAAACCTCGGCACAAGTAACAGTTAGGTCGAACTTCAAAACGATAGCATCTATTATGGCAGATGCCAATCCGATAGTTAAACTATCGAATTGGAGCAATGCCAAGAAGCAATCGGCATTCAATGCCGCTGTTCGCACCAATTACAAAAGTTCTATTGTGGATGATGAAATTGACCTTGAGAAACTCTCCTTTGGAGAATTTTCAAGGAAGGGTTTAACAGATCTTCGTGTGGTTTTTGAAGAAGGTGAAACCAACTTGTCGCTCAAGTTGACATGGGTAAATGATGCCGATGATGAAACATCGTTCAATGATGACATGGTTGCGGTTGTTATAGTCAGGAAGTCAGCAAACGGGGACATTGATGATGTAATAATAGACTATCTCAGCGCAAAGAGGGAAGATGAAGAACTGCATGTATTCATTGGTTTGATTGACTCGTTCAATGATGGTGACACTTTCTATGCTTATGCTGGTACAGGGCGCAATCCGCAGAAGCCGAAGGAAATCATCAATATTCCAGCGAAGAATGTTGTCAAGTTCAGTGCAGCCAAGGCTTTGCGCAGAGCGATGGCGGGGCATTGATGATAATTATTATTCAAGAAAAAAGCCACTCTCATAGGGTGGCTTTTTTGTATAATATAACTCTACATATTTAATTATAAACAATTTACAAAATAATCTTTAATAATGCTTGCCATATGATAAATTATTGTTATCTTTGTCAATGTGGTCTTAGGGCTAATCAACGGTCTTTAAAACTTTTCATATAAGTAGTTGATAATCAAATATAATTTTTAGCGGACAACAATAACTTTTTTCTTCCTGTATCATAGGTCGAAAGTCAAGATGACGTTACTCTTACTTTCCTCTCTTTTCGACAAGACTCAATGCGACGTAGGGGTATGGGACCTTTCAATGTGTCGCAGGGAGCGAAAGTGGGTGGAAACGTTTTTATTTGAAAAGCCGTAGCCTTTAGTTCAGTTCTTCGTGGGTGGAGTAGATGTATTTGTTGTCGGGAGTCAACCGTATCCTTGCACTTATTGGTCGCACAGATTTTACATGATCGATATTCCACAGAAAAGACTTGACAGAATAGTCCGAAAGCTTGCGAGAATCCTTGAAAATCAGTTCATATCTCATAGGAATCAAAATGCTGCGGACACTATCGTTTACAGGAATCGAGAATTTTTTGACACGGGCTTCGCGCCAGTCGTACGATTCTCCGTTAGCGTCAAACGTTTGCAAGGCAATGATAAAATCGTCGGCTGTATCCTTTTGCATATATGACATTTCCACATCCATTTTTACATATCTGGAATTTGATAGGGCTATAAAAGGAGTGTCGAGCAAGGTCATCCATTCGTTGTCAACGTTGTACTCTGTCAGATCGTATGTGTGGTCGAATATTGGCTTAGGCATTTCAAATTCGGGCTGCTCCGTCTTGGACAAAACATAAATTTCGGTACCTATATATTCCGAGTAATCAAGCAAATATGGGTAATAACGCTTTACAGCATACATGTCAAAGTCATCGAGATTGGCAGCAACCAAATATTCGGCTTTTTCATTTTCCAACTGGCAGCATAGTGCCGAAGGGTCGTAGCCTGCATATTTGTTTTCTATCTTCTTGCCAAACTTATTTTCGTAATATTCAATATTTTTGGGGTTGATATTCAACAATCCGCAAACGTTTTCCTCTCCATATTTTTCGTAGCTTTCGATAAGAGTCTTTACCGCTGGTTCGAAAATGGATTTGTTGAACACTGTATAATGTTCGCGGACAAAAATAAGGCTCAGTACCATTGAGATGCAATACACAGCAATTGAAAGTATTCTTCGTAGATTAAAATTTTCTCCGATTAGCGAGCAAAACGTCAGCACAAGGAAGGGAAACGAAAATATTAGACACGATGCCTGTAGAATGGGATCAACAAGCACAGAATACCAATATCCAGCGGCAAAAGGAGTTACAAAGAGCAAAATGGCTGTTATAATCTTTTTGTACACAGCAGAAAAATGCTTGCGCGTGTATTCGCCCGAGACAATTATGCAAAGCAATACAATTGCCATCACAATATACGAGAAATGAGTGAGATAGCGGAAATATTGAATTATAAAATCAAATGTCGGAGCGCCAAGCCATCCACCTACGCCTTTCAGTTCAGTAAGCTGGTAGATGGTTATAGGAATATGAGGGACATAAAGCACAATGGCAATCAGGGTTGCAAGCAAATATCTAACTATTGACTTACGCGACTGGAAAAACAGACCCGCAATGCCAATAATGAACGCAACCATCATCGAGAACTGGTGAGTGTAGGCACAGCATGAAGCAAAAACGCCAAACAGAATCACATTTTTCCACGAATAGTCTTTTTCGTAAATCATCCGCGACCAGAAAACCAATGCCAGTAACACAAAGAAAAGCCCAAAAATGTAAGGACGGGCAATAATGGAATAATATATGGTATATTGGCTAACTGCAATTATCGAAGCAGCAAAAATTCCAGCAGTGCGATTGAACCAAATCTTAGAAACTAAGTACATGAGCGGAATGCAGGCAATACTCATCAGTACGAACGGCAGACGAATTGCAGTCTCTGATGTTCCGAAAATTCTCGACCAGAACCATAGGAACGACTGTACACCTGCAGGATGTCCATCGACAATAACACCGCCGCGTATCAGGTCTAGAAAACTGTCGAATTGTAGGCGTCAGATAGCACTTAGTTCGTCGTGGGTGAACGGACAGTCGAAAAAGCCAACCAAACGCAACACAGCGCCCAGTACTATGATTACTAGCAGCGCAATCGCATGGGGGAGGCTATATTTTCCCTTGTTGAAAAGCATATTTGCAATATTTTGTGCAAAATTACAACATTTGTTTTAAATGTCTGATTTGTTGCTGTATGTTTTTTTACAGCTTTGGGAACACCAATTGGGGTTCGATATATAGGCCGAATCCAATTTTTTAGATTGTTAATACGCATTATATCATTTCGTCACCTTGACTTCCTTTCGACCAGGCTCAGTGCGGCGCGACAAGCTCAGCCAGCGGATTTGTCCTTTGTGTCACACGTAATAGCACTGTCCAAATGAAAGGGTCGTGCCTTTGAACAACTTGAAACACAGAAACGGCAAAGCCATTGAACGGCGAAGCCATTCAAACCTTCAAACGCTGTAGGCATTCAAACGGCGTAGCCTATAAACTCAAAAACTTTTTTCTCCCCGTATCATATTTTTTATTATCTTGCGTTCTTATTTCGCATACAATTTTGATATGAAGAAGATATTTTGCATCGCATTATTATGCTTAGCCATTGCAACACAGTCGTTTGCGGGATTGGAAGTGTACTTTATGTACTCAAAATTCAACTCGCCGCAAGGTCAATACATTGAAACATATATGAGCACAATTGGCAGTTCAACTGTGCTAAACAAGAACGCAAATGGCAAATTCCAGTCGGAAATTGAAGTCGTGATGGTCTTCAAGGCTGGCGACTCGATAGTGAATTTCGACAAATATGTGCTTCGAAGCCCCGAAATAACCGACACTACTGGTGCAATCCCAAATTTCATTGATGTACAGCGTATTACCTTGCCTAATGGTACTTATACTTTCGATATCAGCATTCGCGACATAAACAGCGAGAAGCCTCCTTACTGCTTTAGCGACAAAATTGACGTCAATTTCACAGATGCACTTGCTTTCAGCGACATAGAACTTGTCGAAAGTTATACTAAGTCGTCGGGCGAATCGTCGATAACAAAGAGCGGATACGACCTTGTGCCTTACGTTGCCAATTTCTTCCCCGACAATATGAACACGCTGAAGTTCTATATCGAGGCGTACAATACCGATAAGGCTCTAAACGACGATTATATGCTAAAATACCATATCAATGACCATTCCACAGGCAAGGAAATGCCGATGTGCAGCCGTTTCAAGAAGATGAAGCCGAGCAACGTTGTACCGTTTATCGGGGAACTTAGCATTGAGAAACTTCCGAGCGGCAACTACGACCTGATTGTTGAAATTGCCAACCGCAACAACGAAATCGTTGCCAGCAGCAAATACTTTTTCCAGAGGCAGAACAAGACTGAGTTCAGCACCGAAGAATACTCCGAGCGAGCAAGGCAGTTCGACCTCAACAACACTTTCGCTGGAGATATGAACTCTCGCGATTCGCTCGTGTACTACATAAAGTCGATGCGACCGATTGCAAGCGTTTACGAACGTCCGTTCATCGACAATCAGTTGCGTAAGGCAGAACTTGCAACCTTGCAAAAGTATTTCGTAGAGTTCTGGGTAAAGCGCAACTATGTCAACCCCGAGAGCGAATGGTTAAGGTATAAGCAGCAGGTCGAATTGGTTGAACGCAACTATGCTACCACAATCCGTCACGGATTCGAGACCGACCGAGGCGTAATCTATCTGCAGTACGGAGTTCCAAATCACATATTCCAGTCGCCTATAGAACCGGGTGCCTATCCTTACGAAATCTGGCAGTACTACCGTCTCGGCGAAGACAATAACTGCAAGTTCGTGTTCTACAATCCAAGTATGGAAGGTCACGAATTTGAGTTGCTGCACTCAAATAAGCAGGGCGAAATCCACACTTTCAACTGGACGAAATACCTGTCGCGTAGTAAAGCATCATCGTATGGTGTAACAGATACATACAATTCTGTAAACAATGTTTCGGCTGGATATGGTCTCAACACGTTTGACAACGATTGGGAACGCCGTGCAATAGAAGAATTTAACAAATAACGTAATGACACCTAGACTATTAGAAGGCGACAATGCCAAATACATATTTTTCCCCGAGGAAGCGGGCACCATACTTAACAGGACTGCATACGCAACCGTGTATGTGGGTGCTAACGCCGACACCAAGGAGAAGGTAATCCTGAAGAAAATATCACCCGCGCTCTTCGGCAACGATTCGCAAAGGTTCAAGTTCTTCGCGACAGTATGCACCGAAGTCAAACTTGACGGACTTGTCGGCATCAGCGACATGATATTCGACGAAGGCGACATCTATCTAGTCTGCGAATACGTTTCGGGGCGAACCCTTAAGGAATTGATATACGACCCGAAATTTATGGACTACCGCAACGACATATTCTTCCTGCGCATAATATCAAATTGCCTTGAGACATTGTCATTCATTCACAAACTGAAACTTTGCCACGGCAACTTGCGTCCAGAAAACATAATCGTGCAATGGGACGAATGCGAGGAGTTCGACTTCCTGCACCCGACGGCAAAAATTCTGAGCATCGAAAGCATAAAACTTGGTTTCAAGAATATGCCGTTAATCCGCAAAGTTGACAGTTTGTACCAAAGTCCAGAACAACTGCTTGGCTTTGAAGACCTTGTCGGAGACTACAGCGATGTTTACACTATGGGGTTGATATTGTACGAGGCAATTGCCCGCGAACCTGTATATTCGCCAGACAAACCTATTGTGAGACGACAGCAGGTGTTCAACAAGATTGCACAGCACTACCGTATCAACGATGAGGTTTATGCTCTCATTGAAAAGGCGACGGTGAAACCTTTCTCGTACATCCCCGGCTCAATAAGCGAGGACGCACAGAAACTTATTGTACTTAAATCACTAAACGACAGATACCAGAACGCCGAAGTCTTCAAGAAGGACTTGGATGAATTAATTGGAAACTTATAATAATGAACAATGTATAATTGATAATCTGTGGCGACGCGGCGTGCCACGTCGCTACAAATCATCGAATCATCGAATCATCAAATCATCAAATTATCGAATCATCAAATTATCGAATCATCAAATTATCGAATCATCAAATTATTAAATAACTTAGAAACGGCGTCAGCCAGAAACCTAGAAACTCAGAAACGTGAAACATAGAAACTAATTAAATAACTAAATCTTAAAACTTATGACAGCAGACGAAAAAAACAGAATGCAGAAGAAATGGGATACTGAAATAAAGTCCCTCGACTCGTGGAGTATGTTCAAGGTAATGGGCGAACTCGTAAACGGATTTGACCACTACGCAAAATTAGGACCGTGCGTCGCAATATTCGGTTCGGCACGTACAAAGGAAAACAATCCATACTACATCAATGCAGAAGAAACTGCCTGCCAACTCGTTAAGAAAGGCTACGGTATCATAACTGGTGGCGGACCTGGCATTATGGAGGCAGGTAACCGCGGAGCACAGCGTGGCGGTGGTCTCTCGGCAGGTTGCAACATCGTACTCGAATTCGAACAGGCAGCCAACAAGTACATCGACACCGACAAACTTGTTACGTTCGATTACTTCTTCACCCGCAAGACAATGTTTATGCGTTACGCACAGGGATTCATCGTTTTCCCAGGCGGTTTCGGAACTTTCGACGAACTTTTCGAGGCAATCACCTTGATACAGACCAAGAAGATTGCTAAGTTCCCGATTATCCTCTTCGGTTCGAAGTATTGGAATGGACTTTTCCAGTGGGTTAAGGAATGCGTTCTCGAACAGGAACACAACATTTCTGAAAAAGACCTTGAAATCTACAACATTGTTGACACTCCCGAAGAAGCAGTGAAGATTATTGAAGACTTCTACCGCAACTACGAACACAAACCGAATTTCTAAAATAGGGAAGTGAAATAAAAAATGGTTATAGTGCTAACTATAGCCATTTTTTTGTGTAAAATTATGCTGTTGGTAAAATCATCTTTTGTCAGTCTATTTCTCCAGCCGACAATTTTTTCACCTTCACTTTTTCCTCGTTGATGAGGCGGATGAGGATTCCAACTGCTTTTTCTGTATCGCCGAGTAGATTGCCAACATAAATTTCTGTAATTTCATCTTTTTCGGCAAGATGTTGGTCGGAAGTTCCGCTTTTGAGTGCTACGCTGCAGGTTGGCGTAAGTGTGTGGACAATTGATGTGCGCAATTGGTAATATAGAAAACTTTTCTTGTTGGCTTTCGAGTATTTTATTGGAAATAGTTTGTAAATCGCTGTGTTGAAGCGGTTTGCCGACTGTTCGCGCGAACGTACTGGCTTTGCATCGAAGTAGTTACCCATAATTTCAATCAGTTGCGACATCACAAGTGTTGCGACAGCGGTATGTCCTTCTGCGACAAGGTTCTTTGCCTGGTTTAATATTCCGTTCAAAAAATCAATATGTTCCTCTTTGGTCGTTATCTGCATAACTTAGAATTTAAGTCTGAATTGCAGTTTTACTTCGGTTCTGTTTGGACCTTGTATTTCATCAAGTCCAGAGCCAAGTACGGTCTTGTCGGCATAATATGAGTTGGCAATTCTGAACCACAGGTCGATGTTGTCTGTTACGTCGTATTTAATGACGAGTGCCAGGCGTGTGCCGCGACCGTAGAACATCGGAACCGTGAACGCGTACAAAACATCCTGCTCGTAGGCGTAAATTCTTGAATTGTAGTCCTGGGTGTCGAACAATGCGATTCGTGCGGTGAATGTGAGCGGAAGTTTTGCTGGTTTGTACTGCAAATCCTCGCATACTAGGAATCCCCAGCTTGCGCTGTCTGGACGATGGTAGTGCGACACCTCTATGCGGCTCTTCAGTTTCCATTCGTCATTCGGCGTAATGTTGAGTTGATACCTGTATTTGGATGTGCTGTAGTTGATGAGTTCCTTTATATTGGTGTCATCGGTCGAATTTTTCTGCTTGGTCTCGTACTTGGCACGAAGTATCATTTCGATGTTGCGTTTGGGCGTGTAGGTGGCTTCGGCAGTCCATTCGTGTCCTGTCGATGGTGCGTTTACACCGTATTTCAGCCACGGGAATTTCCAGCTGTCGAAGTAGATGTTGAAGCGCAAGTGCTTTACGGGCAGAATCTCGGCGCCGATATATATGCCCGATTCGTTGTAGGTCTTGTTGCCTTCCGAGAAGCCCTGTGCGTACATATTTTGGTATTTGGGGCTGTAGTAGCGGTACAGAGCCGACATCTTGAATTCGGGCACAAAGTCGATTGTTGCGCCGTCAACCGTAGCGATGCCACCGTTTGGACTCATTGATGTTTCGCCGAAGATGTTTATTTTGTGTAAGTTGAGCAGGTAGTCAACGCCAAGGTTGAAATTAGATTTGCCGTTGAAGTTGAAATATTCGTAGGCTCTGTCGTTGGTGTTCAATGGGTTGGAGTAGGAGTAGTAAACGCCAGTTGCGCCTATTTTCAGTTTGTTGCCTTGCCAGGTTACATTTCCACCAGTTACAAACTCCTTTATTGTGTGTCGTTTGGCAATTTCGTTCGGTGTACGATGATAGCCAGTCTCAAGGAAACTTGTCACAAGGTCTTCTTCTTCGGTTAGTGTGTCGGCTTCAGCGATTCCTGCATCAAGCGACTTGTACGATACGAATTCTGTGATTGTGAAGTCCTTGAGTTTTATTGTTGCAGCCTCTCCGCGCATAAATGCCGACTCGTTTGCCGATGAGTACTTGTCAACCAGACGAGGCTTCTTTATGACACCTTCAACGCCGGAGCCTTTGCCGAAACTCATTCCTGTCCACATTGTAAGTCCCTGACCGAACTGTGCAACATAGTCGCCCACGATAACCTTTTTTAGTATTCCGATTTCTCCAAGCATAAAATGGGCGGAATAGAAGTCGAAGCCGTACTTTTGTGCGCCAAGGAAGAATTGTTCGCCCTCGTCTTTTTCGGCGGTAAATCCGTACGAAATCTTTTTCTTGTACGAATAGTTGTATTTCAGGTAATATTTGTCTGGCGAACCTAAGTATCTTGATTTGTCGGGATTTATTGCAAGAATGCTGTCGGAGATGTTGTAGCCCGCCTTTGGTTGCAAAACTCGCTGGTAACGACCAAGAACCGTATGGCGTCCGTATGTAAATATTTTTTTCCAGTTGGTTTTCTCCTTCGGTTTTTCATCGCCGATGGTGACGAAAGGGTAGAGATATTTCATTGTGAGTTCGTCAAGTCCCTCGACGAATGCAAGTTCGTAAATTGTCTTGAAGCCATTGTATTTGGTTCTGTATCTTATTATTGAGTAGATTTGGTATTCGTTCAGGAACAGAATTTCACGAAACTCTTCGGCTGTGGCTGTGTTGAGGTCGAGTGGATTTTCTGCAAGAATTTCAAGATTGTTGAAAAGCGTTGTGTAGTCGAGTTCATCATCGGAATTTTCGGCAATTTCTTCAACAATATCTTGTAATGCGATGGAGTTTTCGACCTGAGCCGACAGGTTTGCCGTGCCGAAAATGAATGCAATGGCTGCGAAATATTTCAGCAGTGACTTAGAATTCATATTGCACCGATATTTTTGGACTTAGCCCAAGTATCTGATGGTATGCGAATGCGAGGTCGATTGTGGCGCCTGCAATTTTGTAGCCAAGTCCGAACGAATATTCAATCGGTAGCATCGAAATGCCAGCGCGGAACGAAAAATGCTTGCGGAGTGTGTATTCGATTCCGCCCTTGAAAATCGGGGTGTAGCCGTTTATCGACTTTCCTGTTTCAACGGCAAGCAGCAAAGCGTCGCTGAAGAGATAGGAGAGTCCTATCTTCATGGTTACTGGCATTTTCAAGTCTCTGTTTTCGAAGAACGAAACATTCACAGGATTGAAAACATATACGCCTATGGCGAAGTTTTTCACTGGCTGCGAATAAAGTCCCAGTTCGAAGGTCATGCCGTTGGCGCGTCCGTAGTATTCGGCTTGTGACAGGTGCAGGTAGTTGATGTTCAGTCCCATATACAGGTTAGTGAACAATTGTTGCGAGTATCCTATAGTGGCTCGGCTGTACTGGTAGTACTTATATCCGTAGTGGCTTACGCCGACGGAAATATTTCCCGACTTGTGTACTGGCATCTGGAATGCGAGAGCGCCGTAACCTGTCTGTTTCAGCAGGAAGCGGTTTTCGTAGTACAAGCCTACGCTAATCTTTGGTAGCCTGCAAGTAGCCGCAGGATTGTTGAAGACTGCCCAAGTGTCGCGTATTGTGGTTGATGTGTTGCCAATGCCGGCACTGCGTGCACCTGCGTTGTTGGTCTCTATCTGCGCCGATGCGAAAATGGAGATTGCGATTGCAAGCAATGTCAATATGACGGCTTTGGCTTTCATTGGTTTAGATTACGCGGTACTCGAACTTGTATTCTTCCAGTTCCTTATTTGCCTTTACGATTTTCTGCTTAAGGTTTTCCTTGAATTCTACCAGTTTTTGTGCAATCTCGGCATCTCCTGTTGCGAGCATCTGGGCGGCAAGTATTGCAGCGTTCTGTGCTCCGTTTACGGCTACGGTAGCAACTGGGATTCCAGGAGGCATCTGAACTATTGCCAGAAGTGCGTCCATTCCATCGAAGCTGGCGTTGATAGGAACTCCGATTACAGGTATTGGTGTTACTGCTGCTATGACACCGCATAGGTGTGCGGCCATTCCTGCGCCTGCAATTATGACCTTTATTCCGCGCGGTGCAGCTTCGCGGGCGAATTTTTCTACTTCGTCGGGAGTGCGGTGTGCAGACAATGCGTTTATCTCGAATGGAATCTTGAATTCGTTGAGCTGGTTGGCGGCTTTTTCCATGACTTTCCAGTCTGATGCCGACCCCATGATGATGCTAACTATTGGTTTCATAATCTGATAAATTTTCCATTAACAAAAAGAGCCTACCCCCAACAAATTGGTCGGAAGCAGGCATTTTTAAGAAATGTGTCTCTTTGTTCGCAATTATTCGGCAGTGGCTTCTTCTGCTCCTGCATTAGCTGCGTCTTCGGCAGCTGCATCTTCTGCTGCTGCTTCCTGAGTCTGTTCTGTCTTTGGAGCATCATTTTTCTCGTGAGGAATAGTGAAGCTTGCTGCAAGGCAGAAAACTGCAAGGCATATAGCCAAAGTCCAAGTTGCTTTTTCCAGAAAATCGGTGGTCTTCTTAACGCCCATAACCTGATTGCCCTGGCTAAAGTTAGATGCCAGACCGCCGCCTTTACTGTTCTGTACTAACACGACTAATATCAGCAATACTGCGCATATTAGAATCATTACAGAGAAAAAACTATACATAACTTTTTATTTATTTATTAAACGTTTAACATATTCAATTTGGGTCGCAAAGTAAGCACTTTTTTCTGGATATTTCAAATATAATTTTTCATAAGTTGTCAACGCCTTTTCAAGATGTCCCTGCTTGATGTAAATCTTTGCCAGTTTTTCGCTGAATAATTCTTCGTCTTCCAGTATCGATTCTGTTGATAACGTGTTGTCGCTGTGGTAGTTCTTTATTGGGACAATCTTAGCTTCGGATACAAGGAACTGGTCGATAAGGTCTATTTTCTGGCGTCGGCTTGAATGTATTTTAGGCCTTTCTTCTTTTGGTTTTTCTGCAATTACTTCGGGTTCTGCTGGCTGTTCAACGATGTTTTCTTCCTTAGTTGTCGCTTCTTTTTCCGTATTTGCATCAAAATTCTCGAATTTAATGTTGGCGCTGCCGTCGGTGAATGTGATGTTGGCGTTTATGCCTAGGGACAGCAGTTGCTTTTCGATGGCTTCTTTTATTTGCTGCTGGGAGATAGGGGTGGGAGATGCTTCTGAAGGAGAGGCGATGGGTTGTGCTTCGGCTTCGGGCTGAGACGCAATAGATTGCGCCTGTACGGATGTGCTATCTTCTTGCGTTTCGTCTTGAGCCACAATATTTTGTGGCTCTACGGGTGAATCATCTATTTCATCGCTTTCGGATGGTGACGTAATGAATTGCGCCTGTACGGTGGTGCATTCTTCTGTTTCGTCTTGAGCCACAATATTTTGTGGCTCTACGGGTGAATCATCTATTTCATCGCTTTCGGATGGTGACGTAATGAATTGCGCCTGTACGGTGGTGCATTCTTCTGTTTCGTCTTGAGCCACAATGTTTTGTGGCTCTACGTGGGAATCTGTTATTTCATTTTCGTTTTGAGACGCAATATTTTGCGTCTCTACGGGAGATTCTGAATTTTGATTTTCGGCAGATGCGGCAGTGGCTTTCGCTTTGCGCATTTCTTCCATTTGCATTAAAATCCTGTCGGCGATGCTGAGGGGGGCTGATGGCTCCTGTTCTTGATTTGAAGATTCGAGGGTTTGAAGATTTGAAGATTCGATGGTTTGAGGATTCGAGGATTCTACAGAATCCTGCTCTGTAATCGTGGTAGAAATATCAGATTGTTGTACCTTAGGATTTTCTTCATCTTGGGGTTCTGGCTGAGACGCAATGAATTGCGACTGTACGGGGGCGATTTCTGCTGTTTCGTTTTGATCCACAATGTTTTGTGGCTCTATGGGTGAATTATCTATTTTTTCGTTTTCGGAAGGAGACGCAATAAATTGCGCCTGTACAGGGATGTTTTCTGATGTTTCGTTTTGAGCCACAATGTTTTGTGGCTCTATGGTGGAATCATCTATTTCTTTGTTTTCGGATGTAGGCACAATGGATTGCGTCTGTACAGGGATGATTCCTGCTGTTTCGTCTTGATTCACAATATTTTGTGGCTCAACGGGGGAATTATCTATTTCTTCGTTTTCGGATGGAGACGCGATGAATCGCGTCTGTACGGGTGGAATATATGAGCCTTTAAGGATGTCGTGCAAATGTTTTCTGTCGGATACGAATGCGCAGGCGGTTTTCAGTTTGCTTTCGTAGCGGATGTCCTTTATGGAGTGCAAGTTCTTGATGTACAGCACCCACGCCGATTGGAAATATGGGAATTCATCGAGCATTGCCTTTATTTCGGGCAAAGTGTCGTTGTCGAGTAGCGAAGGGTCGCTGATGTATTTTGCAAATGTTTCCTTGTTCATATTACCAGTTGGCTACGGATTTGTTAAAGATGTCATCTACCAGTTCGTCGCAGATTTGCTGCATAAGTTCGCCTTCTACAGCCGAAAGGTTTTGCGAACTTTCGAAGTCGGCGTATCTTGAGAATGATGATTCGAAACTCTTCGACGGTTCGATGTTATTTGTAAAACGTACTCTGACGCCGATTGTAAGTCGTGTGAGAGCCGAGGTTTCGTTGCCTTGGTATGCCTGAGCCGACACGCTGTAGTTGGTGATTTCGCCTTCGAAGTAGAGGTCTCCATTATCGTTGACAAGATGCAAACTTGTGGCGGATAGGAATTTGTCTTTTAGCGTCTCGGTGAATACATTGCTTAACGTTGGTTGTACTAGGCTGGCACGGTTTGGGAAAAGTTCGACTGTGAAAGTCTTGGTGTCGGGGCTGATGTCGGCTCCAGTGAAAGAATATCCGCCCTTGCACGATGCAAATGCGATGCACGATGCGATTAATAATAATATGTATAGTCTTTCATGTTTCATTTAAACCTCCGGCATCTTTCAAGTTTTATTTTCCTTTCTTTTTCTTTATGCCGTATTTTACCATAGCCCTGTATAATGAACGTTCCGAATATCCCAATTCTTTGGCGGCTTCGCGTATGGTTTTGTTTCTGTCCAATGCCTTGATAATTAGTTCTTTCTTGTTGTCTTCGAGGGATAGCGAAAAGACTTCCTCAACGATTTCACTGTTCACAGGCTCGGTATTGTGCTGGTATGGATTTGCTTCTGTGTGTATCGGTGTAACCTGCGTATTTATTTTCAGAGTGTCCGACAGGTCGGTAATTATACGGTTGTCGTTGTTGTTGAGCGAATACCTGATGCTCGGGTTCTGGTCGATAATGTCGTTGAGGAGGATTTTCATCTCATCCATTTCCTTTTTCAAGTCGAACAATACCTTGTATAGAATTTCGCGTTCGGTAGAGAAGTTGTTTGCCTGTCCTCCATTATTAATTATTGTCGGCAGTGATGTAGAATGTATATCTATAAGGTATCGCTTTAAGGTGTCGGCGGATATTGTTCGTTCCTTTTCGATTATTGAAATCTGGTCGGCGACGTGTTTTAGTTCGCGTACGTTTCCTGGCCATCTGTAGTTTTCGAGTAGTGAGGTGGCTTCGGGAGAAAGCGATATGGCGGGCATATTGTACTTGTCGGCGAAGTCGCGTGCGAATTTTCTGAAAAGCAGATGTATGTCTTCCTTGCGTTCGCGCAGTGGTGGTATTATTATAGGTACGGTGTTGAGACGGTAGAAGAGGTCTTCGCGGAACTTACCGTTGTTGATGCGTTCCTGCAGGTTCACGTTTGTGGCTGCGATTATTCTTACATCGGTCTTTTCCACTTTCGATGAGCCGACTTTCATAAATTCTCCCGTTTCGAGAACTCTGAGCAGACGAGCCTGTGTTGGCAATGGCAGTTCGGCAACCTCGTCGAGGAAGATTGTTCCGCCATTGGCTTCTTCAAAGTAGCCCTTGCGTTCGGTAATTGCATTTGTGAACGCGCCCTTGAGGTGTCCAAAAAGTTCGGAATCGATTGTGCCTTCGGGGATTGCGCCGCAGTTGACTGCTATGTATGTCTTTCCTGCGCGGCGGCTGTACTTATGTATTATCTGCGGAATCTTTTCCTTTCCTGCGCCGCTTTCGCCAAGCACCAGCACCGACAAGTCGGTAACGGCAACCTGCACCGCAATGTTTATCGCACGGTTAAGTCCTGCCGAATTGCCTATTATTCCGCTATTTGTCTTTATTTTCTGAATGTCTTCTAAACTCAATTCCATTTCGTTACGAAAATAAGTTTACAAAGGTAAGACATTTTTCTGAAATTTTGTCATATTTTTTTTGTAAGCTGTCAGTATTATAAAGCACAGATTTTTTTATTGATTCGTGATATTATTGGATATAGTATATCAAATCGTTTCGCGATTATCTATCCGAAAAGTTCAACATGGAAGATTTATGCCAATATATATCCCTGTCGTATGACTAATTGTTTTAGAACAGATATCCCATCTTCACATAGAAATTCATCATCTTGCCGTTGTCCTGCTTGTTGAGGGCGGTAGCCCAGTCAACAGAAAGGATAAAATTCTCGTTCATAGCAACTTTCAGTCCGATTCCCGCTGCCGAGTGTGGCATATAGGTTTCTTTTCTCGACGGGTTGAAGTAGTCCTCGTACTTGTCTGTGCGTCCAGTTGCGACGTTGTAGGCAGTAATGGCTGTTCTTACTTCGGTTTCGTCGAGTTTGTAGGGCTGGGTAACAACGCCTAAGTCGAAGAACGGGTTCAGCCCGATGTAGAAATGCTGTTTGCCGATGTCGAAGTTTACAATTTTGGTTCTAAGTTCAACATTCGCGTAGGCAAAACCATTAGCCAGAATCCTGTTACGCATAATTCCCCGTAGCGAGTTTCCGCCGCCAAGTCCCTCGTACAAAACGCGTTGTATGAAAAGCGTATTGAGGTAGGTGTTCATATAGAACGGTGATTCGCCAGCAATCGTATTCTGCGTTCCGATTCGATAGGCAAACGTAACCCTATCTTTATATATAGGTACATAATGCCTGAAGGTAAAGTTGAACTTGAGGTGGTTGTATTCTGTCTGGTTGCCAAATGCTGCCGAGTAGGTAAAGAAGGCATCGGCATAGATTCCGCGCGAAGGGTTGGAACGCTTGTCGCGGCTGTCGAAGGTAATGCCACCACGAACATACGGATGCCATCCGCCGTTGGCTTCGTCGGGTTTTATTATACCCCAATTCCTGTAAAGTTCGTAAAGTCCTTGAACCGACGGATCGAGGTATTTTTGGTCGGACGGTTGGCGCTTGCCGTTGAGCATTGCAATATCGCACTCGTCAATCATATAGCCGAGTACGCCCAGACCGGCATTCCACTTCCAGTCGCCAGAGATTGTGCCTTCGATGTCGGCGGCAACGCGTACAAGGTCGCGCTTGTATTTGTAGAATGCACGCGAAAGGTATTCGGACGAATCCTTCTTGGCATTGTGCCAGCCCATGTGGTAAAGAGTCGGGTATCCGTTGTAGCCGTAGAAGTCGCACATTGCATCGGGCAAATACGACACATCTACCGTGAGGCGATGGTCGGGAATCAGATACTTCGAGTCGTAGAAGAAGCGGAACAAACCGTATCTTTTGGTCGTGTATGCCGCCTCAACATAGAACGAATGTATGTATTCGGGGTACTGGCTTCCGTCTCCATAATAATATATGTTCGACAATGCACCGAACTGGAATCCGAGGTCTGCATCGTAGGCAATGCTTGGCAAAATTCCGAAGTTCCATCCAGTCTTGACCTTGGAAGTATCTTTTTTCTCAGTCTCTGCCATTGCGCTAATAGCGAAGGCAAAAATTATAGCAAAAATTAAGATTTTTCTCATCGTGTATGATTTAGGTTTGACATAAAATAGAAATTATTATTCTCTCACCGTCATTACTCGCAAGCTTCGTGCGCTAAAGGGTCCGTAAGACAAAGCGAACAGCATAAGGAACCGTTGCTTGTGAGCCTGTCTGTACGGAACGCTGCTTGCAGCCTCGCGAAACGAAGTGAGCAATCTCCTTGCATATTGCCGCACTTCGACACGCTCAGTGAGCGGCTTATTACGCTCCCCGTTCCGTATCGCGTTATTGTTCTGACTTGCGGAATGACAAGTCTCTTTATATTTTTGTTGATTATAAAATTCCATATTTGTTGACAAGTTTAGAACAATTTGAGCAAATATGCAATGCCGACTCCCATGTAAGTGCCTATGGCATAGCCAATAAGTCCGATTACGATTCCGCTAATCAGCACTTTCTTGTTCCCCATTGCACCTACGACAGGCGGAATGAAAGGCGGCGAGCAGAACAGTCCCACTTGGGCTACGGTGTATAGGTCACCGCTTATTTTAGAGAATCGGCAGAAAATAATGTGGATAATTACCGACACCTGCATTATGTACAGGACAAACAGTCCAAGCGAAATTGCCGACATGTCGATGCTATACGGATTGAACTGCGATGCTACCGCTATGCTGAATATCAATATGAAAATCATACCGAGTTCGAAAGTTTTGGGCAATTCGCGGATTTTCTTCGAGAACGATGCAATTATCGACAATGTTGTGATTGTAAGGATGATTACCAGTTCGTTGAGTTTGCCTGTGCCAGTTTCCTGGTCGCCAACTACGCCAAGGTTGTAGAGCAGCAGCGACAATCCAGCACCGACTGCAAGAAATCCAATCGACAGAAGCAATCCGAGCATTGTCTTTGGAAATACTTTCTTGTTGAGCATCTTTCCATAGTTTTCAATGCCGTGGTCCTCCATATTGCTGTTGAGTGTTATTGATGTAGACTCATCGGGGAAAGGCAGAATTTTGCGAAAAAGCCTGTATCCACCGCCTGTGATGAACATTATTAATGGGAAAGTTATGAGCATCTGGAAAGTAAGCACGAGGGTGATTGTTGTCGGGTCAACACCAAGAGCGGCACCTAATGCGTTGAAGTTCATTGTTCCGCCTGTGTAGATACCTGTCATCATTGCCGACACATTTTCGATGTCGTTTACGCCAGTGTTGCGGAAGATGAAGAATCCAGAAACTACTGCGACTGTAATTGCGACAATTCCGCCCACGAGTGCAAGAATTGTCTTTGGCAGGGCGCGAGTCCACAACTTGAAGTCACAGTTGAAAAGCATAAGCGGTATGGCAAGTGGCACCGAAATGTTCATTATCAACTTCTGTATGCTCTCGAAAGTGGCGGCATCGGCAGTGCCTGGTTCAAAAGTTACGAATCCTGTGAGGCTCATTATTATGCCGACTGCGTAAGCCAGTATCACGGTACCTATTTTCTGCAATATTTTCCATTTGTGGAATGCCGACACTATAATTATCGGGAAAAGCAGGTATATTGCGATTGCAATTATTATTCGCATAAGTGTACAATTTTGTTTGAATGTGCAAAATTAGGGCATACGATTGAAACGAAAACGGTGCGGCTGAATGTTTAATTAAACTTGGGTTGTTAATACCGAAATGGTATATGGCAAAAAAGGACGGCATTGCACCATCCTTGATTATCTATTTTTCAGTCTCCTGCGGAGAGAAATCTTACAAATCTACACAAATTTTACAAATCTTATTTGTTTGATTTGGAACATATTTGTACGATTTCTGGCGTAAGGCACTCCTATTCCTTTACAAATTTTCGTAAAGCCGCTCCCTGAGCGGAGCCGAAGGGTCGGCTGTATATCCTTACCACATAAACACCACTTGTCAAATCTTCCACATCACAAACAGCATTGTCGCTATTTACCTCAATGCGCCTTACCACCTGTCCCATCACATTCACAATCTCGATTTCCGAAATTGTTTCGGATGATGCGATGTTGAGAATGTCGGTGGCGGGATTCGGTGATATACTAATATTGCTATAGTAAAAATCAGCGACATCACTACGAACAAGAAGGCAATCATCAAGGAATGCGGTGTCACGACATTCTGGAAGGTCTCGGTTCATGACTATAAGGTATGGTTCATAACAATTAGGCTCTGTATAGATGTGCCCCACGAACTCATTGCAGTTATTCACAATTGCTCCATCACCAAAATGCCATTCGCAAGTACAGTTGCCTATATTGTCGTAATTCGTATAGTTTACAAATATAGCATTTGCAGGTGCTTCAAGGTTTCCGATAACATCTGCAGATACTGCGAAATCAGCCTCTATCAAACCTATTGTACCAACTTCAACTTGTGGGAAATCAACACACTGTGTCGTATTGAAATATTGGAGATAAACTTCCATATAATCCCTGTTATAAGTTTGGTACTCTGAACGATATGTGTAAATTCCTGCGGGCAGATTATATACATGTGAGTCTGTGATTTCATAGCCTATTGCAGGATTTGTTATATCTGGACCTACAGTAGTATCAATCCAAAAGAATAAAAACTGTCCATTGTTGTCAAGAAACTCTATTCCTCCTTTTCCTAATGCACAAGTATCGCTTATTATATTGTAGTGGTATTCCGGATATATAGGCTCGTTGATTATTGCTCTTCCAATATTTGATTGGCATCCCCACGAATTGGTTGTTATCAAATCAACAATATGGTTTACCTGATTGTCATTCCAATGAACAAAAACACGAAACTCACCACCAACAGAATTTGTCATTGTACTATCTACTATACCATTTCCCAATTGCCAGTCGTAGTTTGCAAGACTGTCCTCGTAGGCTGTAAGTATCGCTGACTCTCCGAAGCATTTGGGCGGTATTACCTTGATACTATCAGACGGCACACTAGCAAATATCACTTTGACACTATCCCTGTCGGCACAATAGTAGGTGTTCCATACCGTCCAATAAAATGTGAACTGCGTATTAAGCATTGTACTATATACCATAGTGTTATTGGAATTTGGATTATCAATGCTAATTATATTAGAAGGCGCAGATGTCGTCCATCGCCCCTCGCCTATGCTATTGAAATCAACATGTAGTTGTCCATAGTTTGAGCAGAAAACAATTACACTGTCTCGAATTTGTGCAGATGGTTGTCGTATAAAGTTGATTGTCCATGGTCCTGCCGTATCCATACAAAACTGCGGATTATCATCGGAGCCATTGCACTCTACCCAATAGAAATTGTGCGAGCCATAACTTGTAACAGTTGCACTTGTAATGGTGTTGCTAACAGGATTAAACACTGTTGACGAATTGTTCTCATACCAATAACAGCTTGTACCATGATATTCAGCGCTAAGGAAACCACAAGTTAATCCACAAGCAACAGTATCCCCTTCAGACATACTTATTCTTGCTGATGGTTGTTTATAGAAGCGGACATCAATAGTGTCTGATGCAATTTCTCCATTGACATTGGCATTGTAATAAAATCTTACATCAAGAAAACTTTGTAAATTTACATCGTTTGCCAATGTAAAAGTCGTGTTTAAGGAATGTGAATTAGAAAAAGTTCCATTAACATCATCGCAAAACCAAGAAAAAGACGAATAATTTTCAACATTTGCGTTTAAATCAACACTTCTCCCACATACCGACAAATCTTGGGACATTGCATAATTTGTCAAAAGTAATATTCCCAGAAATAAAATAAGGCTATTCTTTCTCATATCAATAACATATTTTAATCTAACCAAACAACAGGTATCATTTGTTTTTTACAAATTTCTTTCTGCAAACATTGTCATATCTATTCTTGAATCGGACATTTGCCACATACCCCCCATCTGGTAATTTTTCCACATCACAAACTGCATTATCTGCATTCACTTCCATTATCTTAACAACTCGTCCCATCGAATTTACAATACAAACTTCAGAAATAGTTTCTTCTGCACTTATATACAGTGTATTACTAACAGGATTTGGATACACTTCAATGCTTGCAACCTCGTTCTCATCAACACCAGCACAATCTGGACTTTCTTGAATATTCGTGAAAACATTCCAATTCTCAGCATCATTATAGACAGAAACACGACCACACGGGACAAATACTGGAATACCGCAAATTGACAATTCAAAAGAGCTTGATTCTATCGTAGGGGGATTCACTGCTAATGAATATATGCTGGTTATATTGCTGCAATTATAAAACGCCATTTCACCAATGTTCGTAACTGAATTTGGAATTGTTAATGATGTAAGTCTCCAGCAACCAAAGAATGCTTCACGACCAATACTTGTAACAGAATTACCGATTGTTAACGATGTCATACTAGAACAACTTGCAAATGCACATTCACCAATGACATTAACGGAATTTGGAATTGCAACAGATGTAAGTTCGTAACAACCTTCAAAAGCAAAATCTGGTATGTTCGTAACATTATTCCCGATGTTCAATGTCATAAAAGCTGTACATCCATCCCATACCAAATACATACTTGCACAATTTGTGGCATTAAAATTCACAGTTGTAAGCCTAATACAATCTACAAACGCTTCGTCACCAATACTCGTCACAGAACTGGGGATTGTCACCGTTGGAAGCCCATAACATTTAGCAAATGCGTTATAGCCAATGCTTGTAACCGAATTGGGAATTGTTACAGAAGTAAGACAAGATGCTCCAGAAAAAGCATACGACTTTATCTCTGTTATCGTTTCTGGTATTACCAAATCCGTCACCAACTGATTGTTAATATATAAGTTATGTGCATAGGTAAGCGGTTGGGACGCAAATGATATTTCGCACCATTCTTCTATATCACCAGTATAATAAACAGATGTCAATCCATCACAATTTTTAAAAGCACACCACCCAATATTCGTAATGCAATGGGGAATTGTAACAGATGTAAGTCCACTACACCCACTAAAAGCCTCAACACCTATACTTGTTACATAATATATCTTATTGTTGTAAGGAACAGATGCAGGTATTGTAAGATTGCCAGTTGGATATGTTGAGTATCCAATCCAATTATTATCAGCTATTTGTCCAGTTTGATAAGTCACTTCTACAGTATAGGGTTCCGTATTTGATGTAATGTTATAATATAATGTTTGTCCGCTTTCGCATACTGATGAAAAGTGATAGGCCATTGCATAACCACCAAATAAGACTGCAAAAATGAAAAATAATAAAAATCTCTTCATAAAAATAATTTAGTTTTTGTGTCGCAAACCCCAAGCGACGATTATAAATAAAGTTTCAAAAAAAGTGGGCTTCGTTAAACTCTTATCCACCTTGTGGTCTGGAATAACCTTGCTACGAATAAGAAAAGCCCACGATTTCTCGTGAGCATTTTCACTTTCTTCCCGTAGCTTAAGATTTCCAGTTTCAAGGTGAGAACAAAAGCAAAAACGCTTTTTTATTTTAAAATCAGTTAATTATGTCTGTTTACTATGTCATACCTTTTTTTAGTTACTATATATTAGGTTCCTTTTTTATAATCGCTGTGATCGTATCAATCATTTTCTTTGACGGGTCGAACAATGGTTCTATCAAGCCTTTGGTTGCTTCAAACGAGCAGTTATAGTCGCTCTTTTCCCTCATTGTTTGCAAAAGCGTGAAAGTGTCGGAGTGTTCTTCTTGCAATATTCCCGTCTTGATGTATGTCTGCCTAAACAACATTCCTGTCCCGTGGTGTGTACGCACTTCGTGCTTGTCTTGAATAAGCAAGGAGTTGATGGCATGAAACACTGCATAGTACAAACGGTTTGCTGCTGCGTCCCATTGTTCGTGTTCCCGCATAATTACAGCCTGATTGTAGTTTGCAAGAGCCTTTTCCAATTCCCTTGCGACAATGATTGCTCTGTTTTCGTCACTTAGGCTCATATCAGTACCCGTTTGTCCGATGATACATTATTGTAAAATGGGGTATAACTGTAACTTTCCCATTCGTTTTTGGAATAAACCTGTGGATTTATTTCTTCGCCGATGTCCCATCCAAGTTCGCGAAGCGGTTTCTGAACCAGATAGTCATCAAGAGTCAACTCGTCTTTGTCGAGCAATATTAGCAGGTCGTAGTCGCTATCGGGGCGTGCATCACCTCTCGCGCGTGAACCGTAAAGCCACAGCGAAGCACCTTTGGGCAGCGTGTAACCCGCTGTTTCCATAATTCGTTCTATGACTTTTTTCTGGTTCATTCTTTTTATTCCTATTTTCACGCTACAATGATACGCTTTTTTTTTCATTCGGCAAAATTTATATTGCAGATTCAATGTCTGCGGCGTTTCTAGGGCTAAAGCCCGTTTCTATTTGTTTCTGGGTTTGTTGGATGCGCCGTTTGAAGATTCGAATGAATTTGAGGATTTGAAAGATTGAAAAATTTGTCATTACAGCCCTTCAACAAGAAACCGACGCAGATGCAGATGCGTAACGCCATCGGCATCGCTACGAGAAAGCAAAGGGGTCATAGATATGACATATTTGGGATAATTGTCTTTTATTCGATGTAAAATACCGAATTCTCTTTCGCGTGTATTGTCGTCTGATATTATAAACGATGCTTGAACGTATGCCCTTCGACCATCCGACCTGACACCGACAAAATCAACCTCTCCTGCATTCAACTGCCCAACATACACTTTGTAACCTAGTCTTACAAGATGTTGATATATAACATTTTCAATAATCTTCTCAATATCACCTTCGCGAGAACCTCCTGCCAGAGCATTTCTAATACCATTGTCCTCGAAATAGAACTTTTCATTGCTCTCAAAGATGCGCTTCCCGTGAATGTCGAACCTGCTAACCTTATGCAGCATAAACGATTCTTCAAGATATTTCTGGTAGCCGATTATTGCAGATGGCGTAATGTTCTCACCCTGCGATTTCATATATTTGCTTATACTGCTTGCAGAAATAAGTTTTCCCTCATTATCGGCCATAAACCTTACAAGATTTTCAAGAAAAGGCACATTCCTAATCTTGTTGCGCAGTATAACATCCTTTAGCAGCACCGTATGGTATATGTCCATTTGATAGTCTCGCACGGCTTCCTCTTCAAGTCCAATACGCGTCAACCCTGGCAATCCGCCATAATTAATATATTTGAGCAGAGCATCATCATTGTCGGCAAGATTATGAAAAACAATGAATTCCTTGTAACTTAGCGGTTGAATGTAAATCTCCTTGTAGCGTCCACCGATAAGCGTTGTCAGTTCTCCGCTAAACATACTTGCATTGCCTCCTGTAACAATAACCTCAGTATCGGACTCTGTACGGTAGTTCCTGAGCGTGCGTTCAAACTCCAAAATATCCTGAACTTCATCAATCAAAATATAGTTTGTTACCCCGTCATGTCTATGTGCTTCGATATACGAGTTCAAATCCTGATAATTCCTAATGCTGTCGAACTCGCGCTTTTCCTTGTCAATATATATGACATTTGACATCGCCTCCGCCCGCTTATCCTCGCACAACTGCTTGAGCATATAACTTTTCCCAACTCGCCTTTGTCCTGTAAGCACAACAATCGCACCTTTGCCCAGTACCTTTTCTATCTTGTCAAGATATTCTTGCCGTCTGATAATTTCCATAATCAACCAATTTTATCAAACGCAAAAATAATAAAAATTTCTTTTATAAAAGATAAAACATCAAAAAAATAATTTTCTTCTTTTATAGAAGATAAAAAGCAAAATAACAACACTTTCTTCTTTTATAAAACAAAAAATGGTCTCACACCATACCAATAGTTTGTTTTTCAAATATTTAGCATTAGTTATAGGATTGAAACTATCCCAGTTGCGGACATTAAACCGCAAAATGTGCGGTTGTGGAATAATCGTTAGCCGCAGAAAATGCGGTTAAAAATTTGCCATTAGCCGCAGAAGTGTTATTTTTGGAACAGTAGATAAATTTTTTGGGCTGTAGTTTGGTGTTTAACTGATTTTTGCAGTTTTTATAACAACCATATTATCATTAAGTTATAAAAAAAAGACAGTCATTCCACAAGTCAGAACATACACGCGATACGGAACGGGGAGCGTTGTAATGTTCGACTATGCGGAATCTCCAATTAGTACACAAAGGAGATTCCGTATAAGTGAACTCACAAGCAACGTTCCTTATGCTGTTCGTTCTACTTTACGGAATGACGGCAAGGGGGATTTCAGAATAAATTCAGTTGTTTGTAAAACTACAGCCATTTTTTGTTTATTTTCTGTACGGGATATTACATATAACAGTAAAATATTTTGAAGAAAATTGAAAAGCATTCCATTTAGTTAAAATAATTTTACTATTTTTGCGGCATGAGTTTACATAATAAAGATATTAGAAGCTTTGGAAATGTCCCGATAGGAGTTTCCGCTATTGAGTCGGCTATGCCCGATTACAATTTCATTCAGAACAAGATATGTTCGATGGAGCATAATGGACAGTTGATTCGTCTTAGACGAGGTTTATATGTACAGCCACCGTCGGTTACTGGAAAGATTATTTCACTTGAACTTGTGGCAAATCACATATATTCGCCTTCGTATGTTACCGGTCTGTATGCGCTCCGTTATTATGGATTAATTCCTGAACTTGTATATACGGTAACTTCTGCAACAACGGGACTTTCGAAGCGTTTTGTAAACAAACTTGGCACTTTCGAGTATCGCAGGTTTGCAAGCGATTATTACCATATTGGTATCAAGATACAGGACGGAGACGGCTGTTCATTTCTTATTGCATCGCCCGAAAAAGCATTATGCGACCTTATATGTATGACTTCGCACTTGAATTTGCGTTATATGCGTGAAACAATGGCTTATCTTGAAGAAGATTTGCGTTTTGATATGGATGCCTTTTGGGGTATGGACAAGAGTATTTTCGAGCAATGTGCGCAAGTTGGAGCAAAGAGAACTATGATTGAAACTTTGATTAAACTAATTGAAAGAAATGGATGATATTTTCAACCAAATGCTGTCGTCGTATGAAATAAATACGGATACAGACAAGCGTAATGCAACATTTGAAGTGATGCAACAGATTATTCTAGCAGGATTGCAGCAGGGTGGATTTTTCGACAAGGCGGCATTCTATGGAGGAACTTGCCTTAGAATTTTTCACGGACTGCAAAGATTTTCGGAAGACATGGATTTTTCATTGGTGAGAAAAGATGAAAAATTCAATATTGAAGATTATTTTGACCCAATAGTAAAGTTTTTTGAATCCATTGGACGCAAGGTTGTTATCACAAAGAAAGACAAAAGAACATTTGGAAGGGTTGAGTCTGCATTTTTGAAGGATAATACCCAATTGTACGATGTGGCATTTCAGACAGAAAAAAGCATTAAAATAAAGATTGAGGTTGACACAAATCCGACGTTAATGTTTGATACGGAGCAAAAGTTGCTAATGAAGCCATATTCGTTTATGACTAGGTGCTTTACCCTTCCCGACCTTTACGCAGGAAAAATGCACGCACTAGTTTTCCGCAATTGGAAAACAAGACTAAAGGGTAGAGATTGGTATGACTTTGAATGGTATGTTAGAAATGATGTGCCTTTGGATTTTCTGCATTTGCAGGAACGAATAAGGGAATTTAGTGGGGAAGAAATGTCTCGCGAAAAATTTATGCAGTTGCTCAACGAAAGGCTTGCCACCGCAGATATGAAATCTGTTCTTGAAGATGTGACCAGATTTGTTAGGAATCCTAACGAGTTAAAAATCTGGTCGAATGACTATTTTTTGGAACTTGCAAAAAAAATTCGCTTTAAGTAGGCAACCATTTTAAAAATTATTCGTTAGGGAGGTGTATGCGAAAGGAAAAGTTGGACATATACAATGCCAATGATGCGATGGTAATCGTGGAAGGCTGCGTAAAGAACGACCGTGAATATCAGCAGATTCTTTACAAACAGACTTTTACAAAAATGCTTGGTGCGTGTCTGCGGTATTCGTCCGACTACGAAGAGGCGATGGACTATGTGCAGGACGGATACATAAAGGTGTTCGACAAGATTGGAAGTTATCAGCCTACAGGTTCTTTGGTATCGTGGATAAAGCATGTTATTGTCAACAATCTGATTGACTCGCTGCGGAAAAAATCGAAATACCAGTTTTCCGACATGGACGAAATGCAAATCGAAGATGATGACAATAGCGGCGAAGAACTGGAAAGGATTGCAGCAAAGGAACAGAATGCCGGTCGAATAGTGGAACTCCTGCAAGAACTGTCGCCAGTCTATAGGACGGTGTTCAATATGTATGTAGTGGAGGAACTTTCGCATACGGAAATTGCTGAACGGTTGGGCATTTCGGTGGGAACATCGAAGTCGAACCTCGCAAAGGCAAAAATGAGACTGAAACAGATGTTTATAGATAAATACGGTGAAGATGAGTAATTTAAAGAAAATATTATCCGAATACGAGGGTGAATTTAACCCCAACGGCTGGGCACAGCTCGAAAAGCGTCTGCCCAAGCCGACTTTCTGGCAGAGGTTCGGCAAATTTATTGTCGGCGGAGCTGCTGGTGCATTGGTTGTTGCTGGTGTGCTTGTGGCTGTGCTGTGGAATAGTGACGAAAAACCTTCAATCGATGAACCTATTGCAAAAGCCGAAATTGCAAATGCCGTACAGGAAAGCAGTAGCAATGAAAATGCTGTTTCTGTTCCCAACCAGACCGCTATGCCAAGTGCAGAAATTTCTGAACCTAAGCAAACCTCAATTGCTACCGAAGTCGCAGAAACCAAAAACACAGAAATTGCCGAATCGAAGATAGAAACAGAAACTGCAAAGCAACTGGAACCAGCAGTCAGCAACGAAAAGCAAGATATTGCTTCCAACAATCAGGACAATCAGCCGCAGCAGACGCCAAAAGTTGTTACAGAACCATCGTTCTCTGTATCGTGTGATTCACATTGTACACCTGCTACAGCAAGTTTCGTTGCTACTGGCGTAGAAGCCGACTGCGAAGTCGTGTGGGAATTTGGAAACGGCAAGCAGGCAAAGGGCAGCAAGGTGACTTTCGTTTACGAGAAAAAAGGCACTTTCAAACCTGTTGCAACACTTTACCGCAACGGCACACTCGTAAAGAAGACCGAACTTGCAACAATAACAGTAAACGAAACTCCCAAAGCCGACTTTACTTGGCGTTCAACCGACAATACCTATAAATTTTATACGGAAAGGACTGTAAACCTTGCATACAAGTGGGAAATCGACAACAAGTCGTTCACCGACAAGTCAGTAGAATACGAATTTGTCCGCAATGGCAATTATCCGATAAAACTCCTGCTTACCGATGGCAATGGTTGTTCAGCGGAGGCGACAAAGTCGATAAAGGTAGTCATTTCACACGTATTTTTTGTCCCGAATGCCTTCACACCCGATTCCGACGGTGTAAATTCGACATTCGGTCCGATAGGCGAAGATATGGATTTCAAGACATTTAGTTTCGGCATAACAAATTCAAGGGGAGAAGCGGTATTTACATCAACCGACCCTGCTGTACAATGGAACGGCAAGGTGAACAATGTAGGACCCGACGTAGAGGCTGGCGTGTACTATTGGATTATCAAGACAGTTGACCATTATGGCAACAGCCAGACACGAAAAGGAACCGTAAACGTAATGAGGTAGAGTATTATGGTATAGAAGCCACCTAAATTGGTGGCTTCTATTTTTGTGGGTTATATAACAGCAGTTACTGATAAATCCACATAAAACCGAGACATTTTTCATAATAATATGAATGTCTCATCCCTTTCTTATATATGATGGCATTATCTTTAGAAAGGCAAGTCGTCGTCTGCCTTGCTGTCGGCACCCATAAAGTCGGGCATTTCGGTCGGAATTGGGGCACCTGTTGGTGGCGGAGGTGTAGGCATTGCAGAGAAGTTGCCGGCTTGGTTTTGTGCCGATTCCACTTTCCAAGCGCGGAGATCGGTGTACCAGTTGTTGTTGTACTCGCGGCTTTCCGGCTCGAAGAAAACGTGTATTTCTTCACCTTCGACAAGCGATGAAATATCAACCTTATCGCCCCATATTTGGAAGCAGGCTTTCTTAGGGAATTGTCCGCTAGCGTATTCAATTACAAACAATTGTTTTTTCCAAGTGCCGTTTGCACTAGTGCCAGTTATTGGGTCTAATTTCTTTATTAACTTTCCTGAAATATCCATAGTCTTATTTTTTACACTGCGAAATTACATATAATTATTCTCTTCACTCATTTTTCGAAGCGAATGTTATTAACAATTTTCGATATTAAGCCTTTGCTTTTCTCGTGAACTCGATGAGGTTGTCGATACCCCTTACAAATTCGTCTTCTTCGCGGGCAATGTTGATTCTTATGTAGTTGTTCCACTCCTTGCCGAAATGTACGCCTGGAATCACTGCCGTCCTGATGTTTTCATACAATGCAAGTCCGAAGCGCAGACTATCGTCCCACGGTTCTGGCAGTTTCGCCCATATAAAGTAACCGCCATCGTTTTGCGGGCATACGAAGCCAGCCTTTTGCAGACGTTCGTTACCTATTTCGAGGTTGCGGATAATCTTGCTGCGCAATTCGGTAATGTATGTGCGCGATTCGTCGGTATCGAGAAATTCGGCTATTGCTTGTTGCTGCGGTGCTGCCGACGACAAACCAATGTAGTCGTGTATGTAGCTGATTTTAGCGAAATGACTTTCGTGGAATATGAAATATCCTACGCGCCAGCCTGTGATTGAGTATTTCTTCGAGAAACTATTGACGTAGAATACGTTCGGCGAGATTCTTTCGATAGGATAGTATGGTGGTTGGTTGTTGAAGTACAATTCGCCATATACCGAATCTATTATAAGGTATGAACCGAATTCTTCGCAGAGGTCGATGAGGTAGTCGAGTTTTTCGCGACTTAAAGTTTTGCCGTATGGATTTCCTGGCGAAGCTACAAATATTACGTTTATCTTGTTGTCGATGAAGAATTTGCGGAAATTATCGTTGGCAAAATATATTTCATGGTCGGTGGGGTAGGTGAAGAAGTTATTCCCGAAAATCTGTGGCAGGTGAATGTAGGATTCGTATGCTGGCGAAAAACTCATTGCGTTGAAATCCTTCCCTTTGTTACCTTGCAGGTAGGTGTATATCAGCGAGACAGCCTCTGTGGCTCCGCTTGAAATGAAGATTCTCGCATCGGCAGGGCGACGGCTATATTTTTTGTCCAGATGTTCCAGTAGTTTTTGATTTCCACATCCTGGTGCGTACTGATGAATATCCTTTTTCAACACATTGGCAAAAATCTCGAGAAGTTTCTCTGGTGGACGGAATCCTGGTATTCCTTGTGCTAGGTTTGTTCCGCCGTTCAGTTTTACCATATTGCTGAAATAACTTATCAGCGAGCCGGTTATCTGTGGCAATGGAGTAGATGGGGATAGATAGTTCATGATTATATTGTTATTATTAAGCAGGTGCAAAAATACTTAAAATGTCTTATTGAAGAACACCTATGTTTTGTGTTTGAGATTTTTCAGAAAATCTAAACAACTCGCCTAATAGTTTATCTGCAATTGATACCTAAATATGGAATCGTTATTTTGTCCTCAGATGCTTTTCCCATTCCCAAGCCGACAAAGTGGTTTCGTCCAGCGTTTTTTCTGCCTTCCAACCTAGTATTTTGTTAGCCTTTGTGGTGTCTGCCCACACTTTTTCGATGTCACCGGCACGACGTCCAACTATTTTGTAGTTCAGTTTTACGCCTGTGCTACGTTCAAACGCATCAATAACTTCCAAAACTGTCGAGCCTTTGCCTGTACCTATGTTGAAGAAATCGAACTGCTTGTCATTTTTGTCTGAGTTTAGGTATTTTACAGCAGCAACGTGGGCTTTTGCAAGGTCAACAACATTTATGTAGTCGCGGATTGGTGTGCCGTCGGGCGTGTTGTAGTCGTTGCCGAAAACACTGAGGCATTCGCGGATTCCTATGGCAGTCTGCGTAATGTATGGCATCAAGTTGTTTGGCGTGCCGTTGGGCAGTTCCCCGATTTGTGCCGACGGATGTGCTCCGATAGGATTAAAATAGCGCAATGCAATGGCTTTCAATGATGGGACAGCACGAAGCGTATCCTGAATTATCTCTTCCGAAATCTTCTTGGTGTTTCCGTATGGAGATTCGGCCTTTGCGAATGGAGTTTCTTCCGTAACTGGCAGTTTTTCTGGCTGACCGTAAACAGTACAACTTGATGAAAACACAAGCCCTTTTACACCGTGCTTTTCCATCATTTCCAACACATTGATAAGTCCGTTGATGTTGTTGCGGTAGTACATTAGCGGTTTCTGTACCGATTCGCCAACTGCCTTGCTTGCAGCAAAGTGAACGACAGCAATTGCATCGCTATTTTCGTAGAAGATTTTGTCCATTGCAAAATTGTCGGTAACATCTGCCTTGTAGAAAGTTGGGCGTTTACCTGTTATTTTCTCAATTCCGTCGAGGACATTTATGTTTGAGTTGGAAAGGTTGTCAATGATTATCGGTTCGTAGCCTGCATTGATGAATTCTACAACTGTGTGAGAGCCAATGTATCCAGTTCCGCCAGTGATTATTATCTTTTTCATTTCATTTTCTGTTTAAACGTAAGTTTCTGCAAGTTTTTTCATTTCGCTGTTGACATTCTTTGCTTCGTAAAGTATTCCGTAGATTGTCTCGGCAATCGGAATGTCAAAATTTGTCTTTTTGTTTATCTCGTGGACGCAACGGCAGGCATAATAACCTTCGGCAACCATATTCATTTCAAGTTGTGCTACGCGCACCGAAAGACCGTGACCTATCATATTGCCGAACAGACGGTTGCGGCTGTAGCGTGAGTAGGCGGTAACGAGCAAGTCCCCCAAATAGACCGAATCGTTCAAGTTGCGTTTGCCCGGATACATACTTTCCACGAAGTTTTTCATTTCGCTTACACAGTTTGCAATGTAGGCAGCCAGGAAATTGTCGCCGTAGCCAAGCCCACTATAGATTCCTGCGCCAAGTGCGTAGATGTTTTTCATCACGATGGCGATTTCGGTGCCGAACATATCGCTTGACGTAGTGGTGTGGACGTACCTATTTGCGAACATTGTGGCGACTGTTTTTGCCAATTCTTCGTTTTCCGAAACAGCAGTCAAGAAAGTGTATTTTTCTTGTGCGATTTCTTCTGCGTGAGAAGGACCGCTAATCATAGCCATATTATTAAGCGGAATGTTGAATTCGCTGTGCAGGTAGTCGGAAATTAACTGCATTGTTTCGGGAATTATACCTTTTACTGCAGTGATTATTTTCTTGCCAGTGATATTAATGTTCTTGAGAGGTTTGAGCGATTCGTGAAGGAATGCTGCCGGAGTTACAATTACCAAATATTCGGCTTCCGATGCAATAGTTTCGATGTTGGTGTTTATTTCAACGCAATCTGGATTGATAAAAGTTGACGAAAGATAACGCGGATTATGTCCGTATTTCTTTATTCCTTCTGCAATTTCGTCCCTGCGCACCCACCACGATGTACGTTCAAGGTTTGCCGTAAGTATCTTGACTATTGCCGTAGCCCAACTTCCACTGCCTATCACGGCTACGTTGTATTTCAGTTTTTCTGTTGTAAGCATAAATTTAAATTTTCGCAAAAATACAAATTTATTTACGATTTTGGATTTACGATTTACGATTGGGCTACGCTGAGTTGAAGGTTTCTGACAAGATGTAAATTTATTTACGATTTGGGATTTACGATTTTAGATTTAGCATTTGCAATTTTAGAGTTTTTTTGATTACCTTTGTCATGACCTTATTTTTTGGAAAAAGTTGGCAAAATTTGTGATACTAGGCTAATTATGACTTAAAATGGCAGACAGAGAACAAGAATACCATCCCATAGAAAAGCACCCTTTGCGTCCTTTTCTTCCTTCCAATGCAAAAATACTAATGCTCGGCAGTTTCCCTCCTAAACAAGAACGTTGGTCGATGAATTTCTATTATCCTAACATACAAAACGATATGTGGCGTATAATGGGATTGTTATTTTTCTACGACAAAGATTTTTTTGTGGAAGCAGATGGTAAAAAATTTCGGTTTTGTTATGACAAGGTTGTGAAATTTTGCACACAAAAACGCATTGCAATTTTTGATACCGCAAGTTTGGTAAGGAGACTGAAAGACAATGCTTCTGATGCCCATTTAGAGATAGTGGAGACAACCGATATTCTTTCACTTTTGCATAAGATACCACAATGTCGTACTATAGTTTCCACAGGAGGGAAATCTGCAGAAATAATAGCTGATCAGTTTGATTGCAAGGTTCCAAACATAGGCAGTTATGCGGAACTTTGTATTGAAAGAAACCAATACAAGTTTTTTAGAATGCCTTCGTCATCACGAGCATATCCAATGAAATTAGAGGAAAAAGTTAAATTTTACAAGGAAATTTTTGTCGTGTGAAGTACATTGCAACTAAACACAGCTTATTTGCTTCTTGTTTTAGTCGTTTCGTACAGTTTTCTATATTTTTCGGCAAGTTCCTTTTTCCCACGGCGTTCGTACGATTTGCTGGCATAGTCGTAGTAGGAGAGTTCGGCTTCGCTGATGTCTTTTTGCTGGGCATTATAGACGCGTACTAGTTGTCGTGCCGCCTGTTCGTCGTAGATGTCGTAGTCGACAAGTGAGAGCACAATGTTTTCTGCTTCGTCGTAACGCTTCTGCAAGGTGTAAACCGTTGAAAGAAACATATATGCTAGGCTGAAACGCGGATTGTAGTCTATAATTTCCTTACAGATTCGTTCCGCTTCGTCGTTGTTGCCTGTAATGTTGTGGTAATAAGCGTTGTAGTAGTTGCCGACATCGTCGCGTGGTGCTATTTCAAGGAAGCGGTCAATCCATTTTTTCATTGCGTCCTTGTTGTTTATGCGTAGGTTGGCATCGATGAGGTTTATCATTGCCGACTCGTTGGTGGGGTCGTTGTAAACGGCAGTTTCGAGCAGTTCTATGGCGTGCTGTACGTCGTTGTTGGCAAGATAACCACGTCCGTAGAGGTCGCAGGTGTCGTTGCGATGCAGAACGAGGCAAATCGGAATGTTGTCGATGCTGATTGTGTCGGCGGTATTTTTCGGCGGGAAATACTGACCGGTAAGAATCTCGGGTTCGATTCCTGTGACGGGGAAGATGGCGTAGTCCCAGATGTGGTTTGCACGTTCAGCCCAGCGGGTTTCAACTATCGAAACTTCGTACTTGTATTCTCCGAAGTAATGTTTGCCTGCAAGTTCGCTTCGTGTGGCGACGAAAAGTTGGTTGCCCGAAAGGTTGTACTTGCCGTTATCAATAATCCATTGTGCTGCTTCGCGGTTGCTTGTGCCATAGTTTTCAAGTTCGTAGCGTCCAAAAGCGTGTCCAAGTCCGCCAGTAAATTCGTTGTAGTATATATTGCTGTAAGGGTGAAAACGGAAGATATGTATCGCTGGCATAATCATCAGCAGGATTGGGATTGTTATGCCTGCAATTTGTGTGGCTTTGGTGCGCGAAGATTCGACAAGCATATCGAAACCGATGGATGCGACTATGTATAGCGGAATTTCTGCAAAAAGTAAATGCTGCCAGATTCCGTTTGTGTCCGATTTCAGAGAGAAAAGCAAGATTGCAACTACAGATATTGCAATAAGCGTAATTGTTTCTGTGCGGTTGGATTTTTTGACAAAGCAAAGTCCAAGAGCCAAAAGCATTCCGACGAATACTGCAGCAGGAATTGTCATCACAAGCATCTTTGTGTTGTAGTACCACGGCAGAAGGTCTGTCCAGACGAGTTTTCCTTCAAAGAGGATTCGTGTCGGTGAAGATGGTGAGAAAGTTTCAAGCCATTCTCCGATTCCTTGTGGGATAAGCAGGATTGTGACAATAAAAGTAACTGCTAACGAGCCGACAGCGAGTGCCGAATAGCGGATTGCCGCTTTTTTTATTTCGGAGTGTTTGCGTTGTATGACAAGTCCTATTGCGGTAAGTAAAATGGCAAATGCGACAATTATTGAAGTGTCGGGATTTGCAGTGATGCTCAGCGATGCCGACAAGGTAAAGAATATTGCATCGACGATTTTTGGTTTCGGGAAATGGTCGGCAAGGCGTTTTGCAAAATATAGCGATGCTGCGAAAGTCGCAAAAACAGGAATGTCTTCCAAGTTGAACATTGAATGTCCGAATATTACGGGTGAAAGTCCGAGCAACAGCATTGTGAAACTTGCCGTGCGCCAGTTGCGACAGCGTTTTGCAAGCAGTGCTACGAAAAGTATTCCTACGAATCCGAAAATTGCGTTCATCGTATGGCGTACACTGCGGATTTCGTATTTTACAATTAGGTCGGAGATGCTTACTGATAGAGCATTGAACCATCCGCTGTACATCGGGTGGGCATTTTCGAGTATGCTTGTGTCGTTGCCGAAAGTTTTGTAGTATCTGTCCAGTTGTACGGCTTGGTTTATCTGGTATTCGTCCTCTGCGGTGCTGCTACCGTAGTCGCCCACGAGTGCAAGCATTGTCACGGCAATTGCTATGGCAATGATTATGAAGATTAGCCTATGGTATTTTTCGTTCATTGTGTGATGTTTCAAAAGTCGGGCAAAGATAATATAAATAAGTTTACGATTTTAGAATTACGAACGTTATAGCATTGTTGTGATATATGAAAAAGCGGCACCCGTCATCTGAATTTGTTCCAGAATCTGGAGTGCCGTTTTTAGTTAGCAAATTATCGTTTACCTTACTACGATGTTCACAATCTTCTTTGGGACAACGATGACTCTGTTCACTTCCTTGCCTTCTATATACTTCTTTGTCAATTCATTTGCAATGACAGCATCCTCAATCTGCTTCGGATTCATATCGAGCGGAAGTTCGAGGTTGAAACGCATCTTTCCGTTGAACGAAATCGGATAAGTGAATGTGGTTTCCTTGGTGTAAGCCTCGTTGTATTCTGGCCACTGAGCCTTGGTAACCGATGTATCGTGTCCGAATTCGTGCCACAGTTCCTCGGCGATGTGTGGTGCGTACGGCGAAATAAGAACGCAAAGCGGTTCAAGGATTTCGCGCTTGTTGCACTTGCCAAGTTCGTTGCAGCAAATCATAAAGCAACTTACGCAGGTGTTGAACGAGAACCTTTCAATGTCGTCGGTAACTTTTTTGATGGTATTGTGTAAAGTCTTCAGTTCGGCAGGCGTAGCCTTTTCGTCCGAAATGCAGAAATTATTGTCCTCGTCGTGGAACATGCGCCAGAACTTCTTTATGAACCTTGCAACACCTTCGATTCCGTTGGTGTCCCACGGTTTAGCCTGCTCAACAGGACCGAGGAACATTTCGTAAAGCCTCAAGGTGTCGGCTCCGTAGCGTTCTACAAGGTCATCGGGGTTCTGAACGTTGTACATCGACTTCGACATCTTCTCGATTTCCCATCCGCAGACATACTTTCCGTCCTCAAGAACGAACTGTGCATCGTTGAAATCGGGTCTCCATTGGCGGAACTTTTCGATGTCGAGAATGTCGTTGCTTACAATGTTGATGTCAACGTGAATCGGAACTGTGAATTCTTCGCGACCAGGAATATTCTTGGAAATGAACAGGTTAATCGGAACGAATGCTTCTCCTTCCTCGAATTCGGGAACATCGCCGCCAGCAACAAGGTCCTTAATCTTCTGCTCAACCACATCGATACGGTTCATAACATCGAATATAGAAATAAGCAGAATCCTGTATCCCTTGTCCTTTGCGTATTCGCTGTATGCTTCGGCAACCTTTTCGAGCGAATGTTCGCGCTTGATTTCGATGAGTATCTTCTTTTCATCGCAGTAGAAGTCGAAACGGCGTTTGCCATCCTTGTAGTCCTGCTTGAATTCAACGCCCAACTTCTTGTCCTTCAGCAACTGCCAAACCTTGTATTCAGCCATCTTTTCGAAACTGCTTACGCGGTAAACGAAATTTGAACGCCCCTGAATCATACCCTGGTTGATGAGTTTCTTGTAAGGCTCTTCGTTTGGAACCAATCCGAGGTCGTACAGGAACTTGTTCCAGAAACGCGAATATATAAGGTGTCCGGTTGCGTGTTCGCGTCCACCGATGTAAAGGTCAACATTCTGCCAGTAGTTAACGGCTTCGGGCGAGAAAATCATCTCGTCGTTGTGCGGGTCTGTGTAGCGCAGATAGTACGCCGACGAACCTGCAAATCCAGGCATTGTCGAAGTTTCGTACTTGTAACCCTCAGGTGTACACCAGTTCTTTGCGCGTGCCAGTGGCGGTTCGCCAGTTTCGGTAGGCAAATATTTGTCAACTTCGGGAAGTTCGAGCGGAAGTTTCGACTCGTTGAGCGGATATGGGATGCCGTCCTTGTAGTAAATCGGGAAGGGTTCGCCCCAGTAGCGCTGACGGCTGAAGATAGCGTCGCGCAGACGATAGTTGACCTTGCGCTTGCCTATGCCCATCTCCTCGATGCGGTCGTTCATAGCCTTGATGGCCTGCTTTACGCGCAATCCGTTGAGGAAGTCGGAATTCATAAGAATACCGTCCTTCGAATCGAACGATTCTGTCCACTGGTCGGTAGGAACGATTTCGGCTCCTTCCTTAGCAACAACCTGCGAAATAGGCAGATTGAAGTGACGTGCGAAAGCAAAGTCGCGGCTGTCGTGTGCCGGAACTGCCATAATTGCACCAGTTCCGTAACCTATTAATACATAGTCGGCGATGAAGATTGGAATACGCTCCTTTGTGAACGGGTTAATTGCATACGAACCTGTCATCTGTCCGCTGACTTTCTTCTCTGCCATACGCTCAACGTCGGAACGGTTCTTTGCCCAGGTTACATATTCCTCAACCTTAGCGCGGTACTCATCTGTAGCGAGCGAAAGAGCAAGGTCGTGTTCTGGTGCAATTACCATGAACGAAACACCGAAAATGGTATCGGGACGGGTGGTGAAGATTTCCATCTTTTCGCTCCGGCCTTCAATTTCGAAGAATACCGATGCACCTTCGCTACGACCAATCCAGTTGTTCTGAATATCCTTTACGGGTTCTGGGAAATCAACGGTGTTAAGTCCATCAAGAAGTCTCTGTGCGTAAGCCGTAATTCTCAAAGACCACTGACGCATTTTTTTGCGTTCTACGGGGTAGCCACCACGAACCGACAGACCATCGACAACCTCGTCGTTGGCAAGCACGGTTCCGAGTTTTGGACACCAGTTTACAGGAATGTCGGCGAGGTAGGCAAGGCGGTAGTTCATAAGAACTTGCTGCTGCTTTTTCTCGTCCCATGAATTCCATTCATCTGCTGTGAACGAAAGGTCTTCGGTGCAAGCAATGTCAAGTCCTTTGGTGCCTTGGCTGGCGAAAATCTTGACGAGCTCGCTAATCGGACGAGCCTTCTGTGCTTGGTTGCAATAGTACGAATTGAAAAGTTGAATGAAAGTCCACTGTGTCCACTTGTAGTATTTTGGGTCGCTGGTGCGTACCTCGCGGCTCCAGTCGAACGAGAAGCCGAGGTTGTCGAGCTGCTCGCGGTATTTGTTGATGTTCTTTTCGGTGGTTATTGCAGGATGAGTGCCTGTCTGGATGGCGTACTGTTCGGCAGGAAGACCGAAGGCATCATAGCCCATCGGGTGCAATACATTGAAGCCTTTCAGTGTTTTGTATCTTGAAAAGATGTCGGAAGCGATGTATCCAAGCGGATGTCCTACATGCAAACCTGCTCCCGAAGGATAGGGAAACATGTCGAGAACATAGTATTTGGGCTTAGATTTGTCGATAACAGCCTTGTAGGTGTCGTGTTTCTTCCAGTATTCGCGCCATTTGCGCTCAATTTCCGTAAAGTTGTATTCCATCTTCTAAAAATTTTGAAGTCGCAAAATTAAGAATATTTGTGCTTTGATGGTGAGTTTTTTTTGTTTTTTTGATTGAAAAACCATAGTTACTATATCAATAAATTTTTGTAACAAATCCAAATATAAACTAGCTTTTCATTTTAATAAATCCAAATATAAAAGATAGTTGTGTTGTAATAAATCCAAAGTAAAATTTGAACATTTTCTCTTTGACAAACTCATGGTGTTGCTTATTTCGATTTCACTGGCACAACGCAGAAAGCGAAAGTCTTTTTTTCTCTGCACAATTTAAAGTCCTAATTCGTAAATATTTTTTACTTTTGCGCCATAATATTATTAAGGTGCTGTTGTCGCTGATACATATCACAGTAATTGATGTAATCGACATTCTCATTGTCGCCTTCCTGATGTACAAGTTATACCAATTAATAAAAGGTACAGCCGCCATCAAGATTTTCTACGGAATCGCAATCGTCTATTTGGTATGGCTGGTTGTAAGGGCTCTGAAGATGGAACTTGTCGAAAGCATTATGGGTCAGATTATCGGTGTAGGCGTGATTGCACTGATTGTTGTTTTCCAACAGGAAGTCAGGCAGTTCCTGCTAATACTTGGCGACAAGTATTTCAAGCGAGGCTTTTTTGTCGGCAAGGTTAAGCTGCGCAACGACTTTTCGCTCGAAGGTGTAGAAAGCATTGTGCAGGCCTGCATGGAAATGTCGGAAACAAAGACTGGAGCACTTATTGTCATAACACGCGAAACATCGTTGCAGACAATAATACAGACAGGAGAAACCGTGAATGCCGACATTAACACACAGCTAATAAAGGCAATATTCTACAAGAACGCACCTCTCCACGACGGAGCAATGATTATAGAGAAAAACAGAATTGTCGCTGCAAAGTGCATATTGCCAGTTTCGCAGAATCCAAACCTGCCAAACGAATACGGCTTGCGCCACCGCTCGGGACTAGGCATATCCGAAACCTCCGACGCCATGGTTATAATCGTGTCGGAACAGTCGGGCAACATATCAATAGCCCAGAACGGACAGATCCACAAAGCCTCGGGCCGCGACTACCTGAAAAAGACTATCCTCGCCTACCTCCGCAAAAAAACTGAAAACAAAAAGGAACACAAGGCAGAAAAAGATGCCGATAAGGCATTTGAAGATTCAAAGATTTGAAAATTTAAAGATTCAACAATTTGAAAATTGACGCAATGATTTGCGCCGTTAGAAATAATTTGCGCAAAATATAATGCATTGCGTCTGTACAATCGAATATATTATTTAAAGTTCAATGGCTGATGCCGTTTGAAAATATAGGCATTTTCGACTGTACGCCTACTCTACTGCAAGCCTTTTTCTATTAACAAAACTTTAACCTCACAAAACGTTTCCACCCCACAAAAGTTTTCTAATTTCGCGGCATCATTTAACGGACACTTTATGATAGAAAAAGAAACCATATTGGAAGAGGTCGCAAAGATGTTCAACGCCAACGGTATCAAGCCAGTAACTATGGACAACATATCGATGGATATGAAAATATCGAAGCGCACGCTCTACGAAATTTTCAAGGACAAGGACGACCTTGTGATGCAAGTTATGCAGCATCAACTAAAAAAAGCCGACGAAAAGGTGAAAAAAATCATTGCCGAAAGCGACAACGTACTTGATGCAATATTCAGCATAGCGGAAGAAAAAGTCCAGAACAATGCAAAGTCGAAGACAAATCCCAAAATTATTGAGGATTTAATCAAGTATCACCCGGAAATATACTCGAACGCATACAAGAAATTAAGGGAAGAAACCTACATAACAATATTCAAACTTGTGGAACGTGGCAAAATCGAGAACTATTTCAAAAAGGAAATCGATACCGACATTCTGATTTTTACCTTGCAGAAACTTGTAAACATCTACGAAAACGAGCAGGAATTTGTCAAGAGCAAGCCACCGGTAGCTTTCCATCACACACTTACAATTCCTATTCTGCTCGGAATATCAACCCCTCAGGGTCAGGAAATAATTAACGAAAAGGTAAAGAAACTCATAAAAAGCAAAGATAACAAATGAGAAGAATTGCATTAATTACAACCGCAGTGCTTATGCTGCTGTCGGCTGCACATTCATTTGCACAAAACGAAGACGGAGCGTTATCAATTTCGCTTAAATCGGCTCAGGACTACGCCGTAGAGCACAACAAGACACTGAAAAACTCGAGTCTTGACATCCGCAAGGCCGAAGCTGCAAAATGGGGAGCAATCGCCTCAATGCTTCCTCAGGTAAGCGCAAGCCTCGGATACTCAAACTACTGCGGATACGAAATGAATCTCGGTCCAATGTCGATGTCGATGCCAGCAACTGGAACTCTCGGCGTAACCGCTTCGGTTGCACTCACAGGACAGCAAATCATTGGCATACAAATGGCCGAAATGTCTAAAACTCTCGCCGACATTACTACCCAGCAGTCCGAAGACGAAATACGCTACCAAGTGGCAAAAATCTACATGTCGATTCTGGTGATGCAGAACACCACCGAACTGCTCGAACGCAGTCTCGAAAACATTGAAAGCCTGCAAGAAACAACGCAAAATGCCGTTGATGTAGGTGCTGCCGAACAGACCGATGCCGACAAGTTGATGGTTCAGGTTCTGTCGCTCCGCACAAGCATAAGCTCTACAAACAGGTCGCTCGAAATGCTCGAAAACTCAATGCGCCTGCAACTTGGCTGCGGTGTAAACACAAAACTCACTCTCACCCAGACTGTTGACGACATTCTGAAGCCGGAAGCAATTCTCGCTCTGCAAAACGAAACCTTCAATGTGGAGAACAACTACAACTACCAGTTGCTACAAGAAAACTCCAAACTGCTCAAAAAGCAGATTGACCTCAAGATAATGGGTTATGTCCCGACCTTGAGCGCATACTACCAGTATTCGGGCAGAACATATTTCGGAAAGAAGGAAGGTTTCAACATGACCCCGCCAAACCTCATCGGTCTTACGCTTAATGTCCCGATATGGAGCAGCGGAAAGACTTGGTCGGATGTGAAGCAGGCAAAAATCGAATACGAGAAGTTCCAGAACACAATCGAAACAACCCGCGATGCCCTGCTGGTTCAGGAACGCCAGTTGCGCTACAATGTGACATCAAACTACGAAACCTACGAGGCCCAGAAACTTAACCTCGAAGTCACCGAGCGCGTATTTACCAATGTGTCCAACAAGTTTGAACACGGAATGGCATCGAGCCTCGAACTCACAACCGCTAGCAGCGACATAATATCGGCACAGAGCAACTACATTTCGGCCGTGCTGAACCTCGTGAACGCACAAATAGAATTTGAACAACTGTTGAATAGAAAATAAGTCAAAACAATGAATATAAAGAATTTGATAGGTGTTGCCTTAATTTCAGCAATGATGCTGACGGCAACTGGATGCAAAGAGAAGAAAGAAGAGACAAATGTTGCCAATGTTCAGGAAGAAAAGACGGAATTGGTTTCGGTACAGACACTTGCAAAGGAGACTATCTCCAAGAGCATAAGCATCTCGGCAGTGTTGCAACCATACGAGACTATGAACATTTCACCGTCGGTAACAGGTATCATAAAGAAGATAAATGTTGATGTGGCATCGCGTGTCAGCAAAGGTCAGACACTTGTGCAGATGGACGAAACGCAGTTGAAAACCACTCGTTTGCAGTTTGCCAACCTCGAAAAGGAACTTGGTCGTGTAGAAGCTTTGCTAAAGAGCGGAAGCGTATCGCAGCAGACCTACGACCAGACCAAGGTGCAGTACGACCTTACAAAGGAAAACCTTGAGTTCCTCGAGAAAAACACATACGTCAAGGCTGACTTTTCGGGTGTAATTTCGGCAAAGAACTTCGAGTCGGGCGAACTATACAGCGGAATGCCAATACTTACATTGATACAGATTAACATGCTGAAGGCAATAGTAAACATTCCCGAAGCCTACTTCCCGATGATAAAGACCGGAACAAAAGTTCAGCTCAGTTCCGACATCTACAAGGGACGCACTTTCGAAGGAACAATCGAAATCATATACCCGACAATTGACCCTAATACCCACACTTTCCAGGCAAAGGTAAGGATTCCTAACGCAAAGGAGGAACTTCGTCCGGGTATGTATATGAGCGTAAACATCGACCTCGACAACATCGAAGCAATAATAGTTCCTTACCAGTCGGTTCTTAAACTGCAGGGGGCTAACGAAAGATATGTATTCATCAACAACGACGGATATGCAAAGCGTGTAGTTGTTGAAATGGGCAAGCGCTTCGACGACAAGATTGAAATCATATCGAACGACATTAAGGAAGGCGACGAACTTGTTGTTGTCGGTCAGGCAAAACTCGTCGATGGCGTAAAACTTAACATTTCCAAATAAAGCAGAAAGGACAAGACGATGAGTATCTACAAAACCGCAATACAAAAGCCTATCACTACGGGACTTATCTTTGTCGCCGTAATTGTGATGGGTCTGTTCTCGCTGTCACGACTGCCAATCGACCAGTTCCCCGAAATCGACCCGCCGTATGTCACCATTATGACAACCTATCCGGGTGCAAACGCCAGCGAAATCGAAACCAACATAAGCAAGATTCTCGAAAATGCACTTAACTCCGTCGATGGACTTAAGAACTTGTTTTCCACCTCGAAGGATAACCTTTCCATTGTAACGCTCGAATTTGAGTGGGGAGTCAACATCGACGATGTGATGAACGACATCCGCTCCTATGTCGATTTGGTTTACGACAACCTGCCCGACGGTGTGAGCCGACCAATGATTATCAAGTTGAACTCGAGCGCAATGCCAATCATGCAACTCGGATTCACTGCCGAGGAAAGTTATGCAGGCTTGGACAAAATATTGGAGGACAATGTTGTAAACACCCTGAACCGTATCGATGGTATCGGAAACATTTCGCTTTCGGGAGCCCCCGACCGTTATGTGTATGTTGACCTTGACCCCAACCAGCTCGACGCCTACAACCTTTCGGTTGAAGTAGTCGGAAATGCCATTGCAGGCAACAACCTCAACCTTGCATCGGGAACCGTGAAGATGGGAAAGGAACAGTACCAGCTCCGCGTTGAAAGTGAATACATTGAAAGTTCCGAAATCAACAACATAGTTGTAACAACCACCCCCGACGGCAAGCAGGTTTTCGTCCGCGACCTTGCAACAGTGCGCGATACCATCAAGGACCTGTCGCTCGACGAAAGAATAAGCATCCTCGAAGACGGCCAGGAAGTTCTCGGAAAGGAAGGTGTCCGTTTGCAAATCAGCAAGCAGACCGGCGCAAACACCGTTGAAATATGTAGGAAGGTGAACGCCGAAATGGAGAAAATCATGAAAATCCTTCCTCCAGACATCAAATGTACCGTAATCCGCGATGGTTCAATAGAAATCAAGAATGCAATCTTCGGTCTTGCCGACTCAATATTCTACGCTTTGCTGTTCGTGGTACTCGTTGTGCTAGTATTCCTCGGCAACTGGCGTTCAACATTGATTATCAGCTTGACAATTCCTATTTCGCTTATCGTATCATTCATCTACCTGCTCATGGCCGACAGCTCGCTCAACATAGTCTCGCTTGCTTCGCTTACCATTGCAATCGGTATGGTGGTGGACGATGCTATCGTTGTACTTGAAAACATTACCAAGCACATCGAACGAGGCTCCAGCCCGCGCGAAGCTGCAATCTACGCAACCAACGAGGTATGGGTATCTGTTATCGCGACCACCCTTGTTATCGTTGCCGTTTTCGTCCCGTTGACAATGCTTACGGGTATGGCAGGTATCATGTTCAAGGAACTCGGATGGATTGTTACAATAGTAGTATGTACCTCAACGGCAACAGCTATCACACTTATCCCGATGCTCTGTTCAAAGATGCTGAAGGCTAACAAGTTCTTCGTCAACAAGGAGGAAGAAAAGGAATACCTTGCAAAGCAGAAGAAGAAAATTTTCTCTCACAAGAATACTATCGGCAAATTGTTTGACAAGATTGACCTCTGGTATGCGAAACTGCTTCGCGTATGCCTCAACCATAAACTTATCACTATGCTTATTGCTCTTGCAATATTCGTAGTTTCGCTGATTCCGTTTACCAACGGCACAATCGGAACCGACTTCATGCAGCAGCAGGATAATGGCAGCATGTCAATCAAGATAGAACTCCAGCGCGGTACAAGAATCGAAGAAACACTTAAAACTGCCCGTAGGATAGAGTGCAGGATTCACGAACTTATCCCCGAAACCAAGGTTATCTCTACTTCGGCAGGTTCGAACGACGAATCAAGTATTTCGGCACTGTTCTCGGGAACAACCAACAACAAGATAAACATGACCGTCAGAACATCGAAGAAGTACGAGCGTAAGCGTACAATCTTCGAAATGGCCGAAATTATCCGTGAAGAACTGAAGAGTTACCCCGAAATCATCAACTATTCGGTTTCGACAAGCAGCGGCGGCGGTGGCGGTATGGGCAACAACAATGTTTCGGTTGAAATCTACGGCTACGACTTCGACGAAACAAATATCCTTGCCAACGAGTTGAAACATAAGTTCAAGGAACTGCCGTCGGCACGCGACGTGACCATAAGCCGTGAGGAAGACCGTGCTGAACTTCAGATAGTTTTCGACAAGGAAAAGCTTGCACGCCACGGACTTAGCACATCTCAAGCCGCAATGTATGTAAGATACCGTGTAAACGGAATGACTGCCGGATTCCTGAAGGAAGACGGTAAGGAATACGACATCGTTGTCCGACTGAAGGAAGAATTCCGCAACAGCTTAACCGACATCGAGGAACTTACCATAATGGGACCGAGAGGTGAAAAAATCAAGTTGAGCGAACTTGCCGAAATTAGCGAATACTGGTGTCCTCCTAACATCGAGCGCAAGAACCGTCAGCGTTACCTTACCGTAAGCGTAACTCCTTACAATGCTTCGTTGGGCGACCTCGCAAAGGATGTTCAGGGAGTTATCGACCAGACAAATATTCCGCTCGGCATCTCAACACGACTTGGCGGTTCGTACGAAACCCAGCAGGATACCTTCAAGGATATGGTTACCCTGGCACTGCTCATCATGATGTTGGTTTACATTGTTATGGCATCGCAGTTCGAATCATTCTCCAAGCCGTTCATCATAATGATGTCAATCCCGTTCGCAATTACCGGTACTATCCTCGCATTGCTTATTACGGGCACAACTCTCGATATGATGGGCGCATTGGGCTTGATACTTCTTATTGGTATCGTTGTCAAGAACGGTATCGTGCTTGTCGATTACATCAACCTTATGCGCGACCGTGGCTACGAACTTAAGGAAGCAATTGCACTTTCGGGACAGTCGCGTCTGCGTCCAGTGCTTATGACGGCGTTCACCACAATCCTCGGTATGGTGCCAATGGCAATGAGTACCAGCGAAGGCTCCGAATTGTGGCACGGCATGGGTGTTGTAGTAATCGGCGGTCTTACCGTATCGACCTTCGTAACCTTGATTGTCGTTCCAGTGCTTTACGCAATCTTCTCGCGCAAGGGCGAACGCGACGACCAGGCTAAGCTCCGCAAGACATTCGTATTCATGGACATCAACAATGCCGACTACGAATACCTTGACAAGGAAGAAGAAAACATGGAGGTTGTAATTAATCAGAATGAAGAACCTAAAAACGATTAGCAATGAAATCAGTATTCATAGTATATAACCAAGCAAACACCGAGCGTGTTGAATATATTCTTGATGCGCTGAACATCAGAGGTTTCACATATTGGGAGAATGTGCAGGGACGAGGCACAAAGATAGGCGAGCCCCGCCGTGGCACTCACACTTGGCCAGAAATGAACTCAGCCATAATGACTGTTGTTCCCGACGAGAAAGTTCCCGAATTGCTCGAGACAGTAAAAAAGCTTGACAACCGTAACCGTGAAGTCGGTGTCAAAGCATTTGTTTGGAACATCGAGCAAATGATTTGATTTACTAGCGTTGTCATTCCGAAAAGCAGAACGAACAGCAAAAGGAACGTTGCTTGTGAGTTCGCTTATCCGGAATCTGTTCTACATTTAATTTAGGCAAAGGAAAACAGATTTCATAACGAAGAAAGCGGAAGCAATTTTGTTCCCGCTTTTTTCTATTATTTGTGTACGCTAAAAAATAGAACAGAATTTGTTTCGGATCAGCCGACATATCGGGTGGAGTTATACGATAAGAATATCTTATCATACGTAAAGGTAAATGATTATTTACTTTTTTTTACATTCCGCTCCAGCCGCGGTGGCTTTTACTTTTTTGTTGGCAAAAAAGTAAACAAAAAACCATGTCCGCTGAGTCTGCTTCACTAAAAATCGGTTACACTTCGCTAAAAATCAGAAACTTGTCTTCGTTTCACTGCGCCTTCAAACAGACTGATTTTTTACGCTCAGTTCCACCGATTTTCTTAACGCTCACCAGACTAGGCGGCAATCAAGGTATGCTCACTTCGTGTCGCGAGCTAAAGGTTCGCCAAAGGCGATGGATAAAAAACGAAATCCGTCTTCGTGAGATTCCGTTTTTTGTATCGACAATATGAATCTCCACCCACTTTTTCCGCTGTTCCTTTGTTTCGAGAACTATAGGTTATAGAAATACCTCAAAAGAATTTTGCAGACAACAAATAATGCTTAGAATATCGCAAACATCTGCTTTGCAATAAGCAGGTAGATTATAAGTCCCATTATATCGTTGAAAGTGGTGATAAATGGTCCTGTAGCGATGGCGGGGTCAACGTTTATCTTCTTGAGCAATAGGGGGATTAATGTGCCGAGTACGGTTGCAAATACAATTACCGAAAGCAATGCCGTGCTTACCGACAATGTGAGTGCAAAACTATCGGAGAAGAAGAAGTTGTATGCGAAAATCAAAGCACCGCATATCAAGCCGTTGCAAGCGCCTATTCTAAATTCCTTGAACAGTTTTTTACCGGTTGAATGAATGTCGAGGTCGCCGCTGGCTAAGCCCTGTACCACGATAGCCGACGATTGTACGCCTGCGTTTCCGCCCATTGCGGCTATTAGCGGAAGAAACATTGCTAGTGAAGTGTACGAAGCCATTTCCTCGTCGAAAACTCCGATTATTTGCGACGACAACACTCCGCCGAGCATTCCAATCAGCAGCCACGGGATACGCGACTTGGTCTGTTTCAGCACGCTGTCGGAAAAGTTTACGTCGTTGGTAATACCTGCGCTCAACTGGTAGTCCTCTTCGGCATTTTCGCGGATAACGTCCACAACGTCGTCGATGGTGATTCGTCCCATCAGGCGTCCGATGCTGTCAACGACGGGAATGGCGACAAGGTCGTATTTTTCCATTATCTTCGCTACTTCCTCGGCCTTTGTGTCGGTCTTTACCGAAACAGTGTCTTCTTCCAACAACTTGACAATCTTCTGGTTGGTGGAACTGAACAAAAGCGATTTCAACGAAACTGTTCCCTTGAAGATATTGTTGTCGTCAACTACGTAGAGGTAGTATATTTCGTCAATAAGTTCGGCCTGGTCACGCATTTCGCCGAGAGCCTGCTTTACTGTGAGGTTTTCGTTTATGGCGACGAGTTCCTTTGCCATTATACCGCCGGCGCTGTCCTCGTCGTAACTCAACAGGTCAACGATGTCGCCAGCCTGGTCAACGTCCTTGACGTGAGAAAGAATTTCCTCCTGCACATCATCGTCGAGGTCGCCGAGGATGTCGGCGGCGTCGTCCGACTCCATCTTGTCGATAAGTTGTTCGCCGATAACGTCGCTTGGGATGGTTTCAAGAAGTTTTTCGCGCTCGTCGTCTTCGAGTTCTACAAGCACGTCGGCCTTTGTCTCGGCGTCGAGCAGCATAAACAGGAAAGTGCAGTCGTCGAGGTCAATCTCCTCGAAGTATTCGGCGATGTCGGCAGGGTGCATATCCTGAATCATCTCCGCAGCCCTTGCCGAATCTCGGTTCTGTATGACTTCGGTAAGTTCCTCTAGGAATTCCTTTTTGATTTCGACTGTCATCTTCCGCAAAATTTGAGTGCAAAAGTAAAAAATATTTACGATTTATGAATTACGATTGACGATTTTAAATTTGAAGATTTGAGAATTTAACACAGCTCTTTCATTTGTACAATGTTATTGCTTGTGATACATATAGTTATGCTTTAAATGAAAGAGCCGTAAAAATGAACTAATACACATTACTATACTGTGCATATAATTTGTATGTCAGAGTAAATATTTTCTATGTAAAATTTGGGATGTTAATAGGTACCCGGGGCCGGGGTCGAACCGGCACGATCGCGATGATCACTGGATTTTAAGTCCAGCGCGTCTACCTATTCCGCCACCTGGGCACTGTTTTTTACTTCAAAAGAGCGTAAAAAAAAAAGAGCGAGAAACGAGACTCGAACTCGCGACCCCGACCTTGGCAAGGTCGTGCTCTACCAACTGAGCTATTCTCGCTAAAAGCGATGCAAAGGTAAGACAATTTTCTTATCGCTTCCAAATAATTTTTTAACTTTTTTGAAAAATATTTTATATTCGTTGATTGTCAGTTTGTTATGTCGGTAAAACTTTGGGTATATGAGGCGTTATAGAACTTTTTTTGTCAAAATTACATATTCATCATTTGCCCAAAACATCAAAATTTGTTTTGAAAATTGAAAAATGCGATTCAGTAATCATAAATTTGAAATCAGTTGATTGATAAATTTTCATGATAGTAAATTAATAAAACATAGTTGAGTAATTTTGTCGTCGTAATGTTCGATCATATTAATGGTCTTAAGTCTTTCGTGATGTTATGAATGGTGAATTTTGTAGTAGATAATTATTGTTGGGTAATTGTTTGTAGGATGGCGACTGTTTTGTGTTAACTGTTTGGTAGTTTGATGATTATATACTGAGGGTTCAAATTAAGAAATCAATGTTTGTATCAATAAATTTGGCATAGCAATTAACCTATTTTTTGTTAGCTTGTTTTGCATTAAAAAAATGTCAAAAAAACATTTCATTCCCTTGTCTATCTTGAATTAAAGATTTATCTTTGCCATTTGTTGCATAGTGTAAAAATTTTTTTGTTTGCAGGAGGCAACCATTGAATATTTTTTACGTTATGCTTTTGAAAATTGTAATAGAAAAGTTATGTTTATGAAGAAAATAATATTGCTTTCAATGTTGGTTATCAGTGGGATAACTGCATTTTCGCAGGATCTTCCGATTGATAGTCGTCTGTCCGCAAAATATTCCGAAGAGGATTTGTTGGATATGCAGCAGAACCGGCCACAAGACCTTGAGTATCTCAACTGGTTTGTTGAAAATTCGTATGTAATCAAGGAAGTCGTCGATCCTGAAGTTTTGAATTATCCGAAATTGAAGTATATGGACAGGGAAACCAAGATGGAAGGTTCGGAAGTGACAGAATTTGATGCCGAAAATTTCAACATAATGGAATACGGTTTCGAGATAGCAGCGAAGTCATCGAATGTTTACAAGATTGGAGACACAGGAAAACTCCTTGTTTTCTATTCGAGCGATGACCTTACAAAACTTTACAACGAATACAAGAGGAGGCATTATGAGAACAATTAGTATGAAGATATTATTAGGAATTTTCTTTAGCCTTTTTGCTATAGTTTCTTTCTCTCAGCAGACTATAACAATGAATAGGAACCAGACTGTAAATATGACTGGTTGTTCTGCCATCCTATACGACTCGGGAGGACCAGATGGCAATTATAGTTCATACGAGGATTATACGGTTACGGTATGTGTGCCATCAGGTTATCCTATGGAAATCAGTGTTGATATGAGAACTGAAAGTACTTCGTGGGACTATATGAACATATACGAAGGTTCAAATACAAATGGCAATTCCATAGCCAACAGAATAGGTAGTTCTTCAAGTGGTACTCAGTTTACAAACACATATTCAGTAAATTCTTCATGTGCTACATTTCAATGGCATACCGATGGTTCAGGTCAGTATGCTGGCTTTGCAATTGAGATAAGATGCGGTATGGCTTGTCAGGATTTTACTTTGGTCCCCGACATTACTGCACGTTGGAATGCCACCGAAGAACGCTACGAGGCTTGTTCAAATGATGTACTTGGAATCGCTGCTCATGGTGTTTTCCCGAACAACGATGCCCCGATGGGCTATCATCAGTCGAATGAGAACCTTACTTGGACTTGGAGTTGGGTAGATGCAACAGGCCGTCATGAGGATTCTGGCTTGGGTCACAATGAACTTACCGCCGACATCGAGCCAGGAGCATATTATATAAACCTTTCTGCTACAGACGAGAATGGATGTACATATATATATCCAGAATCTTTCCTCGTTGTAATATCCTTGCCACCTACATTTATTGGTACTACGGTAACTCCTGAAATTTGTCCTGGCGATGCCGCCTTGCTCGACGGTCAGGTTCAGCAGCCCGACACTTGGGTAATGCAGATTCCAGAAGCCATTATCGAGGAACACTGCTTCGAAGATGTTACTAACTATACGCAGACAATGTGTTTCGAACACAATGCATTCGCACCTGGTCAAGTTATCCGTAACGAAAACGATATTGAGTCGATATGTATGGAGATTGAACATTCGTACATAGGCGACCTTGAAGTGTGGATAACCTGTCCTTCTGGAAACAGAATGGACTTGTTCGATGGGTATAACAATTGCAGCAGCTGCAATTCGCAGTTCCTAGGCGAACCAGTTGACGAAGGCGGCGATGCTTGCATTCAAGGTTCGCCTTATCATTATTGCTGGAATCACACTGCAACACAAACAATAGAGTCAACAGCTGCAAATGCCCCGACATATACTTTTACGAATAATAATGGACACACATATACCAGCCACCAGTACATTCCAGGAGGTGATTATCGTCCTAGAGGTAACTGGTCTAGTCTTAGGGATTGCCCGGTAAATGGTGAGTGGTGCATTAATATTAGAGACCACCTTGGCTCCGACGATGGAACTGTATTCTCTGTAGAGTTGCACTTTGCCGACCACATGATTCCTGCGGGGGACAATGTTGTTCAGTATCAGACAGAGTTTGATGTTTCGACGACTTCCCAGGACTTGACTTGGGGTGGCGATGCGTTATTCCAGGAGACAGTAGCAAGTACTACTGCAACGCCGTCAGAACCGGGAGAACACGAATATACATTCTATGCAACGGATAACTTCGGCTGTACATACGATACGACTTTGGTTGTAAATGTCCGTCCGTTCAACGACCCGAACTGCTGTATTGAGCCTACTCCGTATGCTGGAGTTGATGCTCGTGTTTGTTCCGATAGATATATGTTGTCGGCAACACCACTTCCTGCAGGAAATGTTGGAACATGGACTGTGGTTAATGCTCCTGCAGGCGGAAATGCAACTTTCGCTGCTCAGAATTCACCAACAACAAATGTTTTCGTTGATACTTGGGGTACTTATAAGTTCAGGTGGACAGAGGCTTATCTTGGCAACTACAACAATTGTTCAACGTATGATGATGTTATCGTTGAGTTTTATCCTCAGCCTACAAATACATTCACTTATCTGCCAATAAGATGCTTCGGCGATGCAACTACAATTACCTACCTTGGCAATATGACAACTGTAGGGCCTGTTGGAAACAATGCATCATACTACTGGGATTTCGATGGCGGAATCGTAGAATCTGGTAGCGGCGCAGGTCCTTATACCATATATTGGAACAATGCAGAAGCAGCGACCCACGAAGTAACCTTGCACATTGAGGCAAACGGATGCGTTTCGGAAGACACTGTAATTAACATCTTTACCCCGTCGAAACTTACTGGAGATATATCAACCGTTGACAACAATTGTTATCGCGATTGTCAAGGTTCGGCAACAATAGTAGTAGTAGGCGGAACTTTACCATATTCGTATTCATGGAGTGCACCGTCGAACACTATTGTTAATCTCTGTATGGGTGATTATAGTGTTACGGTAAGTGATGCTAATGGGTGTCAGCTTCCTTTTGAATACCAAATTAAAGAACCGGAAGAACTTGTAGTTTCTGATATGTCGAGTAAGGACTTGTCATGTTATAATTCGTATGATGGTGAAGCACGTATAAGAATGGCAGGCGGTTCTGGTGAGTATATATACCTGTGGTCTGATATCGGTTATGCTTCAGGACGCAGAGGAAATCTTGCATCTGGCGAATATCGAGTTACTGTTTCAGATGAGCATGGTTGCTCATTGACACGCGAATTCATTATCAACCAGCCTGATCCTTTGATTGTAATGTCTGACAACAACAGTGCCGTATGTGAAGGAACTATTACGTTTGTACAGGCTTCGGCTGTTGGCGGTACTCCCGATTACATATACCACTGGTCCACAAACAATGGCACGAGTGTCGGCAATGTGAGCAATTTCGAGACGACTTTGCACGAAACTACTACTTATTCGGTGTATGTTACCGATGACCACGAGTGCCAGTCGAATACAGAGACATTTACCGTAACGGTAAGCCCAGAAATGGTAATTGACTCTATGATTCTTGTTCACAATACCTGCTATGGTTCGTGTGATGGTAGCGCCGAGATTGTAATGCACGGCGGACTTCAACCGTTCCAGTATATGTGGGGTTCCGAAAACTACATTTATCGTGGACTTTGCGCAGGATTGTACACGGTGACTGTAATGGATAATATAGGATGTAATGTCAATACCTATTTTATAATAGAACAGCCTACGCAGATGTTTTCAAATACAATGACAACACCTGCAACTTGCGGTAATAATGCCGATGGTACGGCTTTGATAAATGTTCAGGGCGGTGTGCCACCATATTCATACCTGTGGCCTGACGGACAGACTACACATAACATAACATCGGTGCCAGGAAGTTATATGGTTACCGTAACCGACGACCATGACTGCCGTATCGAAAGCGAAATAACCATTGACGGTCCTACACCTATATATATATTACCTATGAACGACCAGACGATATGCAATGGTCAGACAACTTCTATAACAACTCAGGTTGCAGGAGGAACACCTTTCTATTCGTACACTTGGGCAAGTCAGGACTCTGTAGTGTCATTCTCCAACATACTTACGGTAACTCCTACGGTTAACTCTACATATACGCTCACTGTTACCGATGCAAACGGATGTACTGCAGTTTCGCAGCCAGTCATTGTAACATTGAATCCTCCACTGAACATAAGGGCTGTCACCACAAGCTACGACACAATATGCCCAGGTACCGGAGCAATTATAAATGTAGAGTCGGAGGGAGGAAACGGAGGCCCATATACGCTTACAATTGATAACGGCGTAATTGTTCCCGCTCCGTTTACAATAACGCTTGATACTACAACAATGATTCATGTTACATTGTCGGATATGTGTGGTACAACACCTGTTTCCGATTCTATATTGATAAACGTTAGACCTAATCCCGACACTTTGTTTACTGCATCTGAAATCACTGGGTGTGCACCGTTGTCGGTAAGATTTATCCCGTTCCATACAGCAGACGAGACACTCTGGGAATTTGGTGATTACGCATTCTCAGATGCTATATCGCCGACTCATATATACAAGCAGGACGGATCATACGATGTTTCTCTCGAACTTGTTGACAAATTCGGATGTCATTTCTATAAGACTTACAGCAATCTGATTACTGTATATCCAAAACCTAAGGCGATGTTTGAATCCAATCCGCAGATAACAGGTATGTTGGATTCTGAAATAGAGTTTATCAATTATTCTACAGGTGCTGAACGTTATTTCTGGTTCTTTGGCGACAATGATAGTTCTTTCTTTGAGAATCCTCGTCACACATATAGGAGAATTGGTGAATTCGAGGTGATGTTGGTCGCTGAATCCGATCTATATTGCCGTGATACTTCAATTCGCAATGTAATAATTCAAAACGAATTTGCTTTCTATGCTCCTACATCATTTACACCCAATGGCGATCAAGTGAACGATTGCTTTAGGATATGCGGCAATGGTATAACGAGGAATAATTTTTCGCTTACAGTATTCGATCGTTGGGGTGCTATGGTGTTTAGTACAGATATCTACGAACCGTCATCAGGCTGTTCGTCGTGCGGCATAGGTGCATGGGACGGTACCGATATGGGTAACAAGATTAAGGGCGATGCTGTATGTCCTCCAGGATTGTATCAGTGGTTCTGCTCGTTTGAGGATTGGAATGGCGTAATACATAATAGACAGGGAACAGTAATGTTGATAAGATAGTTGGCAGGACTCAGGAGAGTAATTGTCGAATAAATATGTTGCAAATAATAATTGAGGCTCTTTCGAAATATTTCGGAAGAGCCTCATAAGTATTAGAAAGCTGCCGTATAGTAGAGGCTGCTTTACTTCGTTTCTGCAAAATACTTGTAGAACAGCGGAATAGTTTCGATTCCCTTGAGGAAATTCTCAACCGGGTAGTTCTCGTTCGGCGAATGTATTGCATCCGACTCGAGACCGAAGCCCATAAGGATTGACTTTATGCCAAGCACTTCCTCAAAACGTGAAATGATAGGAATACTTCCACCGCTACGAACTGGAATTGGGCGTTTGCCGAATACCTCGACGTAAGCCTTCTCGGCTGCCTTATATGCAGGCAGGTCAATCGGGCAAACATAGCCCTGTCCTCCGTGAAGCGGACGAACTTCAACCTTAACATATTCTGGAGCAACCTTCTCGAAGTATTCCTTGAAAAGTTGTGCAATCTTCTTGTGGTCCTGATTTGGAACAAGACGTGTAGAAATCTTTGCAAATGCCTTCGACGGAAGCACGGTCTTTGAACCTTCGCCAGTGTAGCCGCCCCAGATACCGCAAACGTCTAAGCAAGGACGTATGCCAGTGCGTTCGCAGGTAGTGAAACCTGTTTCGCCCTTGAGAGCCTTCACGTCAATAGCCTTCTTGTAGTCTTCCTCGTTGAACGGCTTGCCAGCCAGAAGTTGTCTTTCCTCGTCGGAGACGACAAGAACATCGTCGTAGAATCCCGGAATTGTAATCTTTCCGTTCTCATCGTGAAGGTCGGCAATCATCTTGCACAGCACGTTAATCGGATTTGCAACTGCACCACCGAAAATACCGCTGTGAAGGTCGTGGTCGGGACCAGTAACTTCAACTTCCCAGTATGCAAGTCCGCGCAGACCTGTTGTAATGCTCGGAATATCAGAAGCAATCATTCCTGTGTCGGAAACGAGAATAACGTCGCCCTTGAGCAAGTCCTTCTGTTCGGCACACCATTCGGTAAGGCTCGGCGAACCAATTTCCTCTTCGCCTTCGAGCATAAACTTAACGTTGCAAGGCAAAGTCTTGGTCTTAACCATAAGTTCGAATGCCTTTGCGTGCATAAAACTCTGTCCCTTGTCGTCGTCGGCACCGCGCGCCCAGATTTTACCTTCCTTTATTACCGGCTCGAAAGGCTCTGTCTTCCAGAGTTCTATCGGGTCAACTGGCATCACGTCGTAATGACCATATACAATTACTGTCGGCTTCGACGGGTCGATAATCTTTTCGCCGTAAACAATCGGGTTGCCCTTCGTAGGCATAACCTCTGCCTTGTCGGCACCAGCCTGCTTAAGCAAATATTTCCAATGCTCGGCGCACTTTATCATATCCGACTTGTGTGATGCCTCGGAACTGATGGACGGAATCCTTATCAGACCGAAAAGTTCCTCGAAAAACCTTTCCCTGTTTTCCTTGATATAATCCTTGATGTAACTCATAATTTATAATTAATTCAATTTAGGGCAAAATTAGAAAAAAATGTTAGTTCTGATACAGTTTTCATTTTTTTTATTTACAATCTAATATTATTTATGACAGACTTTTATTGAAAAGATTTGTATTATTTTTTTGTTGTCGGGCAAATGGACTATATTTGCAATCAAAAATTTAATGATATGAATATGCATAGATTTTACTTGTCCGTAATTTTGCTGCTCGCTGTGGCTTTTACGGTTAATGCGCAGAAGGAAATCACAGTAGATGATTTGTATTATTACGGAACGTTCAGGCAGAACGGCGTTTATGGAATCGAATCGATGAACGACGGTGAAAATTACACCAGCCTTACTATTCGTCGCAATGGTATCGAAAAGTACAGTTACAAGACTGGCGAAAAGGTTGAAACGCTGATGATGGTTGCCGACCTTAACCTTGGCGATAACTTCGATTTCATTTTCGACTATGTGTTCAGTCCCGACGAATCGAAGATTATGTTTTCAACAAAGTACGAGTCAATTTACCGTCATTCGTTTACTGCCGAATATTACATCTACGACTTGAATACCAAGCAGGTGTCGCATTTGTCGGAAAACGGCAAGCAGCAGTTGGCTTCGTTCTCGCCCGATGGCAAGAAGGTTGCTTTTGTTCGCAAGAACAACTTGTATGTCAAGGATATAACCGACAAGAATGCCAAGGAAGTCCAGCTTACAACCGACGGCGAATGGAACAAAATCATAAATGGTGCTCCCGACTGGGTTTATGAGGAGGAATTCAGTTACAACAAGGCATACGACTGGTCGGCTGACGGAAAGAAAATCGCTTTCCTGCGTACCGACGAATCCAACGTCAAGATGTTCGGAATGACAATGTATGGCGAACTTTACCCCGAAAACTACGAATACAAGTACCCGAAGGCAGGAGAGGAGAACTCAAAAGTTTCGTTGCATATTGTTGACATTGAGAGCGGTAAGATTACCGTTGCCGATATGGGCGACCTTAACGACATGTATATTCCGCGTCTTAAGTTCACAAACGATCCCAATACGCTTTCAGCTGTAAAGCTCAACCGCTTGCAGAACAAGTACGAACTTTTCCTTATCAATGCAACTAACGGATCTTCGAAGATAATCCAGACCTTGACCGATAAGAACTACTTGGAAATCAACGACGACCTTACTTTCCTTCCCGACAACAAGCATTTCATAACTTCGCACGAATCAAATGGTTACCGCCATATTTATATGTACGACATGAATGGAACCCTTGTTCGTCAGCTTACCGACGGACAGTGGGAAGTTACCGAGGTTTATGGTGTTGACGACAAGGGTGTTGTATATTTCCAGGCTGCCAAGAATTCCCCGTTGCGCCGCGAAGTTTACTGCGTAGATGCAGAAAAAGGCAAAATCAAGGAATTGTCTAAGGGTAAGGGAACAAACTCGGCAACTTTCAGCAACGGATTCAAGTATTTTATAAATGAATTCAGCGATGCCAATACTCCACAGATCATAACCTTGTGCGACAACAATGGCAAAGTTATCCGCGAACTCGAAAACAACAAGGCTCTTGCCGAAAAGATTAAGGGAGACTATAAGTTCACAAAGAAGGAATTTTTCACATTCAAGACCGAAAATGGTGACGAACTTAACGGCTGGATGATAAAGCCGCAGAATTTCGATGCCAAGAAAAAATATCCTGTTTTCATGTACGTTTATGGTGGTCCTGGTTCGCAGACGGTTGCCGACGTATGGGACGGTTCTATGCCTTGGTATCAGATTTTTGCACAGAAGGGTTACATAATCGTATCTGTTGACAATCGTGGCACCGGCTACCGTGGTCGCGATTTCCGTCAGACAACTTATGGACAATTAGGTAAATACGAGGTTCAAGACCAGATTTCTGCAGCTAAGTATTTGGGTTCTCTCGATTATGTTGACAAGGACAGAATTGGTATTTTTGGATGGAGCTACGGCGGTTATATGTCGAGCCTCTGCATGACAGTTGGTGCCGATTATTTCAAGGTTGGAATCGCAGTCGCTCCTGTGACCACTTGGAGATACTATGATTCGGTATATACCGAACGTTATAATGGTTTGCCTCAGGACAATGCTGCCGGCTACGATGACAATTCGCCAATCAACCATGCAAAGAAGATGAAGGGCAAGTATCTATTGGTTCATGGTACTGCCGACGATAACGTTCATTTCCAGAATTCTGTTGATTGGGTCGACAAGCTGGTTGAAGCTGATGTTCAGTTCGATCTGATGTATTATCCGAATAAGGATCATAGCATTTATGGCGGTAATACACGCCATCATCTATACACCAAGATGACCAATTATATCTTGAACAACTTGTAAGATTTTTAATTTTATATTTTTATAAATCCTTTTAATCGGTTTACGATGAGTCGCCTTGAATAGAGGCGACTTTTTTTTGTTCATAATATTACTAAAACATGATTGTAGGTTTGATAATAAAAACTTATCTTTGCACGCATTAAAGAAAATTATTAAACGAAATGATAAACAACAAGTTATTAAATCCTAAAAGTGTTGTAATCGTTGGTGGTTCCGACGATGTTCATAAGCCCGGCGGAAAGGTGCTAAAGAATTTGCTTTCAAGTCCTTTCAAAGGTCAGGTATATGTTGTTAATCCCAAGATGGACGAGGTGCAGGGCATAAAGAGCTATCGCACTGTTGAAGACTTGCCTGAAGTTGACTGCGCTGTACTTGCAATCGCGGCTAAGTTCTGCGCTCACGCTGTCGATGTTCTTGCAAACACCAAGAAGACTGGCGGTTTCATTATACTGTCGGCTGGTTTCGGCGAGGAGAACGAAGAAGGTGCTAAGATTGAACGTCAGATTGTTGAATATATCAACAATGTGGGCGGCAGCCTTATCGGTCCTAACTGCACAGGTTTCCTCAACAGCAACTACTGCGGTGCTTTTGATACTCCAATTCCACAGCTCGATCCTCACGGCGTTGATTTCATCACTGGTTCGGGTGCAACAGCAGTGTTCATTAAGGAATATGGTATTTCCAACGGTTTGAAATTCAATAGCGTATGGGCAGTTGGTAACTCGGCTCAGATTGGTATCGAGGATGTTCTCGAACACCTTGACAATACCTTCGACCCGGTTAAGAGTTCGCGCGTAATCATGCTCTATATGGAAAAGATTGGCGACCCGCAGAAGATGCTCAAGCATTCGCGCTCGCTCATCAACAAGGGATGCCACATTGCAGCCATTAAGTCGGGTGGTTCTGCCGCTGGTAGCCGTGCTGCTTCGTCGCACACTGGCGCTTTGGCAACAAACGATGCCGCTGTCGATGCTCTTTTCCGCAAGGCTGGTATAGTTCGTTGTAGCAACCGTCAGGAACTGACAACCGTTTGCGCTGTTTTCATGCATCCTGAAATTAAGGGTAACCGTTGCGCTGTTATCACACACGCTGGTGGTCCTGCCGTAATGCTTACTGACGTTTTGTCGAATGGCGGAATGGAAGTTCCTCCTTTGAAGGATCATCCTGCTAGTGCACCACTGCTTGCAAAGCTCTTCGGAGGTTCATCGGTTGGTAATCCTATTGACTTCCTTGCTACTGGTACTGCAGAACAATTGGGCTATATCATCGACACTGTTGAAAACGAATATGAAGACATTGATTTCTCGGTAGTTATCTTCGGTTCACCGGGATTGTTCAGCAACAGAGAGGTTTACGACCTGCTTGGCGAAAAGATGAAGACCTGCAAGAAGCCGATTTTCCCAGTATTGCCATCCATTATAAATGTAAAGGACGATATTGACGATTTCATTGCTAAGGGACACATTAACTTCCCGGAGGAATGCGTGCTTGGTAATGCATTGTGCAAGATTTACCACACACCTAAGCCACAGCCCGAAAATGTTGAGCTTCCGAAGATTGATGTGACACGCATCCGCAAGACTATCGACCGCGTACAGAACGGTTATATGGAAATTGCCGACTACAACGAGCTTCTCGATGCAGCAGGAATCAACCGCAAGAAGTCGGTAGAAGTTGACAAGAAGGAAGATGCGCTTGCTTTCGCAAAGGAAGTAGGTTGCAGCAAGGATGTTCCGCTGGTAATGAAGGTTGTAGGTCCGTTGCATAAGTCTGATGTTGGAGGTGTTGTTCTTGGCGTTAAGGACATGGATACCGTTGCAAAGGAATTCGACCGTCTTATTAAGATTCAGGATACCTACGCAGTTGAAATGTATCCGATGCTCGATGGTACCGATGTATATATAGGTGCAATTCGTGATCCGAAGTTCGGACATCAGGTATTCTTCGGACTTGGCGGTATTTTCATCGAGGTGCTGAAGGATGTTCAGAGCGCACTTGCACCAATCACAGCTGCCGAAGCAAAGGAAATGCTTACCAAGTTGCGTGGCTACAAGATTTTGCAGGGTGTTCGCGGACAGGAACCTGTTAACATCGACATCTATGCCGACCAGGTTGCTCGCGTAAGCGCATTGGTGATGGCTGCTCCCGAAATTGCCGAGATGGACTTGAACCCGTTGCTTGGCAATCCGCGCAATGTCGTTGCTGTTGACGCTCGTATCAGAATTGAAAAGTAGTATTTTCAAGGCATATAGGCACAGGGACTTTCGTTGGGAAGTTCTTGTGCTTTTTTGACATCCATTCTGTCATTCCGCAAAACAGAATGAACAGGCGTAGGAACGAGCCTTGTGAATTCGTTTATGCGGAATCTCCTCAAATAATCGTTCGATGTACCAATGCTATTAATAATGAACAACTTATAAAAATAATATAATGAAAAAACAAGATTTCATATTTATCATCTGTGTGATTGTGGTGCTAACACCGTTTTTCATTCCGCAGACACATTTTCTCGAATATTTCAACCTATGGACTGCCACACATCCGTTCATAATGAGCTTCTTCAAGTTCGCAATATTGGCGACGGTAGGTGAGATGCTCGGTTTGCGCATATCAAAAGGCGTGTACAACCAGAAAGGTTTCGGCGTACTGCCACGCGCAATTGTCTGGGGAATACTCGGTATGGGAATCTGCATGGCAATGATAATCTTCAAGTCGGGCGTACCGACATTCCTTGACATTGTCGGTGGATGCGAAAAAGGCACGATGGCTGGTCTGCTTGCTGGCGAATTCTCGTGGGGAAAGGTCGGTGTGGCTTTCGCTGTCAGTGTGGCGATGAACTCGATTTTCGCTCCAGTATTTATGACTTTGCACAAGATTACCGACACTCATATACTTAACAATGGCGGAACTCTCCGTGGTTTCTTCCGTCCCATAAAGATGGAGCAGATTATTGTTGGACTGAACTGGAAGGCGCAGTGGAGCTTGGTTTTCAAGAAGTACATACCGCTGTTCTGGTTCCCAGCGCATACGATAACCTTCCTGCTTCCCGCCAACTTGCAGGTGCTGTTCGCAGCGTTGCTCGGCGTGATTCTGGGAGTTATGCTGTCGATTGCAAATTTGAGGAAAGGGTAGCTAACAGAATCCCTGTCTATCAGTCTTGCAGAAGACCTGTCGGGAAGACTATCAGGCTGTTAGACCGCAAGACTGTTAGACTATTAGAATATTTTTCCTTCCCAAAGTTCCTTGAGGAAGTCGTTGATATTGATAATCTTAACGCCAGAAGATGTGCGGTTGATTCTATCGTGCGAAACAAACATCAGTTGGCAGTCGGGATGTTCTTCGTGAAATGCTTTCAGCCCTTTTAGGTGTTTTGGTAATACTTCATCTACAGACTTGATTTCTATAGCTATGCGAGCGTCTCCAATTATGGCGTCAACTTCCAGTCCCGAGTATGTGTGCCAGTAGCTGAGCTTTTCTTGTGAGTTGGTATATCCTATGTAGGCAATAAGTTCTTGGATTACAAGATGCTCAAAGGCATGTCCGTATTCTGCCGAACCGCGTATTAATGTCTGGCGTTTAAGCAGATAATTGGCAACTCCGACATCGAAATAATAGAAACGTGGTGCCTGCACAAGTTTACGCTTCATTGATTTTGTATATGCAGGTATCATATAGCCAATTAGTGTGTCCTGTAGTATTGAAAAATATTCTTTCACAGTTACCGACTTTACTCCGCAGTCGCTGGCAATATTGGTGAAGTTTACTATTTCACCGTTGGTTAGTGCGGCGACTTCAAGAAAACGCTGGAATCCGTCAAGATTTCTGACTATTGCTTCCGCTTTGATTTCTTCTTTAAGATATACATCGATATAGGCGGCGAGAAGTCGCTTGGGGTTCTTGCTTAGGTAATGCTGAGGAATGAGTCCGTCGTTTAGTGCTTTTTGTAAGTCGAAATTAGGAATCTCACAACTGACCAAAGGGTAGAAGTAGCACGGGAAAGCGCGACCTCCGAGTGTATTGTAGCCTTTGCGCCTTAGTTTGCGGGCACTGCTTCCGCAGAGAATAAAGCGGATGTCGTTCTTGAATATTAGGCGGTGAACTTCGTTGAGTAATTCTGGAACTTCCTGTATTTCGTCTATTATTACAATGGTGTCGAACGATTTGTCTTCCAATTGTTCGTAAAGGTATGATGGACGGCGTTTGTATAGCGCACCGAGTTCAGAATCAAGCAAGTCTATGTACAAAGCCTTAGGAAAGGTTTTTCGTAGGAAAGTGGATTTGCCAGTCTTCCTTGCTCCGAACAGAAATACGCTCATGTTCTCAACATATTCGCTTATCTTGTAAAACCTATCTAACATATTCCTTGAAATTTTAAGATACTAACTTAAATATTCGTTGAAAATCTTCCGCAAAGGTATATTATTTTTCGTTAACTACAAGTATTTTTCTTTAAAAATAATAGTAGAATTTAATATTAGTGTTGTTTTGAGTTAAATTGTTGATAATAATACTATTTAGTATGATTATATCTTAAATATTCTTTAAAAATTTAAGATATTAACTTAAATATTAATAGAAAATATAAGTTGTATTTGGCTTGAGAAAAGGCTAAAAAGACAAACAGGCTTACAGACGAACAGTCTAACGGTCTGTTAGCCTTTTAGCCTTCAAACCCCTAAAAAAAATATTTGCACAATCTAACCAATATCGTTATATTTGTGCTTCAAATTTTGGCTTTGTGCGGTTAATGCAGGTCGCCGCCAATTGCCAGACAAACATAGTAAAGTGCCTGCAACATAAATGATTTGCCTATGTAGCATAAGTGTAATTTGATACACACATTTTAAAATAGGAAAAAGCTAAGTGGCTTAATTCTGGAATTTTTGGAACTTGGACACTTTCAAAATGACATTTTCAGATTAAGGCAACGAAGCTCCCGCCTTTGGGCGTGGACATAAGTCGTTGTAGTTGAAAATGTCAAGGTTGTCCAAGACCTCAAAAGTTCCAATGATGGCGAAAATGTACCACGCTTTTTTTATGTGGGTATTTAAAATAATGGTACAGGCGGATAATTCCCGAAAAGCCAAACGAGTAGGGAAAAGAAATTTTAAATTTATAACTATGAGAAAAATATTATATATTGTTTTGATGTTATTGTTTAGTGCAATGTCGTATGCACAAGTTGAATTATTACACACATTTTCACGTGAGATCACTATAGGTTACCCTATTATTGAAATTCCCAGTTTATATTCCTCTCCATCAAATAGTTATTATTACTATGAATCCAGCAATAATGTAACAACATGTTATTATTATAATGCCGATTTTACGTTAGAAGGAACAGAATCGCATGATTACTCAATTTGTTATACTGTGCCAACTGAATTACAAGCAGCTACATCAGCTGCAGGATTTAGCAATGTTTATTGGAAAATATCATTATCAAATCATTTAATAAACACTGACGATTATTATGAGTATATTGTATTATTAAGAAGAGATTCTTATGAATACTATACATATATTATAAATAGTCAAGGGGAATTAATATTGGATATTGGTTATACAACTGCATTCCCTTCTGTAGTTTTTCATAATGTTAATGGGCAAGTGAGAATGTGTCTTACTTTAGAAGATTATCAAGATGGTCATTATCAAACATATACTCAAATATATTCTTGCGGTGGCAATGCTACACGAATTACTGAAAATAGCAATATTAATAAAAAAGCATCGGATGCTTATCCGAATCCTGCAACGGAATATGTAAATATCCCATACGAGCTTAACGAGGGAGAGACTGCGACAATTAAAATATATGATGTAAACGGAAAACAAATAGATCAGAAGCAGATAGGTTTTCACTTTAACAATATAAAATTAGACGTATCCAATTACAGGCCAGGAACATATATATATGAGTATAATGGTAAGGCCAATAGATTCATTGTCCAATAGATGAGTTTATTTATCATATTTAAAAAATAATCAACTCGGCAGTTGCGTCTGTGGCTGCTGAGTTTTTTTTGTTTCCAAATTCAAAACCAAATATCCGACATCGATGAATAAAATTTATTACCTTTGCGAAAAAAGAAAGTATGTGCAAATATAGCGATATAGAAAATATTGAATTACAGAATGGCAAAACCGTGAAGGAAGTAAACGAAGAGGTTCGGCGTGAGATTGAGCGTATTTATGCAGAATCGTGGCTGAAAGGTTTTTCTGTGCCATTTTTCGGAGATGACGGTTCCATATATCTGGCAAATCCAGATGGTAGCGAAGATAAAGTAACTCTTGACCGCAATACTCGCACATATAATATAATTATGCGCACGGCACAGCCCGGATGTGGAAGGTTCGCCCATATAAAATTATAGGTTATGGAGAGAAGGCCTGAATTTACTATAGTAGCAGGACCAAACGGTGCAGGAAAAAGTCGGCTTTGTCCATTTTATATCGGAACCAAATCGTTCGATGGAGACAAACTGGCAATGAATCTTCGCAAGGAGCATCCCGATTGGCCAGAACATTGGATAAGTGGTAC
>Ga0310696_10000269_pt1 | contig 88806 bp, 76 predicted proteins | sample AusTroGonzalo_MG_4_FD_203885 | JGI IMG/M metagenome (GOLD analysis project Ga0310696, IMG submission 203885) | Bovine rumen microbial communities from tropical cattle in Woodstock, Queensland, Australia - Gonzalo_02 (v2) (version 2) | ecosystem: Host-associated > Mammals > Digestive system >...
GTTCTATAAATATATCAGTGAAAGAAAAAAACAAGGAATGAAAATATGGTTGATGTTGTCATAGCAGGTGAATCAGGGAATTTACATGCGGTTTATCACAAGTCTGAATTAGAAGCCGCGCCTTTGGCGGTTATATTGTCTGGGAATCCGCGTCATAAATATCATATGAACGATCGAATTTCATACGCGATGTTTCGTGCGTTTATGGATATTGGTTTTTCTGTGGTTCGTTTTAATTATCGTGGTGTCAATGATTCAGAGGGTTCAATTGGAACAACAGCTGATAATATGTTGGATATCGCGACGGTAATAGATTGGATTCAAAACAAAAATGAAGACAGTGATAAAATTTGGCTGGCAGGACATAATCTTGGTGCGTGGTATGTGTTGCAAGCGATGATGCGCCGTCCGGAAATTTCTGGTTTTGCGTTGGTGTCGCCAGATGCGTCTGTGTCGGATTTCAGTTTTCTGTCGCCCCGCCCCAATCGTGGATTGTTATTACAGGGTGCGAATGAAAGCGAAGAAATGATTGCATTCGGAACACATTTAACCCAGATTTTGAAAAAACAAGCACAAATCAGATTGGAAACTATTCGTATTAAAAATTCTGATATGGATTATTCAAAGCCTGTGGATTTGCGCCAAATGTATAATGATTTAAAAGCCTATGTTGGGCGTGAAAGTTCTGATGGTGGGTTGTTATAAAATATGATGGATACAAACGAACGTTTTATGAATCCAAATATCCCAGATGAATTGGCGGTTGGAATTCGACCAAAAATGCTTGGCGATTTTATTGGGCATGATGCGTTGAAACAAAATTTGTCTGTGTTTGTGTCTGGGGCGCGTAATCGCGGTGAAGCGATGGACCATGTTTTATTATATGGACCGCCGGGATTGGGAAAGACCACATTGGCACATATAATCGCAAATGAATTAAAAACGAATTTTCGAGCGACGTCTGCACCTATGTTGACCAAACAGGGTGATTTAGCTGCCATCTTGACCGCGCTGGAACCGATGGATGTTTTGTTTATAGATGAAATTCATCGTCTGCCAACCGCTATCGAAGAAGTTTTGTATTCCGCAATGGAAGATTTCAAATTAGATATTATGTTGGGCGAAGGCCCAACCGCGAAATCTGTACGCATAGATTTGCCACCGTTTACTTTGGTTGGTGCGACAACTCGTACCGGGTTATTGTCTAATCCGCTGCGCGACAGGTTCGGAATTGATTTGCGATTATCATTTTATCCTGCATCTGATTTGGCAAAAATTATTACGCGCAGTGCGAATATTTTGGGAATGAAAATAGATGAAAATGGCGCAAATATGTTGGCGTTATCTTCGCGTGGAACACCACGTATTGCAAATCGCTTGCTGAAACGGGCGCGTGATTTTGCGACCGCTAATGGCAAAGATATAATTGATGCCGATGTTATAAAAACAACCCTGTATCAATTACACATAGATGACAAAGGTTTGGATGAAATTGATCGCGAATATATAAATACAGTTATTAAAAATTATGCAGGTGGTCCGGTTGGGATTGATAATTTGGCGGCGGCGTTGTCTGAACCTGCCGATACAATTGAAGACGTGATTGAACCCTATTTAATGCAATTGGGATTTGTACAACGGACGCCGCGTGGACGCATAATTACTGATTTGGGGTATCAACATGTTGGGTTTGAAAAATAACTTTAATTTATTCGGATAACATTATGGAAAAAGCGCATTATTTTAAATTTAGAGTCGCTTATGCAGATACAGATGCGTTCGGTATTATGTATCATGCGCGACACATAGAAGTAGCAGAACGTGCGCGTTCAGATTGGTCGCGTGGCATAGTTGTCCCAGATGGCGATGCAGGCTTTGTTGTTCGCGAATTGAATATAAAATATATGATACCTTTGTTATTAAATGATGAATTTGTTGTTGAGACACGGCCTGTGAAAATTGGATTGGCGTCAATGACGGTTGAACAAAAATTTGTAAAAGACGATAAAATTTGTGCTATAATGAACATAACAATTGCGTATTTGGGTGGCGATATGCACCCAAAGGCGATACCGGATTGTATCGTGAATGCGCTGAAATGATATAAATAAAACCAAAGGAAGGGAAGAAATGGAAAATAATTTTTCGTTATTATCATTGTTTTCAGGACGTGATATGATGACATTGGTTGTGTCGATTATATTGGTGGTGGCCAGTGTTTTATCTTGGGCGGTTATTATTGAAAAAATCAGATTGTGGCATTATGCGAAACGGCATCCTGTATCGGTAAAACATGGCGATAATATGGATACAGTGGTTGATAAATTGATGCGCCCATTTGATAAAAATTTGTGGTTTTTGTCTATGGTCTCGTACGTGTCCCCGTTCATAGGTTTGTTTGGAACTGTCTGGGGGGTGATGGATTCTTTTGCAGCCATTGGTGTCAATCAATCGGTCAGTATTGGTGTTATTGCACCGGGGTTGGCAGTTGCATTGGGAACAACTGCGTTGGGTTTGATTGCGGCAATTCCTGCGGCGATAGGATACAGTGTTTATTCCAAGAAAGCGGACGATTTATATGACCGTTTGGTTGAATCTGTCAAAGAATTAAAACATAAATAAACAAAGGATTAAAGCATGTCGCGCAGACGTTCTGGGGCTTCTGATGTAAGTATGTCTTTGACACCAATGATTGACGTTATGACGACTTTGTTGGCGGTGTTTATGGTGACTACACCAATGTTGATGTCGGGTATAGATATCGATTTGCCTCGCGCAGGCGTGTCCAGTTTGAACGGAAACGACCATGCGATACAAATTTCTGTGGATGCCCAGGGTAAATATTATTTGTCAGACCAACAATTGCCGGCCGATGATGTTGTAAAGCGTGCAATTGCCATGCGTGGTGAAAATCCAAATTTAGCGATTACTCTGAACGGTGATACGCATGCGGATTATGGTGCGGTTATGTTGATGATGGGCAAATTAAAAGATGTGGGTTTTCAACGCGTTGGTTTGCGAACCCAAATGTATGATAAAAAATAATGAAACAACAAACGCAATTTAAAACAGAAAATATTTTGATGTCTGTGTTGGGGCATCTGGTTTTGTTGGCGCTGATAGTTTTTTCTGTGTCGGTGGTCATAGAGCGTGCTAAATTAGTAACGCCAAATCGTGTTCAGATTGTAGAGATTGATTTGAAACAGGTTAAAATTTCGGGCGATGAAACAAAATTGCAAAATACGTCCGCGCCAGTCGCAGAAAAAGACGCAAAATTGGATAAAAAAGATGATGTTAAACAAAAAACACAAGATGAAAAAACAGAGATAAAACAACCAAGTATTATTGAAAACGAAGAAAAGACTTTAACAAAAGAAAATACCAAGACCGCAGACGCGAAGAAAGAAGAACCGCGCCCGTTGCCGAAAAAGAAAACTGTTGTTCGTGTGAACCGCGAAGTGTTGACTTTGGATCGGACGATGACGATTTCTGTAGTTGACGCACTGCGTGTTGCATTGACGCGTTGTTGGAACATAGATACCACGCGAACCGACATGGACGATATACGTTTGACGGCACATTTGAAGATGTTGCCTACGGGTGTAGTTGACAGAATATGGTTTGAATCTGAATCGCGTGCGGAAACCGATCCTGTGTATGCCTATGTCTTGGATACAGTTAAATCGGCAATTCGTACTTGTTCGCCCTTTTCTATGTTGCCACGCGGCGAATTTGAGAAATGGAAAACAATGACTTTGACTTTTTATCCCAGCCAGGGAAAGATTATGTAAACATTATAAAAAAACACCGAAATCGGTGGTTTTTTATTGCTTTTCTTGTTTTTTGTGCTAATTTTACCAAGAAATAAGTGTTATCAAAAGGCATAAAATATGAATCAAAATACAATCAATATAAAAATAGAACCTGTTTTTTCTGTTTATGGTTGGTGGGCAGATTTTGATGTCGAATCTTTGGATAAATTTTGCGAAAATGTGAAAAATTTATCGCCCTTTGAAATGCCGTATCATTTTCATACTATACGTAGAATTTTTCAGGTGGCGGATGTTGATCTCCCGACGTGCAAGGCAAATTTTGATTTGCGTGGGGGTGGCACCAAAAAAGCGCCAGGTCACAAGAAGCACACGTTAGATGCCGAAGTAATTGTTGCGCGAGACCGTGTTCCGACTGTCAAGGATTTAATTGTATTTTGTCGCAAGAACCGCGTTCGTTATGAAGAAGATGGTTGCGAATTATGTAGAATCTGCTGTCATTGTTCTTATAGACTGCCAGAGAATCAGGATAAACCGGCTTTTTGGGATGGGCACAATAATAGTATTTGCTATCTGAATCCAGATGAACATCTTGTTGTTTCCCAACAAGATTGTCGGCAATTGTTTCCAACGCCAGATGAAAAACATCCCGTTGCACCAAACGGTATGCCACAAAAGTTGGTTGATTTCTTTAATGCGCCAATAAATGTGTCTTTGGGTTTGAATATGGCATTGACTGAAAATGTTTTAAACAGCAAGGGGCGTTAATATGAGAGAAGGTATTAATTCGCGTGTTGAAATTTATTATGAACACATTGATTTTCCTTTTCGTGACAATGTTGGTTATAAAGATTGTTTTGATGTGTCATCGGTCCAAGAACTTTATGATATCATAGACAAGATACCGTTGGAAGAGGATGATTCAAATACGGCTTTTTTCTCATCAATGGTCAAATATCGTTTAAAAATGAAAGAAACGGCATTGAAAGAAACAAAACGTGGGAAAATAAAAAGAACTCAGATGGTTATTCCGTATCGGTTGAATGATACTGCTTTTAACCTTTTGATTGTGCCGTTGTCTGAACCACTGAAAACGGTCAAAGATTTGCGTCAAATATATTGTGGCCGGCGGTGCAGTTGGTTTCATAAAGGTCGTTGCACAGCCGTCGAAGAATGCCGTATGGGTAATGATGATAAAGCACAAGCCGTCATGTTGGCATGCGATCAGAACGTGGGCAAGTTCGAGGATTTTCATGTGTTGCCAGAACGTATATATGCTTTGAATCCCGAAACGGACGTTGTCATTGCGCAAAAGGATAAAAGTCAATTATTCCCGACGCCCGCCAAAGAATCGCCAAGGTTGAGAAATTTTTTTGATGAATCGATAAATTTGAATTTAATCAGCGATAAATTGCATGTGCGGGAATAGATTACAATAAATTTATCGCTATAAAAAAAATCGCCAAGATGGCGATTTTTTTTATAACAGGCGGTCAATAAGCCGGATTCTGTTCAGCCTAGGGCGAGTCGTAACTTTCCCAAGGTTGTGAGCATGATTAGTCTGCAATTTACGTTACCGTAATTGTCAAGCCCCCTACCCGATTTCTTAACGACTGGGACGGGTCAGGAAATCCTTTTTGGGGTTGCTGCACATAGAGATTGCCCGTTTCACCGTGAATTTAATCACTTTCGTCACTGTTGCTCTAATCGTCGGGTTACCCCGCGTGGTCGTTAACCACTATGCTGTCCCAAGCAGTCCGGACTTTCCTCCGATTCAAAAAAATGAACCAGCCATGCTCTTTCGCACCTGTCGTTATGTAGATTTTAATATAAAAACCTGAATTTTCAAGATGTTTTAATTATTTTTTATTGGTCGCCCATATTTTTGGCTTTGTGCAACACTTTTATCAATGTTTCCGCCGCAATTTGACGAATTTTTTGAGATAATGGACGAACGTTCATAGCTTCGGCAACCGCATCACCGAATTTTTCAGATATCCATTCAATCTGGCTGGGCGCGATGACAAAAACTTCACTGGTGATTTCAGACGGTTTTAATTGTTGGACGTTTGTTTTCATGATTTCGTTCCTTTTTTAATTCTCTCGGCCGTATCATATCATAAAATCAGCCAAATAAAAAACGTTTTTTCTGGATTTTTTTATCTGGAAACTTGTTTTGCAAAAAAAGCTTATTATATAAGATAAAGTGTCTTGACCAACAGGTTCAAAATTGCTATAAATCAAGGAACAAAATTGATAATTTTTGACCAAGGAAGAAGAAATGAAAAATATATTAAAAATGTTGTTGGGTTCTGCAAATGACAGAATTGTAAAATCTTATGAAAAAACTGTGTCTGTGATAAATAATCTGGAACCAAAATATGTGGCAATGTCTGATGATGAAATCCATGGCTTGACAACTGTTTTTCGCGAACGGTTGAAAAACGGTGAATCTGAAAAAGATATTTTGCCCGATGTGTTTGCCGCTGTGCGTGAAGCGTCCAAGCGTTCGATTGGTCTGCGTCATTTTGATGTGCAATTGATTGGTGGTATGGTGCTTAGTAATGGTCAAATTTCCGAAATGAAAACCGGTGAAGGTAAAACTTTGGTTGCAACATTGGCATTGTATCTAAAGGCTTTGCAGGGGCACGGTGCGCATTTGATAACTGTGAATGATTATTTGGCGTCGCGCGATGCGGGCTGGATGGGTCAAGTGTACAGATTTTTAGGTATGACGGTTGGCATTATTCAACACGATATGTCGGACGAAGATCGTCGGCGCGCGTATAATTGTGATATTACGTATGTGACTAATTCTGAATTGGGATTTGATTATCTGCGCGATAATATGAAATTTACCAAAGAACAACAGGTTTTGCGTCCTTTCTTTTTCGCGATTGTCGACGAAGTGGACAGTATTTTAATCGACGAAGCGCGAACCCCGTTGATTATTTCTGGACCGTCAGAAGATATCAGCGATTTGTATAACAAAGTTGATGCGGTGGTTTCGCAATTGGTTGCGGACGATTATAAAATTGATGAGAAGGATCGCCATGTGACTTTGACTGATGCCGGAGTTGACCATATTACAGGATTGTTAAAAGATGCTGGTGTTTTGGTTGGCGATAATTTATATGCGTCTGAAAATGCATTGGTCGTTATGCATGTGCAACAATCGTTATTGGCGCATCATTTGTTCGTGAAAAATGTAAATTATGTTGTGCGTAATGGAGAAGTTTTAATCGTTGATGAATTTACAGGTCGCGTGATGTCTGGTCGTCGTTTCGGCAAAGGATTACACCAGGCAATAGAAGCCAAAGAACATGTTGATGTGCAACCTGAAAACCAGACGGTGTCCAGTATTTCATATCAAAATTTGTTCCGTATGTATCCGACTTTGGCAGGTATGACGGGGACTGCTATGACCGAAGCTGCGGAATTCGAAGAAATATATAAATTGCGTGTGGTGTCAATTCCTACGAATAAACCGGTTGTGCGTGTTGATCATCATGATGAAATTTATCGCAATCGTGATGAAAAGTACGCGGCGATTATTAAACAAATTTCCGAATGTATGGAACGAAAACAGCCTGTGTTGGTGGGAACTGTATCTATTGAAAAATCCGAAGAATTAGCGGAGATTGTTCGCAAAGAATTAGGTATTAATCCTGCAGTTTTGAATGCCAAACACCATGAATCAGAGGCAAAGATTGTATCCCAGGCTGGTGCGCCGGGCGCGGTCACGATTGCTACGAATATGGCGGGGCGTGGAACAGATATTAAATTGGGTGGTAATGCCGATGATTTGATTGCTGAATTAGATGAAACGGCACCTGATTTTGAAGACAAAAAGAAAGAGATTATTGAAAAAATAGAAGAAAACAAAAAGCTTGTTTTATCTGCGGGTGGTTTATATGTTATCGGGACTGAACGTCATGAATCGCGTCGTATTGATAACCAATTGCGTGGTCGTTCTGGACGGCAAGGCGATCCGGGTGATTCTAAGTTCTTCTTGGCTTTGGACGATGATTTGATGCGTATATTTGGTGCAGAAAGATTGCAAAATATGTTAACGACTTTGGGATTAAAACCAGGTGAAGCGATTACTCACCCTTGGATAACCAAAGCATTAGAGAAAGCACAAAAACGTGTCGAAGCGCGCTATTTCGAAGCTCGTAAAGAATTGTTGAAATACGACGATGTTATGAACGAACAACGTGTCGTGATTTATAAACAGCGCGACGAATTGATGTCTTCGAATGATTTCAGGCCGTTGGTCAAAGAATTAATCGGTGATGTCGTTGAAAACATTTGTGAAAAAAATATTCCAGAGAAAGCCCACCCAATGGATTGGAATGTCGCGGGTATTCACGAAGACATGTTGCGTGTTTTCGCGTTGGATATTACGGATTTGGATAAATGGAAATCCGATGAAGAAATAACAGAACGTGCCGCGTATGATACATTGGTCAATTTGGGTATGCGTCGGTACGAACAACAATGTGAAAAATATGGACCAGAATTGATGTTGACAGCCCAGCGTCAATTGATGTTGGGGGCATTGGACAGTGTTTGGAAAAGGCATTTACAACAAATGGATTATCTGCAAGGATCAATCGGTCTGCGCGGATATGCCCAGAAAAACCCGTTGTACGAATACAAAAATGAAGCGTTGGAATTATTCAAAAATACTATCCAGAATTTTAAGACTATGTCTGTGGCGTATATTTGCCGTATGAATTTGACGCGTGCGGATGTTGATGCTACGGCCCAACAACAGGCCGAGCATGATTCCAGTTTGAATCAAACACAAAATACAAATGATTTGGCGAATTTAAAGATATCTCGTAATGCGCTGTGTCCTTGTGGTTCGGGTTTGAAATATAAACATTGTCATGGCAAATTAAAATAAATCGGCATTATAAAAAACAGAAGGAAGGATTTTTATGCCAGATTTTGTGCATCTTCGTGTTCATTCCAAAGTGTCTGTGGGCGCAAGTACTTTGGCGGTTGCCAGTAATAAAAAACTGGGCATTTTAAAGGGAATTCCTGAATTATGCATGGATAATTCTATGACCGCGTGTGCGTTGACTGATACCAATATGATGTCGGGGTGTGCGGAATTGTCGGACGTGATGCCTGCAAATAAATTGCAACCGATTGTTGGGGTCGAATTGTCTTTGAATCATCATAATGCAGACCCAAAAATATTGCGCCAATCGTCTTTGTCCAAGATTGTTTTGTTGGCAAAACATCACGACGGTTATTTGAATTTGTGCGAAATCAGCCGTATTATGTACATGCGCCAAGAAAATCATCATTTGGGGCCTTATATAACGATTGATGAATTGCGGGAACACTGTGGTGATTTGATTTGTTTGTCTGGGGCACATACTGGACCGTTGGGCATGGCGATATTGAACAACCAAACCGATATGGCGACCGTGTTGGCTAAACAATTTCTGGAAATTTTTGGCAATAATTTTTATATAGAAATTCAAAGGCATGGGTTGGAAGATGAAATTAAAACTGAACCGGTATTTTTGCAAATCGCGCGCGATTTGAATGTACCTATTGTCGCAACAAATGATGTTTGTTTTGCAACGCGTTCTGATTATGAAGCAATGGACGCATTAAGTTGCGTTTTGGGCCAAACCAAAGTAATAGACCCAGACCGTCCGCGTAAATCGTCTGAACAATATTTTAAATCCAGTGCCGAAATGGCTGAATTGTTCTCTGATTTGCCAGAGGCGATAGAAAACACTGTCAATATCGCAAAGCGGTGTGCGTTTTATATAAATGTGCATGAAAATCCATTGTTGCCACGTTTTGGGGAAAGTTTAGAAGCCGAATGTCAAATGTTGCGTGATGCGACTATGTCCGGATTGACTGAACGTTTGAAACAGCATAATATTACAGACACTGCGCCCTATTTCGAACAGGCTGAATATGAATTGGGTGTTATTATCGGTATGGGATTTCCGGGATATTTCTTGATTGTTGCGGATTATATAAATTGGTGTCGCAAAAACGATATTTTGACCGGCCCGGGACGTGGTTCGGGCGCGGGTTCAATCGTTGCGTGGGCATTGGGAATTACTCATGTTGACCCATTGAAGTATGGTTTGTTGTTTGAAAGATTTTTGAATCCGGACCGTATATCTATGCCGGATTTCGACGTTGATTTTGAACCGACTGGAATTGAACGTGTTCTTGATTATGTTGGTGAAAAATACGGTCGTGATGCAGTGTGTCGAATTATAACTTTTGGCAGTTTACAGGCGCGCGGCGCAATTCGTGATATTGGGCGCGTTTATGGTATGCCGTATTCTAAATCTGACCGGTTGTCAAAATTGATACCGATGGATGCAAAAACGTTAAAAGAAGCGGTTGATTCATCGCCTGAAATCCAAGAAATTTTGAATGCTGATTCCGATATGAACAAAGTCGTTTCTGTGGCGGAAGATTTGGAAGGTTCTATACGAAATCTGGGGCAACACGCGTGTGGTGTGGTTATAGGCGATCGCCCGACAACCAAGATTGCACCGGTGTATCGTGACCCTGCCAACCCGTTGCCGTCGTGTCAATTTGATGGACATTATTTGGAACCGTCTGGATTGATTAAATTTGACTTTTTGGGATTGGAAACATTGGTTGTGTTGAAATATACTGTGAAATTGATTCAAAAAACACGCGGTATAAATATAGATTTGGACGCTATTCCGACCGATGATGAAAAAACTATGAAATTATGGCAGGCTGGCTTGACCGAAGGCATATTCCAATTCGATGCCCAATTTGTGCAACAGACGTTAAAGAAAATGCACCCAACCAGTTTCTTGGAAATATCTGCATTAAATGCATTGAACCGTCCGGGACCGATTGCGTTTATTCCACAATTTATTGCGCGTATGCATGGTGAAGAACCAATTGAATACGTACATCCGCGTGCCGAACCGATATTGAAAGAAAGTTATGGCATTATCGTTTACCAAGAACAGGTTATGCAATTGACGCGCGCGTTGGCTGGATTTACCCGTGGGGAATCCGATACTGTGCGTAAAGCAATGGGTAAAAAGAAAATCGAATTATTGGCGAAGTTAGAGGTTAAATTTCTGGAAGGTTGTGAGAAAGAAAAAACACTTGATAATGCCACCGCCAAAGATTTGTGGGAAAAATTCAAAGAATTTGCAAAGTACGCATTTAATAAATCGCACGCTATTGCTTATTCCATTGTTGCGAACCAGTGTGCTTATTTGAAAGCACATTTCCCTGCGGAATTTTTGGCTGCATCTATGTCCAGTAATATGAACGATACAGATCAATTGGCAATATTTGTTGATGATGCTAAATCGAATTTCAATATTACGGTTGTTGCGCCTGATATAAACGAAAGTGAATCTTTGTTCACTGTGCGGGATAACAAAATTATTTATGCGTTGGCCGCAATTAAAGGTGTTGGAACGGTTGCGACCGATGCAATTGTTGCAGAACGCGAAGCGCATGGAAAATTCAAAAATTTAACTGATTTTGCAAAACGTTGTGCGCCAATTATAAATAAACGTATTTTGGAGGCTTTTGCCAAAGTCGGTGTTTTGGATTCACTGGAAAAAAATCGTGCTTTGATATTTATGAATGCAGACGCAATTTTGTCTTATGCATCCAAATCACGTGAAAGTGCGAATTCGCTGTCTTTGTTTGCTAATACGACCCAAGATGATGTTTCAGATGACAGGTTATTAAAGGATTTACCAAAAACAACACCTTGGACTTTCGGTCAAAAATTGGAAAATGAATTGTCGGCGTTGGGATTTTATATATCGGCACATCCGTTGGATCAATATAAACATTTGCTGGAAAAATATAAATTGGCAACCAGTGTGTCTTTGGCACAGTTGGGCGACAGAAAACAAGTACAGATTGCCACCAATATAAATTCTTGGTCGCGTCGAAAAACCAAGACGGGCAAAGATATGTTGACCATAAATGCATCGGACAGTTATGGTAATATCGATTGTGTTGCGTTCGGGGAATCTGCGATTGAATTGTCCCAGGTTTTAAGTTCGGAAACCGAGGTAGTAATTTCCGGCAAAACATCTGTACGTGATGAGCGGGTTTCTGTGTTTGTAGATTCTATTATGCCGTTGAATAAATGGATTGCGAAAATCGCGCGTAAAATAACAATTGATATTCGCGACCAGAATGTTTTGACAGATGTGAAAAAGGCTCTGTCCGCCCTGCCTGGTGGTAATACCCAGGTTGTACTGAATTTACATTCTGGGGATAAAACGGCATCGTTGGCGTTGAAACAAGGTCTGGAATTGGGGCCGACAACCGCCAAAGATTTAATTGCATTGGGAACCAAGGTGGCAATAGAATGACGAAACATATTCCTGTGCTGTTGGCAGACGTATTGAAAACTTTGGGCGATATTCGTGGTCGCACGATTGTCGATTGCACTTTTGGTGCGGGTGGTTATACGCGTGCTTTTTTGGAGGCTGGCGCAAATGTTATCGCTTTTGACAGGGACCGTAATGTTATTACGGACGCAAATCAGATAAAATCTGAATACGGCGAACGGTTTAGTTTTATAAATTCTGCGTTTTCAGATATTAAAAATCTGAGTGCAAACGAATTTGATGATGTTGTGTTTGATTTGGGAATTTCTTCTATGCAGATTGATAATGGTGGACGCGGCTTTTCGTTCCGGTATGATGCTGATTTAGATATGCGTATGGATGAAAAATTAGAAATAAACGCGGCTGATTTAATTGCAACAAAAACAGTATCTGAATTGGCGGATATTTTATATGAATATGGCGATGTAAAAAAATCTCATAAATTGGCCCAGATTTTAAAACAAGAATTACCCGAAACCACTTTTCAATTGCGGGATTTGATAAATAATCCACGTGATGTTGCGCCGGTTTTTCAGGCATTGCGTATTGCTGTAAATGATGAAATGGGACAAATTAAATCTGCGCTGTGTTCTGTTCGTGGAATGTTGCGTGGGGGCGGACGGTGCATTTGTGTGACTTTTCATTCTGTTGAAGACCGCGTTGTTAAAAATGTTTTCTCGGAATGGACCAAGGTTGCCGGCGATCCGCGCTTGCCAGATGTGGGCGTGGCGGAATATAAAAAATTAAAAACCGTTGTCCCGTCTGATGCAGAATTGGAAAATAATCCGCGGGCGCGGTCTGCACATATGCGGGGGGTGGAAAAACTGTAAAATATGGTGTTGACGCGTTTTTTGATTTTGTGTTAAAATACGCAGAGAAATTTTTGGTTAAGGAAAGGAAAAATGAAAAATATATTCAAATATTCTGGGTTGTCGTTGCTGGTGTTAGTCGTGTTTATGGCGGCGGCGGATGCGGTTTGCCCTGTGTGTACGATTGCAATTGGTGCTGGACTGGAAGGAATGCGTATGTTGGGCGTCAAAGACGTATTGACCGGTATTTGGGCGGGTGGATTGACGGTGTCTTTGATTGGTTGGACTGCGAATTATATGCGTAAACGCGGTGTTAAAAATGTTTTCTGGTATATTTTGAACGTCGTTGTGTATCTGGCTTTGTTGGGCGGGGTTTATTTCTTGCCCGCTGGTAATCCGATTGTAAAGTGGTGGGAAAATTGCATGTGGGGCATCGACCAATTTTTATTAGGAATAATCGTTGGTGCCACTACTTTTATAATTATGGAATTGTGGTATGCGCGTATAAAAAAGAATCATGGCGGACATGCCTTGTTCCCTTTTCAAAAGGTTGTTATGCCTTTTGTTGGTCTGTTGATAATGACGGGCGTGTTTTGGGCAATCATTAAATGGTTGCCGACTATGGGAATTGTTTTGTGTTAAAAAAGGTGCTTGTGATGAAGAAATCAGAAAAAAAATTGTCTATGGAAGAAATGATTGCAAAATTAGATGCGGCCAAGAAAGCTAATCCGCTGGATTTGTCGTCTGACCAAGATTTGTCGATTGCATTGATGAATTTGGTTTCGTTGGAAGAACACTTCTTTTTTAGTGGTGCAAAAACCGGCAAAGTCGGATTTTATGATTTAATAAATACTGTTCGCAATATGCGCAAAGAATTAATGGAACGAATCGTAAAAAAATCTGGGCCGGACGATGGCGAAGTCTGGTGCATTTCTAAACATTTGTTGGCGGCGTCTATGCGTTTGTATGAGGTTGGAACCAAAGCAATCGGTGCGGGACGTAAAGCAGAAGCCTATGAAATGTTTTCGCGTGCATATGATTTGTATTCTTTGTTTTGGGGATTGAATATGCATTTAATAGATTTAAATGGTGTTCATGAATCTGTGCCGGCATTTTATGACGGGGCCAGTGCGGAATGCAAAATGGCAACGCCTGAAAAGCCCGCAAAAAAACAGAAACCCGATCAGAAAGCGACTGGTGTAAAGCGTCTGGGACAATGGGTAAAAAATGCGGTCAATTGTTGTATAGAATAAGTGCTTGATTTGATTACGACAAATATGGTAAAATAATCATAAAAGAGAGAAATTTTGGCAAAGATATTTAACAATTTTCTAAGATTTGCTTTGTGTATGGCACTGGTACCTGCTGTTGCGTTTGGCGCACAACAACAAAACTTACGCGGGAATGCGGGGCGTTCTGGTTCTGCGGCTGGTGCAGCGAATGCAAATCGGAATGGCACTGGCGTTGCTGCGGAACGTTCTGCGCGTGGTGCAACAAATGCGCGTTCGGCAACCAATCGTTCTGCGACAACGACGCGTTCTGGTGTGGTTTCTCGTTCGGCCAAGGCGCAACCCGCACGTGTTGCGACGACACCCACGGTGGAAAAATCGAATGCGTCGCGCGCTGCGACAACAAATAAAGCGCGTGCAACCGCTGTGTTTAACGATGTGTCAAAAATTGGTGGTGGGTATGCGGCGTGTCGCGATTCGTATGCGACGTGTATGGATCAGTTTTGTGCTGCTGCGAATGACGCATACAGAAGATGTTTTTGCAGTGATCGTTTTATGGATTTTCGCAAGACTGCCGATTCGTTGGATACTGCGTTGAATATGTTGGCGGATTTTCAAAATACCAATTTAGATGCGGTTGATAAAACAGCGGCAGAGGTTAATGCTATGTACTCTGCTTCCGAAGGCGAATCGGCAATCAAACGTGATACCAGTGGGGCGCAAAAATTATTGGATAAAATATCTGATTTGTTAACCGGCAAAAAAAGCAGCAATTATAAATCTTCAACGTCCGGGACATCTACGGGTATATTGGATTTATCGACGTTGTTTTCGTCATCGGGCGAAGATGGCGATATCTGGGGTGGTTCTTCTTCTATATTTGATTTAACGGGTTCTTCTAATTATGCGAATATGTCTGAAATGGAGGGTGCCGAATTGTATGATGCGGCGAATCGTCAATGCAGTGCGATTACTCGTAATGAATGCAGTGGTGATGCTGTCTTTAATTTGGCTCGATCGGCCTATTCCATTATGATTACGCAAGATTGTAATGTATATGAAAAAAGCATAAACGCAAAACGTGAATCTGTTAAAAATACAGTTCGTACTGCGGAAAAATATCTGCGCGAGGCTAGATTGGAAGAATATCGTGCGCATAATTCCGCGGATGTTAATGCGTGTCTGGACCAGGTGGAAACCGCTTTGCGCAGTCCAACTGCTTGTGGTGAAAATTATGAAAAGTGTATGGATTATTCAGGTCGTTATATAAATATGAATACGGGTGAACCTATTTATTCCAAGGCTTTGTTTGATTTAAATAATTTGATAGTTTTAGACGGTTCGCCTGATGTTTTGGCGAAAAATCCAAAATTTGATAAATTCTTGGAAGAAAAAAAGATTTTTGCGACAACTGCGTTGGATTCGTGTCGTGATATTTCTGATACGGTGTGGTATGAATTTAAACGTTCTGCGCTGATTCAAATATCCCAGGCACAAGATGAAAAATTAGAAGAAGTTAAAAATTCTTGTGTTGAAACTATACGTGAATGTTATGATCAACAAACTGGCGCATTGAATGAAGTTGGTGACAATGATATCAACAGAAAAACTGGGGCAATTGCTGCGATTGCTGCACATGATATGTGCAAAGACCAGGTTATGGCCTGTGCGGCTTTGTATGGTGATACAGACGGGTGTATTTATGATGATGCGTCAAAAACTTTGACACAACGTGAAGGTAAGGTTTGCGGTCTGCAATCTTTGTTGGCCTATGTGAATACAGTTGATTCTGTGCGTGTTGCACAGGGATGTGAATTATCCCTGCGTGAATATGCAGAAGAATTGTGCGCGGATACTGCTGGCACTGGATATGGTTATCCATGGGGGTGCAGATTACGTGGCGAAGAAGAAATCGCAGCATTATTGCGGAAACATGCGGCTGATTTTTGTGGTGCGGATTTGATTGTGCAGAATAATGATGAAATAGAAAATACAGAGACAGGCGGGATTATAAAAGTACCAATGCCTGGTCCCGGTGAAGAACATCAGGCACAAGAGTATGAACCTGAGAGGGTTGCAAAACGAAATACAATCAAGGGACGTTCGGCCGTCAGAAATAATACTGTGAATAATAAAAATAATGGTGTCGTTCCGCGTGCTGCGTCTGGGCGTGTTGTTGCGCGTGCTGGCAAATCCAGTGCGACAGGTGGCGGGAATAATCGTTCTGGTAACATAGATCAAAACATAGTGGTCAGTATTACCGATGTTGATACGATTGTGAATTCTATTATGGCCGATATACGAAACAATTTGTCTGAACAATTGGGGGCGATATGTCGTAGTGTGACAGGTGATGGTCAATTGTTCTGGGCTTCAACGAACAGTATGGTTGAAAATTCTGAAACGATCTCGGTTTCACCAACTTGGATGAAGACTGTGTTCGGGACGGATTCTGATTTGGGTTGGTTGGATACCAGATATGGTGTTTGCGGGTACCAGGTGAAAAATGCCAAGACCGCAATGACGCGCAATTTGAAATGTGCAACGGGTGAATCGCCGACATTTTCATGGGGATTGTGTATGCGACCAACTGAAAAACAGATTTGCGATATGGAATTGTCTTTGCCAGGAATGTCAAGTGAATATATCAAATATGAAAATAAGAAATGCCAGATAAAATCTGATAAATGGTATGAAATCAGATGTCAACAGATTGATGGTTATTGGTCTGGTGGTCAATGTTATGTCAGATAGGGGTTAATTTGATGAAAAAAGTATCGTTATTATTGTTCGTTGTTTCCATGTTCCCGACTGTTTCGTTGGCCGCATATAATTGTACACCTGCGTCGCAATGGGGGGACGGATATGAATACAGTGAATGCGATTTTTTGAATCAACCGAAATTGACAGATGCAGTAAAAAAGTTTTGGGGAAGTCCCAAGGTTTCTTCTATTGTCGGTGGAAATGGTAATATAGGCGATTTTATATTAACGAGTGGTATGCATTGTGGGGCGTGTGACGGCGATGATGGAAAGCATTTTACTTATCACAAATCTTCTACCTATGGGAATGTTTTGTTTTGGGGGAGTTCTTGTCCTGCTGATCATCCAAAAGCTGATGACGAGGCTATATTGGCATATGTCGCGACCGATGTTTCTGAGCATGGTGCTGAATTTTGTTTAACACAATTTTCTTCTGCTTCGTGGATTAGTACGCCTTGGTATTTTGTTTATCATCAATTACCACTGACTGCGCATGGAAAGAACACATTGAAGTGTGCATGGTATTGCGAATCTGGGTGGGGCGGTGATCGTTGTATGACACGTGGTATTGATAATTTCTGCGAAGATATATCTGGCAAACTTACCGATATCAGAGCTGGTTATAGGGTAAATAATTCTTGTAAAGGTGGCAACTATAATTTATGTTTGTCGATTATAGAAAAAACAGATCCTGTGATTGGCAGGACAGCAGTGTTTGATTTCAAGACTTTGAAAAGCAGTAGCGATGTACGTTATCAGCAGCAGGTTGTTATTGGTGCCACTGAGTTTTTGGATTATGGGATTAAGGCAAAACCGATTCAATTGGGTGCAAATGGCACGCATAATCAGTGTAATAACAGTGGCAACGGTACACAATTGTTTGCTAAAGAGGCAGGTGGGCAAGAGCGTACTTTGTGTTTGCGCGGCTATACTTTACAGAACGGTAATTGTGTGAAAGCGTGCGGTGGCTCTGGCAGTATTGGTTATTGTGATGGCTGGAAAGCCAAAGATGCAATTAACTTTAATGGCAGGGGTGCATCTTATTATGAAAGCAAGCCAGATCTTTATTACAGCATGTTGAGTGGCGATTGTAAGCAATTAAGATGTATTAACGGTATGAATTTTTCAGCAGATGATGAGTATGCTTGCACTGTGTGTAAAGACACTGTGCAACAGGGATTGTGTCGGTCAACGAATAAATGCAAATGGTGCGCGGCGGGACAATGCTTTAATCCAGATACCTGTACATGTGATGCGTGTGCGTCTGTTTTGACCAAAGACCAAATGAGATTCGGGCCCAATAAGACTGATGAATGTTGGTCTGTTATTGATGCAGATGATTTTCGTGCATGTGTGACCGGCGGAATATCCGCATCATCAGAAGAATAATTTTTACATTTTATTTTGTATGTTTGTTATTTATAAAAAAAAACCGGTATTTTTTACCGGTATTTTTCTTATTCATTCCCCTGTCAATGTTTTCAGCATTTTCATTATCATTGCACGCTGGTCATCGTTTGGCAAATCCCAATATAATTTTATCAATTGCAAAGATTCGTTTTTTGCAAACGGATCGTTTGCATCGGGTTCACATACCCGCGATGAACGATTCGCCTTGGTTTCTGGGGGGAAATTGCCCGGTAGACCAGAAAAGAAAAACGCAACAGATGTTTCCAATGCCTGGCTGATATCAAACAGACGCGATGCAGGAATGCGATTGCCCGCTGTTTCATATTTTTGAATTTGTTGGAAACTGATTCCGCAATGTTTGGCCAAATCCGACTGAGACATTCCCAACATAACGCGACGCAGTTGGATTCGTTTAGCAATATGCTGGTCGACAGAACCAATAACAACGGGTTTTCGTGACATTTATATTCCTTGTTTGTTTTATGAAATATTTCCTTGCGTTTAAAATATATACAATTTTTCTTTTTGTTTTGCAATCAAAAAAGCGTTGTGATAGAATTTTTTTGATGTAAATGATTGGAGAAATAGATTATGACAAAACCTGTAGTGCTGTGTATTTTGGATGGTGTCGGCGTTTGCGAAGAAAAAAAACATAACGCTGTCGCGTTGGCCAAAATGCCTTGTTTTAACAAATTGATAAAAAAATATCCAAATTCTTTGTTGCGCGCCAGTGGGACCGCCGTTGGTTTGCCCGGAAATTTAATGGGAAATTCAGAGGTTGGGCATATCTGTATCGGTGCAGGACGTGTTGTTATGCAATATTTGTTGCGTTTTTCACGCGAAGATTGGTCAAAAAATCGGGCCTTGAATAAATTTGTGCGCGATGTCAAACACGATGGCGGGATTGTTCATTTTGCGGGTCTTATGTCTGATGGGCGCGTTCATTCGGACATTCATGATGAATTGGTTATTATGAAATATGTTTTGAATGCTGGATTACATGTGTGTATTCATTTCATAGGCGATGGGCGTGATACCCCGCCGCGCAGTGCGATGAAATACGTGCGATTGATACGTCGGAATTTGGCACCCTATTTTGCCGACGGACGTGTGTTTTTTGGAACTCTGTCTGGGCGGTATTACACGATGGACAGAAATAAAAATATGGATCGTACGAAATTGGCGTTTGATGCGTTGGCACTTGGAAAATCTGAATGGCACGCGGAAAACATAGACGACGCAATTAAACAATATTATGCGGACGGCATAACAGATGAATTTTTCAAGCCCACGATTATTCGGCCTACAAAAATTACTTCGCGTGATGGATTTATATTCGGTAATTATCGCAGTGATCGCGCCCGTCAAATTGTTCGCGAAATGATAAAAACAGGCGCGCATATTTTGTGCTTTTCGCAATATGGCGAAGGCTTAAATGAAAAATGCCCCGCACTGTTAGACGATGTTGCTGTTGATAATACTTTGGGCGATGTTATCGAGAAAAACGGATTAACACAATTACGTATTGCCGAGACTGAAAAATACAATCATGTCACCTATTTCATGGATGCAGAACGCACGATTGATTTCCAAGGCGAAGAAAAAGTTTTAATTGATTCGCCGAATGTTGCGACTTTTGATATGAAACCGGAAATGTCTGCGCGGGAAATTACGGCGGCATTGTTGCCACGATTGTCAAAGTTTGATGTAATCATAATGAATTTTGCAAATGGCGATATGGTGGGACATACTGGAAATGAACGTGCCACGATTACTGCGATGCAGGTGCTGGACGAACAATTGGCGAAAATTGTGCCGGCTGTGTTGAAACTGGACGGAAAAATGTTGATTATCGCAGACCATGGAAACGCTGAAAAAATGTGGGACGATAAAAATAATTCGCCATGGACGGCGCATACTAATAATCGGGTGCGTACGATTTTAGTATCTGACCCGCCATACAAGAAAATTAAAAACGGCGGCTTGGCGGATGTCGCACCGACGATTTTGAAATTGTTGGGTGTGGCTCAGCCGAAACAAATGACCGGAAAGCCACTGATATAAAAAAATAACCCGCAATCGCGGGTTTAATTTTTAATACTTTTATTAGATTGGCGACGAATTGCGAAAAAATCACGCAACATTTGGGCGGATTGTTCCGCGTATTCTGGCATTTGAATTATGTTTGGGTGCCACAAGTGTTTATCCGTATCGAAAATGCGTGCGTTAGACGTTATGCCACCGCCTTTTTCGTCCGTTGCTGCAAAATAGATGTTTTTTATTCTGGCAAAAGATATCGCGGTCGAGCACATCGCGCAAGGTTCCAAAGTAATGTATATATCGCAATCGTCCAGAAATTTTGTCCCTAATTTTTTGCAGGCGCGATTGATAGCCACTATTTCCGCGTGCAGTGTTGGATTTTTGCTTTTTTGAACCTGGTTTTCACCACGCGCTATGATTTTTTCATTGTGAACTATGACCGCGCCGATTGGGACATCGTCGTGGTCAAAAGCGCGGCGCGCCAAAATAAATGCTTGATTCATAAATTTCATAAGATAAAGTTTATACTATGGATTCGAAATTGCAAATTATTTCTGGAAAATACAGGGGTAAAAAATTAAATTTGCCCCCAAAAGCGCGTCCGACTCAAAATCTGGCGCGGGGTGCGTTATTTAATATGCTGAATGGTTTGGTTGATTTACGGCAATACGTTACGGTTTGGGATGCGTTTGCAGGGTCTGGTGCGTTCGGAATCGAATGTTTGTCGCGATATGAAAACGCCAATGTTATATTTACAGACAACGCAACCACATCAATCGAAACAATAACCAAGAATTTGAAATCAATCGGTGCGATTGCGACGGTTGAAAAAACAGATGCTATTTCAGCAGTATCGCGGTTTGGTGTGGTGGCAGATTTGATTTTTGTAGATGCACCCTATTCTGATTTTGATTTAGGCGTGAAATTTATCGAAAAATTGACACAGGTTGCGAAAAGTGGTGCGATTTTAATCTGGGAATTTGAAAAGATTCAAAATTTGCCGGCATTGGGCGAAAATTGGGAAATATTGAAAGATAAAATCTATGGGCGTGCCCGATTTGTGATTTTGCGTCGAATTTAGAACAAAGTTATTGAAAATTACACAAATTTGTGTAATCTGACCGTATATAAAATAGCATCAAAGGAGTTTTTGTATGAATGATTCAAAGAATAATGTCTTGCCATTAGAAATGATTGTTGATGTGCGACCGGTAGTTGATCATATTGGCGCATGGCGTGGTGCTTGGGTGGTCAGTGCGTGTGTCGAACAAAATGGCAAAATAAACAAAAGATGGATTGAACCATTAATCGATGGCCAGATTAAATGTGGGTCATTGGGTGTGTTTAACGGTGATAAATTTGACCAACAACAAGATTACTATGATGCAAAATATGATATAGCAACGGTGCAGTCTGTTTATAAAAATTCGTTTTTCGGTGATGAATCTTATGATTCTTGGCATTACAATATATATTCGCCCAAGGCCGGTTTTTATCAATTTTATCCTGGTGATTTTTATTACGATGTCGCCAGAGCAGATAACAGAGTTTTGTTGAACGAATATGGTAAATTTTTAGTTAATTTAACCACTATGGAAAATATATATGATTTATGTAATGGACGTAATTTACGTAAATACAATTTGATTCCAATTCATGATGACAAAGGAAACATAGTAAAATACAATACAGCGAAATATCCATATGAATACGCAGGTATACCTGCGGTGATATTGGGTAAAGGTGTATGCAGAACACCGGGGGTTTTTGTGAACAGTCCGTTGTTGCCAGATGTTTCTAGAATATATATCGAAGATGATGGAATTTGGCAACCGATACCTCGCCCCAGCGATATTGTGTTATTAGAGGCGACAAACAAAGAAGATACATTCGCATTAAAAAATAACCTGACGTTGGATTTCCAAAATCGTGAAATGGATAAAAAATTTGGATTGGAGGAACATCAAAATAAAATCCGTCGTGCGTTTGAAGAAACTAAACAAAATGTGCGCGAATAAAAAAACTTGATTTTTCGTGATTTTTGGTAAATAATATCGTCCGCGTAAACACCCTTGGAGGTTTACGCAAACAAAAAAACTAAATAAAAACAAAGGAATTAAAAATGTCTATTAAATTAAACGCTGAGATTCGCAAAGTTGCTGGCAAGGGGGCCGCACGTGCAGTTCGCAATAACAAAAACATCCCTGCAGTTATCTATGGCGAAAAGAAAGAACCTGTTGCAATCGAATTGAATGGTCGCGATTTTGAGATGTTGCTGGGACAGCCGTCTTTGCGGACAAAATTGTTCGAAATTACTGCAAACGGCACCAAAGAAGACGCTATGTTGATGGATATTCAATATCATCCTGTGTCTGACAAAGTCGTTCATGTCGATTTCAAACGCATCAATGTCAAAGAACCAGTGCATGTCGTCGTTCCGGTTGAAGTTATCAACGCTGATGTGTCCAAAGGTATCAAATTGGGCGGTGTGTTGAATTTCGCTGTTCGTAAAGTGGCTTTGAAAGGTTTGGTGAATGATATGCCTGAAAAAATCACGATTGATTTAGCAAATGTCACCATTGGCGATACAATACACGGTTCTGATTTGGTTTTGCCAAAAGGAATCGAATTGGGTCTGCATATGGCCGATTTGGCGTTCGCGACAATTGGCGGTAAAATGCCAGAAGAAGCCGACAACAAAGCGCAAGCAGCGGCAGCCCCAGCAAAGAAATAATAAAATTTGTTGTTTTGACGAATTTGAAAACCACCCGTTTGGGTGGGTTTTTGTTTACATATTTGTTGATTTTGTCGGTATTTTGTTATATAATTTATGCATAAGTTATTAAAAACAAAAAAGGAAAAACAATGAGCAAAGAGCAAATGCAATTGGGCAAAGAAGCCCTGGAAAAACTGGTGGCAGATAAAGATAAAGCCAGCAAAACACAGTTTAACAAATTTAAAAACACTGCATGGGTAATGTTGTATATAGGTTTTATAGGGGTTGCTTTTCTTGGAACTATTGGAGACAAAGAGACAGATAAAACAAAAACAATTGTTAAGAGCATTTCTGTTGGGTTTTTTATATTCAGTATTCTTGTTAATGTTGCGATTGTACTCGTTATGCCAAATGGTTTTAACAAATACCATCCTGATTATGCCGAGTATAAAGAACGTTTGGAAAAATTATTACAGGATGAAAAATTAAGGGCTGATATTGAACGTGAATTGGCAAAAACTGCGCCGATGATGCAAGATATGATGAGAAATATTTCTGAAGAATATCCTGAAATCGGCAAAAAAATGTTGGAAAATAACCTGAGTGAGCAAGATTCTAAATTGATTCTTGAATTTATGCGCGCGTATATGAAAGCACATCCGAAAGATGCGCGTCAATTTGTTAATTTGATGTCTGCGACTCAAATGCCCCAAGATTTAATTGATAGATTTATCGCGGAATATGTTTCGGATACTATATCTTTCAATATGGCGCAAGGTTTGATGGACAAACAAAAAGATTAAAAATACCTGTGCGATTTAACCCCACCCGAATGGGTGGGTTTTCTTATTTGTATGTTTTTTGTTGTTTATCACTTGAAATTATTTTTTTCATAACTATATCACCAATAACCAAAAAATATTTTTATTCCAAGGAGGCAAAAAACATGTCAAAAGTATTAGGTATCGATTTAGGTACAACAAATTCCGCTATGGCGTTCATGGACGGAAATGATCCAAAAATTATCGAAAATTCTGAGGGACAACGCACAACCCCGTCTGTTGTTGCGATTACAAACAATGGCGAACAATTGGTCGGTATCACTGCAAAAAACCAAGCGGTGACAAATCCTGAAAATACTATTTATGAAATTAAGCGTTTAATGGGGTTGCGCTATGACAGTGATGCTGTGCGCGAAATCCAAAAACGTGTTCCTTATAAAATTGTCAAAGGCGACAATGGCGACGCGTGGGTTGAAATCGATGGTAAAAAATATGCCCCATCCCAGATTTCTGCTATGATTTTGTCTAAGTTAAAGAAAGATGCGGAAAGTTATTTGGGCGAAAAGATTACTGACGCTGTTATTACTGTGCCGGCTTATTTTAATGATTCTCAACGTCAGGCGACAAAAGACGCCGGCCGTATTGCAGGTTTGAACGTTTTGCGTATTGTTAATGAACCAACCGCTGCCGCGTTGGCGTATGGCCTGGACAAAGACAAAGATGGCATTATCGCGGTCTATGATTTGGGTGGCGGAACATTTGATGTGTCTATTTTGGAAATCGTTGATGGCGTATTCGAAGTGAAATCTACAAATGGTGATACTGCATTGGGTGGATCTGATTTTGATGCGCGCGTGTTGAAATATTTAATTGATGAATTCAAAGCGCAAACAGGCATTGATTTGTCAAACGATAAATTGGCACTGCAACGGTTGAAAGAAGCCGCCGAGAAAGCAAAAATCGAATTGTCTTCGAAAACCACAACAGAAATCAATTTGCCGTTTTTGACTGCGGATGCGACGGGCCCAAAACATTTCAATACCACATTGACACGTGCAAAATTAGAATCTTTGGTCGGTGATTTGATTGAAAAAACAATTGAACCATGCAAAAAGGCTTTGAAAGACGCGGGATTGACTGTGTCTCAAATAAACGAAGTTATTTTGGTCGGCGGTCAAACCCGTATGCCAAAGGTTGCAGAAACAGTGAAAGAATTCTTTGGTCGCGAACCTCACAAAGGCGTGAATCCGGACGAAGTCGTTGCATTGGGCGCTGCAATCCAAGGTGGCGTTTTAAAAGGCGAAGTCAAAGACGTTTTGTTGTTGGATGTGACTCCGCTGTCTTTGGGAATTGAAACTTTGGGTGGTGTATTCACACGCTTGATTGACCGCAATACCACAATTCCGACTAAAAAATCCCAGATTTTCAGCACTGCCGAAGATAATCAATCTGCGGTTACAATTCGTGTATTCCAAGGTGAACGTGATATGGCAGCGGATAATAAATTGTTGGGTCAGTTTAATTTGGAAGGCATTGCACCTGCCCCGCGCGGAATGCCACAAATCGAAGTGTCTTTTGATATCGACGCGAACGGCATAGTGCATGTATCTGCAAAAGATAAAGGCACCGGCAAAGAACAAGCGATTTCGATTAAATCTGATGGCGGATTAAGCGAAGATGAAATCAAACGCATGGTTGACGAAGCTGCTGCGAATGCTGAATCTGACAAAAAGAAGAAAGAACTGGCCGAAGCGAAAAATACCGCTGAAACCGCTGTGTTCTCTATTGAAAAATCATTGAAAGAACATGGGGACAAGATTGCAGCCGAAGAACGCGAAGCAATCGAAAACGCAAAGAAAGAATTGGCCGATGAATTAGCGAAAGCCGACGCAACGGTTGAATCTTTGAAACAAAAGACAGACGCGTTGACTGAAAAAGCAATGAAATTGGGCGAAGCGGTCTATAAAGCCACCCAAGAAGCGCAAAACGCTCAGTCTGGCGCACAGCAAAATGAAGAATCTGGCGACAAAGGTGCGACAGATGCGGATTTTTCTGAAAAGAAATAATGCGTAAAATCTTCTTGCTGGATTAAACAAAAAAAACGGGCAATTGCCCGTTTTTTGTTGATTTTATGATTTTTTGTGTTATTTATAATATCGCTATTAAAAAACAAAGGTTAAACATGGATTGGCAAATTACAAAGAAATAATATCAAATATGGAAGATGAAACAGAACCTTTATATGAAAAAATAAGTCCGTGCTCCACGGAATATGTGTGTACATTCAATGGTCAAAAATGCGAAATCGCCACGCAACATTTTGCAGACTATACGGCCGCCGTGGAATACTTGGCCCGCAACAGAAAAAATTATACTTTTTTTGTTTCAGAACGGAATTTGTGTACAACAGAAAATTGTCCCGTTTGGGAGCAATTTATACAAAACAAACAGCGATAAACAAAAAAACTATTTCCTTTTCTCACCAACATAAATTCCCATTTCATCGGCAATACGCAACAGTATATTATCGGGTTCTACGTATGCGTTTGACGTCATAGCACCTATAATATTTGGGTCTTTTTCTGGTTTGCCGCTTGCAAAAAATTTATCCAAAGATATCGTGCCATATTTACCATTTTCAAATGTTGTCATAACGTATGTTTCGTTGTTTTCAATTGCGGATAGTGCGGTTTCCGCAAATCCTGCCGCCAAAATTCGGTCGGATGCCAAAGTGTCGCCTGCCCTTTGTATATATTCCGGGAAAGCAGTTCGATTGGCGATGCCCGCCGCGGTCAATTTGCGCGAAATCATGTCTGCCGGTTTACCCGAATGTCCACGTATAGTGATTCCTTCGGATACCATGATGATTCCATAGTCACGTTTAGATTGTTTAATGCGTTTTACCAATTCATCAACATCAAATTTTATTTCTGGGATTAAAATTGCGTCGGCTGCAATTGCTACGCCCGCATGCAGTGCCAATTGTCCGCATTTACGTCCCATCGTTTGCACCACGAACCAGCGATGATGACTGCGTGCCGTCAATAATAATTGGTCGCAATAAGAAACCAATTGTTGCACCGCGGTATCAAAACCAATTGTTCGTTCAGTCATTGGAACGTCCATATCTATTGTTTTTGGAATACATACCAATTGTAAACTGCTGTATGTGTCGCGGTATAAATGCGCCAAAGATAAACTGCCATTTCCACCAATTAAAACCATCGCGTCCAAATTCAATTCTGATAAAGATTTTTTTAATCTTTTGTTGAAATTTGCCAATTTTCCAACACGTGCAGAACTTTCAAAATTAGTATTTCCTGCATTACCATTTGATAAAATACTGCCCGCCAGGTGACTGTTTGCGAATTGAAATGCGCCATGTGTTAAATCAACGGTTGTGGCGGGATTGTTGTATAATCCGTCTGTGCCGTCTTTGATTCCGATGACGTTCCATTTGCGTTTGATACAGCCGTCAACAACGCGCTGAATCACAGTATTCAATCCCGAACAATCACCGCCAGTTGTCATAATACCTATTTTTTTTGTTGCCAATTTTTTCTCCTGTTGTTTGTATGCTTTACATTATACCACAATTGTCTTGACAAACAAACCAGATTTGCAATAATTTTGTCAAAACAATATATTAAGGAATGAAAATATGACCAATATCAAAAAAACTAAGCGTTCCACAGACGAAATGATTGCGGATGCAATTGACAGACAGCAATCTTGGTTGAATCGTCGTCGCGAAGCCACTCGTAAATTTTTGCGCCGCTTTAATGTATTTCGCGCCGAAACAGAAGCCCCGGCAACACCTGCCCCTGTCGCGGTTAAAACAAAATCTGAAAATGGTTCGGTCTTGCGCGATTATTGGTTTCCGATTATGTGTGCATTGATAGTCATTTTCATTGCGATTTTTGTAATAATTTTCAAAATCAATACGCCAGTCAAAGTTTTGGTCCCCGCTGTTCCAGAACCGATTATTAAACCGGTTGATAATGCGAAAAAAGTTGCAGATCGTCCCGACTTTGACATGGTCAGAATCGATAAATCTGGGAACATAGTTGTTGCAGGTCGTGGTAAATCTGAATCTAATATTTCTGTTTTGGTTAATGGTGCGGTTGTCGCGACCGAACACACCAATAAAAACGGTGAATTTGTTTATGCACCGACCAAGCCGTTAAAGGCGGGCAATTATACTATTTCTTTGATTGATGCAGATAAAAATGAAAAATCTGTGGATTCTGTATTTGTGTATGTTGCTGAAAATTATAAAAAATCTATGTCTTTATTAATGACGGCGGACGGCAGTAAAATTCTGCAAAAACCAAAAAGTGTCCAAGGTGATGTGGATTTAGTTTTGTCAAAACTAGATTATCTGGATAGTGGCCGTATTGTTGTGACTGGGCGCGCTTTGCCACGTTTGCGCGTATCTTTGACATTGAACGATAAATATTTGGGTGAAGCACGTGTATCTGATTATAAAAATTTTGGTATGGGTTTCGATACAGGAAAATTAAATTCAGGTGAAAAATATACTATGCAAATTCGCCTGCACGATACAGACGGCACAACGGTAAAGACAGTAAAATATGAATTTGTTATGCCCGAATCTACGGGGAATGAAGATACTTTCTATACCGTTCGTCGTGGCGACACTTTATGGGTTGTTGCGCGCAATTTTTTACGTCGTGGGGTATTGTTTTCGATAATTGCAGATTTTAATGATATCAAAAACCCTAACTTGATTTATCCAAATCAAATTTTGCAAATACCAATTCAATAAGTTAAACCCAAGGTAACGAAAATGAATGAAAAAAGATATAATGAAAAAAAACAAAAGAAAATTTTTTCTAAGCAATCTGATAGAGATTATTTATTGGCTTTATTAAAAAATTTAAAAGAAGTTGCGAAATCTTGGGGATATGCTGATGTGGTCGCAGAAATAGAACGCAGAGAAAACAGTTTAAATGTCAACACATTAACCAAACAAACGTATCGTTCCTGTCTGGGGTTTATAAAAAATACAGAAAGCAAATTGAATACATCTTCGCTCAAAAATCAGTTGTTGGAACGTTTAGATATATTACAAGACAGCGCCCAATCGTTGTTTCGTGCTGATTTGGTAGCAGAAATCGAACGCACAAAAATTGCTTTACATACGAAACCTTTTACCAAAGAACGGTATCAAGCAAGCGCAAATTTTGCAGATACAATGTTGTCCAAAATATCTGAGATTGCCAATGCAAGATCCCGTGGATTTTAATAACAGATTAAATTATCAAAACAAATAAAAATCATAGAATCAAACAAACCGCCAAATGGCGGTTTGTTTGGTTTGCTTTAATCAGCTTTGCCACTGGCAGGACAGGTTTGTGTCGTGCTGTACGTTGGTTTGCCTGAACAAGTGATAATATTCAGGGCTCCGCCGTCCACCAACGCCTGCACTGCAGCAGCCAATCCTGGGGTTGTTCCAGAGCCGCTAATTTGGGCGGTCAATACATTCACACTGGTTTGTAATTCTAATAAACTGCTTTGTAATGCATAAACAGAATTCAATGTGTTTGCATAATTGTCGGTGGTCAATGTACCTTCTGGCAGAGCGCTTGACAGCAATCTGTTGTTCTGGAAAGCGTCTCTTGCTATCTGTATTGCTTGACCAACGCCCAGCCCAGAATTACTGGAAACCCACAACCAATAAATTCGGTCATTATAAGGAATATCTGTTTGTGGTTTTATGCATTTATGTAATGTTCCACTGACATATATTTCATAAGCCATGCATGAATCTGCCGTTGATTCTACCAGTTGATGGTTTGGATTTCCCGTACATACATTTGTAAGGTATTTATCAGTTGTACCCTTTTGTGTGTATGCAACGGTGGCATTCCCAGGCAGTTGAACACTGCTTGGCAGGGATGCAACACCACTGGGTTGGGTATATTCGTATGTGTATTCTTCACATCGCACCCCTGGTCTTAACAGATAATATTTATTGTTTGGACAAGAAGTGGTTCCACAAGACCCTTGTGGCATGCACTCAGATAATGCCGCATTATAAAATGTGCATCTGTCTTCAGTATACAGTGTCACTGGTGTTGCACCCGGGGTGCATGTGTCTGTGATTGTTTCAGAAAACACACCTTTGGTAGTATAGACCGCGTTTGCATAACCTGATGGGACACCAACTTCTGGGGCAGCTGACACAGGGTTGCTGGGTGCTTGGTAACTATACGTACTTGATGTGCATTGTGCAGCATGGACGGGTGGTCTGTTGGTTCTTAACTGGTAATAAACATTATTATTACAAGATGTTCCACACGCTCCTTGTGCTGGACATTCATACGCCATCATGTCGTCATAAGAACTATAAAAAGTACATGGATCTGTGAAAGTTTGTACTTCCGGTGTTGCACCTGGGGTACACGTATCTGTAATAGTTAATGTTTTTGCTCCTGCTACTTTGTATACGTAATCAGTGTAACCGCTTGGAATATTAAGCACGTCAGGCGCAGGCACGTGTTGTGTCGGGACAGTATAGCCATATTCAAGATCTTCACAATCTTCGCCACCTTCTGGCAAAGATATTGTTCCGCTTGGTTCATCTTCACCACAATATCTCAGTTGCAGGTTGTTGCCATTTCTAGACAAACCAACAAGCTCTCCTTCGTCACATGTTCCGTCACCATTACCAGTTGGCAAATCATCACCACCTGTCGTGCCATTGCAGTATGTATAATTTATTCTGCTGTCGGTTATGTTGACGGCTGTTATGTCGCCGGGCGCACATGTTTGATATAAACAGTTGGTGCTGTAAGTCGCAGTGCCGTCACATTGGACAGTTTTTAATCTGAGACAGCCATCATGTTCTTCTTCATAAGATACTGGACAACCGCCAGAACCTGGATCGCCGTTTTGACCATTCAAAACATCTTTTGACCATACCTGTTCGTAAGTTTCACCCCCGTCACAGGTTTTTTTTGCTGTCACTTTGAAACCGTTGGCTATTTCATCTGTTTGCAATTCGGTTTCACATCCGTTTGCGCCCTTTAACGATGCCCAGAATTGTTCAAGTGTTCCGCCGGGATGATCTGCCTCCCATAATTCGAATGCGCTTTTGCCATCTTCGCCAGGTGTACCACCAAAAGCGGATGTTTCTGCCAAATTTTTATAATTTACATTATCCACAGAATATTTTACATAACCGTCGTCCACAGTGAATGTCAAACTGTCCATTTTATTGTTAACATAACCTTCGGTTGCAGTACCATCAGGCAACGCGTCAGATTTTAGTTTGGTTAACATGGCGCCGCTTTCACTTTTTTCAAACATATCAGTCAAAGCGGCCGTATCAGCGGTCAATTTACTTATCACTTCGTTAGACGGAATGCCTGCCCCAGCGATTACCTCTGTGACATAACTTTTCTTTGCCAGGATGCCGGATTCGGAGTTTGCATATTCTTCAATTTTAGTGTTCAATTCTTCTGTTTTTACCGCGGCATCGGCAGATTCTTGTGCCGCATCAGCAGAAATCTTTGCTGCATTCGCTTTTTCACGAACCGCTGCCAACCCGGTTTCTTCGTCATTCACAGCATTATAAAAATCAGACAGACCATTAACCTTTGTCATATCCATCACAGGAAGAGCGTCGCTTTTCACCTTCATATCGCCGTTTCCGTCTTTGCTGAATGCAGATTCCAAATCAACGGTGCGTTGTGTCAATCCAGTGACTTCGCTAGCCGACGCTTTGGTATTTATATTGTCGTTCATTTGAAGTAATACATTACTTTTATTCAATTCATAATCTAAATTGTTTGAAGTCAACATATCATCACGAACATCATTGATTGCGCTGTTTATAGATGATGTCAAATCACTGCGTACACTGTTGATTTCAGCCGCAGTTGATTCCGCGCCGGCTTTTTGATTGATTGCTTCGACCAACACTTGGTTTGTGGCGGCAAAATTGTCAGTCATTTCCTGGATAGCATCTGCATTTTCCTGTGCCCGCTTAGCAGTATTGAATAACAATGTAGCAGAAGATGTTGTCGAACTTGGTTTATCTTTGTTCCGAGGCGAATTTCCCGTGGCCAATGGTGTGCCAATCAAACGAATGGAATCAGACGCTTTCGCAACATTCACAGGCGTCGAAAGACGTGCAGCGGTTGTCTTTTTGGCCGACGTAGTCGTATTTGTAATCATTGGCGTTGCAGACTTTGCCTTGGACGCAATAACAGATGCCGTTGAAACGCGTGCTGGTGTCACTGCAGGTGTTGCAGACGATGTCTTTGCAGGACCAGCGATATTTAATTGACGAACACTGGACGCAGAAAACACAGTGTTGGTCGCAAACATAGTTAATATTACAAATGCACTTGTGCGAATGGTGTTTTTTAACATGATTCCTTCCTTTTAGTTTAGTTCTCTCTCGTTTTTTGTATTTTGTGAATATAGACGTTTTTTCCGGGTTTCCGGCAGTTTGCATCACAAAAAGCTTTGGTTTTTTATCCTTTCAATATCCAGTTTAGCAAATTTCGAAAAATTAATGCAAGCAGAAAAACATATATGCATATCCATTCCATTGGAAAAATATAATCATGTTGGTGAATCGACCTAAATCTTGGTGCGGGCGAAGGGAATCACTCGGCATAAAATGCCTGCGTGCAAACCGTAACGATTTCGGTGCGCTGCCACTTCCAAAATCTACTTGTTTTCGAACCCTCTTTGCCGGGTTCTCTTCCACGCCACATACAAAAATTAAATCGGCAAAATGCCGATTGAATTTTTGGTGCGGGCGAAGGGAATCGAACCCTCGTCTAAAGCTTGGGAAGCTTTCGTGCTGCCATTATACCACGCCCGCTTGAAACAGTGGCTATGATATACGCTTGTTATAAAAATGTCAATTTATAAAAATTTATTGTATATGTTTTCATATAATATATTTGACTTTGTGGCTTTTTTGTTTAATAATTGTTGGGCAAATCCAAAGATTGCTATTACTGAACCCCCTGTGCGCGGTCGCGCAAGGAACATCATCCGACGAGTTTTCGTTCTTGATGTTGTGTTTTTTGTGTACAATTTATGGAAACAAGATTAAAAACGATAACGATAAAAAAAACAAGGAGTAAAAATTATGGCAACAGTTATCAGATTGGCACGTTATGGTGCAAAAAAACGCCCTTATTACCACGTGGTCGTAACGGATTCAAGAAACGCTCGTAATTCCGGTAATGTTTTGGAAACTGTCGGAAAATACAATCCTATGTTGGCCAAAGGCGACGAAAAACGCGTTGTTTTGAATATTGAAAGAATCAAAGATTGGATGTCCAAAGGGGCAAAACCGTCTGATCGTGTTTATAAGTTTTTGGCAAATGCTGGTGTGGTTGCTGCAAAACCTGTTCCAAACCAGACCAAGAAAAATCAACCGTCTGAAAAAACACAAATGAAAGCGAAAGACAAAGCTGAAAAGTTAGCAAAAATCGCAGAAGAAAAAGCAAATGCAGAGGCCGCGGCTAAGGCTGCAGCAGAAGCTCCTGCTGAAACTCCAGCGGAAGAATCTGCGCCGGCTGAAGCCTAAGCCGACATATAATCTGGTAAATCACATTGTAAAGATGATAAACAACGATAAACGCATCTTGGTCGGAAAAATCGTTGCCCCCCAGGGTATTCGTGGTGAATTTCGGGTTCAGACTTTCACGACCAAACCGTCGGATTTCAAAGATTTGGCGGTGTTCGGAAATAATATTTCAATTGGTTCTTTTCATTTTGTGCGCGTGGTTCCAAACACAAATGTTGTAATTGGCCGATTAGATAACGTCAATGACAGAAATACGGCAGAAACTTTGCGCGGGACTGAATTGTTTATATCGCGCAAAGATTTGCCAGAATTGACCAAAGATGGGGAATTTTATCAGTCTGATTTAATTGGTTTTTCAGTGGTAAAAGGTGGAGAGATTTTGGGCAAATTGGTCTGTTTTCAAAATTTTGGCGCGGGCGACATCATGGAATTAGATAATGGCGATATGGTGTCTTTCCGTGGTGCGAACGTGGATTTTGAAAAACAAACAATATTTGTAAATTAAAATCAAAGGGACATCAGATATGGAAAAAACAGTTCGAAAAACACTCAATTTTTGTGATGGTTCTGGTCGTGTGTATCGTACCAGTTGTAAATTCAATTTGGTTGGCGGAATTTTTAGAATTTATGATTGCCCAGCCATCAGTAACATGAAAAATTGTCACATTTCATATGTTTCGGGTGATGAAGTTTTTGTCCAGCCAAAGGCTTTGGACGATGGTTCTGAACCAGACAGGAAACCATATCAAAAAGACAATATTGAAAAATTTTGCGCAACCTGTGCGATGAAACAAAAGTGTGAACGGTAAAAAATGTTAGTGACAACCCAGATTTATAATTTCCTTAAACGCAGATACGATTTTATTAAGCACAAGGCACCATTTGATAATTGTCCCGAATGTGTGCGTTTGAGAAAATGTTCGTTGATATATTGGTTTGATGTCCAGGCGGGGGACGCGATATTGCCAGATGAAGGATATGTTATATCACACCATCCCGAAGCGGAAATTTGTGAAAATTGTCGGAAAGAACATTCAAAAACGAGATAAAAAACAGATAAGAAATGCACTTTAACATATTGACTGTTTTTCCAGAAATGTTCCCTGGCACACTGAGTGGCGGCGTGGTTGGGCGCGCGTTGGATAAAAAAATATGGTCAATGGATATCATCAACATTCGTGATTTTGCTATCAATAATTATGGCAGTGTTGATGACGAACAATTTGGCGGTGGTGCTGGTATGGTTATGCGACCTGATGTGTTGGGGGCTGCGTTGGATTCTGTGAAAAATCCGGGCAAAATCATATATTTTTCACCACGCGGGCCAAGGTTGGACCAAAAAATGGTTCGTGAATTTGCAGGGCGACCAGAAAATACGGTTTATACCCTGCTCTGTGGTCGATACGAAGGAATTGACCAACGGGTCATAGACATGTATAATATAATGGAATTGTCTATTGGGGATTATGTGCTGTCCGGGGGTGAAATTGCCGCGCAAGTTTTTATTGACAGCACGGTTCGTTTGATAGATAATGTAGTCGGTGGTGGTGTTGAAGCCACCAGCAACGAAAGTTTTGAAATCGGCGGGTTAGAATGGCCATTATATACCCGTCCGTCAGTATGGCGTGGACAAAGTGTCCCAGAAGTCCTGCTGTCCGGTCACCATGGCAATATCGAACGGTGGCGGAAACAACAATCGGACGAAATAACAAAACTGCGTCGTCCGGATTTAACCAAGGAAATGAAAAAATGAGCATTATTAAAAAAATTGAACAAGAACAAATTGCTAAATTGAAAGGCAATAAAAATATCCCTGATTTCAAAGCGGGCGATACATTGAAAATTTATGTAAAAATCAAAGATGGGGACAAATTCCGTATCCAATTATTCGAAGGTGTTGTTATTGCACGCGATGGTGGAAATGGAAATAATGCTTCGTTCACTGTGCGTCGTGAATCTTACGGCGTTGGCGTGGAACGTAAATTCCCATTATACAGCCCTGCAATCGAAAAAATTGAAAAAGTTCGCGTTGGTCGTGTTCGTCGTGCGAAATTGTTCTTTTTGCGTGGATTGTCTGGGAAAAAGGCTCGTATTGTCGAAGATTTGTCGGCAAACAAAAAAGACGCCGAATAATAGTGTCTTTTGTACATTTCAAAAATCCCGTTTTATGCGGGATTTTTGTTTTTTTGCGCTTTTATTAAATTGACGTTGATAAAATATAATGATATCATATTGGTATGATTAAAAAGTTATTATTTTCAAGTCTGTTTTTCATTTTTGCGACATTTTTAGTTCCGCAAAATGCGTTTTCATATATTGAAAAAGATTTGGCGGTTGTTCGTGTTATGGACAAAGCCGCCGGCAAAACCCAATTGTTGACGATACCTTTGAATCAAAATATTCAATTTGACGGCCTTGTTTTGAATGCACGTAATTGCAAGCAATCTGACCCGTTTGATGCAGAAAATTTCTTTGTCTTTCTGGAAATTTATACTAAAACAGATGGCCGAATTTTCAGTGGCTGGATGAATCGAAATGAACCCGGGCAAAACCCGTTGCAAAACGATATGTATGATGTCTGGGTTGAAAAATGTGAATAAAAAAATGGCAAAGAAGAAAAAAATAAAGATTATAAAACGTATTATAAAAATCAGTATTGCCGTCTGTGTCGGCGTTGTTTTGATAACATTGGGATTTTTTGTTAAACATCATTATACTTTTGAAAATTCAAACTTGTCCAAATGGCCCGAATTGACGGCACAACAACAAACCGATACGTTGAATCGTGTTGTCCCTGGACATGAAGATTCTGAATTATTATTGCAATGTGTTTCCAAAATTGCCCAGATTCCAGATTCTGAAAAAATGGATATCCGCGATGCGATTGTGATTTGCTATAATGGTATCAAAATAAACAAAGATGAAAAATAAAATCGTTTGCTTTTTGTGTTGTGTTTTTATGGTGGCGTGTTCACAAAATGGGCCGGTATATATTGGAAAACAATATCTGGGTGTAAAATATGTAAATGACCCGTTGGGTGAAGAAATTGCGCCCGATACAGACCCACTGATACGTTTTGATGCGTTTGATTGTATGACGTTTGTAGAAACCGCCTTGGCCAACGGGAACAAAGACAGATTGACACAAATCCGCTATAAAAACGGCGAGATTGGTTTTTTAACTCGGAATCATTTTGTTGAAACAGATTGGATAAAAAACAATGCTGATGTTGTGGAAAATGTATCACGTAAATATTCAAATAATACCGCAGTCAGAAAAGTGACCATTGATAAAAAACGTTGGTTCAAACGGGTACATAATATAAATGTTGATGTTCCGAAACAGACTGCAAAACTGGAATACATACCACGTGATTATATCAAAGATATAGAAATTACAAAACCTGTGGTTGTGTTATTTATCATCGACAACCCGAAAATAAGTGATAAAATAGGAACTGATTTGGCGGTGGCGCATATGGGTTTCTTGTTGCCGGGTGGAATTTTGCGGCACGCGTCCAGTCAACATGGTCGTGTCATAGATGTTGATTTCCAAGAATACATCAATGAACACACACTGAATAATTTGGGTATATCAATATTGGAAATAAAATGAGTGAAGAAAAAATAATTCGTATGGATATGGGCGGAATCCGCGGAAAATCTGGGAACGGTCTGTTGTGTTTAGGTATAGAATCATCGTGTGATGAAACCAGTGCTGCATTGGTAGATTCCAACAAAAATATTTTATCGCATATTATTTATTCGCAAATCCCAGAACATCAAAAATATGGTGGGGTTGTGCCTGAATTGGCAGCACGCGCGCATATTTTGGCTGTGGACGAAGTTATTCGTCTGACTTTGGAACGCGCAAACAAAACAATAGAAGACATTGATGTTATTGCGGCGACCGCCGGACCGGGGCTGATTGGTGGCGTTCTGATTGGTTGGTTGGCGGCAACAGGTATAGCAAACGCAACAAACAAACCATTGGTTGCAGTCAACCATTTGGAAGGACACGCATTGGTTCCACGTTTGTGCGCCGCATCGGCCAGTGACACAAATACAAATATCAATGTTGAATTTCCATACCTGTTGATGTTGGCGTCTGGTGGGCATTGTCAGATATTATTGGTACGCGGTGTTGGCAAATATGAAATGATTGGTCAAACTTTGGACGACAGTGCCGGCGAAGCCTTTGACAAAGTTGCAAAAATGTTAGGATTGGGATATCCTGGCGGACCGATTGTTGATAAACGGGCAAAATTGGGCAATCCAAAACGTTTTCATTTTCCACGTCCGTTGTGCGACAAACCAGGATGTGATTTTTCTTTTTCGGGCATAAAAACTGCGGCACGAATGATGTTGGATAAAACGCCCGAATCCGACATAAATGACGATTTTATAAATGATTTTTGTGCGTCGTTTCAATCAGCTGTGGTAGATTGTATAATAAATCGGTTGAATAATGCACTGAAAGATGATCGCGTAAAATCAGCCAAACCGAAAACTATGGTTGTTGCAGGTGGAGTTGCAAAAAACAGTGCTATTCGTTCCGCGATGGAAGAATTGGCTTTAACGTCAGGAATGTTTTTTGCTGCGCCACCGATGAATCTGTGTACTGATAACGGTGCAATGATAGCGTGGGCAGGAATCGAAAATTATCTGGTTGGAAATACCGTGCACAAACCAGTTGCGCCCCGCCCCCGTTGGCCGTTGACCGAATTGTAAAATAATGGTAAAATACAGTCTATGTCTATGAAAAACAAAAAAGATTTTTACGAATCTGCGACTGCTAAGATATTATCCGACATAAACAGTTTCGGACTTTCTGCTGATGACAAGAGAAAAGCTATTTATTTTACAAAATTATTTCGCGAAGCATTCAAATATGACGAAATAAAACAATATGTTTTTGAAACTAATGACCGTAAAATGTGGGATTTAGGTTATGATTCGGCTGGATTTTGCAGAATTGCCAGCATTGTATTTTCTGTTGTTATGGGGGTTTCAGATTGGAAACTGATGTGCATTTCTCCGGATAATTGGAAAGGTTCCGCTTCACACCATTATTTAAAACATGTTCCTAGTGGTAAGTTTTTTGATATAACTTATGACCAGTTCGCCATAGAAGGTTATGATTGTATTCCTTATGAGGCAGGACATCCTGCAATATTGGGTTTACAACCAAATGATATGTCTATCAGATTTGCAAACGCATTGGATATAGATATGTTACAATTATTAAAAAATCAATCAAATGGAAAATAATATGTTGCAAAAACCAGAACCTTTTGTGAAACCAGATATGATTTTCAGTGTTTCTGATGCGTCGGCTTTGTTAAAGAAAGTCGTTGAAACCGCGTTCCCTGAAATTCGTATTCGTGGCGAATTGTCCCAGATTACACGCGCTTCATCGGGGCATTTATATATGACCGTTAAAGATTCTGACGCCGCGATAAACGCGATTATTTGGCGCGGAACGCCTGTCAGTTTCAAACTGGAAGAAGGTATGGAAGTTATCATAACCGGGCGTTTTACAACGTATCCTGCGCGCAGTAATTATCAAATTATTATAAATTCTATTGAAATGGCGGGCGTGGGCGCGATATTAAAAATGCTGGAAATGCGCAAACAAAAATTAGCGGCCGAAGGATTGTTTGACGCGGCACGCAAAAAGCCTCTGCCTCGTTTTCCGCAAACAATTGGTGTGGTGACCAGTCCAACCGGTGCAGCATTCCAAGACATTCAAAATCGTCTGCGCGAAAGATTTCCGGTGCGTGTGTTGTTGTATCCTGCAACTGTCCAGGGTGCAACTGCCGCCGCCGAAGTTGCTGCAGGTATTGAATATTTCAACAAAATGAATAATGTAGATGTTATTATTGTTGCGCGTGGTGGTGGCGCATTGGAAGATTTGTTGCCTTTTTCGGAAGAAATCGTTGTGCGCGCCGCAGCAAACAGCCATATACCTTTGATTTCAGGGGTTGGACACGAACCTGATTGGATGCTGATTGATTTTGCAGCAGACGTGCGTGCGCCCACACCAACCGGCGCAGCAGAAATGGTTGTGCCGACCAAGATATCTTTGATACAAGATATTGATAATTTGTCGCATCGGTTAAACAAAGCCTTTACCAGCCAATTGGCAAACATTAAACAACGCATTTCAAATGTGAATATCAAAAGCCCGAAACAGGTTTTAATGGAACGCGCTCAGCGTCTGGACGATATATCGCGTGCATTCTCTATGATTATCAATACTAAAATTCAATCTGCACATCAAAAAATCGATTTGATTGCTCGGTTTCCAAATATCTTGGAAAACAAATTTAATTCGTTAAATCAAGCAATTTTGCATATGGGACAGATGCTCGCTTCATTGTCTTATAAAAACGTGTTGCAACGCGGATATGCGATTGTTCGTGACAAAGATAATAATATAATCAGTACTCAAACCGCCGTCCCTGCAAGTATAGAATTCATAGATGGTGTGTTAAAATTGTGATACAAAGCAACGCAAAATCACGTCGTTTAATTTTTTATCAATGTTTTTGCAGTGGCAATTGATTCGGGGGTAATTTTTGCACCACTGATTATGCGTGCAATTTCATTTATTCTGTCGTCACCACTGATTTCATTTACGTTTGTCGTAGTTGTATTGCCATCGCTTTGTTTTGAAATCTTAAAATGTTTATCGGCAAAACCTGCAACCTGAGCAGAATGAGTGATAACCAACAATTGTTCGTTTTTCGATAAATTATCCAGTCTTTGACCGACCGCACTGGCGGTTGCACCACTGATTCCCGTATCTAATTCGTCGAAAACCAAAGTTTTGTGATTATTCGGATTATTCAACGCAACACGCAACGCCAACATAAAACGCGATAATTCACCCCCAGACGCGATTTTATGCAATGGCGCAAATGGTGTTCCCGGATTTGTTTTAATCGTAAATATAACATTATCTTGACCTGTTTGTGTCGGTGTGGTTGGGGTAATGTCTACCATAAAATCCGCATTTCCCAGTTTCAAATCAGGCAATTCAGACAATATTTTATCACGCAAACTGGATGAAGCCTGGTGTCTGGCGTCGTGTAATTGTTGCGCCAATTCATTAAATATGGCTGTAAATTTTTCAACATCACTTTGTGCGCGATGTAATTCAAAATCACTGTTATCAATGGCGTTTAATTCGGATTCCATTTGCGATAATTTTTCAGGCAATTCATCAGCAGTCACACGATGTTTGCGCGCCAACGCACGAATGGCAAACAAACGTTCTTCTATTGTATCTATGTCATCAACATCTGTGGTCATTGGTTGGATTTGTTCGGAGATATCCGCCACGATTTCTGCAGCGTTATACAGTTTATCAATTTGTTCACTGTATGGATTTGGGTCTGTTTTTATGCGTTCCAAAATATGTGCAACCGAACAAATCTGTTCGTCCAACGCGTGTCCATTATTGTTAAAAGCGTTCAATGCGTCCGTTAAAATAGATGCGTTTTTTTCAGCGTCCATCATAGACGCGCGACGCGTTGATAATTCTTCTTCTTCGCCAGGTTGCGGATTTAATGCGCGCAATTCATTGATATTATGTTCCAGAAAATCACGTTCATTCGCAGATTTTTCCAGCAAATCCGACAATTGTTTTAACTTTTTTTCGGCATTATGCAAATCCATATATGCAATGCGTGTTTGATTCAATAAATCCTGATATTTTGGAATATATAATTTCGCATAATCGTCCAAAGCGTCCAAATGCGTTGCAGTGTCCAACAACGAATGGCTTTCAAATTGACCATGAATTTCAACCACTTCATCGCCAATTTGTTTCAATGTTTTTACCGATACAGGTACATCGTTAATCCACGCCCTGCTTTTGCCATCGCGCGACAAAGTGCGTCGCAAAATCAAACCGTTATCATGCTCTATGCCGTTATCGTCCAAAATGTTTTTAATGTGGTCGTTTATATAATCAAATTCCGCAGTAACAGATGCGGTTTCGCACCCCGCGCGAATTAGACCTGTATCAGAACGTGCGCCCAATGCCAGCGATAGTGCGTCTAATAAAATACTTTTGCCCGCGCCTGTTTCTCCAGTCAAAACATTCAATCCGTCACCGAATTGCGAATTCAGTTTTTCTATTAAAACTACATTTGAAACGAATAAGTTTACTAACATGCCGCGATTATAGCCAAAACCTGCATAAAAATTCAAGAGTTTTTATAGGGTAATAATTTGTTGCAATGTCCAATCGGCGGTCCATAAAATATAGCCTTTTATTTTATAGTCGGGATATGCAGATCGCAATAATTGTGCATATTCGTCCAATTGTTTTTTATATTGTTCAATAAAAACATCTTTGTTTGTGTCTGTCTTATAGTCAATAAAATCAATCGTTTTTGTCTTGTGATTCATCAATAATCTGTCTATGCGACGACTGATAAAATTGCCATTTATAAAACCAGCGATGGGGACCTCTGTTTGGGCGTTGGGGCAAAAATATTGTTTCAAATTTGGTACTTGTAAAATGTGATTTATAATTTCAGCATCGCCACGATTACCGTGCATTTCATCAATTACAATATTTTTCAATTTTACATGAGTTTTGGTCCCACTTTGAGTGGCGTATTTTTTATTGTCGGTCGCCCTTAAAAAATCAGTCAAATTTTGTGTCATTTGTAATCCGTATTGTATCTTCGTCGATTCTTGCATCTTGGATTTGCGATAAAACATTCCATAATTGGTTATGCCAAGAAATTTCTGGCACCCGATCACTGCCGCACCCATAGATATATAATTTGTCGCGCGTTCGTGTCATGGCAACATATAACAATCTGTAATATTCAGCAATACTGTCGGCTTTGTTTTTATCGACAATCGCGTCAACAGCGTTTGAATTAGCTGTTTTCCAAATCCACAGGTCATAATTTTGATTATCGTGCAAATAATTCGTGTTTAATATGATTTCAGGTTTCGGGATTGTTATCGTGTCTATTAAAAATACGATTGGAGATGCCAGACCTTTGCTGCCATGCACAGTCATTATACGCACCCCGTTTGACGCATCCATATCGCGCTTGATTTCGCTGTCGCCCGTTATAAACCATTTCAAAAAATGATACAAGGTGCCGGGCTGGGTTCTTTCATACGCCAGACACATAGTCAAAAATTCTTCCAAAGGATCGATAACCTGGGGGCCTAATCCTGAAATAATCTTTTCACGATTATTGTTTTTATTCAAAACATAGTTAAAAAATGAATATGGTGCCAATTTTTTTGATTGCCCAATTATTTCCAATAAATCATTATAAATATTGTTGTGTGTATCGCATAAAACATCAAAAACAGAGTCTTTTTTTGCCGTATTTTTGATTTTACACAAATTAAAAATATCTTGTTCTTTCAATCGATAAATTGGACTTTTTAACAAACAACACAAACTGTAATCGTCTTGCGAGTTTATACAAAATCTGACCATGTGCAAAAGGTCTTTTATCGCTGGAAACGACGGTAAATTTATTCTGTCGCTGCCCGCAACCGGAATACCTTTCTTTTTTAAAGCGTCGGACAAAGGTTCTGCAAACGGACGACGTTTTTGCAACAACACCATTATATCATTTGGTGAACAATTTTCGTTTTTTATGATTGATTCTATTTTATTCGCAATCGTCTGAACATATTGCTTTGTTTTGTCTGAACCTGTTGCATCATATTTTGACAGAGTATGCATTTCCACCGCGCCACGTTCGCCAATCCTGAAACATTTATGTGGATTGTTATGAAATCCTGTGTTTCTTATAACATCATCGTTGCCAAAGAAATAATCAACAGTCTTTAAAATTGGCTCAACCGAACGGAAACTCTGGTCCAGTGCAACCTCTTGAATAGTGCGATAATTTTGTTTTATTTGTTCTGCTATGGCATCACGACTGGTCGCAAAAGCCTGAGGATCCGCGTTCTGAAAACCATATATAGATTGTTTAGTGTCGCCAACCACAAATATAGACCGATTGTTTTTCATATCGCCGTCTGTAAAAAAATCCCCAGACAAAGTTTTTAATATATTCCATTGTTGCGGACTGGTGTCTTGGGCTTCATCTACTAAAATATGCGAAATAGAAACGTCCAATTGCGATGATACCCAGCCCATAACATCTGGGCGCGACAATAATCTTTGCGTATACAAAACCAAATCTTCGAAATCCAGCAAATTACGTTCTTGTTTTTTTTGTTTATAAACTTCTGCAAACGCCATAGACAAATCAAACAACGCAACAGTATTTTCAAACACAGATTTATTGATTTTGTATTGTTGAATATCGTAAATTTGTTGTGCAACATTTGTCAGTGCATCGTGTTTCAAAATATTTTTGATTATTTCGTTTTCTTTGGTTAAAAATACAGTTTTGTATTTTTCAAAATCAATAGTTTTTTCAATATATTGTTTTGAATAATTAATAATATTTGTTATAAAGCTTGCCGGCTTTTTTATATTTGTTGCATAATCTATTATTTCTTGAATTTCGGTCACATCAATATCTGATTTTGAGGCGGTATTTAATCCTAAAATCTCTTTCGTTTTATTGATAAAATATTCGCGGTATTGTTTAACATCTTCAACGACAAAAAAAGATTTATAATGCCCCATTAACAAATTATATAAATCATTCAGAAAATATTCAGATTTGATATCTATGATTTTATAAAACGCATCCAGGGTTTGTCGCATATTAACGCCATCAGCAAACGAAGTTTTTATCATATGTTCGAACGCGTCTTGTAATAAAACAGTTTGTGCCGACCCAGAAACCAAAGACCATGCAGGACTGATGCCCGCTTCGATTGGGAAACGGTGTAATATTTCTTCACAGAAACTGTGAATGGTTTTTATTTTTAATATATCCGGATTGTCAATATATGTAAAAAATATCTTGCGCGCATATGCCAAATCATCGGCGGTCGCAGGTATATTTTCCGTTACACCGTCCAATAATTCTACTAATTTATCATCATCAACCATTGCCCATTTACGTAAATCTGCCAAAATACGGTTTCGCATTTCACCCGCCGCTGCGTTTGTATAGGTCAAACATAAAACCCCAGATTTAGTGACCTGAGCTATATCACGATTATCGCGGAATAAAATTCGCAGCAACCTTTGTATCAAAACAGTTGTTTTTCCAGTACCTGCATTCGCCTGGACCCATATGTTTTTTTGCGGGTCAGATGCTATATTTTGGTTTTCTGAAAAAATTTGTTTAGCTGCCATTTATACTTCTTGCTTTCTTGGAAAGATTCTAGTATATATTTCCTTGGACTGCAAGGAAGTTTATTTAATTCGTAGGGGAAAAAGATGGATCAAACTTTGTTTATTTTTTCGTTATCTTTGTGTGGATTATTGTTGGTTGCATTAATTGCTATATTTTTTATTTCACGCAAATCTCAACGCGTTATGGAATCTTTGTTAGAATTTATCACGCGACCAGAAACTGCAAAAATCGCAGATGCAAGTCGGGTTTTACAAACTCTGTTGGCGGACGAAATAAACAAAATAGATATGAATTTCAGAACTATGGCAAATGCGTTAAACGCCCAGATTCAGCATGCCGAACAAATCAAGAAAGATTTGACGGTTCAAAATGATAATTTGGTTACGCTAGCAGACGAAGCAACAAAAAAAATAGCCAACATGTCGCAACGTTTAGAAAATACAGTTGATGGCCTGGAAACGGTTGTTGGGTCTGATAAATGGCAAGGCGTGCAACAAACGACCGACAATTTTGCTGCGAATGTAGATGTATTGTTAAACAAGATAATCGATACAACCGCGTCTGCATCTGAAAACGCGAACAAAATAAACGAACAAATCATTCAGTGCAGCGAAGCTGAAAAACAAATGTCTGAACAATTGCAGAATTCGTTTAATTCTAATAACGAAAATATGACAAACATAACAACCACTGCGGGTCAATTGCAACAGCAACTGACCGATTTGAACACGCATGTCGCAGACGGATTTAATAATATTAAAACTTCATCAGCGGATTATGATGAAACTATGCATAAAAACGACAAATTGTTGAACGATTATTTGACCAAAATGTCTGAGTTCACAAAACGTACCGGCAAAGAATTGATAAAACAATCAAATACTTTGACCGAAACCGCAAATATAGTGGCCTCTGCTATAAGATTATCAGAAGCGTCCATAAACAAACAAATTCGCAAATTGGAGTCTACAATTGAAACGTTAAATAATTCGACTATGACGACGACTAATTCAGTTCGTGGGGTCGCAAATGAATTGTCTGGGCTGACTAACCGGTTTAATGGTGAAATCCATGATTTTTCAATTGGCGTAGTGAAAGAATTAAGCGAAGTTTCCGGTGTAGCAAACACCACATTGGAAAACACCAAAACCGCGGCTTCGGAATTTGCGAGTTCTGTCAAAAGTATGGGCATTGGTGTTCGTGAAACCTTGATAGAAATGAACAAAGCACACACGCAATTGTCGGGTCAATCTGAAAATTTGATTAAGATGTCCACTGAAACGACCGAACAATTGAAACCGTTGTCTGAATTGATAGAAAAATATTATACGGCCCTGCCCGATTTGTCGTCTGGGTCAAAAGAAATGAGTGAGAACATAGAACACATAGTGAATACGTTGGTTGATAAAATCAATTTGATGAAAACAACTATCAATGAATCATTGACGAATATAAATGATTCTTCTGTGAAATTGGGTGATTTAGCCGGTGAATCACGTCAACAAATGATTGATTTGATGTCTGATTATGCCAAAGCGGTTGATGCAATGCAAAGTTTGAACAAACAAATGATGATTGCACGTGCGTCTGCCCCAATGGACGCAATCAAAGCGGCACCTGCACCGATTTTTAAGCCAATCAGCACCAAAGATTTTTTGGCTAATGTCGATAAAATGTTTGAAAAATTATACGAACAATCCGTAGATTTAACACGCGCATCGGGCAGTGATATCCCAGACATAGTTTGGAAAAAATACAACGATGGGGATAAAAAGATTTTTGCAAAATGGTTGGTCAAAATGTTTGACGCAACGAATAAAAAACAAATTCATGAATTATTGAAATCTGACAAAGTCTTTAATTCCCAGGCAACACAATTCATACGTAATTTTGAAAAAATATTGTCGGGTGCAGACCAAACAGATGAAGCTGAAAAATTAAAAAACACATTATTAAAAACTGATTTAGGCACAATTTACAGTGCAATACGAAAAAGCATGTAAGATAAAATAAAAAACGTCCCAATGGGACGTTTATTTTTTTTGCTTTTAATAAAAATTATTTCATGTTAAAATGAATCCCGTCGGAAAAGATTTTTCCGATGGGGCCTCAGAACCCGTTATTGAATAGTGTCCGTACAATCTGGTTGTTTGGACATAAAAGAACTCCAACTTGTGTATTGGGTTGGAGGGCATGTGAATAATGCCGGTGTTAAACCGTTGCAAAATAAACTGCGCAATTTCTATTCAAATTGTTCTGAGCCTCCAACCGCCTTGTTTTTTATGGCGGTGTTTTGATATCAAACAAGGAGGACCAACAATGAACAAGTTTTTAATGGTATTCTGTACAATCTTTTGTGCTGGGATAACCGTTACTGCACAAGCATGCACAACAAACGAAATTGATGTTTTTAATGATGGAACACAATGTGAAACCGCTAAATTTACGATTACAACAACTGAATTAACCGCAAATACGGAATTCAAATTTTATATGTCCGCTCAGGGTACATTCTATGTTGATTATGGCGACGGAACGGTTGACACAATTGTTCGCAACGACACAGACGAAACATTGTATAACCATACATATTCAACCACCGGCGTTAAAACAATCCGTTTTGGTGGTCTGGCAACAGGATACAACACTAAGGCTTCTATAACCACATCCATTGATGCGGCAATCAGGTTTGGATATGGGGATATGTTTGGGAGCGCCTATTCATTCAGCAAATCCTCAACCCCAGAATTAATCAAAGCAATTGATGGTTCTTTGGGTGCAATGTTCCCAACAATTGAACAAAACAAAGGTCAAAACCCACGATTTGCATTTACACTTGCACAAACCAAAATTGAAACGATACCAGAAAATTTATTTAAAGGTGTAACAGGAGGAATCGGATATATGTTTGCTGGCACCTTTGCATATAGCTCTTTAAAATCTATCCCAGAAAAATTGTTTGCAGATATAACAACAGGAAACGTGACAAGTGTATTTCGTGGCACTTTTTTCGGTTGTACATCTTTAACATCTATACCACCAAATCTGTTTTCTGGCATTACATCGGTGGGAAATTTGTCTTTTTATGAGACATTTTACAATTGTTCAAATCTGTCTGGGTATATTCCACCATCCACATTTGCAGGGTTAATCGCGAACGGTTCCCCCATATATCCGGATGATGCGTCAGGAGGCACGATGAGTGGTATATTTTATAACACAAATCTTGCCATGTCGTGTCCGGTGGGAACTGTGCAGTTTATAACAGGATATGAGTCTCGCTGGGGCGGGCATGTTTCATGTGTTGATGAAAATTTGGTTTGTGAAATGGGCGAATATTTACCGGCACATTGGTTTCAATGTGAACAATGCCCAGAAAACAATTATTGTCCGGGTGGTACATATACATATAACGGCAACAGTCAAGGTGCAACACAATGTCCGACCGGTTTATTCGCACCAAATGGTATGTGGGAGGTGGCACAATGCGGACGTATTCTACATGTTGGCGATGGGTTTGTATATCTGCGCGCGACAAAAAAGACTTCACCATCTCTGCACCTGGATTTAGACCACGATGGTATCGCGGATTATTTCGGAAATATGACTACTTTGGATGTTCCGATGTCGCGTGGGACACAACGTAAATTGAAAGTGCGATATAACAACACGACATATTCGGTCTATGATGACAGTGTGGAATTACCAAGTGAATGATTTTTCGCATATATCATGAAGTTTCTCTTGGACGCAAGAGAGAAAAGAGCCCAAGACCGTTTTCCCCTTGGGCTTTTTTTTTACCCCCCTCGGCGCATTGCGCCACTCCCCCAATGGGGGAGAATTTAACGACACCTCTCGTCTCCAACGGCACTCCCCCGTTGGGGGAGAATTTTTATTCTCGGGTTGGTACACAGATTCTGCCACCATTGTTGATAATTCCCCACCCGTGGCGGGGTGGATTGCCGGAAGTCCGTTCCGGCAAGACGGGGCGGGTATTCCGGTTAGCGCGTTTTTGCTGAAAGACTGGCACAATACCTTTATACCCCCCACGGCACTTCGTGCCACTCCCCCAATGGGGAAGAATTTCTATTCTCAGGTTGGTACGCAGATTCTGCCACCTACAACGGGGGCAAATTTAAAAATCACCGCGTTCGGGTTGCTGGATGTTTTCAAATACTGTTATTGTATGGTTTCGTTCCCCATATTTACGCAACAATTCGTCCATCGCCAAATTCGGCAAGATTTTATTGTCGTTTTTGGCAACAACATAATACGCGCCATTTATTTGATTAAAACGAACTATGAAGTCATAACTCAACCCTGCACGTTTAAAATCTTCCAAATTGCAAGTGTTCATTTGGCGGACTTTCATATCATCAGGCATATTTTGACGATTTTTTACAATACTTTCCGTATTGCCCATTGGTTGAAACCATATAATTTTAAAATCATAAATACTGTCCAGTCTTTTTTTGTAAAACCAATCTTGCATTTGCTTGATATAAGCGGGTTGAATCACTGCATAGCTTAAATTTTGACCAATGTGGTTAAATATCTCAAATTCAGGCACCCCATACATCCATTTTTTCTTGCCGGGTTGCCACAGCGCTTCATTCACCCAAAGTTTTGTGGCAAAATGTTCAACGTCAAAGTATTTTTCGTCGCGAAAATAATAGTCGCGACCATTTATTTCGCCTTCGCGTGGGTCGCGCGTTGTTGCAGATTTTAAATTATATACACTGTCAATTGGCAACACTTTGTCAACGAAAGATGTTTTGCCAGTGCCCGATACACCTGTAAAAAACACGAGAGTATTTTTCATATTTTAACCTTTTTTGTAAAAAGCCCGCAAAAATTATGCGGGCATTGTTTTAATCTTCCAAGAAGCTGCGCAGTTTGCGCGCGCGTGTTGGATGTTTCAGTTTATTCAGCGCCTTTTGTTCAATCTGGCGGATACGTTCACGCGTGACGCCAATGTATTCGCCGACTTCTTCCAAGGTACTGGTCTTGTTCGTGGACATACCAAAACGTTGACGCAGAACTGTTTCTTCTTTTGGATCCAATTCAGACAAAATTTGAGTCACAATTTTGCGCAAATTCTTTTGTGCAGCCGAAGTGAACGGATTTTTCGCAGTCTCGTCTGCGATGATTTCAATACGAGAACTATCATCTTCGGTTCCGACAGGTGCTTCCAATGAAATCGGACGCAGATTGACTTTCATCGCTTTGTGAATCTTGTCCACAGGCAGATAGATAATCTTGGACAATTCTTCGGCGGTCGGTTGACGTCCGTATTTATGCATAAATTGACGCGATGCACGTTGGATTTTGTGAATATTATCAATCATATGCACCGGGATACGAATTGTGCGGGCTTGGTCGGCAATACTGCGCGAAATACCCTGTTGAATCCAATTCGTCGCGTATGTAGAAAATTTATTACCCAAACGATAATCGAATTTATCCACCGCTTTCATTAAGCCGATATTGCCATCTTGGACCAAATCTGAAAAATCAAGTCCCAGACCGCGATTGCTGGATTTCTTAGCAAATTTTATAACCAGACGCAAATTCGCTTCTATCATTTCACGCTTTGCACGGGCGGCTTCGCTTTGGCCACGACGCACCAATTCGACAACTTTCTTGTATTCAGATGTCGGTTGACCGGTTTCTTGCGCAATTGCAGTGATGTCTTCTTGGATTTTCAAGACGTTATCGCGGTGGTTTTTTGCAAAATTTTGCCATGCCGCGCTCTTGTTTTTTGCCAATTTTTTTATCCAATTGCGGTTTAATTCGTTTCCGACGTATTCAGCCAAGAAATCTTCGCGCTTGATTTTACAAGCCAATGCCAGACGCAACATACGACCTTCAAGGCCCATCAGCAATTGATCGCGTTGAGTCAATTTTTCCATGATTTCGGCAATTCTGTCGTCATTCAGGCGGATTTTGCCCACATATTCGAACAATTCCAGACGTGATTTGTTATATTTCTTTTCCAATGCTTCGTCAGGTTTAGACGATGTAATCAAATTTTCCAAGCGTTTCGCCTGCAATTTTTGCATACCTGTGAATATGCGTTTAATTTTTGCGAATAATTCAGTCACCATCGGCAAAAGCGCTTCTTCCATAACCGGAATTGGCACACCAGACGATCCACGTTGAGAATCTTCTTTTTTGCCGTCTTCATCTTCTTCGCCCAGTTCTTCTTCGTCTTCATCATCTTCATCAGACGCGACAGATTCTTCCAACACGTCCAAATCTTCGTCGTTCAAATCATCAACTTGTTCGACGCCTTTGGATTTCAGAGTATCATTCAACACTGCCAAAGATTTTTGTTCGGATTCGCTGGAATACATAACTTCCAAATTGATGATATGACGCAAACGAATGTCGCCATTCAATAATTGTTGATACCAATCCAACATGGCTTGAATCGTCATAGGACTTTCGCACAGGCCATACACCATCAAACGAGATGCCGCTTCGATACGTTGCGCAATTGCGATTTCACCCGCCGCAGTCAACAATTGAACGGTGCCAATTTGTTTCAAATACGACTGAACAGAATCTTGGACCCCCAGCACCAGATTGCCGGTCGAACTGCGTTCCAATTGTTTTGCATAATATTCATAATCGTCGTCGTTGACATCAACCTGCTCTGCGTCAGCATTTAATAAATCACGAGTTTTATCACGATTATAGTTTTCATCATCGTCTTCGTAATATTTTTCCATTTCACGGGAAAATCTGTCGCTGTCTGTTTCAAGAACCTCTAATCCCAAATCTTGTTTAAAGAAATCCAAAACTTCATCTTGTTCTTCGTCTGGGACTTCGTCGGCTTGGATTGCGGCATCAAAATCCATTTTGGATAAATATCCGATTTCGTTTGCAGACAATGCTAATTCTTTCAGACTTTCTGGCAAAGAATCTATCAATAATCTTGTCGCTTCATCTAGTTTTTTAGCCATGAAAAAACCTTTGATTTATTTATGATTTTGAAAAATTATTTATGTGATTTTTGCGCTTTGGCGATTGCTTCGTGCAACGCAGATTCAGACACCAATCCCAACACAATCGGGCTTTGGATTTGAATCAAAGAATACGATTTGTGTGTTTTTTCACGAATGGATTTCACAGTCGGATTTGTACTGCGCATCAAACGAGCAATTTGACCGTCCGATAATTCAGGATAATTTTTAATAATCCACAACACACCACCCAAACGATTTTGACGATGCAATTTTGGGGTATAACCAACACCCTTTTTGTTTTGTTTTTGTTGCGCTTCGACAATGGCTTCACGCAAAGTCAAACGCGCGTCGGGATCCGCTTCGCATTTTTCGATATCTTCGCGAGTGACCTGGCCATTGATAATCGGGTTTAATCCCTGCATTTTATTTGATTCAGCATCGGCAATGTTTTTGACTTCCAACTCATGCAAACCGCAGAATTCACCGATTTGTTCAAATGTTAACGCTGTATTTTCAATCAACCAAAGGGCTGTAGATTTTGGCATATATGGGTAATTCATGAATATTCCTCTTTTAAAGACGTGATGTAATATAGCACAAAACGCGCTGTATTCAAGTGGTTTTTTTATAATTTTTATTGTTTTTTCACCAATTTGAATCCGTCAACCGTATCCATTACCGTCCAACCACGCGCGTCAATTTGATTGCGCAGGTCGTCCGCAGTGGCAAAATCACGAGATTTTTTGGCTTCTAATCGTTTTTGCGCCATTTCTTGGATTTCAATTGGGGCGGTTTCAGATTCTAAATCGCGCAATTTTTGTGCATGTTCAATAAATTGCAAGCCCAACAAATCGTCAACAAATTTAACCAATGCCAATTTAGTTGCATTGTTTATGTCTTTTTGTTTCAATAAATCTTGGAATACAACCAAAGATTCTGCGGTTTTCAGATTGTCTGATGCCGGCGCCAAAATTTTATCGTGCCATTGTTGATATATTTCTTGGTCGATTTTACCGTTATTATCAGCCATTAAATCGGCAATTTTGCGAACCAAGTTTTTATAACCCGTGGCCGCCGCAGTCAGTGCTTCAAAAGAAAATGCCATTTGTGATTGAAAATGCCCCAACGTTATCCAATAGCGATATATAATTGGGTCCAGGTTGCGTTCGCGCAGTGCGTTCATCCCCAGAAATTCGCCCTTGGACTTTGCCATTTTTTCGCCACTTTTGTCCAACAAAAAACCAAAATGCACCCAATAATGCACCCATGGTTTTCCAACGACTGGTTCGGATTGGGCGATTTCATTGTTATGATGAACGCGCGACAAATCTTCACCACCGGTATGAATATCGAAATGATCGCCCAGGTATTTCATACTCATCGCACTGCATTCCAAATGCCAACCCGGGAAACCGATACCCCACGGTGAGTCCCATTCCATTTGTCGTTTAACATCCTTTGGTGAAAATTTCCACAAAGCAAAATCTGTTGGATTTCTTTTGGCATCATTATATTCAACACGCGCACCCGCGCGTTGCCCAGTCAAAGCCCCACCGGTCAAAGCACCATAATTCGAAAATTTTGAAGTATCATAATAAATGCCGTCGTCCGGGATTTCATACGTATAACCCAATTTTTCCAAGTTTTGAATCAATTTAATTTGTTCGGGGATATTATCAGTGGCATGTGGCATATCGGTTGCACGTATAATATTCAGCGCGTCTGTATCACGCAGAAATTCGTCCAGATAAAATTGTGCAATATCCCACACAGATTTATTATCACGCGCGGCGCCTTTTTCCATTTTATCTTCACCACTGTCATTGTCTTCGTCTGTTAAATGACCAACATCAGTAATATTCATAACATGATGCACATCAAAACCATTTGCCAAAAACATACGCTTTAACAAATCGTTATGAACCATAGTTTTCAAATTGCCCAAATGTGCATAATGATATACCGTTGGACCACACGAATAAAAACCAACATGATTTGGTGTAATTGGATTAAAATCTTCAACCCGGCGGGTCATTGTGTTGTATAATCTGATTTGCATAATGCTTCTTCCTTAGTTTTTTTTCGCAAATTATAATACTAGAATTGAATAAATATTGCAAACACTATGTTTGCCAATGAAACATTTTTAACAACAACAGTAAAAATTTATAAATAAAATTGTCATACGTCTGATACTATTGTTTTTTGCCCGAAAAATCAAGATAAAAATTATTGTTGCGCCATATATTAAATTTTTGATAAAATGTCCACGAACCGAATGGAATGCGTTTCTGTTGAAAGCGGTTATTGGGTTGCAGAAAGTGTTATAAATTATGGTTCAATTGGGATGCGTAATGCTTGTCCGTCGGGGACTTATACGGTTGGTTATGGTCATGGGGCGGACAGCCTGAATGATTGCACCCGGATTTTGCACGTTGGCAATTACGTTTTGTATGGTCGGCGGGACAAATTGACCACCCCATCTATAAATATACGCGTCCCCGGCGAAGATGTTTTCTATATCAGTTTAAGTCCGACAAATCATAATCTGTCGCGGCTGCATTTATCGTATAATGGACAGACATATACTGCATACGATGACAGTTTATTTTACGGCGAACGCGATTTCGACACAAATGAACAAATAAACAATTAAAACTTTTGATGCATAATGAATTCTGTGGCCAATTTTTCATATTCGCACGAACGAATATTTGAATCTTGGTTCGCATGCAAAATGTCAAAATTCTGACTTGCATTTAATGAATTGTTTATATATAATACCACACGTTATCACGTTCGGAGCGTTGGCAGAGTGGTAATGCAGCGGATTGCTAATCCGTGACCGTGTTATAGCGGTCCATAGGTTCGAGTCCTATACGCTCCGCCATAAAAATCAAACACCCATACGGGTGTTTTGTCTTTACATTAAAAATATTGACAAAACGTATTTTGTGTATTATTGTATGCAAAGCATGGAAAACGAACAAACATATTACAAGATTATTACTGAAAACGCCTGGTTCAAACGTATTTATAAATTGGGCGATGATTTGTACATCCCGTTTGGAACGCGCGTCGTCGCATCTGAACCGTTTGCAAACGATGATTGTTATAAAAACGGCAAAAATGGTCATTGGTATATAAATAAACCCGTTATACATTTTTGTGATAATGCGTTTGATACTATGTTGTGGCATCAGATATTGACAGGGACAATTCATCCAAAAAAACATTTGATATATCAAATTAAACCACTGACCCCTGTTATCAAAGAAAGATGTTCAGATAACCTGGGGTTTTATCAATGTGGTGCAAATATGATTGAATTTCTGTGCAATATCGATGTAAATGAAATGTTTGATTTGGCTGTGTCTGATTTTCGCAAAAATCATAACGAAAGAATAAAAGCATACCCAAATTTTCAAATGACCAAGATAATTTCAGATTGGTTACATCATAAATGGTCAAAGTATATTTATTAAAAAAAAACGCCAAATTGGCGTTTTTTTTAAACCTGTTTATCTTCGGAAACGTGATCAGGTTGATATATTTCAACGTCGCGTGTCATTGACAGGAATTTTTTGGCACGTTGGGCCGGCAATTCTTCACTTGGCGTTTCACGCAGTTCGTTTATCGCATCTGCAACAGATTTTGCCACTAATTCCATTGTGGTTTGCCAATCTGCCTGGGCCCCGCCAGATGGTTCATCTATAATTTTATCAATCACATTTAATGACGCCATATCACGCGCTGTCAATTTCAGTGCGGTTGCTGCCTGGGTCTTAAACTTGTTATCTTTCCATAAAATACTGGCGCAAGATTCAGGCGCAATCACCGAATAAATCGCATTTTCAAGCATCATTATGCGGTCGCCTGTTCCAATCGCGATTGCCCCGCCAGAGCCGCCCTCGCCCACATTAACAGCTACATACGGCGCACGCATTTTTAACCCTGCTGCGATTGTTGATGCCACAGCCTGGGATTGACCACGTTCTTCGGCCGCGCCACCCGCAAATGCGCCGGCAGTATCAAACAAAGAAATCAAAGGTAAATCAAATTTTTCAGCCAATCGCATCATACGTTGTGCCTTTCTGTATCCTTCTGGATTGGGCATACCGAAACGATGTTGTTGACGTGTTTCAATGGTTCGGCCCTTTTCTTGACCAATAATAACCGCAGGTATTCCATACCAACAACCAATGCCCGACCCCATTGCGGCATCTTCGCCAAAGCACCGGTCTCCCGCCAGATAAGACCAATTATCAACTATGCCAGAAACATAATCCAAAAAATGCGGTCTGTTTTCATTACGTGCCATTAAAACGCGATCGTATTCAGGCGTCTTGCCCATATCGCGCGATTTTTTGGGTGCATCGAATTTAGGCATGTTGACATCAATAACCTTTGGTTCGCACGGTTGTTTAGTTAAAACCAGCAACACGCGTTCCAATGCATTTTTCAATTCGACACGTGGCACAACCATATCGACCATACCATGTTCATACAAATAGTCCGCAGTTTGGAAATTAGACGGTAATTTTTCGTGGATATTTTGTTCAATAACACGACGACCAGCAAATCCAATACGTGCGCCAGATTCTGCAATATGTATATCGCCCAACATCGCAAACGACGCGGTAACCCCACCAAAAGTTGGGTCGGTTAAAATTACTATATAAGGCAATTTGTTGTTATGTAACTTATTCACAGCGACCGTAGTCCGTGCCATCTGCATCAATGCCAATATATTTTCTTGCATACGTGCGCCACCACTGCATGTCACCATGATAAACGGATTTTTTAATTCAATTGCGTGCTCAATACTGGCCACTATCGCATCGCCTGCAGCACGTCCCATAGACCCCATCATAAAATCACCGTTCATCACGCAAACGGTAGAATCTATGCCACCTATTTTGCCGTCGGCGGTTGATATAGCGTCGTTTGTGCCGGTGTCTTCGCGTGCCTCTATTAATCTATCTTTATACGGCACACGATCAACGAATTCCAATGGGTCATCAGTATTTTTCGGCAAATCAAATCTTTGATAAGAAACATCGTCAAACAGCAAATCAAAGCGTTGTTTAGGTGTCATTATGAACGCACGACCACAGCGCGGACATACATAATTATTATTTTTATAATCTTTGTAATATACCAGACGACCGCACGCTTCGCATTTAATCCACATCAATTTACGCACGCGTTCATATCTGTCACGATTGAGATTTTTTATTCCAACAGGCATTTAACTATCCATTCATTTTTTTGATTAATTCACGACTGGGTTTGAATAAAATCGTTTTATTCGCAGGCAAAAATATAGATTCACCAGTGCTGGGGTTATAACCATTTTTTGTCGCGCGGGTACGTTGTTGGAAAGTCCCAAAACCACGAATTTCAATCCTTTCACCACGCGCAACCGCATTTTTCATTTCATCAACAACCGTATCCAACATCGCCATAGCGTCCGTTGTGCGCATATTTTTGAATTGCACTTGGATACTTCTTATTAAATCAGAACGTTTCATTCATAAACCTTTTTGTTATTCAAGATTGATACTATCATATCATATTTTACAAAAAATAAAGCATTTTTATTTTTGGTGGCTCGCCACGATTAAGAAAACTGTCTTGTTGTTATGAATTGTACAATCGATAGAATCATTATAACGCAACAAGGAGTTTATCAATGTCAGATTGTAATGAAACACACGAACACAAAATCCCTTTGATTGGGGATGTCGCCCCCAGTTTTGCAGCAAATACTACAAACGGTGTTGTTAAATTCCCAGAAACTTTTCGTGGACATTGGGTTGTGTTCTTTTCGCACCCACTGGATTTTACCCCTGTGTGCACCAGTGAATTTATGGCTTTTCAATCAGAAATACACGAATTTGAAAAAATCAATACTAAAATTATAGGATTATCAGTCGGTGCAATAAATTCGCATTTGGCATGGTTTCAATCGATTTACAGCGACATAGTTTTTAATGGTTGGAAACACGTCAATATAACGTTCCCTGTCATTGAAGATTTAGATATGAAAATATCGAAACTGTATGGAATGATTCATGAAAACGCATCAGATACTAAAACTGTGCGCGCAGTTTTTATCATCGACCCTGTCGGAATTATTCGGACTATTTTGTATTATCCACAAAGCACAGGTCGCAATATAATGGAAATAAAACGCATATTGATTGCATTACAAACTACCGACGCGTTCAAAGTTTCTACACCTGTGAATTGGGTGCCGGGTGCGCCAGTTATAGAGCCTGCCCCAAAAACATTGGTTGACATGCAAAAACGTTTGAAAGATAAAAGATTAGACGTGCAGTCTTGGTTTTTCGCACTGCGCAAATTACCGCTGGCAAAAATTTATGAAAAAATATCCAAGACAAATTAAAATTTAATCGGCATATCACGTAAATCAACGGGCGATTTCAGGCTTTCGGGACGCCATCTGTATTTTTCAACATCTATTTTGCCATCTTTGGTGAAACCGACGCCTTCTGCGGTCAATAAATCACGCTGGTATTTTTCCCATTCGCCGTCCCACAAACGCCCGTCCGCAAAAGTCAACCGATGCCACGGTAAATGGTCGGATTCACAAGCGTTGTTCATCGCATACCCTACAAATCGCGCAGCACGCGGACGCCCCAACATTTTGGCGATATCACCGTATGTGGTGACGGTCCCGGCGGGGATTTTTGCGACTATGTCATAAACTTGTTGATAGAATGTTTTCATGGGTTTTATTATACATTACGTGGGGCATAAAATCAAAAGGAATAAAAGACAAATTAAACGATTGATTTTTTATTTAGTATATATATAATTGGAACTGCAAATTGAATATGGAGACGTGGCAGAGCTGGTTGAATGCGCGCGACTCGAAATCGCGTATACAGGCAACTGTATCAAGGGTTCGAACCCCTTCGTCTCCGCCATCCGCTTTCGCTTACGCTACAGCAAGATTTGTCTGCTTTTGTTTTTAGAAAATTTTATTCCCCTTTTATACAAAAAACGTCAATAATTTGACAAAAACCCGCTGATATGCTATAATGCGCACATGAGAAAAAAGGAGTTAAAAATGGCTATCGGTCCAAAACAAAACGAACAGTTTGCGCAATTGGTGAACAGATTAAAACCTTATTTGGATACTATTAAAAACTTTGTTCCATTGCCCCAGAAAGAGCAACGTTGGTTGGTCACGGGTGTGATAAACTTTCTTGAACGCGGGAATTTTCTTGATGCGGTTGAAAAGAACAACCATGTTTTTAAAGACGCTATTGGTTTTACAGGCGTGCCCAATATGGAATTTGACGAAAAAAGATTAGAAAAATTGGTTATGAATATTGTCGATGCAGCCGAAAAACAAAAACAAATGTCAACTGACCAGATATTGACCGAAATGCGTAAATATCAAGACTATGTTCGCGAACAAGAACAAAAAGAACAAAATATGCAGGCTATTATCTGGCATTTGTTGGGTATACAGCGAAGCACACTGTGGAATGCTGCTGACAAAATAAAATTGACACATCGGAAAACCAAACAACAATTCAAAAATGCATCTGATATATTGAATAAAATAATGAATGACACAGATTTGTCTGAGATGGAGAATCTGGATACTGAAAAGTTAAGACAGCTTATTGAGGGTACATTAAGACCCGACGATTTAACAACAATATTGGCTGCTCAGGCTATACAGCGCAATAGTTAAAAAAAGGAGTTAAAATTATGGCAGATAACATATTTGATGAAATACAACAATATACAACTGAGGCAAAAGCAATCGAACATTATGTCCCCGCACCTGACATTGAAGAAATCGGTGTTGTGCAGGGTTTGAAAAAATTGTTGGCTGCAAAAAGTGAGTTTAATGCTTTCTCTGCGGTTGCGGTCGAAACAAACGGATATTTTCAACGCGCCATTGGTCACACACAAAACAGATTGTATGATCCAGAAAAATTAAAGGGATTGATTAAAAAATATTCTGTGGAAGCAATTAAACAAAAGCAAATGTCGGCCGAGGCTTTGTTGCAACAAATGCAACAATATGCAGATTTAACGCATAAATTGCTGACCGATTATGCGAAAACAGACCAAAATCTGCAGGTGCTTGATACAATGTTGGGCAATCCATTGAAAAAATCAGAGACCAACCAAAAGCTTGCCGACAGATTCGATGAAGCGCGCAGAAGAATGAATGACCAATATTTTTCCGAATTGACCGCGCAACAGCAACAGCAAGCCATCAAGGATACAATCGGCAAGAGTTATAATGATTAAATGTTATTTACAAAAGCAAAAAAACAGTTCGTTTTGGACTGTTTTTTTTATACATCAAAATCATAAGAATTTATAGATTTTACTATCGCGGCAACCAATTTGTTTTGGTGGTCGTCAGATTTTAATAATTTTTCTTCTTTCTTGTTCGACAAATGTCCCAATTCAATTAACGCCCCCGGCACAGTTGAACGCAATACTGCAAAAGGTGCATGACGGACCGCCGGTCCCGGTTGTTGATCAATTGATGCGCGATTCAAACATTTTGCACAACCATTTGCGTATTCTTCACTTAATTCCGCAACCGCATGTTGTTGCAACGCGGACAGCGCGACACGAATATCTTTGGAAAATTGTTCAAAACCATTTACATCTATTTTATCAGCCGCGTTTTCAGAATCCGCCAGTTTTTGTGCCTCTTCGTCAGACGCTTTCTCTGACAATGTGTAAATTGAAAAACCTTTCATATCACGACTGGGGTTCGCGTTGGCATGCAAAGATATAAACAAATCTGCATGTTTTTTTTCTGCGATTTCTGCACGATCTGCCAATTTCAAGAACACGTCCGTCGAACGCGTCAGAAAAGTTTTATATCCATTTGCGTCCAATTTGTTTTTTAATTTTTTCGCAACAGATAACACCACCGTTTTTTCTTGGGTTCCACCTTTGCCTATACAGCCGGGGTCTTTGCCACCATGTCCAGCATCAATCACAATTATACGTTGTTTGTTTGCAGTCTTGGCGGTTGATGTTGTTGCTTTGTCCGTTTTTGACGGTTGCGACGGTATTGCGTTTGAATTTATGCCACGCCCCGTTCCAGACGCAAAATCAATAACTAATCTGAAATCATTGTCACCGTTTGGTTCCAATATCATAACCTGATTTTTTTCAATGGCGTCAATTGCCCCAGTCAATGTGGCAACAATTTGTAATTTAGAACCGTCTTGGATTTGGGTAATACGATTTATCAATGTTCCATTTGCCAAATTCGGTTTTACATTACCGCGACCATTTGTATTTGATAAATTCACAATCAATTGTTTGTCAGCATACGAAAAAGAATAAGATGGACGAGACGCGGTTTCAATAACCAGTCGCGTTTTGCCCCCCGGTTGCAAACCAGTACGAACATTTTTCAAAGAATTTGGTGCAGCAAACGCGACGCGCGGCGTCATACCGACGACAAGCGCGCTGAAACTAACTGTTTTCAAAAGCTGTCTGCGTGTTACCCTCATCTGTGATGATTATATCAAAAAAATTCCCCCTGTTCAAGTTGTGTACACGATTTTTTTCAACGAACAAACACCGCCTAAGCGGTGCTGAGTTTAAAAGTTTTGTTTTTATCTGCTGACACAATTTGCAAAAGATTGCGCCATCAAAGATTTTTCCGATTGTGTCATTGTCGCGACTGGTATCATGAAACAACGCGAACTGTCGCGGATAACAAACACTTTGGTTCCGCGGATATACGCATTTTGCATATTATCCATCTGCGCAGACGACAAAAACGAATTTGGCGTAGATATCGCATTATTGGTCAAGCCTGCCTGGACAACGGTATTCGCAGTATCATAATCATAGATTTCAGACATAGATGTTATTTCCATATATAAACTTTGCGTTGCATATGGATTTTCAGTTGTTTTATTCGTTTGTGGGAACGCAACACCAGTCAAAACCGTAGCTGCTGCCTGTAAGGTTGGATAACCATCGGTCGTAGCATGCGCGGTTGTATTTAATTTCAAATCATCACCACAAGCCAAATTCATACGATTGGTATAACTGGCCAATACAGAATCAACCGCAGATTCCCAATTGTTTCCTTTGGAATTAGCCTCAAGCCCAACAATCTTTTCGGCCCATCCCCAAATGTTTGCACCAACATTTCCTGCATTTGCAAAACGCGTCACCATTTCCGCAGAGCCACCAACTACGCCTGCACCACAATAATCAGACAACATTGTTTTTAATTTGCTGTCTGTTTCATTACCGTATGCCAAAGCAACCGAATGGCATGCCATTGCCGCCTCTAATTCACGACGACGTTGCAGACATAAATCTGAATGGGATTTGGTCAATTTATCCGCCATATTCGCCATCGACAAATACGTCATTACTTCCTGTTGAACATAGGATGGACACAAACGCGCGGCTGTATTCATTCCACCAGTCCCGTTTTTGGTTATCGTGTTATATTGTGGCAATAAAATCGAAGTATCTTTCTGCAAACACAATAACGCGTAATTATATAACTCTGTTTCAGTTGCAAAACCATTGGCACAACGACCAGAGGTTTTACCAGGCACAACCGTCACATCACCACAATAATCAGACAAACATTTATAAATCTTTTGACGGCATGCAGTATCAACATCCGGTTGTGTTATCATAAAATATGTATTTTTCTGATTTTGAACATATGCGTTAATTACGCCCTTTTGCCCACGTGTATTGCCGGTCGAATTTCCCGCAGAATTTACATATATATTTGATGCACGCGCACCATTATTTGCAACCGTCCCGGCAGATACACCAAACGCAGACGACACAAAAACACACGTACATACAGACGTAACAGCCGTTAAAATTTTATTCATGGAACATTCCTCTCTGTTATATTTTATTATAACATGATTATAAATCCAACGCAATAAAACTTTCACATATTGTTATAAAAAAGTTGATTTCACGAAAATTACTGCTATATTTTTTGTGTTATGGCCATAGAAACGGGTGTTTTTGAACAAATCCGCGACGACATTTCTGCCGTCAGGGGGTTTCTTTGACCCGGATAAAATCCAATCTGAAATCAATAAATTGACTGATGTTTGTAATAAGCCTGATTTGTGGGACAATCCCGATTATGCGCGCGGCATTTTACAAAAAAAATCTAATCTGGAAAAACAAATCAGCGAATTAAATCATTTGGAAACAGAATATAAAAATCTGGTTGATTTGTACGAATTGTCCCCAGATGACCCAGAAATCAATGATGCAGTTATAAAATTATCTGATGATGCACATCTGGCTAAATTTATCACCCTGTTCCGCGCCCCCGAAGATAACAACGGTGCTTTCTTGTTTATCCAGGCCGGCGCAGGTGGCACAGAAGCCCAAGATTGGGCACAAATGCTGTCGCGTATGTACACACGTTGGTGCGAAAGGCATGGTTTTTCTATTGAAACAGTCGAAGAACATCCGGGCGATGTTGCAGGGATAAAAAGCATTACTTTTCGTATTGCCGGAGAACGTGCATACGGGTGGTTAAAAAACGAAATCGGCGTGCACAGATTGGTTCGTATTTCGCCTTTTAATGCAAACGGAAAACGCCAGACCAGCTTTGCATCTGTGGACGTGTGGCCTGATATAGACGATTCCATAGAAATCGAAATCAATGAAAAAGATTTAAGAATTGACACTTATCGTTCGTCTGGGGCTGGCGGCCAACATGTGAATAAAACAGACAGCGCTGTACGGATTACTCATATTCCAACAAATACTGTCGTAACGTGTCAAAACGAACGCAGTCAAATTCAAAACAAAGAAATGGCGATGAAAATATTACGTTCCAGATTATACGAATTGGAATTACAAAAACGCGCCGCAGAAGAAGACGCTGCTAAGGCAAACCAGAAAAAAATCGAATGGGGCAGTCAAATTCGCAACTATGTCTTGTATCCGTATCAATTGGTCAAAGATGTTCGCACAGATGTTGAAAAAACAGATTCTAATGCAGTCTTGGACGGAGATTTGGATGATTTTATGTTGGCAATGCTGGCACAATAAAAAATGAGCAACAAAAACAAACATATTTTAACTATTAAACAAATATACAAAGACGCATCTGCGATATATCGTCCAGAAATTCGCGGTATTGCTCATGACGTGTATGTTGTAGAAACAACAAATGGAAAAAACATTTGCAGATTTACAAACAAACACACATCCGCACATAATGTTTGGGTCAGTCGTCAATTACAAAATATCGGGTTGATTGTTCCAGATGTTTCTGTACATAAATTAGATGGCCAGTACATTGAAACATACCCTTTTATCGAAGGCAAAACTTTCCATGAACGGTTAATAGCTGGTATGCCGGAAGAAAAACGAGACGCAGTATACAAACAATTATTTGACATTTCACATAAATTATCCCAAATACCGTATAATCACAAATTTAAAACACCAATACATTTGGCATCTAAATGTCAGACTGTTTTGTTCAAATTATTGGGTGTAAAAAATAAAAAAATATATCATACTGATTTGCATGCAAAAAATATAATTTTGGATGACAAAGACAATGTTTATGCGTTGCTAGATTTAGATGCAGTATATCCTGAATTTTTTTCTTTAACTTTGATACATTTGATGCGCGATGCAGAACAATATGGGTACGATATAAATAAAATCAAAAAATTTTATACGCCTTCCCCCCAAGACCACTTAGATTTAGAACAACAAATAAAAATATATTATTTTTTACAAAGAATGTTCAGATTTTTTGTAAACGAACGTATGTATAAACAATTATTGAAAATCCCTTTGAAATGATATAACATGTTCGTCGTAAAGCATGCACCCATAGCACAACTGGATAATGCGTCGGCCTCCGAAGCCGGAGATTGCAGGTTCGAATCCTGCTGGGTGCGCCATAAAAATCAAACCGGCATTTTGCCGGTTTTGTTTTTATCTGTGTTACCCCAGGATTTGAACCAAGGTTTGACAATAAGTAGATTTTGGAAGTGAAACGCACCAAAATCGTCACGTTTGCCCCGCAACTGGCACATACAATGTGCCATGTGAGGGAATCCTGCTGGGTGCGCCATAAAAATCAAACCGGCATTTTGCCGGTTTTGTTTTTATCTGTGTTACCCCAGGATTTGAACCCAGGTTCGACAATAAGTAGATTTTGGAAGTAAAACGCACCAAAATCGTCACGTTTGCCCCGCAACTGGCACATACAATGTGCCATGTGAGGGAATCCTGCTGGGTGCGCCATAAAAATCAAACCGGCATTTTGCCGGTTTTGTTTTTATCTGTGTCACCCCAGGATTTGAACCAAGGTTATCTATGATACTTTCGATACGGAGCCAAAATCTTATCTATCATATTTTCGTATTTTGGTTTGTTTTCATTCAGTCTGTGATCAATAAACAAAGGAGCCAATTTATCAAAATGTTTTACTGGCAAATAATTTTTTCTTTTGATTGTAAGGAACAAACCTCTGATTCTTTTTATTTCGTCTTCGGACTTATCTGCCAGAACCTGGGACAATCTGATACTGAAAACACGAGCATCTTGAAATCCGAATTTCTTTGCCAACGCAGCATAGGAATACAAAACCTTTTCATTGGGTTGTGTTTTGGGTTGTGTTTTGGTTTCTGGCTTTTTACGTTCAAATTTATCTATGGCCGTTGATAAAACATTCATATGGTTAATTGCGTCATCCCAATTTTCACCGGCGAACATCACCAAAAACATACGTTTTGCACGCAAAGCCATATCAAGTGGCAACTTGTTTATCTTGGCAAGCAAATCAGACGTATCCAAATGTTGGCTTTCTGGCAACAAAAAGACATTAGTAATCAAAAACTGTTTTATATTTTTAGCATCAGGTTGTTGATTACGTCTGGCTTTGTCTAAGCACTCTTGTAATTTTTTAACATCAGAATTATCCATTTCTTTCAAAACATCAGACATTTTTTTGTCAGACAAAGCAGCAACCGCCAACAACGCATTAACCGCATAAGGTGTAGCATGTTTATACAACAAATCGATATGTCCCGGACTTTGCAACAATTCGATTGCAGCATCTACATCGTTTGTCGCACACACATTGTACGCGCGTTCCAGTACAGAAAGAGTGACTTTTTCGACGACATTTTGCGTTGCTTGCTTTAAACTTTGTTCATGACGCGCCAGTAAACTTCCACGTGCCATTTTATACCTCTTGCTTCATTGCTGACAGCATAGCACAAAAACGTCAACACATCAATACTATTTATATCTCTTACTGTTAAAAAAAAACGTGGGGCGTTTGACGGCCCCAACTATGAGAGAAACAATTTTTATTCGGCATACAATCATAAAAATCCCATGCCTTCAACGACCAGTGTAGTACACATAAACCCAATGTCAAGCCAAAATGTATATTTTTATATTTTTCTTGCTTTTTCAGGCTAAAAACGGTATTTTATTTCCAGATTAAATATGATATAATCTAATTAAACCGCGCATCCAAAGATTTACTACAAATGAATTCTATTTATTCGCAATAGATTGGCGGATGCGCACAAAACAAACGTATGGAAAGGATTTTTTATGGTAAAAATAAAAGAAACAAATATCGCAGAATCTGATGCGAATGATGATAAAATTTATTTTATGGCGCTGGGCGGTTTGGAACATGTCGGCCAGAATATGTACGTCTATAAATATCGCGGGAAATATTTGGTTGTCGATTGTGGCATGGGATTTCTGGAAGAAGAAATCGGCGCAGGCGACGTTCAGTATTGCGACACAACATGGCTTGAAAAACACAAAGACGACGTTGTTGCGTTTGTGTTGACTCATGGTCACGAAGATCACATTGGCGCATTGAAATACATTTGGCCAAAATTCAGAAAACCTATTTATTGCACGCGGTTTCCGGCTGAAATTTTGCGTCGCACATTTGAAGGTATCGAATTAGATTTTGAAATGGACAAAGATATTGTGGTTTTTGATTATCATGGGGCTGAATTAAACCTGGATCCATTTGTTATTGAAACATTCCATGTCACCCACTCTGTGCCAGAGGCGCAAATGTTGATAATAAAAACCCCCGCTGGCAAGATTTTACATACGGGCGATTGGACTTTCAACGACGGCAACCCAATAGAAGACAATACGAATTATGCGCGTCTTGAACAAATTGGGTCTGACCCGAAATTGTTGGCATGCGTATGTGATTCTACATCGTGCGAACGCCAGACGCCCCAGACTACGGAAATCCAGGTACGTGAGGCATTGACTGAAATTATGAGAAACGCACCGGGACGCGTATTTGTGACGGGTTATTCGCGCAGTCTGGCACGCATAAAAATGTTTGCCGAGGCGGCACACAGCGCTGGTCGCGTGGCGGCTATCAAAGAACGCAGTAATCCCAATCCTGTACCTTATGTTGGATTGCCAGAATTCCGCGAAATCGGCATTGCGTTTGATTATCTGAACAAAGACGACGTGTATTTGCACGAAGAAATCAAAGACCTGCCCGCGGAAAAACAGGCTATTTTCTTGACGGGATCTCAGGGCGAAAAATACGCTATGTTGACGCGTCTGTGTGGTGGAAATGTCAAAGAATTAAAATTAATGCCAACTGATACGGTCGTATTCAGCGCGATTATCATTCCGGGTCGCGAACAAGATGTTTCGTACCTGTACAATAAATTGGCGCGCATGGGCATCAAAACGTTCACTATATTTGATACAGACCACATTCATGCATCTGGGCATGCGGGCCGTCCTGAATTTGAACGGTTTTACGATATGGTTCACCCCCAGGTATCAATCCCGATGCATGGTGAATATATATCTGAAATGTTGAATGGGAAAATGGCAATGGAACGCGGTGGGGCGAAACACATGATGTTGGTTCACAATGGCGATATGGTCGCATTAAGCGACGGCACCGAACCATACGTGTGTGAATCTGTACCGGTTGGATTTGTCGTTATGGAAGGCGAAACCGAACGCAGTGCGGATGATCCTGTATATAAAACCCGCAAAAAGATTGCTTCGAATGGCGCGGTGTTTGTCACCCTGCCCGTTGACAAAAAGGGTTTCTTAAAAGGAACGCCAGAGGTTTCCAGTGTAGGCATCTTTGAAACCGATGACACCGGATTTATGAAGCGTCAAATTCAAATAGAAATCACGAATGCGATTGATAATTTGACTAAAACGGAACGCAAAGATAAAAACAATCTGTATCGTGCGGTTCAAACTGCGGCTAACAAAGTTGTCCGTGCCAGTCTGGGTGCAGACAAAAAACCGCAATACAGCGTTCATTTTGTGATGAAATAAAAATAATCCAAGCAAATATATAAGTTCTCCCCCCCTATTTTAATTCCCCGCCTGGGGCGGGGGGGACCGCTTGCGGTGGGGAGGGTTGAAAAATTCTCCCCCCTTATTTTAATTCCCCGCCTGGGGCGGGGTGGCGCGAAGCGACGGGGAGGGTTGAAAAAATATAGTGCCATCCGTTCAAAAAAACGAAACAACCAGAATACCCCCTTCGTCTGCTGACGCAGACACTTCCCCACGGGGGCAGAATCTTTGTATTGAGCCGAGAATAAAATTCCCCGCCTGGGGCGGGGGGGACCGCTTGCGGTGGGGAGGGTTGAAAAATTCTCCCCCCCTTGGGGGAGTGCGGCACCAGCCGGAGGGGGGTAAAAATTCTCCCCCATTGGGGGAGTGGCGCAATGCGCCGAGGGGGGTTATCCCAAAACATCTATATTATATTTTATCCACGTCAAAACATTTGATAAATCACGCTTAACATCTATATCTGATATACGCAAAACTCGTATTCCCAAAGACTTCATATAATTATCACGTTTAACATCAGATTCATATTTATAATCATGTGTCCAACCATCAATTTCTATAACCAGTTTTTTCTCATGACAATAAAAATCTGCTATATAATTGCCTATCGGTTTTTGACGCGTAAAACTGACACCTAATTTTTTTTGTTTTAATTCGCACCAAAGCAAGGCCTCAGACAAATTACCTGCCTTTCGATTGGCACGTGCTAAATTTTTAAGTTTATTATTATATAAATACATTTCAGAAGATTAGACTAAAATCAAAAAAATCGAAAGTCAATTTATTTTTTACCCCCCACACCGCAAGCGGTTCCCTCCCCCAATGCAAAGATTCTGCCCCCGTGGGGAAGTGTCTGCGCCAGCAGACGAAGGGGGTATTCTGTTTTGTACGTTTTTACCAAACGACTGGCACAACACTTTTACCCCCCACACCGCAAGCGGTTCCCTCCCCCCGTTGGGGGAGAATTTTATTCTCGGCCCAGTCCGCAGATTCTCCCCCTTGGGGGAGTGCGGCGCAGCCGGAGGGGGGTATTCTCCCCCACCCTAGTCGCGGCTCTGCGAAAACAGAGACGGACGGGGGAGTGCCGTCGAAGACGGGAGGGTTGAAAAAATCCCCCCCACCACCGGGGGAGTACGTCCACAGGACGGGAGGGGGGTACAAAAAAAAGCCCAAGGGGAAAACGGTCTTGGGCTTTTTTTCTCTTGCGTCCAAGAGAAACTCTTTAATTCTCCCCCCTTGGGGGAGTGCGGCGCAGCCGGAGGGGGGTATCAATTCTGATACTGACTCAATTCCACACTGTCATCGTAAATAGAATACGTATTATTGCCATATCGCACCTTTAATTTACGTTCGACACCGGCATGCACAGGAACATCCAACGTCGTGGCATTTCCATAGAACACATCATCGCCAACTTTTATATGCAACGACGGCGTTGTCTTCTTAGCACTACGTAAATACACAACATTATCGCCGATGTGTAATATACGTCCGCATTGGTCAACACTGGACATTCCGGCCGGCGAATACCAATCATTTGGACACATATCAATACCTTGGGCGCCGGCTGTATTCACAGTGAATGTTCCACCGGTGCAATATGAATTTTCTGTACATGGCTGACAAACACTTGCCGTGTTTGGCAAATATTCGCCCGGACTGCACAGTTGATTTGGATATTCAACACACGACACTTTGCCGTTCCATTTAGTATAATTGGTGGTGTCGTTGCCTTCATATCCTGTCATATACTGCACCGTTCCCGCCGGACACGACGTCGCAAGTTTGGTGTTGTTGAATGTGTACTGCCACATATCGGTTGCGGTTGGTGAACCATTCGCAATCAATCCCGCAAATGTGGTTGATGGGATATAGCCGGACAGATTTGTGCATCCCTGAAATGTCTGATAAAACATCTTCTCTGCACCCGTTGTGATACCGCTGAATAAATCCGCGGGGATTGATGTTAATCTGGCGCAACCGTAAAATGTGGAACGAAACATTTCCGTTGCACCCGTGGTGATACCGCTGAATAATCCCGCGGGTATTGATGTCAGGCCCGTGCAACCGTAAAATGCGACGTAAAACATCCGTTCTGCGCCCGTAGTGATACCGCTGAATAAATCCGCGGGTATTGATGTTAATCCGGTGCACCAGTAAAATGTGCCTCGAAACATATCTATTGCACCCGTGGTGATACCGCTGAATAACCCTGCTGGTATCGATGTCAGACCAGTGCACTCATAAAATGCGCGGTAAAACATACTAGCTGCACCCGTGGTGATTTTACTGAACAACCCCGCCGGTATCGATGTTAACCCGGTACAACCTTGAAATACGCCATAAAATAGACCGGACGCAGACGTAGTTATACCGCTGAATAAACCCGCGGGTATCGTCGTTAATGATGTGCAACCGTTAAATGTGTTCGAAAACATATAATTTGCACCCGTCGTTATACCGCTGAATAAATCCGCGGGTATTGATGTTAATCCGGTGCAACCGTAAAATGTCGCACTAAACATATAGTTCGCACCCGTTGTGATACCGCTGAATAATCCCGCTGGGATTGATGTCAGGCCTGTACAACCGGAAAATGTGTACTGAAACATATATGCTACACCCGTTGTGATACCGCTGAATAAACCCGCGGGTATCGTCGTTAATGATGTGCAACCGTTAAATGTGTTCGAAAACATATAATTTGCACCCGTGGTATAATCGGCAAATAATGTGTCCGGAACGGTGGTCAAATTCGTTGCACCGTTGAATAATCTGTAAAACCGGGGTTGGGCACCGGATGCATTGTTCCCCGATATATACGGGAATATTGCCGATAAATTACCCGATACAGACGCAATCTTGGTCGGGGTCAATGGTTCGGCGGTTACATCGTAATTTCTGCCAGAAAAGACGATTGCCGCATAATAATTATTGTTGCTGTCTTGATATGCGGTGCTGTAATTTGTGGCGGTGCCGTCAAAGGCGATTGTTTTTACCCCACCCGTCGAATAAGTACAAGTATATGTTGCAATTGTTGTGTTGGAACGTGTGATTGTGTTGCCGTTCGTGATGTCGTTGGCGGAACTGGTCAGCGTGCCGTCCGCGCCACAATCAACCGTGAATGTACCCCGGGCGGTCATAGTGAATTTAAATACATCATTATCATCCAGGTTCGTTGTGGTCAGATTGAACTTACCCAGTCCCCATTGTGCGGTCAATGTCTTGTTCCCGGAATAATTCCAAGTGAACGGTTTTTTCACCATGTCATTAGTGCCAGACACGCCCCAACCATAAAACACATAACCGGGCTTAGAGCAAGTATTTTGTGCCGGGACGAATGTAGACCCAGTGACAACCGCACTGTTCGCCGGCGCAGTGCCGGTCGCATCGCCACAAGAATAAGTGACGGTGCTGGTAGTGTTTTCAGAATCCGGCACACACGACACTTTGCCGTTCCATTCTGATTCATAGCCGGTTGTATATTGTACCGTTCCCGTCGGACACGATGTTGCAACTTTGGTGTTGTTGAATGTGTACTGCCACATATCGGTTGCGGTTGGTGAACCATTCGCAATCAATCCCGCAAATGTGGATGGTGGGATATACCCGGACAGATTTGTGCATCCCTGAAATGTCTGATAAAACATCTTCTCTGCACCCGTTGTGATACCGCTGAATAATCCCGCGGGGATTGATGTTAATCCGGTGCAACCGTAAAATGTGCCGTAAAACATCTGTGTAGCACCCGTCACCGATGTTGCATTCGGGAAGAATAAATTTTCCGGTATTGATGTTAATCCGGTACAACCAGCAAATGTTCTTTGAAACAAAGCTTCTGCACTTGTCGTAATGCCACTGAACAAACCCGCAGGAATACTGGTTAATCCACTACAATTTAAAAATGTCTGTTGAAACGTATAACCCGCAGGTACAGTTATACCGCTAAATAACCCCGCCGGGATTGATGTTAATCCAGTACAGTTATAAAATGTGTTGGCAAACATATTGTATGCACCCGTGGTGATACCACTGAATAAATCCGCCGGTATCGATGTCAGGCCACTACAACCATGAAACGTCGCATAAAACATATACTGTGCAGACGTTGTAATTTTGCTAAATAACCCCGCGGGTATTGATGTCAGGCCCGTGCAACCGGAAAATGTGGCATAAAACATATAGCTCGCACCCGTGGTGATGCCGCTGAATAATCCCGCGGGGATTGATGTTAATCCGGTGCAACCCCGAAATGTGTGAAGAAACATCTGTGCTGCACCCTTGGTATAATCGGCAAATAATGTGTCCGGAACGGTGGTCAAATTCGTTGCACCGTAGAATAATCTGTAAAACCGGGGTTGGGCACCATTCGTGGTGTTCCCCGATATATATGGGAATATAGACGATAAATTACCCGATACAGACGCAATTTTGGTCGGGGTCAACGATTCGGTGCTTACATCGGCATTTATGCCAGAAAAGGCAATTGCCGCATACGGATTGTTGTTGCTGTCTTGATATGTATTATTGTAATTCGTAGCAAGGCCGTCAAAGGCGATTGTTTTTACCCCGCCCGTTGTGTATGTGCAAGTATATGTTGCGATTGTTGTGTTGGAACGTGTGATAGTATTTCCGTTCGTAATGTCGTCGGCGGAACTGGTCAGTGTGCCGTCCGCGCCGCAATCAACCGTAAATGTACCCTGGGCGGTCATAGTGAATTTAAATACATCATTATCATCCAGGTTCGTTGTGGTCAGATTGAACTTACCCAATCCCCATTGTGCGGTCAATGTCTTGTTCCCGGAATAATTCCAAGTGAACGGTTTTATCACAGTGTCATCAGTGCCAGACACGCCCCAACCATAAAACACATAACCAGGTTTAGAACAAGTATTTTCCGCCGGGACGAATGTAGACCCAGTGACAACCGCACTGTTCACCGGTGGTGTGCCGGTCGCATCGCCACAAGAATAAGTGACGGTGCTTGTAGTGTTTTCAGAATCCGGCACACACGAAACTTTACCGTTCCATACAGATTCATAGCCGGTTGTATATTGCGTTGTCCCCGTCGGACACGATGTTGCAACTTTGGTGTTGTTGAATGTGTACTGCCACATATCGGTTGCGGTTGGATGACCGTTGGCAATCAGACCGCTAAATGTTGTTGCGGGAATATAGCCAGAAAGATTGGAACAACCGTAAAATGTGTAATAAAACATCCTTTCTGCACCCGTGCTGATACCGCTGAATAAATCCGCCGGAATTGATGTTAATCCGGAACAACGGTTAAATGTAGAACGAAACATATCGTTCGCACCCGTTGTGATACCGCTGAATAAGTTTGAGGGGATTGATGTCAGGCCCGTGCAACCGTAAAATGTAGAATAAAACATATAATCTGCACCCGTGGTGATATTACTGAATAATCCCGCGGGTATTGATGTCAGACCTGTGCAATTGTAAAAGGTGTGATAAAACATATAATCTGCACCCGTTGTGATACCGCTGAATAAATCCGCCGGGATTGATGTTAATCCGGTACAACCGGAAAATGTGGCCTGAAACATATTGCTCGCACCCGTTGTGATACCGCTGAATAATCCCGCGGGGATTGAGGTTAATCCCGTGCAATTGTAAAATGTGTAATAAAACATATAATTTGCACTCGTGGTGATACCGCTGAATAAACCCGCCGGTATCGATGTTAATCCGGTGCAAACGTAAAAGGTGGCGGAAAACATACTCTGTGCGCCCTTGGTATAATCGGCAAATAATGTGTCCGGAACGGTGGTCAAATTTGTTGCACCGCTGAATAATCTGTAAAACCGGGGTTGGGCACCGCCCGCCGTATTCCCCGATATATACGGGAATATAGACGATAAATTACCCGATATTGACGCAATCTTGGTCGGGGTCAATGGTTCGGTGGTTACATCGCTATTTCTGCCAGAAAAGGCGATTGCCGCATAATAATTGTTGTTGCTATCTTGACGTGCGGTGCTGTAATTCGTGGCGGTGCCGTCAAAGGCGATTGTTTTTACCCCACCGGTCGAATAAGTACAAGTATATGTTGCCTGGGTCACATTATTACGCGTGATTGTGTTGCCGTTCGTGATGTCGTCGGCGGAACTGGTCAGCGTGCCGTCGGCGCCACAATCAACCGTAAATGTCCCCTGGGCGGTCATAGTGAATTTAAATTCATCATTATCATCCAGGTTTGTTGTGGTCAGATTGAACTTACCCAGTCCCCATTGTGCGGTCAATGTCTTGTTCCCGGAATAATTCCAAGTGAACGGTTTCATCACCGTGTCATCAGTGCCAGACACGCCCCAACCATAAAACACATAACCAGGCTTTGAACAACTGTTTTCCGCCGGGACGAATGTAGACCCAGTGACAACCGCACTGTTCGCCGGCGCAGTGCCGGTCGCATCGCCACAAGAATAAGTGACGGTATGGACGTCTGTGCATGATACTTTGCCGTTCCATTCTGATTCATAGCCGGTTGTATATTGTACCGTTCCCGCCGGACACGATGTCGCAAGTTTGGTGTTTGAAAATGTAGCGTACCACATATCGGTTGCGGTTGGATGACCGTTGGCAATCAATCCCGCAAATGTGGATGGTGGGATATACCCAGATAAATTTGTACAACCGTTAAATGTGTAATAAAACATATTCGATGCACTCGTTTTGATACCGCTGAATAATCCCGCAGGGATTGTTGTCAATCCAGTGCATCCATCAAAAGTGGAACGAAACATCCAATTTGCACCCGTTGTGATACCGCTGAATAAATCCGCCGGAATTGATTGTAATCCTGTGCAACCGGCAAATGTCTGATAAAACATTCTTGCTGCCACCGTTTTTATGCTGCTAAATAAATCCGCGGGGATTGATGTTAATCTGGTGCAACCCTGAAATGTATTTCCAAACATATAGCTCGCACCCGTTGTGATACTGCTGAATAAACCCGCGGGGATTGATGTTAATCCTGTGCAACTGTTAAATGTGTAATAAAACATCCAACTTGCACCCGTAGTGATACCACTGAATAAGTTTGAGGGGATTGATGTCAGGCCCGTGCACAAGTAAAATGTGGCATAAAACAAACTATCTGCACCCGTCGTTATACCGCTGAATAAATCCGCGGGTATTGATGTTAATCCGGCACAACGGTTAAATGTAGAACGAAACATACTGGCTGCACCCGTTGTGATACTGCTGAATAACCCAGCGGGGATTGATTGTAATCCGGCGCAATAGGAAAATGTGGCATAAAACAAACTATCTGCACCCGTCGTTATACCGCTGAATAATCCAGCGGGTATTGATGTCAGGCCTGTGCAACCGAGAAAGGTGTAGGCAAACATCTGTGTTGCGCCCTTGGTATAATCGGCAAATAATGTGTCCGGAACTGTGGTCAAATTCGTTGCATCGCTGAATAATCTGTAAAACCGGGGTTGGGCACCAGATGCACTGTTCCCCGATATATACGGGAATATAGACGATAAATTACCCGATACAGACGCAATCTTGGTCGGGGTCAAAGGTTCGGTGCTTACATCGCCATTTATGCCAGAAAAGGCGATTGCCGCATAATAATTGTTTCCGCTATCTTGATATGCGGTGCTGTAATTCGTAGCAAGGCCGTCAAAGGCGATTGTTTTTACCCCACCGGTTGTGTATGTACATGTATATGTTGCGATTGTTGTGTCGGAACGCGTAATTGTGTTGCCGTTCGTGATATCGTCGGCTGAACTGGTCAAAACACCATCCGTTCCACAATCAACCGTAAATGTCCCCGCCGCGGTCATAGTGAATTTAAATTCATCATCAGCATTCAGGTTTGTTGTTTTAATCGCAAATTTACCATTCACACATTGCGTCCCGTCGCCCAAAACATCAATTTGATTTTCCCCACATGCCGCAAATGCAGACCCCATACCACCAAATGCCATGGTCGCAAATATAAATATGCCTGTAAAAAATTCTAATATGACCCGATTCGCTTTCCTTAACAACAACGACATCTTAATTTCCCCCCGAAATTCCTTTGTTTTGCCATTTTTCGAACTAATATGACAAACCGCCACGGACAACCTATGGCGGTCGGGGAGTTAGCAAATCAACAAGCGAAGATTCCGTGGTTTTCGAGGGCCAGCCCCCTGTTTTATGACTCACGACTCCCCGACACTCACCGGGGGATGTTATCACGATGCTAAGCATCACAAACATCAAAATTTACTTCAAGGTTTCGATGCTTTTGCACCGCGCCTGTTGAGCCTGCTACAGCCCCGAACTAAAATCAATTAGTCCGCAGTATCAGCGTAGCAAATTTACAAAAAAGTTTGCAAGCGTTTTTTTTCTTTTTTTCTTTTGAGCCGGAAATCAGCCGTCTGAGACATGGTTGGTGTTAAAAATTGGCGGGGGATTTTCAACCCCCCTCACCACTTCGTGGTCCCCTCCCCCAATGGGGGGAGAATTTTTACCCCCCTCCCGTCTTTGACGGCACTCCCCCGGTGGGGGAGAATTTAGAGACCCTCCCCACCGCAAGCGGTCCCCCCCGCCCCAGGCGGGGAATTTTATTCCTCGGGCCAGTGTGAAGATTCTGCCCCCCGTGGGGAAGTGTCTGCGCCAGCAGACGAAGGGGGTATTCTGGTTGTTTTGTTTTTTTGAACGGGTGGCACTATGTTTTCACCCCCCCCGGCTGCGCCGCACTCCCCCGATAGGGGAGAATTTTTCAACCCTCCCCGTCGCTTCGCGCCACCCCGCCCCAGGCGGGGAATTTTATTCTCGGGCCAATTCAAAGATTCTGCCCCCATGGGGAAGTGTCTGCGCCAGCAGACGAAGGGGGTATTCCGGTTTGTGCATTTCTGTCGAACGGATGGCACAATATTTTCACCCCCCTCCCGTCTTTGACGGCACTCCCCCGGTGGGGGAGAATTTAGAGACCCTCCCCACCGCAAGCGGTCCCCCCCGCCCCAGGCGGGGAATTTTATTCTCGGGCCAATTCAAAGATTCTGCCCCCGTGGGGGGAGAATTTAGAGACCCTCCACGTCGCTTCGCGCCACCCCGCCCCAGGCGGGGAATTTTACTTTCAACCCAATGCAAAGATTCTGCCCCCCGTGGGGAAGTGTCTGCGCCAGCAGACGAAGGGGGTATTCCGGTTTGTGCATTTCTGTCGAACGGATGGCACAATATTTTCACCCCCCTCACCACTTCGTGGTCCCCTCCCCCAATGGGGGAGAATTTTTCAACCCTCCCCACCGCAAGCGGTCCCCCCCGCCCCAGGCGGGGAATTTTTACCCCCCTCCGGCTGCGCCGCACTCCCCCAATGGGGGAGAATTTTACTCTCGGGCCAGTGTGAAGATTTTGTTTTATTCGTCTGCCATTGGGTGCGCATGATTGTACGCGTCCATGATTTCGCTCATATTTACACGCGTATATAATTGTGTAGTTGACAAAGATGAATGACCCAATAATTCTTGGATAACGCGCAAATCCGCCCCGCCCGCTAACAACGCCGTCGCAAAAGTGTGGCGCAACGCATGCGGCGTCACGTAATCCGGCAATTGTAAATAATGACGTAATTTTTCAACCACTTTTTCCGCCATACGCGGCGACATGGGCAGACCACGAACACTGCGGAAAACCGGGTCCGACGGCGCATTACCAAACGGCCGGACAGAGATGTATTTATCCATCGCAACATAAACCGCAGGCAACACAGGTATCAATCTTTCTTTGTTTCCTTTGCCGATAATCCGTAATGTTTGTGGATGATTTGTAATGTCTTGGTTCTTGATGGACAAAGCCTCGCTTATTCTTAATCCACAACCAAAAATTAACACTATCAGCGCCCAATCACGCGCAGACACCCATGGCTGTGCATTATCCACAGAACGTATTGCCGCATGCATATCGGATACATCTGTCGTTTCTATGGCCTTAACCAGCCTGCGCGGAACATGCGGCGAAGATATCAATCCGATTGATTCATTTTTAACCCCGCGATGCCGAGAAAGCCATTTGTACAGGCTGCGCACAGAAGACAAAGCACGCGCCGTAGACGAATAAGATAAATTTCGACGCGCCCTGTCCGCCATCCACGCCCTAAAAACCAAAGTATCTGCGTCAAAAACATCGGCAACACGTACCAGCGCATCGTTATATTTTCGCATAAATGAGCATAAATCATAAATATCTGATTCATAAGCCATTATTGTATTGGGCGAATAATGTTTTACGCCAGATAAATAACTCTTAAAATCAGATATTATTTCGTCCATGATTTATTTTATTTCAAATACAGCCGACACATTGACTGTGATTTCTGTATCTTTGGCGACCAAACTGCCCCCCGTATCAATTGCCATGTCGGCACTTTCTTCAAACAAAGCCATTTTGGCGGCACGAAAAACAGGACCACTTGAATATGATCGACCAATATTAGTGGACACTGACAACAATTTGCCCGCCTTTTTGTTATCTGGTGCAACCAATGCATTAGCACGCGCACGCGCATTTTCCAACGCCCCGCCCAGACAATTTTCCATTATCGGTTTTAATGTTTCGTTGCTGGTGAACATGCGCAAGTCTTCTGTATAGACGTTTTCTTTTCCTGCAAAAGCATTAAGAATTTTTTCGATTTTTTCCATATTGTCCGCAGAAACATCCATGGAAATCTGCGTTTCTATACCGATTTTATCGTATTTTTTGGTGGATTGATTCCATTCTTTTTTCTCGTAAGAATCAAATTCCGTAGTCTGCATTTTGACATCCAACGTTTTCAGGAATTCTGTTATCTGGGCCATTTTGTCGGTTGCCGATTTCATAGATTTCGTCGCATTTTTATCAACGGTTGTCACACGCAAAGTTATCGCGATTTTATCTTTCGGTGCAGATGTCAGACATTCCCCGGATACCGAGATAGTTCCCGGTTCACGCGGTGTATTCACATTTCCAAAAATCAACGCGATTACCGCAGCCGCCCCAATAACAGAAGCTGTCCAAACAATTATATTTTTTGTGTTTTTCATGATTTTTTCTCCATCTTGTTTTATTCATTTGTTTATATAATATCACAAAACGGCGTAAATTTTTACAAAAAAAAGCCCACAAAACGTGGGCCAAAATATTTCATCAAGATTATTATTATCTTGAATAAAATTCAACGACCAATTCCGGATTCATTTGAACCGGATATGGAACGTCTGCAAATGCCGGAACACGAGTGAATGTTGCGGTGAAATTCGCACTGTCCACCGTGATATAATCTGGGAAATTGCGTTCGCCAGATTCCAACGCCAAAACGACCAAAGGCATTTGTTTTGCTTTTTCGCTGACCGTGATGACATCGCCCGGATTTACGCGATACGAAGCAATCTTAACACGTTTGCCATTGACATAGATGTGACCGTGGCTGACCAATTGACGGGCCGAAAATACCGTCGGCGCCAATTTAGAACGATATACAACCGCGTCCAAACGACGTTCCAACAAACCAATCAAATTGTCTGGAGTGTCGCCTTTCATATTGTTGGCTTCGGCATAATAGGCATGGAATTTCTTTTCGCCAATGTTGCCATAATAACCTTTCAATGTCTGTTTTGCGCGCATCTGTTTTGCGTAATCAGACGAAGACGCACCACGAGCGGTTGGCCCATGTTGTCCCGGTTTATATTTACGTTTGTTAAACGGAGATTTCGCCTGGCCCCACAGGTTAACACCCAATGAACGGCCAATTTTCAATTTACGTGTGCTGCGTTTTGCACCAGCTCTTGCCATAATATTTATCCTTTTGTTTTTGGTTTTAATTGTGCCGAACGGTTGACAGAATCCTTATCTCTGGCGGGACCAAAATACACCGCCGATTATTCAGTTCTGGGTTGCTCAGCGGTGCCATTTTAGCGCGTCAAGCAAAGAAAATCAAGTATTTTCTTGAAATTAATATTATACCTGGGCCTGGATAACAAACAAAAAAACCGCCAATTTGGCGGTTTTATATATAAAATTTTTATTTATTATTTTTTCCAAAAAGCAAAACCTGAACGTTTTTCTTTGCGTTCTTCTGCTTTTTTGCGTTCTTCGCGCGCACGACGACGTTCCGCACGACGTTCATGATACCGTTTCGCGGATTCTTCATCGCGCTGAATCAATTTCAATGTCGTCACAGACAATTTATCGTTGCGAACTTCTTCTTCAAATTCAACAATATCATTTTCATTCAAAAAACGGATATCCGCAGCCTTTAACGCACTCGAATGCACAAAAACATCGTCCGTATTTCCGTTTTCGTTTGGTGTGTCCGGCGTAATAAAGCCAAAACATTTTTTACCGTTATACCATTTTACTTTACCCTGACGCATAATAAGCCTTCCTTTGGTACTTTTTTACTTGTTATGATTGTTGCGTTACCAATCAACAACCTTAATCAAATACTACTATATTTTTGCGCAAAAACGCAAGTAAATAAAAACAGGTATCTATTGATATAAAACTTCTTTATTTCCGATACAGCCTGTATAATTCATTCATTATAAAGCAAAAGAATTTGCCCGCCATGGTATCTGTATTGATGTCAAATTCGCAATAATTATACGGCATCGCAGAAACCAATATAAAACGCGCCATCCAACGAAAAATCCTGATTTCTTGGTCCAATGTCAATTCCACAGGTGCATTTTCAACATAAAAAACTTCGTTTTCGACGGCACTGGTCACTTTCTTTAAAATTAAATCAGTTATCCAAGAATCATAATAAATCGGTGATAAAGTTGGAAAACCGTCAAATAATTTGTCTTCGTTACCGGGGTTGTATAATATATTCCAACCTATTCTGTCGAATAAATCTGAGACACAATAACATATCATATGATTATATTTTTTCGCGCCCGCAGTGTGCAGGATTTCAGTCTTTTGTTCTGCCAGTGTGTTTTTTGTGCCATTTTGATTACGCGATTGTTCGTATGCAGAATGGGTTTTGTGTTCAAATTCAAAGAATGTACGAACCTGGCAAATTATTTCCATTGGGACTATGTTTTCAGACGTTCCGATATTCAAAAACAATTTAGCATCACGATATCCGCGTGGATTAGATATATCAAAAAACGCATCGCGAACCCCCAAAATCTTGTCCGGCCAAAGATTGCCAACACATTCTATGAATGCGCGCGCCTGGGGCACCAGGTCAAACAGACATTTTGCGCGCCAGACATCTTTTAATTGCAAATGAGGCCGACGAATTTTATCAATTGCACGAACCGTTTCCGTTACCAAATTTTCGTCTTTGGTGTCCAAAATACCCAACACCGTTGCAGACGCGTCAGATGTGAATTTTTTATTTAATGTTTTTCTGATTTTTTCGGATATCGTACGTGCCGTTTCAATATCTATATGTTTCACAATAACGTCAAAAGCAGTCCTGGAAACCGCGTCAATGTATTCGGGGTAATATTTATTGGTTATTTTATCAATCGCACGATTGACGTCTTTTTGTGCGCCCACGATAACAGTCACTATGGACGACACAGCCAGATTTATATTGTGTCCATTTGTGGTTTTGAAAAACTGATTTCGCATTGGATCCATGTCCAAACGATGATTTACCAGATAAGGCGACAACGGATTTATTTCTGAGATAGTAATCGGTTTATTTATAATGGAATCGGTTGCAAAATCATACGCACGAACGGGTGCTTTGGGTGCACCAAAACATTTACCGATATGCAGAAAGACTTCGCGAAAATGCGACATAGAATCCGAATATAACATTTTCAGATATTCAAACGTTGCATCATCAATACGCCCAGATTGGCGGGCGTTATGGATTATTTCCAGATTTTTTTCTTCGTTGCGACGTGTCGCCAAAATTTCGTCTGAACCGTAAGTCAGATTTTTCATGCCGAATACCTTTTTTGATTATTCAAATATAATCTTATATCAAAAAATTATTTTCGCAAATATTTGTAATCGGATTGTTTTCCGACCCCCAGGTTTGCCGAAAAACACTTGACAAACAACATGTTTTTGCTAATATTTTTTCAGACAACAACAAAGGATTTATTATGTATGGTGCACCTGTTACACATAAAACACAATTAACAGAAAAAGAATTAGAGCATATTATATATTATCCGGTTGATATTTTCGCTTTACGAGACTACATCAACGAAGGCGATTTAATATGGCTGTTTAAGTATGTCAAAGATGAATCTTTGTTTGAAATGTTAGATACTTTCATGCGGGTGTTATCATACGATAAAATCACCGACAATGTTCAAGAACAAATTATCCAGAAAGCAGGATGGCACCAAGCCGGTAAAGTATTTGATGCGTTTGACAAATATATGATACTCTCGTCGCAAGATACTATAAAGTATTTTATAGAATATTGCCCACAAAAACTGTTTGCAGCCGCTAAAAAAAACGGTGGTCGAATCGGGCGCGACTTTTTGTCTTACGGTATATTGCATTATCATTCTTTTGAAGGCATCAAAACAGTGTTTGAAAATATTCCCGACGGGACCATCTTGTCCGAAGATGAACAATTTGCTGTGATAAGAGCTTATTTGTCAAAATGTGGTGATAAAACAAAAATTGATGCATTCTTTAACAAATACAATCCATTGTCTGACACTGTTATCAACAATATTTTAGAGAATTCGAACGTTTTGAAATTTATAATAGCCAATCGGCCACAGATTATTGAAACCATGTCACCCAAATTAAGATTGCAATTGATACAAGGCAACCCAACCAATCTGGTTTTCAACGTTATGGAAAAGAATATAACCGACCATGAACAAATAGAATTCATCATTTCAATCCGGGCAAGAATGAATGATAAAGTTTACAGAGACTTACAACCAGATTTTAACAAAACTTTATCGACAATACGTTCACGTACATTAAAGGGTCCCAGTGACAAATATGGTAATACGCTGACATATATCACATTGTTGGATAACATTATGGAAGAACGTTCTGTACATTTTACAAAAAACATACCCGAATTTGTTATGTTGGCATTGCTGAGAACTGATATGGGTGATAAAATCAAATGGTACAAAATGGTTGAAAATATGTTGTTCCGCGCCCGCATCAGCGATAATGTATTAAAAGCAATGATTGTACAAGAACCTTTAACCAAACGGATGGTAGAAAAATATTATCCAGAATATTTTAAACCAAAACAACAAGCCGAACAGCCGAAACAACGCGGATGCCTGTTTACAGGTTTGTTTGGTGGCGGACGTGGTCAACGTGGATAAATATAATTTACAGAAACCAATAAAAAAACACCCAGATGGGTGTTTTTTACATTTGCAAAATCCCGGTTCTTGGATTTTTATTTCATAATTGGAAATAAAATCACATCACGCGCCGTAGGTTGATTAAACACTATCATCGCCAAGCGGTCAATTCCCATACCAACACCTGAAATCGGTGGAAAACCATGTTCCATTGCGCGTACGAAATCATTGTCTGGATTAAAGGCTTCGTCATCGCCGTTTTCTATATTTTTGGCCTGGTCTTCAAAAGCCTTTAATTGTTGGATTGGATTGACCAATTCAGAATAACCTTTGCATAATTCACCACCTGCAACTAATAACTGATACATATCCAAACGTCTGTCATCTTCGGTATTATGACGCGCCAAAGGCACCATATAGGTTGGATAATTGTACAAGAATGTTGGTTGAATAATTTTATTACGGATTTTGCGTTTATAAACATAATCCACCAATGCAGGTAATGATTTCAAATCTTCAATCTCAGACAGCGGAAACATACCTTGGTCAACCAATCTTTGCCGCAAATCGTTTACATCATCAAAATCCAAGATATCACAACCAAATAATTCATTCATTTTTGCAGTATAATCTATCATTTCATATTTAGAAAAATCTAATACGGTGCCTTGGAATTCTATTTGTAATGTTCCACGTGCGCGTTGAATCAATTCTTGGACCATTTCCCATGTAAATTGAATATTTCGTTTATAATCCCAATATGCAGCATACCATTCAATCATTGTGAATTCTTGCAAATGCATAGCATCCATACCTTCGTTACGAAAATCTTTGGCGACTTCATACACACGATCAAAACCTGCACCAATTGCTTCCTTTAAAAATAATTCAGGAGAAATACGTAACTGGAAATCCGTATTTAACGCGTTATGATGCGTTGTAAATGGACGTGCAGCAGCCCCAGAAGCAATATTTTGCATAATTGGCGTTTCAATTTCTAGAAATCCATTTCTGTTCATAAAATCGCGCAAATTTTGAGTCATTTTGAAACGCCCCCACAACGCTTTGCGAGATTCGGGATTCGATATAATATCTAAATACCGCTGACGATATCTGGTTTCCATATCGGTAAGCCCATGATATTTTTCAGGTAATGGACGTAATGCTTTGGCCAAAATCTCATATTTTGACACCCGCACAGTCAATTCGCCTGCGGTTGTATGATATAAAACACCGGTAATTCCTATGAAATCGCCCATGTCAACGTTGGCTTTCATAAACTTGTAATCTTCTTCGCCTATTTCATCGCGAGACATAGAAAACTGAATCTCACCTTCGATATCATAAATACGACCGAACATCAATTTACCCAACCAACGCAAGGCTGTTATACGCCCACATAATTTAACGTCAATACCGTCTGCCAATGCGCGCGCTTCGATGATTTTATGCGAACGTTCATATTTATCTTTCCATACAACACCATCGCGGGCACGAATATTTTCAGCCTTTTGCAGACGTGCTTGAAATTCATTGGTAGAGATATTTTGGTTTTCTGACATTATGTTTTCCTTTTGGTTGCATTAAATAAAAAAACAGACGCACAAAACCGTGCGTCCGTCGATTCTTGATGGTCGCACAGTTTAATTTAAAATGCGTTTAATAAATTTCATTATTATTTCTGCTTTTTTACTTTTGTGCCATGCACCTTGAAACTTTGGCGCGAGCAATGTACTTCGCCTTCGGCTCGCCTCGCAACCCTTCGGGTTCTCGCCCCATTGCTGGGGAAAAGACGTGCCATGCACCTTGAAACTTTGGTGCGAGCAATGTACTTCGCCTTCGGCTCGCCTCGCAACCCTTCGGGTTCTCGCCCCATTGCTGAGAAAAAGACGTGCCATACACCTTGAAACTTTGGTGCGAGCAATGGGGCTCGAACCCACGACCTCAACCTTGGCAAGGTTGCGCTCTAGCCAACTGAGCTACGCTCGCATTGCGAAGTGTATTCTGACATACTTTTTTATGTAATGCAAGTGTTTTTTAATAAAAACCCAAACATACATATCTTGTCAGAATATTCGCGTTTTTACCGCCCTTCCCATTTATCGCGATTAAACAAAGCATTTTCGATTTGGTTTCGGAATAAAATTGGATGACTTTCCACAAATTCCAATTCTATTTCCCGCGCCAAATCATTCGGCAATTTCGACATATTATTTCGAAATATTTTATTTTCAACAAATATACTCATTTTTTTATCCTTTTGTTATTTTGATATTTGCCAATTAAAACCATTTCCATGGTTGGAACACACGTAACAACCCCATCGCAGTCCGTTTGTCTGCAAATGTATGACCACAACGCGGACATACTATGAATGGGGACAAAACCATCTTGACCTTTTTGAAAGCAACCATCCAAGCCAAAAATCCCAAAATCCAGGTCACAATAACCAAAGTCCATGCGATAAAATCAAAATTCTGGTTCACTGTATTGGTCAAAGATTTTATTACATGAACGTTTGATTTTTCCAAATCGTTATAAATTTTTGTAGCTACACCCCACGAAGACGGACGCCAAGGATACACGTGTTTAATACCATAATTGGTCAACAGAGTCGTTCCCAATCCGCCAGACGCTTTGTCCAGTTGTTCTTTGATTGCGGTGTCTATCAATTTATCAAATTCCAATTGTGATACACGCACCAATTCAGTTTTTACAGAATCTAATTTTTTATTCACCAATTCCGCAGTTGCATCTACTTTGGCGATATTTTTGTTTGCAACATCTGTCGCTTGGTTCGCAGTTGCCACCGCTTTGTCAACCCCAGACGTATTCACACCAAATTTATTTGCCAATCCGGTCAATGCAGACACTTTACCCGTTTCTTGTTTAACTTTGGCGGTTTGTGCCTTGGCTTTGGCAGTGGCATCAGTCACTTTGCCAACGGCATTTTCAGCAATTTTAACCTTATCAATTGCAATACCGATTGGTTTTTCCAGATTGATTGCGTCTTTGATGCCCGCCAGCATTTTTTCATATTGTTCTGCGATATTGCGTTGCAAATCAAAAAACATCGACACAACCATAGATTTTTTTATTGGCGCTGCATAATGATTTTTTACATACAACGGAAACCACGCAATAAACACTATCCACAACACAGACACAATCGCAAACACGCGTTTTGTGCGCGTAACAACAGACTGTTTTTTCGCAACAGTTTTTGCGCCATGCATATCAATAACTTCGATTTGTTTCTTTGACATTCTTTGCTCCTTTGGTTGGTTGTTATAATAGTCTGGCACCTACTTTTTGCAAGAGATTTTTAATTTTCACGTAATTTTGATGTGATTGTTGTGAACATATCCCGACGTTTCTGATTAATCTCGGCATATTTATCGCACGAAAAAGAATTATCAGTTTCAGCAATATGTTTAAACAACTGGGACGTTTGCCAATAATATTCTGCATCATTTTCAGAAACAAACCCTGTTATCTCAACCGTAGCCAGCCCCGTTGGATTATAGCCGTTTTTTACATCTTCTGTTTTTATCAACAGATTATAGACATAAGAAATCCCGTTTTTATTGGTTTGCATCGTGTCCAAAATTACATGCGTTGGTTGTGGCCGCAACGGCACCAGCCCATGCATGTTGCAGAGTCTTTGTAATTCTGAATCTTTATTGTATTGAGCCACACGACCTTGTATTTTTCTTTCTTGATATGGACCCAATTCTATGCTGGCGCGCCCCCACGGATTTTGTACATATTCTTGGCAATCAAATTTTTCATTGCTTCCGAATCCTTTTGGTGCCGTATATTTTCTTATTCCGTCTTGGTAATCCATCACTAACTTAGCCGTTTCACAAAAGATGTCTGCCATAACACCTGTTTTAAATCTGTATTTTTTCATCTTTGGCGAATGCCCAAAATTTTCAAAACTGCCCTGGACAGGCAAACCATATACGACAACATTTTTTCCAAACAATCCGTCTTGACGTTTCGTGTAAATTATAAATTCATCAGACACACACATCCGGCAATATTTTTTATCTTTAATCATTTTAATTCACCTTTGTATTTTTTTATAAAATTACTTTTGAATTCTTGGAATTTACCAGCACTGATTGCCGCGCGAATATCACGCATTAAATCTTGATAAAACCACAAATTATGTTGAGTCAACAATGTTGCACCCAATATTTCATTACATTTTATCAAATGATGAATATAAGCGCGCGACAATTTACACGCCGGACATTCGCATTCATCATCAATTGGACGTTCATCATCTGTAAATTTAGCATTACGCATATTCAAAGTGCCATATCTGGTGAAAGCTTGGGCTGTGCGACCGGCACGCGTAGGCATAACACAATCAAACATATCTACCCCGCGTTCAACCGCCCCCAATATATCCAAAGGTGTCCCGACACCCATTAAATATCGCGGTTTGTCATCCGGCAAATACGGTGTAACTGTCGCAATCATATCAAACATAACATTTTGAGGTTCGCCAACGGCCAATCCGCCAATTGCATACCCGTCAAAGCCTATTTGGGTCAATTCACGCGCCGATTTTTCACGCAGGTCTGGAAAATCAGCCCCCTGAACGATGCCGAAAATCCCATATCCATCACGCTCAACAAAAGCATCTTTGCTGCGACGCGCCCAACGAGTCACCATATCCACATTTTTTTCCGCCCGTTCACGCGTTGTTGGTAAATGCAGACATTCATCCAACACCATTGTAATATTTGAATCCAATTGATGTTGAATATGCACACTGTCTTCGGGACGCAGGAAATGTTTGATTCCGCCGTCAATATGCGAAGTGAATTCGACGCCCTCTTCTTTCATTTTAACCAGATTAGACAGCGACATAACTTGGAATCCGCCGGAATCAGTCAATATTGGTCCATGCCATCCACTGAATTTGTGCAAACCGCCCATTTTTTCGACTAAATCGCCACCAGGGCGCATCATCAAATGATAAGTATTACCCAAAATTACTTGGGTGCCGGTCGCGCCAACTTGGTCCATGGTCAACGCTTTCACAGTTGCGGCAGTTCCCACCGCCATAAATGCAGGTGTTTCAAAATCCCCATGCGCAGTATGCACGCGTCCGCGTCGCGCAGTCCCGTCTGTTTTTAACAAATCAAATTTTAACGACATGTTTTATTCCTTTATCCTGCAATATTATATTTTACACAACATATTGATTTTACTTGTTTTTTTACCCCCCCCCGCGAGTTTTCCGCATCCAACTGTCTATGAAAAAAATACGAGTTGGTTCTATTGGTGCGCCATATTGGTTTTTATCATATTCTCTGCAAACCCCAATTACGTATATCAATAAATTATTCACTCTTGATGGTATTCCCGATATATCCAAAAACATTGAAAAAAATTCACCAAC